>Ga0208916_10000371_pt1 | contig 21653 bp, 29 predicted proteins | sample DEB19_08_DNA_5_FD_184523 | JGI IMG/M metagenome (GOLD analysis project Ga0208916, IMG submission 184523) | Aqueous microbial communities from the Delaware River and Bay under freshwater to marine salinity gradient to study organic matter... | ecosystem: Environmental > Aquatic > Marine >... | reverse complement strand
GGGGCGCTCATTTGAACTGCCTCGCCATGTTCTTGACGTATTCGCCATGGCCTTGGGCCGCATAAATGCGTGCCTGATTGCCGGTGAACGAGGGCCGTTCCGCGGTGCCGCCTGCGCGGTGCAGGATGTGCTTGAGCGGCTTTTGAATTACCGCGATTCCCATTGCAATACGCCGGGCGCGCTCGGCCCTCTGACGCTGCGTTGGTGCTGACTTTCTGGACATTTCACTACTCCTTTAGCACCCCGGAAGTGGGATGTAGTCAGATAGTAGCACACGCTTTTCACTGTGCTAAGATATTTGCATGAAGAAATCAACTGCAATTAAGTACGCTGGTGGCAAGCTCAAATTAGCCAAGTTGATTGGCGTGACTTCTGGGGCCATTACCCTTTGGGGTGACGAGATCCCAGAGGGCAAGCAACTGCTGCTGGAACACCTGTCTGGCGGCAAGCTCAAGGCCGATCCGAAGTGCTACGCCAAGCTCATAGGCTGGCACAAGCTGCCACTTCACACCCGCAAAAAGCTACCGCTTGAATCGCTGCGCCAACAGGTTCAGCACAAGCCGCAATCGTCCGAATCACAAACAGCCTGACCGCGGGGGGCCATGAACCAACTGGTGATGAACTTTGACTTTGAGCCAGCCGCCAGGCGCGCTGACCCAGAGACAAGCAAGCAGGCCGCGCACCAAGCCTGTGATGAAGAAAAAGGTGCGTTTAGGTCGAATGACCCTGACACATCAAAAGAGGCTGGTCAATCTATCAATGCCGCTGCATTAGAGAGGATTGTCCTAACCGTTGTGAAAAGGTTTCCTGATGGCTGCATAGCCGAACAAGTCTATCGGGAGTTGCCTCAGTTTGAAATGGTAAGCATATCTCCAAGATTTGCGCCATTACTCCGCAAGGGGTTCATTGTGGATACGGGAAACAGAAAGCCATCATCGTCTGGCCGTTCTCAACGTGTCGTGAGGGCCGTCTGATGGCACGCGCTCGAAACATCAAGCCGGGATTTTTCAAAAACGAAATTCTTGGGGTGGCTGACCCCTTGTACTCGCTGCTGTTTGAAGGGTTGTGGGTGCTGGCCGACCGGGCCGGGCGACTGGAAGACCGGCCACTACGCATAAAGGCCGAGATTTTCCCCTACCGCGAAGGCTTGAATGTTGACGCGATGTTGAGTTGGCTGCAAACCAACGGCTTCATTGAGCGCTACACCGCATCCGGTAAAAAGTGCATTTTGGTTTTGGAGTTCGTAAAACATCAGAACCCGCACAAGAACGAAACCGAATCCGAACTACCCGGACCACCAGAAAAAGATAGCGCTACCGATCCTATCGGCGCGCCTAACGAGGAAATCAGTACAAATACCGAAAAAATCGGTACAGCTTCCGAAAATATCGGAAGCACTCGCGCTGATTCCCTCTCTACTGATTCCCTTAAAGGTACTAACGTACCTGTCGCCAAAGCCGACCCGCAGATCCCGATTCAGGCGGTTATCGACTCGTACCACGAACTTCTGCCCGAATTGCCAAAGGTCAAGCTGCTCAACGACAAACGAAAGAAGTCGATCAAGAGCTTTTGCCATTGGGTGCTGCACTCCAAGCGCTCGGATGGCAAGCCACGGGCAGAAACCAGTGACGAGGCAATCGAGTGGATTCGGCGCTACTTCGACCGGGCCAAGGAAAACGACTTTTTGATGGGCCGAGAGCCAAGGACCAATGGGCACACCGGCTGGCAGTGCGACATCGACTTTCTGCTCAGTGAAAAGGGCCGGGTCCACGTCATCGAAAAAACGCGGGGTGCATCGTGATCGCGCTCGAAAACCAATCCATGAACACGGCCGTCCAGGCCGAGTACAACCTGCTGTCAATCGCATTCAACTGGCTACCGGCGATTGAGTACGTTTCGGACACGCTTTCACCGGCTGACTTTTCCGACAGATCCAATGGCGAAATCTACAAATTCATGCTCAACGCCTTGGCCAAGGGCGAAAAGGAAGTTGACATTGTTTCGGTGTTTGATGCGCTGCAAGGTGAGGAAACCCTGGCGCACATTCACGCGATTTCAATCGCCTGCGAAGGTGGTGGCAAGTCAATCCAGCAATTCGCAAAGCTGATTGTTTCCAAGGCCAGAGAACGCCAACTGTTCCGGGTTTCGCAGACCATTGCCACGCTGGCATTCAGTGCTGGCGACATCAACAGCCGAATTGACGAGGCACAGGCCGAGCTCGGGAAACTTGCACCGGCTGATGTGGCCGACGAATGGATTGACGCGCACGCTGGCGCAATTGCACACCTTGAGTTGATCGAAGCACGCGAGTGCGGGAAAAACCTTGGAATCCCAACAGGGTTTTACACCTTTGACGAAATGCTCGATGGTGGGATGCAGCGGGGAAACCTGATTGTCATCGGTGCCAGGCCATCCATGGGCAAGACGGCCATAGCGCTCACGCTGGGGCTCCACGTTGCAAAGCAGTACCACGTTGGATTTCTGTCCATGGAAATGACGCACGCGGATCTGCGCGATAGGCAAACCGCCATCCTTGGCCAACTGTCAATGTCGGACATCAAGCGCCCATCCAAGCGGCTGGCCTACGACCGGGTTGTGGATGCCGTTGAGAAGTCCAAAGCATTGAAGTTCTACGCCTCGGACAAGAGCGGTTTGAACATTTTGCAAGTGCGAAGCCGGGCGCGTGCATTGCAGCGCGCCAAGGGTCTGGATGTGCTGGTGGTTGACTACATCGGGCTGATGCCTGGACTCGAACCAAAGCAGCCGCGCGCGTACCAAATCGAAGAAATCAGCAAGGGCTTGAAAAGCCTGGCCAAAGAGCTCGGTATCGCGGTGGTATGCCTGGCTCAAGTCAACCGCGGCGGTGCTGACCGTGGCAACAACTGCCCTGGCCTGAGTGACTTGCGCGACTCGGGTGCGATAGAGCAAGACGCCGATGTGGTCGGGTTCGTTCACCGGCCAATCATGGTTGACCCGAACCTTGATAGCCAGTGGCAGGACTACGCGCTGTTTCGCGTTGCCAAGAACCGGCAGGGCCGCACGGGCGATGTGCACCTGTACTACATCGGCCAGCAGACAAGGTTTGGTTCGTGGTCCGGGGAAGTCCCAACAAACTCAGTTAAAAAATCGAAAGGAACTTTTGAATGATTGAGAAATACGCACTCGAATGGAGCAGGAAGCAGAACTGTTTTCATATCCAAAAGTTGTCTGATGCGCTGGCCGATGCGCAACGCCGTTTCATCGAAAACGCGAACAACGATTACCTGATTATGTTTGTCGGCCCCATCAATTCATGCCACGAAATGGCTGACGCACACCGGGGAAAACTGATCGCGCGCGCACCGCGTGAACTTGTAGCTGCGTGATTACCCGCGAAGAAATCATTGAGCACATCATGGCCATGAAAGACGGCACCGACAAAACCACCCCGCAGCCTGACTACGCGCGCGCGGCACTCATTTGGTACGACGAACTGCTGCCGTGGCTTGAGATCATGGCTGGCGTGCGTGAAGCGATGAAGGCAAAACTATGATTCTCGCAATCGACCCTGGCGCAAATACCGGCTTGGCGATTTTCGTAGGCGGCCAACTGGTACGCCTGGACACCATCGAACCGCATCATTTGGACCGGCACATCAGCGGGGCAAATCGCGTGATCTTCGAGGACTCGCGCCTTATCAGCCACGTCTACACCACCACCAAGAGCCGGGCCGCAGCGCTCAAGATGGCGCGCAACGTGGGCGAGATTGATGCGTGGTGCAAGTTGATCGTGGCGATATGCGGTGAGTACAACATCCCGTGCCATAGCGTGAGCCCAAAAGGCAAGGGGGCAAAGGTCAACGCAGAGCAGTTCAAGAAGCTGACCGGCTGGGACCGGCCATCGAATCAGCATGAGCGTGACAGTGCCATGGTCGGCTGGGCGTACCGGAGGGCCGTATGAACGTGAGCTTTGAAACCGGTGGCGACGGAAGCAACGCGACAACACATGATTGGCTGACCCCGCCAGAACTTTTGCAAGCGCTTGGGCCGTTTGACATGGACCCCTGCGCCAGCCAGTTCCAGCCGTGGCGCACCGCTGAGACACAGTTCACGATTGAGCAGGATGGTCTTTCGCGTGATTGGTTTGGTCGGGTGTGGTGCAACCCGCCTTACGGGCCACACGCCGAGAAGTTTCTCAAGCGAATGGCAGAGCATGGCAACGGCATTGCGCTGATATTCGCGCGCACCGAGACAAAGGCATTCCAAGAGTATTGCTGGAGCCGGGCAGATTCGATGCTTTTCCTTGCCGGGCGCATCAAGTTCCGCTTACCAGGCGGTGGAACTTCGGGCACGTCTGGTGCGCCTAGCGTGCTTATCGCCTACGGCAAAGAAAACACCTTGGCGTCGCATCAATCGGGAATTAAGGGCTATGTGGTCGAGTTGAAAAACGAAAAGCATGCAGCCGATACAGACCTTTTTTCGATGGTGGCCGCATGAGCGACAACCGCCTAGTTGTCCGCTGGCTTAATCCACAGCAGGCCAACGTGACCCTGCACAGCCAGATCGTGCCATTTGCCAAGCCGCTGCTCATGGCCGGGCACCAGCTTGTGGCCGAGATCCGCACCGCAGAAGACTGCAAGAGCGACGAACAGCGCAGGTACTACCACGGTGTGGTGTTGCTTGAGATCAGTAAGCAGGCCAGGCCAAACGGCGCGCAGTTCAGCCTGCAGGCGTGGAAGGAGTACTTCCGCGAACTGTTCCTTGGCCACAAGACCCAGACATTTATTAACCCGATGACAGGCAGAAAGTCACGCCGGCGAATCCGGAAAAGCACAGAAGACCTGAGCCTGAAGGGTTACGCCAAGCTGATCGAGCAGGTGACAGCCTATGCGGTGACTGAACTAGATGTCCATTTTCCAGAGGTGACGTATGACCAGTAAAACCATTCAAGAACTTAACTTCCAGGACTTCATCGCTCAGGACGGCGACAAGCTGGTTACTGACTCCCGCAAGGTGGCGGAGGTGCATGGGAAGCGTCACGACAACGTGGTGCAGCTAATTCGCAAGCGGATGATTGAGGCTGGTGATTGGGCATTCCTTAATTTTCAGGAATGCTTCTTTGAGCAAGGTGGCCGCTTGTGGCCGATGTTCACCATGACCAAGGACGGTTATGCCTTCCTGGTCGGCAAGATGAGCGGAAAGAGGGCGGTGGAGCACCAGATTGCCTACATCACTGCTTTCAATGCGATGGATCAGTACATCAAGAACCAGCGCGAAGGTCTTACCTACCGGTGCTTGCAGAAAGAGTTGGAGTGCAAGGATAGCTCTAGGCGCGGAAGTTTCCACGGCAAGGGGCTAAACCTGCGAAAGCAAGAAAAGCCGCTACTCGAGGCAGAGCTTTCTGCACTCCTTGATCTTGTGCAGCCCTCTCTGTTTTCCCAAAACTTCAAATCAACTAAAGAAGGGTGTGCCAAATTTAGTAGAGGAACGGAGCATTTTTGCAGCATTGTTCATCCTAGATATTTGACTGAATGTGCCATTGCAATGTCGCAATTGGAAATTGAGGTCGTATGAAAAAGGCGCCAGTCTCAAACCAACTCCCTTTCGACATCAGGGCGGCCTTGATCAGGGCATCCCAGATCAAGAACCAGCTTCAACGCACGGTGGCCATCGAGGCCGTTCAGGCCATGGCCAGGGCTCGGTTTCCGAAACTGTTCAGGCCTGAGTGATGGCAACGCTGTTGGTGGCCGTGAACAGGTTTGGTCAGAGGATTGGTGAGGACCACCCCTTGGCCAAGTTGACCAACAGGGAAGCCGATCGGATGCTGGAGTTGCGTGAGCAGGGCTACAGCTACACCTGGCTGGCAAAGAAGTTCGATGTGAGCAAGTCATGCGCACGTTGGATCTGTACGGGCAGGAACCGCAGCCAGATCATTGAGCGGTTTGTGTCCGTGTCCGTGAATAACCTAAACGATTGAGAATCAAACTATGAAACAAGTCACCATTTATGCGTTGAGCGACCCCGACACGGGGAAGGTGCGCTATGTTGGTAAAACTAACAACGCTGAGAACCGACTAAAAACACACTTGAGAGATAGCAAGACCCGCAAAACACCGCTGTACGCATGGGTGCGAAAACTTACTGCTAAAGGAAAATCGCCAACGATGCAAGTTTTGCGCGTTGTTGATGAGGCAGATTGGTGTGATGTAGAGCGAGAGTTGATTGCTCATTACCGAAAAGATGGCAGCTTGCTGAACATCGCTGATGGTGGCGACGAGCCGTATTGCCCACCCGAGGTGCGTTCAGCTAACGGGTTTAAGATGAACAGCAGGTTGACACACTGTAAGCGTGAAATAACCAAAGCAGTAAATAACCCGTTTTTCAGCGAGGAGAAACGTGAGGTATGGCGAGTTGCCATGCGGTACTGCGCCGCAAATAGGCCAGACCTATTTTCAAGGTGGGTTGGCATATGAACCGAAAGATGACCAATGAAAAGAAAGCTGCATTTCTTGCTGCTCTTGCAAAAACCTGCAACGTGACACGGGCCTGCGAGGCCATCAACATTGCGCGTGTTACAGCATATGAGTGGCGGGACAATGACGAAAAGTTTGCAGCCGAGTGGGTTAAAGCCCGCAATATTGGGGCCGATGCTTTGGAAGACGAAGCCACTCGCAGGGCTTTTGAGGGCACCGACAAACCTGTTTTTCACATGGGAGTTCAGTGCGGTGCTATCCGTGAATACAGCGACACCTTGGCGATCTTCCTTCTGAAAGGCGCCAAACCTGATAAGTACCGTGAGCGCACCCATGTCGACATGACCAACAGCGACGGCAGCCTGCAGATGGATGAGTCCACGCGCAGTGCCAGGGTGGCACAACTGTTGGCCCTGGCCGAGCAGCGTAAGGGCGACAATGCAGATTTGGGGGAAGCTCATGGACACGACTGACCTGCTTATCTACGGCGTTGGCTTTGTTGCAGCCATTGCTGCATTGATCTTTTGGCTTAAAGGGGCCGACGAGGGCCGCTGGTGACCCCAGACCAGGTTCGTGAACTTGAGGGATACCTAACACCGGCCGAGCGAGATGAGCTCAACAGCCTGATCGTGGCTGACATCAAGCAGCGCACCTGGCGCCCACTGCCCGGGCCACAGACCATGGCCTATGAGTCCAAGGCTGATGTGATCGGGTTTGGTGGTGCAGCCGGTGGCGGCAAGACTGACCTGGCCATTGGTCTGGCACTCACTGAGCACTACCGCACGCAGTTCTTTCGCCGAGAGGGCCCACAGCTCGCAGGTGTGATTGATCGATTGGCCGAGATCGTTGGCTCGCGTGACAACATCAACGGCAAACCCGCGGTGTACCGTGACGACGACGACAGGCAGATCGAGCTCAACTCCATGCCCAACCTGGGTGATGAGACCAAGTACCAGGGCCGTCCAAAGGACCTGCTGGTCATCGACGAGGCTGCCAACTTCCTTGAGCAACAGGTGCGATTCGTCAAGGGTTGGGTGCGTACCACACGCACTGGGCAGCGCACACGCACGTTGATGACATTCAACCCACCCACTAACGCAGAAGGACGCTGGGTAATAGGCTTTTTCGGGCCGTGGCTGGACAAACGTCACCCGATGTACCCAACACCCCCAGGCAAGCTGCGCTACGTCTATGTGGACCCAGAATCTGGCCGGGACATCTGGGTTGATGATGACAACCCCAAACCGTTCGTGCTGGTCAATGGCCGGCGCAACTACAACTTCAAGCCCCACGAGCACAGGCGTGAAGAGATCGTGCAGCCTGAGTCGCGCACGTTCATCCCCTCGCGCATCACCGACAACCCGTTCCTGGTGAACACGGGCTACCTGTCACAACTGCAGGCCCTGCCTGAGCCACTGCGCAGCCAAATGCTCAACGGCAACTTCGAGGCAGGCATGGAAGACGACCCATGGCAGGTGATACCCACCGCCTGGGTTGAGGCCGCTATGGCGCGCTGGAAGCCACGCACGCCACGCGGTGAGATGATGGCCATGGGTGTTGACGTGGCACGCGGTGGACGCGACCAGACGGTCATTGCCACACGCCACAGGACCGAGACCACTGACCTGTGGTTTGACACGCTGCACATGCACCCAGGCACCGAGACCCCCAACGGCAACATCGTGGCCGGCCTGGTGATTGGTGAGCGCCGGGACTATGCACCGATCCACCTGGATGTGATTGGTGTCGGCGCCAGCCCATACGACGTGCTGCTCAATGCAGGGCAGGACGTGTATGGCGTTAATGTGAGCGAGCGCGCCAACAGCCTGGACCGCAGTGGGCGCCTGAGCTTCATGAACCTGCGCAGCCAGTTGTGGTGGCAGATGCGTGAGGCGCTCGAGCCCAGCTCAGAAAACGGCATCGCGCTGCCCAATGACAAGGACCTGCTGGCCGAGCTGTGCGCCCCACGCTGGGAAATGTCAGGCCTGACCATCAAGGTCGAGAGCAGGCAGGACATTGTTGACCGGGTTGGCCGCAGCCCTGACCGTGCCACTGCCATCATCCTGGCTTTGATCGATGTGCCCAAGGTGCGCGCCATCCGTGCACTGGCTGAACCTGATCACCCTGCGATGGACTACGACCCCTACGCTCGCATGTAAGGTGTCCGTGTTGGAACAACTGCCCAGCACAATGCGCGCGAACCCTTAAAAGGACTCGCAACCATGTGTATGTCAACCCCTGATATTCCCCCGCCAGCACCCCCGCCCCAACCCGTTAAGCAACCCGACTCGGTCAACGCGATCGACTCCATGAAGCGCAACCGGGCCAGTGCCATGATGGGTGGCGGTTCACTGCTCACCGGTCCAAGCGGCATCGCTACGGCGGCCACCGGTAAGACCAGCCTGCTGGGCGGGTGATGGACGAGCCCATCAACAAACGACAGCGCATGCTGGCGCGCAAGGGCGCGCTGTGGAATGAGCGCTCGAGCTGGATCACGCATTGGCGTGAGATCAGTGAGTACCAGCAACCACGCGCAGGTCGTTTCGTTGTCACCGAGCGCAACAAGGGCGACAAGCGCGCCAACAGCATCCTGGACAACGCAGCGGTGTTTGGTGCTCGCACACTGGCCGCTGGCATGATGTCTGGCATGACCAGCCCGGCCAGGCCCTGGTTCAGGCTGGAGATCCAAGACAAGTCCCTGATGGAGAACGGTGCGGTCAAGTCCTGGCTGCATGACACTGCGGTTCTGCTGAGTGCCATCTTCTCAAGCTCCAACACCTACCGCAGCCTGCACACGCTGTACGAGGAGCTTGGCCTGTTCGGTACTGCAGCCACCATCGTGCTGCCAGACTTCGACAGCGTCATCCACCACTACCCGCTGACCGTGGGTGAGTACGCACTGGGCACCGACTACAAGGGTGTGGTCAACACGCTGTGTCGTGAGTTCCAGATGCAGGTGGGCCAGATGATCGAGCAGTTCGGCAAGGATAACTGCAGCGAGACCGTGGTCAACCTCTACAACCGCCACCAGGTGGACCAGTGGGTGGACGTCATCCACATGATCGAGCCACGCAAGGACCGCGACTTCACCAAGCGTGACAGTGTGAACATGCGCTTCGCCTCGTGCTACATCGAACCCGGCAAGGACAACACCGACCGCTACCTGAGTGAGTCAGGGTTTGAGAAGTTCCCGGCACTGGCACCACGCTGGGTGGTTACCGGTAACGACATCTACGGCACCAGCCCCGGCATGGAGTGCCTGGGTGACGTCAAGCAGCTCCAGCACCAGCAACTGCGCAAGGGCCAGGCGATTGACTATCAGGTCAACCCACCCCTGCAGGTGCCAACCAAGTACAAGGAAGCGGCCAAGGCTCGCTTGCCGGGCGGTGTGTTCTATGTGGACAGCATGGGCCAGAACGCAGGCATCAAGTCCGCGTTTGACGTCAACCTGAACCTGCAGCACCTGCTGGGTGACATCCAGGACGTGCGCGACCGCATCCGCTCGAGCTACTACGCTGACCTGTTTATGATGCTGGCCAACGACACGCGCAGTGGTATTACCGCAACAGAAGTGGCAGAGCGCCACGAGGAAAAGCTGCTGATGCTGGGCCCCGTGCTCGAGCGCTTGCAAAACGAGCTGCTGTCGCCCCTGATCGACACAGCGTTCGATTACGCGAACAAGGCCGGCATCCTGCCCACCCATCCCAAAGAGCTCGAGGGTATGGAGCTCAAGGTCGAGTTCATCAGTGTGCTGGCGCAGGCCCAGCGTGCGGTGGCAGCCCAAGGCGTTGACCGATTGCTTGGCACCGTGGGCAACCTGGCCCAGTTCAAGCCCGAGGTGCTCGACAAGATCGACTTCGACCAGGTGGTGGATGACTACAGCGACATGTATGGCGTCAACCCCAAGATCGTCATCCCAGACGACAAGGTCGCCGAGATCCGTGCCCAGCGCGCGCAGGCAGCGCAAGCTGCACAGACTGCCGCAGCTATGCCTCAGTTGGTCGAAAGCGCCAAGACTGCTGGCGACATCAACGTGCCGGGTGTGCAAGACGTCATGGGATCGCTCATGGGTTACGGAACACCATCGCCATCTCAGGTTTAGAAGTCACTCTCCTGTGAACCTTGGCCCACCTCGCGTGGGCTTCTTTTTACCCGTGTCCGTGTGTCGGGTATCCAGCAATAGGATGCCACCACTTTGACCATGAGAGACCCCACAGACCTGCACAGCCAAGAACGTGATGCCGAAAGCGAAGAGCTCCAGGCCCACGAGAAACGACGCAGGGAAACTGAGGACCTTAAGTGGTTAATGGCTCATCCGCAAGGGCGACGCTTCGTAAGTCGTCTGCTGGAGGAAGCTGGAGTGAATCGGACCTCGTTCAACCATAGCGGCAGCGTTATGGCATTTGCCGAGGGCAAGAGACACATCGGGCTGTTCCTCACGGCAGAAGTGCTGCAGGCATCACCCGAGGGGTACTTCAAGTTATTGAAAGAATACCAGGCCAAAGAATGACGACTGACACGACCACGGTGACCACTACACCCGCCAGCGACAGTGGGGAACCGACGACGATGACTGATACACCCGTGACGACGACCACGGAGCCGGCGAGCACCACGCCCACAGAGACCAAGGCCACCGAGCCAGAAGTCCCTGAGAGCTACGAGTTCGCCATGCCCGAGGGCGTGCAGTTGGATAAAACCGCTGCTGAAGAGTTCACCGCGATCGCCAAGGAGCTCAAGCTCGACCAGGCGACAGCGCAGAAAGTTGCAGACGTGGGCGCCAAGATGGCCCAACGTCAGGCTGAAGCGCATGTCAAGTTGGTAGAGACCTGGACCGAGGCCGTCAAGACCGACAAAGAAATCGGTGGCGACAAGCTCGCAGAGAACTTGGGAGTGGCTCGCAAGGCCCTCGAAGCGTTCGGGACGCCAGAACTGAAGGACGTATTGAACTCGACCGGGTTTGGAAACCACCCGGCAGTGATCAAGGCGTTCTACAAGATCGGCAAGGCAATCAGTGAAGACAGATTCGTGACCGGTGGCGCAAAGGGCCCCGAGACCGATATCGCAAAGCGCATGTTCCCCTCTATGAACTAACTCAAAGGTAAATCACCATGACAACTCTAGCAACCACCAACCCCACACTCTTGGACGTATCCAAGCGTCTGGACCCCAACGGCAAGATCGACTCCATCGTCGAACTCATGGCCGCCCAGAACCCTATCCTTGAAGACATGACCTTCATGGAAGGCAACCTCGCCACCGGTCACAAAACCACCGTGCGCACCGGTCTGCCCACCCCCACATGGCGCAAGCTGTACGGTGGAGTGCAGCCTGGCAAATCAACCACTGCACAGATTACTGACTCGTGCGGTATGTTGGAAGCCTACGCTGAAGTTGACAAGGCCCTGGCCGACCTCAACGGCAACTCGGCCGCGTTCCGCTTGTCGGAAGACGCAGCCCACATCGAAGGCATGGCACAAGAGCAGGCTCAGACCCTGTTCTACGGCAATGAAGGCACCGAGCCAGAAGCCTTCACCGGCCTGGCACCACGCTTTAACCTGCTGTCCGCTCAGAACGGTGACAACATCATCGACGCCTTCAGTGGCTCCGGTGGTGACTTGACCTCGATCTGGTTGTGCGTGTGGGGCCCTCAGACTGGATTCGGTATCTACCCGAAAGGCAGCCAGGGCGGCCTGCAGATGTCCGACAAGGGCCAGGTCACGATCGAGAATGCCGACGGCGCTGGTGGCCGCATGGAAGGCTACCGCACGCACTACCGTTGGGACGCAGGTCTCACGATCCGCGACTGGCGCTACTTCGTGCGTATTGCCAACATCGACGTGTCTGAGCTGACCACGGTGGCCAACACCAAGAACATCATCACCTGGATGATTCAAGCTGCCGAGCGTATCCCTCAGTTGGGCAAAGGCCGCGCCGCGTTCTACATGAACCGCAACCTGCGCGAGAAACTGCGCCTGGGCATCTTGGAAAAGATCAGCACCAACCTGTCCTGGGAATCTGTCTCAGGCAAGCGCGTGATGACCTTCGACGACATCCCTGTCCGTCGCACTGACGCGCTGATCAACACCGAGACCCGCGTGGTCTAACCCCAACGAACACTGAAAGGAAATCAAAATGATCCTCGACAACCTAAACGAATTTGCAGACGCCACATCGGTGGCCGCTGCAGCAGGCACCGCCCTGATCGGCGACGTGATCGACCTGGGCACCGACGGCGTCAATAATGTCGACGAGGTCTATGCGGTCATCAGCGTTGACACCGAGATCTTCACCGCAGCGTCTGCTGGTACGGTGCAGTTCTTCCTGGTGTCTGACTCGCTGGCCACCCTGGGCGCAGCCACTGTCGCAAGCTGCACATTGCACGCTTCGACTGCGGCTCTGGTCACCGGTGGCACGGGCACGCAGGCGGCCTTGGCTGCCGGCAAGACCTTGATGCAGATCGAACTGCCCAAGGGTACCTACGAGCGCTACCTGGGCATCCTGTGCACCACAGGCACCACGACCACGACCAGCGGCAAGATCAACGCCTTCCTGACACCGACACCGGTGACCCAGAAGTCGTTTGACGCTCCGTTCCAACTCTAAGGACTAGCCCATGAAAGTCGTCGCCATCAAGGTTGCGTTTTTCAATGGGCGTCGTGTGCGCGCAGGCGAAGAGCTCGACGTCCCTCAAGGGACCAAGGGTTCTTGGTTTGTGGCCACCGACTCCAAAGAGGCGCAAGCCACCAAGGCTAAACCCGCCAAGGCCGAGCCAAAAGCTCTGTCCGAGCTGGGCGCTGAGAACGCCAAGAAGTTCACCGACGTCTTGGCATAAGCGATGGCGACAGTTGTCCCTGTCACCACCTTCCCGTTCGAGACCTCTCGTGACGTGGCGGTGACGACCTGGGACAACATGCTGATGGATGACGACGGTGAGCCGGTAAGGCTTGCCGTCTACTCCGACCGCTCTATTCAAGTGGCTGGCACGTTTGGTGGAGCCAGCGTCACCATCGGTGGCAGCAACGACGGCGAGACATACCACGCGCTGCACGACACATCGGGCGCCGTGATGACTCTCACCGAGGGAAAGCTGCAACAGATTGTTGAGCTGCCAATCTACATCAAGCCCCGGGTGTTTGGCCAGCAGGCCACGCTTGCCCGCAACCGAGCGCTGACCGCGCAGGGCGGGGACTACACCTACGTCGGCCAAGACGCAACGCTCCTGCGCTCCAAGCTCCTCACCGCAAGCGGGGGCAGCTACCTATACACCGGCCGGCCCATCACGTTCACCTACGCATCGCTCTACCCCGACCCAGCCGACGTCACGCTGGGCGTCACCTATGGGCCGGGCGGCGTCTACGTCGGCACCAAGACCGGGGGCACCGGCATGATCTGGCTGCGACGTCGTTGAAGTGTCCGTGGTGCCAAACGTCAAATCTACACTGACTTGCACCGGAGAAATTCATGGCCTCAGTCGTACAGATTTGCAACATGGCCCTGAGCCATATCGGCTCAGACGCCCGAGTCTCGAGCATCAGCCCGCCCGACGGCAGCGTCGAGGCCGGCCACTGCGCCACCTTCTATGACCCAGCACGCACCGAGCTGATCGAGCCTGGCAACTGGCGCTTTGCCATCAAGCGCGAAGCCCTCGCCGAGATCACCAACGTCAGCACCACCTGGGCCTACGCCTACACCAAACCGTCGGACTGCATGACGCCCAAGCGCATCCTGCGCGCCGGCTCCACGATCACTGTGTTTACCCAGGACGAGGTTGGATACTCACCCAACGACGAGAACTCGGCTGCGTTCAACATCGAGGGCGACACGATATTCACCAATGAGCCTGACGCGGTTCTGGTCTACAGCTTTGATGTGTCCGACACTACCAAGTTCACCCCGAGCTTCGTGAGCGCGCTGTCCTACCTGCTGGCCAGCTACCTGGCCGGGCCCATCATCAAGGGCAGCGAGGGAACCAAGATTGGTGACGCCATGCGCCAGCGAGCCATGGCCTTGGCATCCGTTGCCGAGGTGTCCTCTGCCAATGCAGGCAGCACCTCTCACGAGATCACAGCCTCGCAACTGGTGGCGCGCGCATGAGTGGCAAGACGCTGCTGCGCAGCTTTGCTGGCGGGGAAATAACTCCAGAATTGGCAGGGCGGCTTGATTTGGTCAAGTACCAAACAGGTTTGAGCCTGGCTCGCAACTTCGTCACGCTGCCACATGGCCCCGCTGCCCGGCGCTCAGGGTTTGAGTTCATTAACGAGGCACGCCTGAGCACCAGCGCCGTGCGCCTGATGCCGTTCTCGTTCAGCGCCACACAGACTGCGGTGCTCGAGTTCGGCGACCTCTACATCCGTTTTCACATTGGTGGCGGCACTTTGATCGAGGCCACCGTGGCTATCAGCTCAATTGCCGGCAGCACGGTCAACACCACCGGCGCGCACGGGTACGCCAACGGGGACTGGGTCTACATCGGCAGCCGTTACCACAAGGTCACCGTGGTGGATGCCGACACGTTCACCACCACCGACCTGTGGGGCGTGGCCACCACTGCGGTGGGCACCACCAGTGCGCGCGTCTACACGCTCACCAGCACTTACGCTGCGGCAGATCTGTTTGACCTGCACTTCACCCAAAGCGCAGACGTGATCACGATCACGCATCCAGACTACCCGGCCAAGGAGCTCAAACGCCTGGGCGCCACCAACTGGACGCTGACTGATGTCTCGTTTACCCCAACCCTAAGCCCACCGTCAACGCCCAGCGTGGTGGTGACTTATGTGAGCGGGTCCACCCAGCCTCAGGAATACTGCATTACCGCAGTAGGCTCGGACGGTGTCACGGAGTCGCTGGCCTCGATCAGCACCTCGGTGAACAACAACCTAACCGTGGGCGGTGCGTTCAACACCATCACCTGGACACCCGTGGCCAGCGTCAGTCGCTACTACATCTACAAACGCCGTGGCGGTGGGTTCGGCTACATGGGCCAGGCGCCACTGCTGACTGGCAAGACCATCTCCAGCATTACGCGCGCTGTGCTGGTTGCCACGCTCACCACTGCAACCGACCACAACCTGGCCACCGACGACGTGATCACGGTGACCGGTGCGCTGCCTGCCGCGTACAACGGGACCTTTGCGGTTACCGTCACAGGGCCCACCACGTTTCAGTACACCATGCTGGCAGACCCTGGCGCCAGCGCAACAGCGGTCGGAAGCTACTGCGCCATCAAACCCGTGGTGGATGAAAACGTGTTGCCAGACACCACCCAGGCCCCGCCTGAGGACATCATCGACCTGAACACGGGCGCGGGGGACTACCCCACCGCCACCACCTACCACGAGCAGAGGCGCTGGTTCGCCGGCAGCACCAACAAGCCACAGGTGGTGTGGGCCACGCGCACCGGCACCGAGTCGAACCTGACCTCCAGCCTGCCATCGCGCGAGGCAGACGGCCTCGAGGTGCGGGTCGCCTCAATGCAGAACAACCAGATCCGTCACCTGATCCCGCTGACCGACCTGATCGTGTTCACAGCAGGTGGTGAGTTCCGCATGTTTGCCGACGGCGCTCCAGCCATCACCCCGAGCTCCATCTCCATCAAGCCCCAAGGCTACACCGGCGCCAGCAACGTGCAGCCGGTGGTGAGCTCGGGCTCTATCCTCTATGTCCAGGCGCAGGGCTCTCGCATCCGCGAGCTCTCCTATGGCGGTGAGTCAGCCAACTACAGCTACAAGACAATTGACGTGTCGATCATGGCCCCTCACCGGTTCAACGGCTACACCGTGAGCCAGTTGGCCTACGCCCGTGCGCCCGAGCCACTGCTGTGGGCCGTGCGTGATGACGGTGTGCTGCTGGGCATGACCTACCTGCCAGAGCAGCAGGTCTATGGTTGGCACGCGCACGACACGCTGGGCACTTTCGAGTCCATCTGCGTGGTGGCTGAGGGTAATGAGGACGTGCTCTACGCGGTGATCAAACGCACCGTTAACTCACGCGAAGTGCGCTACATCGAGCGTCTTCGCACCCGCATCTTCACCGCGCTGGAGGATGCTTTCTTCGTGGACTCTGGGCTCACCTACGACGGCGCGCCCATCACATCGCTTGGCGGCCTCTACCACCTGGAGGGGCGCACGGTCGACATCCTGGCAGACGGCTCGGTCGAGCCCACACAGGTGGTCACAGGTGGCGCCATCACACTGGCCACCGCGGCCAGCAAGGTGCACGTCGGTCTCAACATCGTGGCCGACATCCGAACCCTGCCGCTGGCGATCGAGGGCATGCAGGCCTCTGGTCAGGGCACCGTCAAGAACGTCAACAAGGTCCACCTGCGCGTGAGCCAGTCCAGCCTGGTCAAGGCCGGTCCCGACTTCACCCGCCTGCGCGAGTACCCGGCACGCGGCATCAGCGACCCCTATGGATCGCCACCCGCATTGCGTGACGGTGAGCTCTCGCTGTCCATCGACCCGAGCTGGTCCACCGACGCCGCGATCTGCGTACGCCAGGACTCACCCGTGCCGCTCACCGTGCTGTCTATGACGCTGGAGGTTCAGGGCGGTGGCTGAGATCGTCATCAGGGCCACCCAGCCCGGTGACGCACAGACCCTAGCAGAAAACATGCGCACAAGCGATGCGCATGAGGTTCGTGCGTGTGGGCACGAGCCCATCGAGGCGGCCACCAGGAGCGTGGCCACAAGCCTGCTGTGCTGGTCGGCATTTGCAGATGGCAAGCTCGCCTGCATCATCGGATGCGCACCCATCTCGATCGTCAGTGGAATTGGCTCACCGTGGATGCTTGGCACCTCGGTGCTCGACCAGCAGAGCCGTGTCCTTGTGCGCCTCACCCCCCGTTACATTGCCAAGATGCTGAAGGCCTTCCCGCATTTGGTAAACCACGTCCACGCCGAGAACACCACCAGCGTGCGCTGGTTAAAGCGCCTTGGGTTCACGCTCTATGAGGCGGCACCGTTTGGCGCACTGGGGGAACCTTTTCACCGTTTTGAAATGAGAGCCTGACCATGTGCGAGCCAACCACAATACTGATGGCAGCGGGAACGCTGATGTCTGCCAAGTCCGCGATGGACCAGGGCGCAGCCTCGCAGCAGATCGCCAACAACAATGCCATCCTGGCAGGCTACGCCGCCAAAGACGCGCAAGCACGAGGTGAGGAGGAGGCCGCTGCCATCCAGCGCAAGGCCGCATCGCTCAAGAGCGCACAACGTGTGAGCATGGCAGCCAAGGGCTTGGACCTTGGCTACGGCACCGCCGCAGACCTGCAGGACCAGACTGACTTCTTCGCTCAATCTGACGCCGCCACCGCACGCACCAACGCAGGACGCGAGGCCTGGCGCTCAGAGTCTCAGGCGCAAGACTTCCGCAGCCAGGGGGAGATGGCAGCCTACAACGGCAACATGTCCGCGATGGGCACCTTGCTTACCGGTGGCTCACAGGTGAACGAAAAGTGGAACGCTTACAACACACGCAAGAAAGGACCGTAAGCCATGGCCCAGGTCCCAATCTACAACGGCCCCCAGCTCAAGACGCAGGCCCTCCAACCTAACTACCAGAACAACGTCGACGTCAGCTCAGGCGCCAAGGCGTTGGGCCAGGGCCTGATGCAGGCGAGCGAAACGATGGACCGCATTGTCATGCGTGATGCGGATACCGAGGCTTGGACCGCACAGGCAAAGATCGCCGACGACTTCGACAAATGGGATACGGCCACCCGTAAGGATTCCCAAGGGGCAAACGCCAAGGACTACCGTGCCAAGGTCGAAGCCTGGTGGGTTGACGCGCAGAAAACCTACACCGATACCCTTTCCCCGCTGGCGCAGAAAGCAATCAGCAAGAGCCTGGCTACTGTGCGCAACTCCACTCTGCGCTCTGCCGGTGACTACGAAACGCAGCAACTCGAGATCGGCGCCACCAGTGCACTGGGCGCCTCAGTCAACGGCTTAGTAAAGAATGCCATCAAGCTCGGCCCTGATGCCGGTCCGCCAATCCTGGCGCAAGCCGCAGATCAGGTTCGGGCTTTTTACAAAGCACGGGGGCAAGACGGCGACGCAGCCGCGCTTAAGGTAACCACAGGTGCGCACGTCACGGTGATCAACCAGTTGATGCAGCGCGATCCTAAGGCCGCCGAGTTGTATTTCAACACCCACAAGGATGGTGGCATTGATCCAACCCAGTGGGACGAAGTCAGCGGCCGCATCAACCAAGTGTCGGCAGTGAACGACGGCGAGACCGCCGCCGGTGACGTTTGGAGCGCCACGGTCAAGAAGGGCTACAACAACCCGGTGGACTTGGCAGCCATGGAAGACATGGTGCGCGAGCAGTTCAAGAACGACCCCACCCGGCAGAAGGCTGGCATTGCCGCTTTGCGTGAGCGTGCTGTGGCATGGGATAGAAGCCAGAAGGAGTTCAACTCGGCCAACACCAACGCGGTGTATGACATCATCGACGCCAAGGGTGGATCACTCTCCAAGGCGATGAAGTCAGAAGCGTGGGCAGCTCTTCCAGCTACCGAGCGCGACCGCATCGAGGCCCAGCAAGAATCGCGCGCTGCTACTCGGGAATCTCGGGAAGCAGCACGGGCAACGCGAGCTCTTGCTAACGATCAGCGCAACGAAAAGAAACTGCTCCTGGAAAACGCTGACGGCTACTTGGATGCCACCAACCCAGAGACCTTGGTAAAGAAGACTCGCGCAGAGGTGCAGGCCATGCGTTCAAAGTTCGGGTTCGAGGCCACCCAGAACCTGCTCAACCGATACGACCAACTTCAAAAGCCAGGCGCTTTGGCCGAGGCGAAGATGGACACGGAGGACTTCAACCGCGTGGCCATTGAACTGAAGTTAGACCCATATGGCGCAAAGACGACCCCACAAAAGGAAGCGCTTGGTGACCTGAAATACCGCGTCGAGCAGATGATCAACATCGCGCAAAACACCAAGAAAGGTGCTCTCACGCGCGACGAAAAAATGGCGCTTATGAAAGTGGAGATGGCACGCAAGGTCACCATCGACCCCGGCATGTTCTCCAGTAACAAGGACGTCCCGGTGATCGCATTGACGCCCGACCAGGTCAGTCAGATCAAGATCCCAGAAGCCACTCGCCCTGTGCTGTTGAGTGAGATGGCGCAGTTGTACGCCATAAACAAAAGCCCCCTATACGAACCGTCAGATATCAACCTTAAGCGTTACTTCGCCAGCAAGCAGTCGCGCGCAGCCTCCCTGATTGGTAGCCAAAAATGAGTGATCCGTTTTTTGATCAGGCGATGGCCAGTGAAATGGCACGCGCCAAGGGGACGACCTTGCCGGTGGATGACACTTTTGCACAGATGCTGGAGCAGGAGCAGCTAAAGAAGCAGGCGCTTGCGGGATCGCTCACCCAAGCCGTCACGGTAAACCCTGACCAGTACAACGCCCAGGTGCGCACGGCGCAGTATCTCGGCTACCCGACGGCTGCCGTGGAAGCACTGCCAGATCTGGCAAACCAGGCCAAGGTAAAGCGGATCGAAGAGGACACCGCAAACAGTCCTGCGTTGCAGCAGGCCTACACAGACGCCGACTTCGCCAAACTCGCGCACGATGACAGTGGGGTGCTTGCCTCGGTTGGCCAGTTCTTCTCAGACACCGGTGGCTCCATGAAGGCAGGCGTGTTCAACGCCAGCAAGGGTTCGGCAGGCGTGTTCCGCGCAGGCCTCGAGCTTGTCGCCCCCATCTTTGACAAGCTCGAGGACGTCCCATCGATCGGTGGTAACCCACTGCGCAGGCTGGCTGAAGGGTTTGGCAAGCTCGGTGACGACGCTGGCGCCACCGCCAAGGCAGCAGCGCCTAAGACCGATGGCGTGCTGTCTGGCGGGTTCCAGTCTGGCATCCAGTCGCTGACCCAGAACTTGCTGGCAATGCCAATGGCATTCTTTCCGGGTGGTCAGCCTGCTGCGCTCACCATGATGACCGCCAACACGGGCGGCCAGTCCTACCAGGACGCGCGCGACAAGGGCCTGTCCATGTCGCAGGCGCTGCCGTTCGCGGCGTCGCAGGCCGCGATCGAGTACGCCACAGAGAAGATGCCCCTGGATGCGTTGATCGGCGGCATCAAGGCAGGCGCCCCGTTCCTGCAGACGTTGCTCAAGCAGATGGCGCTGGAGATTCCCGGCGAGCAGGTTGCCACCGTGCTGCAGGACCTCAATGAGTGGGCTGTGCTCAACCCCGGCAAACCATTCAAGTCTTACATTGACGAGCGCCCCAACGCCTTTGCGCAAACCCTGATCGCCACGATCGTTGGCACCGGTGGCAATGTGGTCATCGCCAAGGGTGTGGAGGCGGCCACCAAGAAATTGATGGGCGATGCCTACGACGCCGGCCAAGCCGATCTGGGTGCAGAGAACCTGCAGAATGCACTGAAGACTGCCACACAGTCCAAGCTGCGCGAACGCAACCCAGACGAGTTCCGCACCCTGGTGCAGAAGATGGCCGAGAGCACAGATGGTGCGCCAACCGAAGTGTTTGTGGATGCCGAGGTGCTGAACCAGCTGGCGCCCGAGGTTCTGGCGCAGCTGCCAAGCGTGGCCGCGCAGATGGCCGACGCACTCGCAGCGAATGACGTGGTGAGCATCCCCGTGGGCGACGTGCTCACGGTCGCACCCGGCACGCCACTCGAGGCGATGCTGATCGAGAACGCACGCATCGGTGATCCGCGTGCGATGAGCCAAGCCGAAGCCAAGGACGCGGGCGCCAAGGCCCAGGAGTTCCTGGCGCAAGAATCCGCACGCGTGATCCAGCAGGCCGTCGATCAACAGGCCATGCAGGAATCCAGCGACCGCGTGCGCCAGGGCGTGCTCGACCAACTCAACGCCGTCGGGCGGTTCCGCAAGGACGTCAACGAGGGCTACGCCACCTGGACCGCCGCGTTCTACACCACGATGGCCGGGCGCTTAGGCGTCACCCCAGAGGAGATGCAGGCGAAGTACCCGCTGAACATTGTTGGGAAGGCCGAGCCTGGCAGCCAGGTGATGGATCAGCCGGGAACGCCTGCGTTTGATCAGTGGTTTGGTGAGTCCAAGGTGGTGGATGCGCAGGGCAAGCCGCTGGTGGTTTATCACGGCGGTCGCGCTGGCACGACCAAGTTCCGCGACGGTAACCAGTATCGCCCTGGAATCTTCTTCACCGACAGTAAGCATGTAGCCGACGCTTTCGGTGTGGCA
>Ga0208916_10000370_pt1 | contig 21654 bp, 36 predicted proteins | sample DEB19_08_DNA_5_FD_184523 | JGI IMG/M metagenome (GOLD analysis project Ga0208916, IMG submission 184523) | Aqueous microbial communities from the Delaware River and Bay under freshwater to marine salinity gradient to study organic matter... | ecosystem: Environmental > Aquatic > Marine >... | reverse complement strand
TCCCCATTTACAGGGCAACGCCGCTGTACTTGATCGCCACGCTGAGGACGCTGGCCGAAGTCGCCATGCCGAGCAGGCACGAATATTCGCCCGAGCCGATATCGGCGACAGGGCAGATACCGCCCGGAGTGTCGCTGAGATAGTAGGCCACGCCAGCGGTGAGCGTTCCGCCGATGGTGATATCGCCACCCGTCAGCACGAAAAGCGGCTGGCCGGCAGACGCGCCATTGAGCGCGATACCCTGTGCCGTGCGCACCGCAGCGGTCGCGCTGTTATTGTCGGCCAGCTTCCATGTGTTGGAGCTATCATCCAGATACACCACCTGCCCGGCAGTGATGGTCGCGCCAGCGGTTCCGCTCTTGCGGGTTGAGTTGGTGCCGGCGAGGACGTTGGCGGCTGTGATCGAAATGTCTGCCATGATGGCTCCTTACGCCGGTCGCGCCCGGCATTCCCAATAGGACTGCGCCGGGTCTTGCTCGACCGACGCGATGAAATAGGTATCCCCGTCCACGGTGACGCGGCAATCCGTGTTGAGCGCAATGCCGACGCCATCCTGCAACACGATCACGCGCACGTCGCCGGAGGTGTAGCCCGGATCGATGCGCATGCGTTCTGTGCACGCATCAACCTGGAGCTTGACTGCCTCGGAAGTCTCGACCGTGCTGCCACCGCCATAGCTGTCCGCCACCATGGCGACATGCGTTAGCGTACCGTCCAGATAGAGCGCGCCGAACACGTCGCCAAACAGCGCCGATATGTCGGCATAGATGCTCATTGCGCCCATGCCGCAGGATAGGGAAGCACAGGCTCCCATCCGTCAGCCGTCGCTGTGGTTCCAGCTGCGACCGCTCCACCGGCCTTGTTCTGGCGGAGCAGGGAGTAGAATTGCACGCCATAGACAGTGCGGCCCCACGGGTCAGGCGCGGAGCCATCCCCGGCTTTTTCTCGCGTGAGCGTGAGGTTGCCGCTCTTGATCGTGGCGAAACCGGACGCCTTGGCGTCGTTGCTCGATCCGATGCCGTTCATGGCCATCAGGTGGCATGCCAGCAGCATGATCGCGTCGGCGTAATCGCCTTCGGTCCACGTCTCATCCACCGAGCGCATGGCGCGCGTCAGGTAGGCGTCCACGGTCGCATCCGCGCGGACGCGAACGCCGGATACATGGTCTTGAGGTCGCTGGCAGTCGGTGCGGTGTATGCCATGGCGCGACCATAACAAAAAAAGGCCCGGCTGTGAACCGGGCCAGTTGGTGCGGTGCAGGAGGAGGGTGCACCGCTAAACTGCGTTGGCGCGTTCCGCGATCTAGGCCAGTCGTCGCATCAGCGCGATAGCCTCGCGCATGCGATCATTGCCGAATGCGCCAGAGAAATGGCGCGCGAGGTCTTCGTCTGAAAGCGTCTTGATGCCCTTGATGGTGAGCATGGTTAAATCTTCCGAACCCGACCCACGGCGTCAACCTCGTCGCGCGTGACTGGTTTGCCGTAGATGGCCTCGACGGCGGCGATGGCGGGCTTGCCTGCCTGCGTCCAGTGGTCAGGCTCGCCATCGTCCAGCTTGGCGACGGCTTCGGCCATCGACGGATCGGAGAAGCCATTGCGGTCTGCCCACGGCGCGACATCGAGTAGTTCCTTGACCGCTTCATGCACATTGTCGGCGTTCACGTTCGGGTCGCCGAACATCGCGGCAAGCGCTGCCAGCTGGGCGCGGTCGCGGTTCACCGTGTCTGCGGATGCGGCATGCGCATCGCCATGCCCATCCACCGCGAAAACCGCCGTATTGGCGATGATATTGGCGGCTTCGCCATCCTCGAACTCGGCCTGAACGGTCTCGCCGGGCGCGAGAACCCGCACGCCCTTTGTGGTGCGGACGCCATACGGCGCATTGATTTTGTTCGTGACCTTGAGCGTTTTCATTGTGCGAGTTCCTTGCTGATGAGCGACCGTATCAGGGCCGATGGCGTAGTATCGCGCGCGGAGCACAGTGCGGCAAGCGCCGCTTTTTCCTCGCTGCGAATGTTGATGAAAATGCGATTATCCATCGCATCCGGCTTGGGCGGTTTCGGCGGACGCGGCTCGCGGATAGGCGTAGTCGCCGCAAGCTCCGCGCGATCCGCATCGGTGGCGTGACGACGCCATACCTGGTCAACGCCCTGCCGCGTCATGCCGAAAGCCGCGCCCACTGCGGACAGGCTCTTGCCCGTGGCGCGCATCCTGATGATTGCTTGATGCTTCATGTCCATGAGCCGCACATTGCCATGTCAATTGCGTGTTGACAAGCCCCGCGATAAATGCGCACCGTTGCGCATCGTCAACAAGGAGGACGGCATGTCCGACACAGTAGCAGCATCGCAACTCAAGGCCTTCATCGAGCGGATCGAGCGGCTTGCCGAAGAGAAGCAGGCCATTTCCGACGACATGAAGGAAGTCTATGCCGAGGCCAAGGGCAACGGCTTCGACACCAAGGTGCTGCGCAAGATCGTCTCCATCCGCAAGCAGGACCAGAACGAGCGCATGGAGACCGAAGCGCTGCTCGAACTCTACATGAGCGCGCTGGGCATGGCGGCGCCGACAGACGGTGGCGAGTGATGGGCGCAAAGCGAGACATAGTGCTGCTGTCTCTCGGCGTATCCATCGGAACGTCAGCCGGAGCTGTGGTGACGGCAAGCTGGGTGCTTGCGGTGATGGCGTTGGCAGGGCTCGCCATCGCGTGGGCAGTTCGGAGGTATGGGCGATGAATAGGAGGCAAGAAGCGTTTGCCACCATGTTGCTGGAATGCGCCATTGGTACCGGCCTACTGATTGCCGGATATGTCACTGGCGAGTGGCCTTACAGCGTCGGCGCAGCGGCTGCATTTCTGTTCGCCGTCATCATCGCACTGAGGGAGAAATGGCTGTGAACTCCACCGGATCACGCGAATATATCGACGCAACCACCGTTGCCGACGCCATCAACCGCGCCATCGCAGATGAGCGCGAACGATGCGCCCGTGTCGCGGAAGGATTCGAACAGACGCGCGATTGGGTTCCGGGCAGTCTCTATGACAGCATCCGGCGCGAGGTTGCGGCGCGCATCCGGCGCGGTCCGCCGGCAGTGACCGACGCCGACGCCGCTCACGCCATCGAGAGGCGCGACCTTCCATGACGTGGAATACCATGACGCAAGACGAGCGTGACCGGGCCGCTATCGACGGTCGCGCCAACGGCAAGAGCGCATCGCAGATCGCGGCGATGTACGGAACGACGCGCAACGCCATCATCGGGTATTGGGGTCGCGTCAAAAACCGTGGGCACGTATTGCCTCGATCTGGCAGCGCTAAGCCCAAACCGAAGCCGGCGCGCGCACCAAAGCCCAAGCCGCCGCCACGCCCGGAGCCGGACCGCATTGCAGTACCGCCGCCCATGCCGGTCGATAGGACGGACTGGACGACACAATGCCGTCCGCCACTGGCTGGCGTGCCGCCCGTGAGCCTGGTTGACCTGCCGAACCGTGAAGGCGTCCGTTGCCGGTTTCCAGTAACTGGTGGCTACTGCGGCGCGCCATCAGGTGAGGCGATGTACTGCCCGGATCATCATGGCTTCGTCTATGCGAAAAGGCCGCCCGATGAGGGGCGGCCTGTGCAGTACGGCGCGGCGAAGAAGCGTCAGCTATTCAGCACGCCATCGAGGTAGCGGATGGCGCCGGGCAGGCGGACTTCCGTGCCGCCTGTCCGCATGATTCCGGCCACTTCCCAGACCATGCTCGCCTTCTGGAACGGCGGGAGGAACTGGTGCGGCATGGGCAGATGGAACCGCACCACGTCCGGCGCGCGGCGATACACCACAACGCGGCCGTCGCCTCCGGGGTCTGCCGTGGCGAGCGCGCGGTTGGCGCGAACGAGCAGCGGCTGGTCAGTTTCGGCGGTATAGGAGTTGTTCTTGAGCAGGTAGCTCAGGATGGTCTCGTCGGAGCCGGACGAAAGCTGCGTCGATGCTAGATAGTCGCGGATCGCAGTCGGCATGATCACGGTGTTCGCCATCTCGGTCTCATTCGAGCCGGAATAGACGCCGCTGATGCCGTCATTGATATCCTTGAGAATCTGCGCCGGGGTCTTGTCGTACCACCACGTCACACTGCCGGACCCATTGGCGGCCACGTCAGCCGCCGACACGTTGCCGTCGTTGAACAGGCCCGTCATGTTCTTTTCGGTATTGCCCGTGGTGGCGAGCTGCCACAGGAACTGCTCCGCAGCCCGACGCGCGGCACGGGCCTTGTCGGCGCCGATGTCGATGCCGGTCATGCGCGCCCGGTTCACCTCTTCGAGGTTCCACTCATATCCGATCGCGGCCATGTAGAACGGCGCGGTGAGCTGCGTGCGCTGGATATCCGCATACGGGATATCGAACGCGCCACCGCCCTGCCACTGCGCCGATCCGGTCTGATCTGACGTGTAGAACACCGTTCCGGCCGCCCATGCGTTGCCCTCGGTAACCACCGGGACGATCGACGCATAGTCGAACTCGGGATAGCGAACCTCGTAGACGGTCGTTTCGAGGTTGTAGAACTGCGGAACGAGGAACCCGAGCGCGGTCTGGGCGTCGAGCTGCATATTGTCGTAGATGCCGGGCATTTGCTCGCGCTCCTGGTTAGTTGATCAGGCGCGACTTGAGCGCGACCTTGACGAGGTTGCCGTTGGTACCGTCGCCATCGAACTTGGCGTTCGGGATGCGGATATGCGTCGTGGTGGAGGTGTAGCGGCCCGTCGCCGGGTTCCAATACACGTCGCTGCCATCGGTGACGGACGCGCCGGCAGTCACCCACATGACGCCCTCGGTCATGATGTTGACGTTGGCGTACTGCGCGTACAGGTCCGCCGTTCCGCCTGCCAGCACCTGCAGCGAATGGCTGAGGATGGTGAGACCCATGAACTTCACGTTCGCCGTGTAGGTCACGTCGATATAGTACGTGTCGCCGATGGTCATCGTGCCGGCGTTCGAGATGGTGAACGTGGTGATGCCGGGGATCGTGGTGTTGGCCGACGCCACGTTGCCATGCCCGACAAGCAGACCGTCCGGGTCATAGACAGCGTAGGCCGCTGTGGCGGACGTGGCGAGCAGGATGATGGTGTATCGACCCGCCTTCGCGCCAGCCGTGATAGCGGGTTCAGCGGTGATAGTGCCGGTACCCACGTTACCAGAAGCTGCCGCAGACCCCGCGCCGGTAGCGGCGAACGTGGCGCCGACCACAACGCCATGGTCGGCAGTGCCACGGAACACGGGCTGGCCGAAGCCGACGCCTGCCGCGCTTTCGATGGTGCGGGAAATGCGGTTGGAGGTCTCGCCATTGGCAATCTGGCCGGCGAGGCCCACAGGAAGGGTAGTGCTGTACGTGCTCTGCGCAACGGCCATTTTATGGCTCCATCTCAGGGATCATTGCCAACGCCGTCGCGGCGATAGCGTCGTCTCGGTTTCAGTTCGCCTTGTCGCGCCACGCATCCGACATGGACTTGCGGCGGGCGGCATGAGCGGCTTCGGCGGCCTTGATCGCATCGCCCTGCGGGACCACGCCACGCACTGCGTCGGCGGTCTTGTTGTCGGTGACGGTCGCGCTTGCAGCGAGAGCGGTGAACGCGCCGAAAATGGCGTTGTCGTCCATGGTCGCGGCGTCGGACATGCGGTGCACCACGGCTTCCTTGCGGATTGCCGCGTCGGTCTTTCCGTCCGTGACGATGGCTGGAAAGATGCGCTTGGCAGCGTCGATCACCTTGGCGCGGGAAGCAACAGCAGCGTCGAGCTTGGCCGGGGTCATGGCAGCATCGGCTACCTGCTGGCGCAGCGCGGCGATCTCGCCATCCTTGGTCGATACGGTAGCGGTGAGCGTGCCGATCTGCGTGCTCGCAGCGGCCAGCTTGGCATCGAGGGCGTCGATGATGATCTTGGCAGCGTCGTTCACATCGACGGGCACGCCGTCGCGTACGATCTGCGTCAGCTTGATGTCAGGCATGTCGTCTCCGATCCTGAGTTCGTGGCCGCCGCGTGCGAGGCCGACGATGGCCGTGTGGTTGTGGCGGATGTTACGCTGGATTGCGTCATATTCCAAGCCGTCCTTGGTGACGCCCGCAGTCCAGTCGAAATCGCAGTTGTAGCCCTGCGAGATTTCCCGCTTGCCGCTCTCAATGGCGCGGATGGCGTCGGCGTCCATGATGGCCATGGGGACAACGAGGAAATCCCCGTCGCGCGCCACCTCGCCGCCAACCATGCCGACGCTGTACTTGCGCCAGTTGTCGGCGGTCACGGCTTCGGACGGATGGTCAACGGTCACGGGCCGATGCGCCGCAGTTGCCATGCTGTCCGCACTGAACACCTCGTCCTCGGGCCGGTAGATGCGCACGACGCCGCGATCACGCATGCCGTGCTCGTTCTTCGGGTCAACCTCGGATGGGAGATACTGCTGGATACCGGTCCGCGCGACCTTCACGGTCGCAGCCATATATCCGTCATTGGTGCGGCGTGGCGCGTCAATCGTGATGCGGTCTGTCAGGTACATGCATCGCCACATAGCACGCCATGGGCGCAATGCGCAATAAGACGGGGACGCCACTCATTGCCGGGCTATGTCACGGTCTCCACCGCCCGACGCCCCGGTTTGACGCTTGCGCGCATGAGTGACTGAGACTTCGCCTATCCCCTCGTTCGGCTCGAAAGTAGCGTCGGATATGCAGGCATGGTGCGCACGCGCACGCTACACTGTCAAGGCCCTTTGCACTGCCGTGTAGCTGATGGAACTGAGCACGGCCTGATCCTGTGCCGCCGTGCCCTTGCGCAGCCCGATGAGGCTGTTCACCGCCTGCACCTGCCCGAAAATGATCCGGTTTCGGTTGCGCAGCAGCGCCGGCCGCAGGAACGGGCGCGCGGCCATCTTGCTCGTGCCGAACTCAAGAAACGACGAATACGGCGCGCGGCTGACAACGCTGGCGCTGAGGCGAGACGGGTTCAGCACCACGTCAATGCTCAGATCAAGCTGATGCGTGTCAGCATTGGGCGCGGTGAACGGCTGCGATGGGATATGCCCCGGTCCGCTGATGGCGCCCTCTTTGATCGAGGCCGCCGCGTCGGCGCGGATCACCTCGCCAGCCTCGTACAGCGCCTTGAGCGATGGTGTCTTGATGCGCCGCATGCGCGCCAGCCGGTTGCGATGGATGCGGAGGCCGGGGTTGACCATGGCTATAGCTCGATTTGTGGAATAGCAATGCACCTGCAATTTATCGGGTTTCCGGGGGCTCCGTCGAATGGTGGCGTGTCCCATCGGAACACGTGATGGTTGCGTGCCGCGTGCACCTTGCGCACCCGGTCATCCTCGCGGGTCTGCCAGATGTAGGTTTCGATCCCGAGTTGCTGGTTACGCAGCGACGTGAGCGTGATCGATAGCCGGTGCAACTGATCGTTGGCAATGCGCCGCGCCCGCTTCTTGGTCACGCCCATGGCCGCCGCGAGCGCGTCGGTCACGTATTTCTTGTTCCGCCGGTTGGCGATGGCGTCGAATATGATCGCCTCCATCTTGGTTCTCGTGTCGGCGTTGATGGACCGAATCAGCGACACGTTCTCCCGGATGGATAGCTCGAGCGGCTCGCGGATGTCGGACAGGCGCATGTATGGCGCGATATCGACGCCCAACGCCGACTGCACAGACGATATGGTTTTGCGCCCGTGCCACTCGCCAACGCGGCTGACCCAGCGGCCCAGCTTCTCGGTCTGATAGATCAGCGTGTTGTCAGCCTTGGCGGCGGCTTGGTTCACCAGCCACTGCAACTGCATGCCGTCAGCGTCGGTGCGCACTGGCGCGGGTTGCGTATAGTCGCGTGCAAGCTCAATGGCGAGGTCTGCCCACACCCGCAAACTGTCGGCATAGATGGCATATAGGTCGTCAGCCAGCGTCCGCGTCGGGACCACAGGCCGCAGCCGTGTGGACTTGCGGCGGCCGGCCGCGCGCGCGAGGTCTGCGAGCGGGATGGGGATCATTCATCATTCGGCGCAAACAACTCCGCCGCCTGATACTCTCCGCTAGGGAGCGTGCCGAGATAGTCCGCCAGCCCCACCGGACACGCCGGATCGTCCATCATCCGGGCCGGAACCGCATGCTGGCCAGCCAGGGGGCCGATTTCGACCTCGCGCCCGGCGATGACATAGTTGGCGTCATCGTCCAGTGAGCGCGCATATCGCAGCTTGGCGTCGGTGAGCAGAATCCAGCGCATCAGATTGCCCCCACTGCGGTCAGGTATTCGCGCGCAATGTCATAGAGCGCGACGTGCTGCTCGTCGGTGAGCGCGCCACCGAGATAGGCCATGCTGATCTGATCCGCGCTAAAGCCCGCTCCGCTGCCATTCGAGTTTCGAGCCAATAGGTACATTTCACGGGGCACATTGGCCGTCGACGCAAACACGTCCGTGACCTGAGACACGCCGTTTTTCACTATCCGTACCGATGCCGCGCCGAGTCGCTCGGTTACGAATAGGCCCGGCGCCGAGGTTGCCCCGGCATAGACGACATTGGACGTGCTAACGCCGTTGGTTTTGCCCCACATCGCACCATCAGTGCGGAACTCGATGGTCGAATAGGAGTTGACCGCTACGTCGCTCGCGCCGTGCCCGCGGTTGGCGGATGCCGAAAAAGTACGCACCCATACGCCAAGTGCGGCGCTGTCCTGAACGAACTTCCCGCCCGCTGTCGATGGCACAAACCCCGTCGTCAGATAGGCGCTCGCGCCGTCGCCAGTGTAGCCGCGATCTGCCGTGAACGTCGGGCTGTTGACAGCCGCAAGGGTGTAGGACGACGAGAGCCAGTTGAGCCGCGCAATTGTGGCGTCGGCGGCAGCTTGGAACCATAGACAGTCGCCACGAGCCACCACGCCAGCGGCGCGGAGCTTCTTCAGCGTTCGGCTGATCAGCCCACGCCTGGGGGCGCCCTGCTCCGGGGACCGATCAAACAGCCCACGCGCCAGCGGGTCGTAGCCGCTCAACAGGGCCATATAGGCCGGGGCCGAAACCATCAGAGCACGATCCCGTAAAGTGTCACCTGCCGGGCGACGGCAGTCGCGGTAAACCCGGCGAGCGTCTGCAACCGCGCCCACAGGCTGGACGTGGTGAGCCGCACGTCAAAGTCCTGATAGGGCGTCCGCACGAACAGCGCCGCGCCGAGGTCCACCGGCGTTCCGATGGCCATCGCGCCGCGATAGGTCGTCAAGTCCCCGCTCGCCAGCGTCCACGCATCATTGTCGGCCTGCGCGCTGGGCTGGGTCGCGGAGTATGTCTGCAACTGGTAGCCGGCCTCCGACGCCTGCAACGCCGTCGCGTCGATGCGAAGCAGACTGTCCAGCACCCGCACCACCGACCCCGCCGGAATGGCCGTGCCATCCGCGAAGGTGAAGGCGAACTCGCCGCTTGCGCCGATAATGTCATTGGCGGAATAGGCCGCAGCCGCTGGCGTGAATGAAGCGGTGGCGTAGCAGCCTGCCGCCCCAAGCACGGGAAGCGGATTGGCGCGAGAGATGGGGCCTGCCCCGTCAAGACCCGCCATGACGGCGCGCACCAGTTCAGCGGCCTGCAACCGACCATCGGCGTCGAGGTAGCGGAATACGTCCTGCAATGCGGTAATGGCCATGTCTCAACTCTCCGTGTGTTCGATGGTGCCGGGGTCTTTGACCTCCTCGAACACCTCAGGCCCAAGCTCTATCGGGCCGCGATACGGCTCGATTGTCCGCAGATCAACGCCAGCGCCGTCATACGTGATGGTGACGTGCGGCTGGTATTCCGGGAAATCCCATGACGCGCCAGCCTCGCGGATGGCCATGTGACGCCATGCCAGTTCCGTCGAATTGAACAGCAGCGCCACAGCGCCCTTGTCGCCAAGCGGCTCGACTAGTCGCGCGCCACCGGCTGGCACGGTCATCTTGCCGTCCGCCTTGCCAATGGACCACTCCGCAGGCACCTTCATCCAGTCAATCGGCGTGGTGCTATGCGCAATGGTGACGTGCATGTCATCGACGGTCGCGGCAAACCCCTGCTTCGCAGCCCATGCCTTGATCGCGGCGGCGTTAACCACGTCGCGCCGCACATACAGCGTGCGGGGCGCGGCGTCGGTGACTGGTGCGGGCGGCGTCACCGGAACCGGATCCACCACAGGCTCCGGGTCAGGTTCGTCCAGCATGTCCGGCATTTCACCAGCGGCGTCAGCATCGGCGTAGGCGTTATCCGCGCCCGGCCACTGCCCGCGCTCGATGATACCGCCGCGCACCATGGCAGTGAGCGCCGTGTCCGGGATTACGCCCATGTTGGCGTATTTCTCAGCCGTGTCGGCAAACACCTTCTCAACGTCCGCCGATTCCTTTTCGCTCATCTGATAGAGCGGGTTCCACTCGACATACGCCTCAGGCGGCACGGCCCCGAGCGTGGATGCGAGCAGGGCCATATCGAGCGGGCGGAGCGTCGGCGCGAGGTCGGTTTGCTGGCCGGCGCGGATGCGGTCGTAGTAGTTTCGCAAGTCGCTTTCGCCCGTTGCGTTCATGCCCTGTGGCGAGCGGCCGAGCAGGCGCGTGGCAGGGATATCAGCCTTACCGGCCATGATCATCAGGGCGTTGTTCTGGATATCGGTCAGACCCTGAAACGTCAGGGTTTTCTGCTCGTACTCGTCTTCGCCGTCCAGCATGAGCGCGTTGACGGACGATTTCAGCGTCATGATCGATGACCACCGACGCGCCAGCAGGGTCTCGTATTCAGCCGTCGCGATGTTGCCCATCAGCCCCTTGATGCGCACCACGTCAATCTTGGCTTCATCCACCAGCGCTGCAACGCCGGCCGCGATCTGGTCCGCCTTGGACACGGCATCGCGCATCTCGATCCAGAGGCTTTCGCCCCATCCATCGTAATATCGGCGGTCGCGGATGGGACTGCCGATGAACCGGATGACGCGCGACGGGTGCACGCGGGTCGCGGCCATGTCGGTGAGCGTGTAATACTCAGGCCCACCATGTGAGGGCGACATGGGGTTGTTATCGCGCGGGCCGGGCGATACCTCCCAACGGCTCAGCACCGTCACGAATTGCAACGCCCCGCGCGCGACCGGACCGAGCGGCTGCGATGGGTCTTGCCCGGCAACGCCCATCAGCAGCAGCGCGCCACCATCTTTGCGGGCGAGGATGCGCGCGTCCCGCACCTTGCGGCGGATGTCGAGACGCTTCTCTGTCTCATCGACGGCCGCGACCTGCTTCGTGTCCAGCCCCATCCACGTCCGCCACTCGCGAACCTCGTCGAAGGGAGGGATATCTACGATCTTGCGGAACCATGACGTGCTGTAGGCCGCGTCTATGTCGGCATAGTCGGCCCATGTCGTCTGGTAATGCCCATAGCGCGACTTGTCGGACGCCGTGCCGATGCGAGACGCGAAATTCACGAACCCATCCGCGAGGAATGGCGTGCTGCCGGCAGGCACTCGGATGATGGGCTTGTTCATGCCGGCATTGGTAGCATGGCGCGCGGCAATGAAAAAGCCCCGGCGCGGGGCAAGCGCCGGGGCTGGTGTCAGCAACAAGGAGGTCGCGCGTGAGCGCACTGATCATGTATCAGGCTCACAGCGCCGACGCAAGGTCATACCCCTCGCCGGGGATCGGGAACATCAGCATCACAACCATGTCGGCGAGGTTCGGGGATTCGCTGCCGCCCGGCTTCTTGTCCACCACGATCTTGGTCGTTGTCGTGCCTTCCTTGCGGGCGGGCTGCGTCAGCTCCTTTACCAGTTGCAACGCCGTGTCCATGCCGATGCTGTCCGTGTCGATAGAGAACAGTTCGTCGGGGTGATATGGGCATGGCTCGCCAGCCTTGATCGCCGCAATGGCCTTCATGGTTTTTTCGCACCTGGTGCGCATGCTCCACCACGCTTGCGCTTTCAGGTTCGCGTACTGCTCCGCATTGGTCGGGCTATCAGGATCGTTCGGATCGATATGCGCGTCAGGCCACAGCACGCCACTGCCCGCATTCCACGCGATGAACCGCATGCCGCGCGGCAACCGCTCCGGGTTGCCTTCCGGTAGCGCGGCAAGGCGGTTGGCCTCGGATTTCACGCCCGCCCCGACGCCGACGCTATCGTACTGGATATCGAGCCACCCCAGATCACGGAACCACGCAACGCAACGCCGCGTCGTGTCGCCAGTGTCGCCGGTATGCCAGTGGTCCGCCCGGCGCAGCACCACGTTGCGAGCCGCGCCGGCCGCGTGTCGGTCGCGGCCCTCGTCTGCAGGGTCGATGGCCGCGCGCCACTTGCCTCGGTCCATACCGGGGATGACGCGATGAGCGTCAAGGCACGATCGAGCGAAGGCGTCGGGGATGATGGTGCCAGTGATGGCCGCGCCATAGACGCGGTTGATTTCCTGATCGTGGATATGCAACAGGCCGATGGCTTCCTTCTCGGCCCGCTGGTTATCGTACCATTCCTGAGTGTGAAGCGGGTTTTCGCGCCAGTCCATGATGAACACGTTGGCGCGGTCCTTCACCATCGGCTGGCCGGGTTTCCAGACGACGCCTGCCTCGCGCTTGCGGTGGAACACGTTGCCGACGCCGAACACGGACGAGATATCGACGCGGACGTTGGTGTTATTGCCGAGTGCGGCTTCGATGGCCTCGGGGTGCGCGAGGTGCGCGGCCTCGTCAACGAAATAGGCGAGCGTGCGACCGCCGCGACCGATGTTGTCGCCAATCTCCCCGATGATGGATGCGCCAGTTTCGGGGTTCAGGATGCGCATCGATGTCATGTGCAGCTTGGGGTTGAACCCGACTGGCCAGAACTCCCGCGGCAAGCGGCGGATAATGTCGCGCATCTTCTCAAAGATGGATTTCGGATCGCCCAACTGGTCAACCAGCGTCGACGATCGCGAGCCCCATCCGATGGCTGCGCCGGGGATGAACCGCCATGCCCATACCGAGTAGGCGCACGCCACCCACGTTGCGCCCATGTCGCGGGATTTCTCCACCAGCCCGTTCGCAGCGGACGTGACGAGCTGGTGGAGATATTGCACGAACTCCCGCTGGCGCGGGAACAGCACCATCGGCATGTAGACCAGCGCATCCGGGTCCATGGCGTTGCGCGGGTTATATGTGTCGCACCAGTCGTTGATCCACTCGACTGGCATGGTGCGGTAGTATTCCAGCGCGCCAGCCAGCATGTGCTTGTGCTTGCGCATGCCGAGCAAGCGGCCCTGTCGCCAGCGGTAGACCTCGACGTAATTGGGCGGAGTTGAGCCGCTCCACTGGCGGGCGTTGGTGGTCATCAGTCCTTGCTGCCCGAGATGAGAGCAATCAGCAAGATCAGGGTTATGATGCCGAATATGACGGTGCCGGCGATAGATGCGATCAGGATGGTCATGGTCTGACCTTGCGTTCCATGCGGGTCATGACTTGCGCCCATGAGCGGCGCGGGCGGCGTATATGCGGGATAGGCCCCGGCTGATACGCTTGGCCGTGAGCGTGAACGCTTCGTAATATGGATAAGGCACCCTAGACTTTCGCGCCGTGTGGTTCGAGATCAAGATTTTCTCAAAATCCACCGCTGCCTGTGCCGACTGGATTGCGCCTTCCGCGATCTGCGCCCGGCGGTGCATCTTCCGCAGCGCTACTTTCAGACGCTCATTTTCGGATTCTAGTTCGGTAGCGCTCACCGTGTTCATGTCGCTCATTCACCCCTCCAGTTCTGAGAGGGCGGCACGGGCGCGGATGGCGGCCATGATCTCCTTGATCGTCGTCCACGGCACATCAACGCGCATGTAGTCGTCCTCACCATCTTCATTGGTGAAGTCTACAGTGAAGCTGAATTCGCCGATGTAAGCGGCTTTGGTTTCGCCGCTTGGGGTGAGTGCCTCCACCGCCTTTGCGAGGCGGCCTTCGGCGGCGTCGGCGCGGGCTAACGCGTTTGACGCGGCTCTGGCCAACCGCTGGTGGTCGCCATCTTCGTAAGCGATCATAACTGTCTTCGGATCGCGCTCGACAATCCCCACCAAGCGAACCCTCTCCAGCTCTAGCTCCCTCTCTATCTCTGCGGCGTCGAGGGCGTCGGCCGCAAGAAGGCAAAGGGCCATCGCCATATCGGTGTCGGATTGTACCTTCGGCTCACCCATTTCGAGCGCCATTGATGTGAACCCGATAACCTCCCCGAGGCCGCCGGTTCGCAGGTATTCGAGGGATGACCTCACGCCATCTGGCAGGTTGTCGGTTGATCGTTCCTTGGTGAGCGTGGTCACAGCATCCCTCCGATGAGCATGATGAAGCCGACAACCGCGCCCATGACGGCAACGGCGCGGTCGAGAAGGTCTTCGAAGCGGGTCATTTGCGCGCCCTCCACGCCACCAGCCACGCCTTGAGCGTGTATTGCTTGCCCGGCCCATCGTCGCGCCACCCATGCGCCCGATGCGCGTTCTCATGCACGGCCACCATGCGCGCCATGTCGCGGCTCATTCCGGCGCACACCACGATATGCCCGGCATCGGCGCCGTAGGCCATGTTGGCGATCATGTCGCCGTCAGCAAGCCACGCCCCGAGCAGGTGGCAGTCGCGGTTCTCCCGCACGCCACGGTCAAGCGGCAGATGCCGCATGGCCGCGTACAGCTCGCCAATCCGCTCGCATGACACGTACCGGACCGCGCTGGCAGGCGGCTGCGTCCACATCGATGGCAGCGGCATCTTGAGCGTGGTGCCGGGCGGCATATCGCGGCAGTCGCGGCCTGCAGCATCGGTCGCGGCCAAGGCCAGCAGCGCGGCGATGAGCGCGGCGATGCGACGGGTGCGGGTAATGGGCTGCAGCTCGCTCACGGCCGCCCCCATCCAGCGATGGCGAGGGCTACCAGTCCCGCGACGATGGCCATGACGCCAAGCGCGCCAAGCACGCCAAGCACGCCAAGCACGCGCCCCGACGCCTCGCTGACGGTGCATCCGCCGCTACCGTCGTCCCATGCGGCCATGTGGCCGTCATCGTCGTCATGCATAGTCAGTCTCCATTGTTGCAGTCACCACAGGCGCACGGATGGCGCGCCGTGTCAATACGCCGATCTCATCTCATCGCGGTCATCCCGCATCCGATCCGGGTCCGGCTGGCCCATCTCCTCCCATGCATCCCAATACCGGTCCTCGCGCCAGCGCAGGTTGTCCAGGTACTCCAACGCCTGCCTGAGATTGCTGGCAATGCCGTTGTCGATGGCGTGACCGACGAGTTCGCGGATGGTGCGCAGGTCCATGGTTGCCTCACGCGCTGAACTGGATTGAGCAGAAGTCGATGCAGTCGCGGTATTTGCCGCGCGCCATATAGAGCGACCCATCGGCGCCCATGGTGATGAGTGCGCGCGACTTCGGCTTGACGTCGCAATAGGTGCGCGCCGTTCCGATGCGCACAAAGCCGCCAACATCCCAGCATGCGTTCATGCGCGCCATGATCTTGCGCCCGCGCTGGAGATTGAGAAACCGGCCTGCCTTCATCTGGTCGTTGGTCATGTCACTCATTCCCCATCCACATGCGGGACCAGACCGAGCGCAGCCGCAGCGCGCTCAAGCAGCTGGCTAGCATGTTCGGCGCTGCCAACATGGCCCCAGTGAGCCTCGTCCGGACTGACGCCCATGTGATCATCGACAACGTGGGTGCGCAGCATGTCGATCAGCGCTTCCATGCGAGCGCGGTGTCCGATGAGTGCGTCGGCTGCGGTGCGGTTGGTCATTTGCGTTCCCCATTGTTGACAGGAACACAGTCGCACACCTTGCGCATACCGTCAAGCGACTAGTTGCATTATTTTCGCGAATAGTCGGGCAGGCTTTGCGCTCCCGGCGCCGGCCTGCAACGCGCGAGCGTTTTAGAAGGCCGCAGGCTGGCGTTTGCGTCTCAGGCTAGGGTTATACCAGACACGCCACGGTTTGCCACCCTTACCCCGTTTCCGTTGAAGCACTAGCCTATTCGTCGATGATGGATGCCTGCCACAGGCGCGCAGCTTCCTGCGGGTCCATTTCGGAGGTGATAACCTCGACTGGTCCGCCGGTCGGGCCGAGATGCCGCACGCGGTCGTCCATGATGCCCAGATGCTTGCCAAGGTCGGCAAGGGCGGCGCGCTTGTCATGCAACTTGATGGTGATGCTGCCATCCTGGTTCTGGCGGATTTCCTTGATGGCCGACGCCATCTCGTCGCTGATGGCATCGCTCGATTTGAGCCGGACGGTATTCGACACGATCTTGCGGACGACGAGCGTCTCACCGCCATCGTCGTTATCTTCCTCGGTCTCTGTCGTCGTGTCCCACGCCATGAGTTCGCGTGGATCGGCGAACGCGATCGATTTCAGCTCGCGCACAACCATATCGGCCGTGACCATTGCCTCTTTTTTGCGCAAATCCAGCCCAAACTGGATTGCTGCATAAACTTTAGGCTTTCGCTTGCTATCGCTGACAGGCGCGCCCGTCGGCGGTGTTGTCCACAGATAGGCCGTGGTGATGGCCATCTTCTGCGAATATCCGGCCTTCAATGCACTCTGTCGGACATTCAGGGTCCGCAGGTACTCCAGCACGAAAATCTGCTCCCGGTCATCAAGCCCGTCGAGCCAGTTTTCCGCAGTGATTTCAGTGTTCTCAGCCATACCCATCCCTACCCCATCCGCCCACCGACAGGCAACTGTAACGGCCTGTTGCGCTTTGATACGCCTAATTCACCTGCAAAATAAAGGCCGTACCGGAAAATCGCATTTGTACCGAAATTCTGGAAGCGCACCCATATGTGCGCATATGTGTGCATGCGTGTATGTGTGCGCACACACATGCGCGAGCGAGCGCGCACACTAGGTGCATCATTTTGTTACGTTTGATACCCCCTATACACACACATCACATAACCTATTGAAATATATATAGGAAAGCGCTACGGAAGCCCGTATCAAACCGCGTAACAATCCCGTGTCAATTGTTTCGGTTTGCAGGCCGGTTTTAAATGTGTCACTGTGTGAATAAATTTGGAGCCTGCACGCCATGATTATCGAAGATATCCCGGTCATCGCGCCAGTTCGTGGCGGCGGTTTGACGAACACACTGAGGTCAATGAATGTCGGCCAATCCGTGCTGGTTGACCTATCATATCAATATATACATGCCACAATCCGGCAAGCCGGAAGATCGGTCAAAAATCCGCTTGTCGGGCAGTTCGCCATCGTACCGGAAGGCAGAAAGTTCCGCGTCGGTCGCGTAGGCTGACGCCATGCTTGACCACGCACTCGCCTACGCCGCCATGGGCTGGCAGGTCCACCCGCTCGCGCCACGCACGTCCAAGCCTGCGACCAAGCACGGCTTCAAGGATGCCACCGCCGACCCTGCCACCATCCGCGCCGCATGGGCACGCTCACCGCGCCGCAACATAGCCGTGCGCACATGCGCCGCGTCGGGGATCTGGGTGCTGGATAGCGACGATGGCGGCGAGGATACGCTCGCATCGCTGGTGGCGATCAACGGTCCGCTGCCCGCATGCCCGACACAGCGCACGCCACGGGGCGGTGTGCACCGCATATTCGCATGGCCTGCAGATGGCGACATCCCGCGCCGCATCCGGTTCGCGCCCGGCCTCGACGCGCTGGGGGAGCGCGATGGGGGGAAGGGCGGGTATTTCGCCGTAGCCCCGTCCGTCCGCGACGATGGCGCGTATGAGTGGATGGTGCATCCGCGCGACGTCGCCCCGCCACCTGCCCCGCAATGGCTGGTGGATATGGTCCGCGACACTGGCAAGAGCCCACGCCCAGCCGACATGCCGACCATGCAACCCGTGCGCAGCGGCGCCACCACGCCATATGGGCGTAAGGCGCTGGACGCGCTGGTGGCTGAGGTCGCGGCGTGCCCACCTGGTGGGCAGAACGACACGCTATATCGTCGCAGCGTGCGTGCCGGGTCGCTGGCCTATGGCGGCTCCATTGCCGAGCGCGAGGCATACACCGCCATGGTCGCGGCGGGGTGCGCCATGGCCAATCAATCCGGGCGCCCGGCATGGACACAGGCTCAGGTCGAGGACGTGGTGCGCCGCGCGTTCGCGTTCGCTGCGCTCGATCCGACGCCCGCGCCATCCCGCCCGCAGCGCGCCGCACCAGCGCCACTACCGGCCACAGCCCACACGCCCATACCTGCCCACGACCCCGACACTGGCGAGGTAATCGAGGACGACGCCGTGTCACCAGACGCCATGGACGGGGCATATCCACCACCAGCCTTGCCGGACAACGAGCCGTCACCGCAACCAGCCGCCCCGCAAGGCGAGCGTCCGCCATTCGTCGCACTCGGGTATACCAAGCAAGGCTACTGGTACCTGCCGCGCGGCAAGGGGCAGGTGGTCTGCCTCACCGCGGCGGAGCACACCAAGTTGCGCCTGATGGAGCTGGCGCCGCTCGACTGGTGGCAACGCATCGCGCCGGACGGCAAGCTGACCAAGGAGACATGGGAGGCGTACGCCAACAGCCTGATGCGGCAATGCGAGGCGGCAGGCATATACGACGAGAGCCGGGTTCGTGGGCGCGGCGCGTGGGTGGATGGCAGGCGCATTATCGTCCACACAGGCACCGAGGCGCGCATCGGTGACGAGACCGTGCCGCTGCACGCCGTCGCCTCGCGCTACGTGTACGAGGCCAGCGCGCCATGGGCGTTCGGGTTCGGCGACCCAGCGACGGGCGCCGAGGCGCATCGGCTGGCCGACATATCCGGCCGGCTGACATGGGATGACCGGCTGAGCGCCGCGCTCATGGCCGGATGGTGCGTGATAGCACCGGTCAGTGGCGCGCTGCACTGGCGCTCGCATATCTGGATAACCGGTCCGTCCGGCTCCGGCAAATCAACCGTGGTGGATATCATCAACCGGATCGTCGGGCCTGCCGCACTACGGGCTGACGGCAAGACGACTGAGGCCAGCATTAGGCAGCGCATGGGGTATGATGCGAGGCCCGTCATACTTGACGAAAGCGAGGCGGAGGACGCTCAATCGTCGGGGCGCATGCAAGGCGTTCTCGACCTCGCGCGCGTGGCATCGAGCGGAGGCGAGATCAGCAAAGGCGGGAGCAACCACAGGTCCGTCACGTTCATCATCCGATCGTGCTTCTGCTTTTCGTCCATCAACACGTCAGTGCGCCACCGGGCCGATGAAAGCCGCATATCGAGGCTGGTGCTGCGGCCCAATACAGCGCCGGACGCCGACGCGCACTATCAGGGACTGGTGCGGGATATCGATGCATGGCTTACCGAGGAATATGCCTCGAGGCTGTTTGCGCGGACGGTGCGGAACCTGCCAACGCTGCTCCACAACGCTGGCGTGTTCACATCCGCCGCCGCCGTGGCGTTCAGATCCCGCCGCGCGGCGGACCAAATCGGGCCGATGCTGGCCGGGTACTACCTGCTCCACAAGACCGACCGCGTGACGCCGGAGCGAGCTGCGGAGTGGATCGCATCGCAGCATGGATGGAGCGAGTACCTCGCCATCGGGTCCGAGACCGACGAGCAGCGCCTGTTGCAGTACATCATCGGTCGCAAGGTGCGGGTGTTCCTGACGCATGGCCCGGTGGATATGACCATCGGAAGTGCCATTGAGGAGGCACGTATGGAGCCGGATCGCGGTCCGCACCGCATGGCGCTGGGGATGGTGAATATCAAGGTGACGCCCGACCTGATCGCCATCAGCGATAGCGCGCCATCGACGCGCGACCTGTTCCGGGACGCGCCGCAATGGCAGGCAGACTGGAAACGCCCGTTGCGCATGCTGCCAGGCGCGTTCCGCTCGCACTCGACCGAGCGGTTTCCGGGCGGAGGCGTCAGCCGCGCCACGTGGTTGCCGTATGGCTTGCTGGACGGGAGTTATGTGCCGGAGGCGAGCGAGTGAGATACCTCAGCGTATGCAGCGGCATTGAAGCATTCTCGGTCGCAGTTGACGGCATGGGATGGACGCCTGCCGGGTTCGCGGAAATCGAGCCGTTTCCATGCCACGTGTTGGCGCATCGGTTCGATGCCACGCCGCCGCGCGTATTGCCGGCCGGCAAGTCGCGGAAACCGTTCCGGCGCATGCGGGATGGCGGATCGGTGGTGAACCATGGGGATTTCACCGCTATCGACCCGACAACGATCGGGCATGTCGGATGGCTTGTCGGCGGCACGCCATGCCAGTCGTTCTCGTTCGCCGGGTTGCGCGGCGGACTGAAGGACGCGCGCGGCAACCTGACGCTGGAATTCGTGCGGCTTGCGAGGGAGATGCAGGATGGAAACGGACTGGCCGGACTTCTTTGGGAGAATGTCCCCGGAGTTCTCAGCGACAAAACCAACGCCTTCGGATGTTTCCTGGGAGCACTTGTCGGGCACGATGACGCCCTGGTCTCACCGTTCGGGCGACGGTGGCCTGACGCAGGTATGGTTGCCGGGCCAAGGGCACGGCTCGCTTGGCGGGTTCTCGACAGTCAATATCTCGGAGTGCCCCAACGACGCCGTCGCGTCTACGTTGTCGCAGATACTGGAGGCGGACAGTTCGACCCTGCAACCGTACTTTTTGAGCCAGAAGGCATGCGCCGGGATACTCCGCCGCACCGAGGCAATAGGCAAGACGTTGCCGGAACCATTAGCGCGCGCACTCATGGCGGCGGCGGACTTGGAACCGATTTCGACCTAGATGGAGGCATCGTCGCGCCGACATTGAATGCCGCATTTGGCAGCAAGCTTGGCCTTGATAACCAGCACATTGATAGCGGCGCTGGAATGTTTGTCACCCACTCCCTCCGCGCCGAAGGCCACGATGCGAGCGAGGATGGAACCGGGCGCGGCGTGCCGTTGGTGGCATTTGATGCCAAAGGCACGCAGGTGCAATTCACCACGGACGGCAAGCATCCGCCACTTCGGTCCATGTCTGCATCTGGCTCGCACGCGAACGCTGGTGGCCATGCCGCAATCGCATTTGACCTGCGAGGCCGCGAAGGCGGTGCCATGCCCGAAGGCGAGCACGATACCGCCAACATCCGCGCCAGTTCCGGCGGATCGTCGCGAAGCTATGTCGCGTCGTCCGTAGTCCGCCGCCTCACGCCAACCGAGTGTGAGCGGTTGCAGGGCTTCCCTGATGGCTGGACTGATGTGCCATACGGCACGCGCAACCGGACGCCTGACGGTCCGCGCTACAAGGCGCTTGGCAACTCGTTCACGGTCGATACCATCCGCTGGATAATGCGCCGCGTAGACGCCTCGCTACAGGGCAAGCGCATGCCGGTAGCGCAACAGTAGCCGCGACCTACGCGACCCGCCCATACGGTCATGCAAAATCTTCTAACTAGTCGCTTGACACTCATTGCGGCATATGCGACATAGTGAGTGTCAACAAATGGAGACCGACATGAGCAACCCCATCGCAATCGCCCGCCTTGAAGCTCGCGGCTCGCGCCTGATGGCGCGTGACATTCGCGCTCAGGCTGATCGCGTTGTCATTGATAGCGCCAAGGCCGCATCGCTGTATGCGATGGCTCGCGATTACGCGACCCGCGCCGCGACGGTCGAAATGCTTCTGGCGAATGCGTGAGGCGCCTAGCCCAATATCGCCAATGCATCCTCTACAGACCGCGCGATCCCGGCCTTGCCGCCCGCGCGGTTCACTGCATCCACGAATGCGATCTGCTCCG
>Ga0208916_10000369_pt1 | contig 21668 bp, 17 predicted proteins | sample DEB19_08_DNA_5_FD_184523 | JGI IMG/M metagenome (GOLD analysis project Ga0208916, IMG submission 184523) | Aqueous microbial communities from the Delaware River and Bay under freshwater to marine salinity gradient to study organic matter... | ecosystem: Environmental > Aquatic > Marine >... | reverse complement strand
CTGACAAATATCTATCGACTGCAGCAGCGGCAGAGCGACCTTCAGCGATAGCCCAGACAATTAGTGATTGACCACGACCAGCATCACCAGCAACGAAGATTCCTTCTTCGCTGCTCTGAAAATTCTCATCGCGAGCGATGTTGCCTCGCTCATCAAGTTTTACCTCGAGTTGATCGATGAGTGCTGACTTTTCGGGACCAGTAAAGCCCATCGCAAGGAATACGAAATCAGCTGGGAGCTCCTTCTCAGTACCGGGAACTGGCTCGAACTTCCCATTTTCAAATTTTGTCTCAACAATCTTGAGGGCTTTGAGATTTCCATTGCCATCACCAATGAATTCTTGGGTGCTGACAGAGAAGAGTCGGTTATCGAGTTCTTCATGTGCACTTGAGACGCGATAGATCATTGGGTAAGTCGGCCAAGGTTGAGATGAAGGACGTTCTTCCGTTGGACGAGGCATGATTTCGAGCTGGGTAACACTTGCTGCGCCTTGACGAACTGAAGTACCAAGACAATCTGCACCGGTATCTCCGCCTCCAAGAATGATGACGTGCTTACCAGCAACGTTAATTGGTGGCACTTCAACTTCACCAAGCGCCTGCTTATTGCCCCATGGCAAGAACTCCATCGCTTGATAGATGCCCTTATTTTCACGACCTGGAATTACAAGATCGCGCCACTGAGTTGCGCCCATAGCCAAGACGATTGCATCGTACTTAGAACGAAGATCTGAACCTGTGAGTTCAACGCCGACATTAACGCCGGGGCGGAAACGTGTTCCTTCTTGCTCCATCTGAGCAAGGCGGCGATCGACGATGTGCTTCTCCATTTTAAATTCTGGAATTCCGTAGCGAAGTAGCCCGCCAATTTTTTCAGCGCGCTCGTAGACGGCAACGGTGTGGCCTGCACGAGTAAGTTGTTGCGCAGCTGCAAGACCTGCTGGTCCTGAACCAATCACAGCAACTGTCTTGCCCGATAAACGTTCTGGTGCAAGTGGCTGCACATTGTTGGCATCGAAAGCTTCTTCAATGGTGCGAAGTTCAATCTGCTTGATGGTTACTGCATCACGATTGATACCCACTACGCAGGCTGTTTCGCACGGTGCTGGGCAGAGGCGACCTGTGAATTCAGGGAAGTTATTGGTTGCATGGAGGCGGTCAATTGCTTCGTTCTTATCGCCGCGATACATGAGGTCGTTCCACTCTGGAATCAAGTTACCGAGTGGGCAGCCGTTGTGGCAGAAAGGAATTCCGCAATCCATGCAACGTCCGGCTTGCTTCTGCAAGTGTTCGAACGATTGTGGTTCGTAGACTTCGCGCCAATCTTGGATACGGATATCAACGGGACGTCGCTTCGGAGTTTCGCGAGGTGTAGTCATAAAGCCCTTTGGATCAGCCATTTGCTGCAACCTCCATGATGTACTCGTCTACTGGAAGACCCTCTTTAGTTGCACGTTCAATGGCTGCAAGTACCTTCGCGTAATCGCGCGGCATGATGAGAGAGAAACGTGCGATTTCTGTATCCCAGTTGGCAAGAAGCGCTGCCGCAATCTCAGAACCTGTTTCAACATGGAATGAAGAGACAATCGCTTTGAGGTTATCGCGTTGATCTGCAGGAACAGCCAAAATATCAACCATCTCTGTATTGACCACGGCTGTATTGAGATCGAGTACAAATGCACGACCACCTGACATACCAGCTGCAATATTGCGACCAGTCTGACCAAGGATGACGACAGTTCCGCCAGTCATGTATTCGAGAGCATGATCGCCTACGCCTTCTACAACTGCGATGGCACCTGAATTACGCACACAGAATCGTTCACCTGCAAGACCACGGATAAAGATTTCACCTGACGTTGCGCCATATCCAATGACGTTTCCGGCGATGACGTTGAACTCAGATTTAAAAGTTGCCTTCTCATCAGGGCGAACAACTACGCGACCACCAGAGATTCCCTTGCCGACGTAGTCGTTAGAGTCACCATAGAGACGAATGGATACACCTTGCGGCAAGAATGCTCCGAGTGATTGACCGGCAGAACCATGCAGCGTGACATCAATAGTTCCAACTGGAAGTCCTTCAGCGCCATAGCGACGAGTGACTTCAGCGCCCAACATTGTTCCAACAGTGCGGTTTACGTTGCGAACTGGAAGATCGATACGAACGGCTTCCTTCTTTTCAAGTGCTGCCTTGGATAGTTCAATCAGTTGGTTGTCGAGCGCAGCAGCCAGTCCATGATCTTGCTTGGTTGTGTTGTGTAGTGGTGAATCCACATCGGGACGGACTAGAAGTGGAGAGAGGTCGAGACCGCTCGCCTTCCAGTGATCAACTGCAGCGCGAGTATCGAGATACTCAACATGTCCGATCGCTTCTTGAAGTGTGCGGAAGCCAAGAGAAGCCAAGATTTCGCGAACTTCTTCTGCGATGTATTCGAAGAAAGTTTCAACGAATTCTGGCTTTCCAGTGAACTTCTTACGAAGTTCTGGGTTCTGAGTTGCCACACCAACTGGGCAGGTATCGAGATGGCAGACACGCATCATGATGCAGCCTGAAACAACGAGTGGCGCTGTTGCGAATCCATATTCTTCGGCTCCAAGTAGCGCTGCAATAACAACATCTCGTCCTGTTTTTAGCTGACCATCTGCCTGAACAACGATGCGATCACGCAGATTGTTGAGAAGAAGTGTCTGCTGAGTTTCAGCAAGTCCGAGTTCCCATGGAGCACCTGCGTGCTTGAGAGATGTAAGAGGTGATGCACCAGTTCCACCATCGTGACCTGAGATCAAAACAACGTCAGCATGCGCCTTGGAGACACCTGCGGCGACAGTTCCGACGCCGACTTCAGCAACAAGTTTGACGTGAACACGTGCATCCTTATTTGCATTCTTGAGATCGTGAATCAACTGCGCGAGATCTTCAATCGAGTAAATATCGTGATGTGGAGGTGGAGAGATGAGTCCGACACCAGGAGTTGAGTAACGAGCTTTTGCCACCCATGGATACACCTTGTAACCAGGAAGCTGTCCACCTTCACCAGGCTTTGCTCCTTGTGCAATCTTGATCTGAATATCTGTGGCGTTGATCAAGTAATTACTTGTCACACCAAATCGACCAGATGCAACCTGCTTAATTGCACTCTTCTTAGAGTCACCATTAGCCATTGGGATAAAGCGTGCAGGGTCTTCGCCGCCTTCGCCCGTATTGGACTTTGCGCCCAAACGGTTCATTGCGATTGCCAAAGTTTCATGAACTTCTTGCGAGACTGAACCGTATGACATCGCACCCGTTGAGAAGCGCTTTACAATCTCAGAGATTGGTTCGACATCATCAATCGAGATTGCTGGGCGTTCTCCTTCCTTAAATTGGAAGAGGCCACGAAGTGTCATCAGTGTCTTACTCTGATCGTTTACCTTGTCGGTGTAGCGCTTAAAGATGTCATAGCGCTTATTGCGAGTTGAGTGCTGAAGTGCAAAGACTGTTTCAGGGTTGAACAAGTGTGGTTCGCCATCGCGACGCCACTGGTATTCGCCCCCTACTGCAAGACGCTTTGCACCTGGAATTTCCCCGCCTACTGGATATGCAAAGTGGTGGCGCTTGATTGTCTCCTCTGCAATCACATCAAGGCTTACTCCGCCAAGACGTGATGTTGTTCCCACGAAGAATTCGTCGACAACATCTTGCGCAAGACCGATAGCTTCAAAGACCTGAGCGCCTGTGTAAGAGGCAATTGTTGAGATACCCATCTTTGACATCACCTTAAGTACACCTTTACCAAGCGCCTTGATGACATTGCGAACTGCCTTTTCAGGTGCGATGCCAGTGATGATTCCTTGATTGACAAGATCTTCTGCAGTTTCCATTACGAGATATGGATTTACTGCCGCTGCGCCATATCCGATAAGAAGTGCAACGTGGTGAACTTCGCGAACATCGCCAGCTTCTACGACGAGACCGACTTTGGTACGAGTCTTCTCGCGGATGAGGTGGTGGTGAACTGCTGCAGTGAGGAGTAGTGAAGGAATAGGACAATCTTCAGCATCGCCATCGCGATCAGAGAGGACAATGATGTGAGCGCCGTTGGCGATTGCCGCAGAAACTTCGCGCTTAATTTCTTCAAGACGCGCACGGAGAGTATTTCCATCACCTGTAACTGGGAATAAACCTCGAACGACATATGCCTCAAGCTCTGGATAGTCATCATCGGCATTGACATGGATAATCTTTGCCAGTTCATCATTATCGATAACTGGGAATGCAAGTGAAATCTGCTTACATGATTCAGGACCTGGATCGAGCAAGTTATGTTCTGGACCTAGTGAGCCACCAAGGCTGGTTACCAACTCTTCACGGATTGCATCGAGAGGTGGGTTTGTGACCTGAGCAAAGAGCTGCGTGAAGTAATCAAAGAGTAAGCGCGGCTTTGCAGAGAGCGCTGCGATTGGAGTATCAGTTCCCATAGAACCGAGCGCTTCTCCCCCGCCCTTTGCCATCGGAGTAACAATGATCTTGATCTCTTCTTCGGTATAGCCAAATGCTTTCTGGCGACGGATTACAGACTTATGCGGATAAACAATATGTTCGCGAGATGGAAGATCTGAGAGTTTGATCATTCCATCTTTAAGCCATGTGCCGTAAGGGGCTGCATCGGCAAGTGAATCTTTGATTTCATCATCTTCGATGATGCGTCCTGCTTCAATATCAACGAGGAACATCTTTCCTGGCTGCAAGCGACCCTTGCGCACAATCTTCTCTGCTGGGAAATCGAGAACGCCAACTTCTGATGCAAGAACAACCAGTCCGTCATCTGTCACCCAGAAACGCGATGGGCGAAGTCCGTTGCGATCAAGAACAGCGCCTACCTGATGTCCATCGGTAAATGTCACACATGCAGGCCCATCCCATGGCTCCATAAGAGATGCATGGAACGCATAAAAATCGCGGCGCTTCTGCGACATAGTCGCATGGTTCTCCCACGCTTCAGGAATCATCATGAGAACTGCATGCGGAAGTGACCGGCCACCGAGATAGAGAAGTTCAAGAACTTCATCGAATGATGCCGAGTCAGAGCCTGACATTTCAACGATTGGATAAAGGCGCTTGAGATCTCCACCAATGACATCACTTGCAAGAAGTGATTCGCGAGCACGCATCCAGTTACGGTTTCCCTTTACTGTATTGATTTCGCCGTTGTGTGCAATAAAGCGATATGGGTGTGCAAGTGGCCATGATGGGAAGGTATTTGTAGAAAAGCGTGAGTGCACTAGGGCAAGTGGAGAGACAACGCGTTGGTCGCTTAGATCAGGGAAGAATTCTTCAAGCTGACCTGTTGTGAGCATTCCCTTATAAACAATTGTCTGCGAAGACAGTGATGGGAAGTAGAGATCGAGCGCATGTTCAGCGCGCTTGCGAAGAGCGAATGCCAGACGATCAAGTGCGATACCAGATTCATTCTTGTTTCCTGCAAGAAAGAGTTGCTTAAACTGTGGCATGACAGAGACTGCAGTCTTGCCCAATGAAGCTGGATTGATAGGGAGTTCACGCCAGCCAAGAACTGTCAGGCCTTCTTCTGCTGCAATCTTTGCAATATCAGCGGTGACATCGGCACCTTGTGCAATAAATGCGATACCGGTTACGTAAGAGCCTTCGGTTGGTAATTCAAAATTAGTTTCAGCGCGATAGAAAGCATCGGGAACGCGAATCAGAATTCCGGCACCATCACCTGAATCAGGTTCAGCTCCAGATGCACCTCGATGTTCGAGGTTGCGAAGAGCAGTGAGCGCCTTATCTACGATTTCGTGCGTTGCAACTTTATTCAGGGTAGCCACCATCGCGACGCCGCATGCATCATGTTCTTGTGCAGGATCGTAGAGACCCTGCGCTGCGGGAAAGTTCGATGAAAGTGCCATAACCCGTTGTCCTTTTTTTGGAGTTACAAAAGGGACAACTTTGGCCCGGTGAAGCGAAGTGAAACGATAAATCAGTGTCGAAAGGGTAGCAAGGGGGTGGTCTAGATGCCACTCACATGCAGAAGCTGCCCAATTCCAGCGGTGATTGCCATACCGAGGCAGCCACCACCGATTACACGCAAGGTTGGGATGAGGAGTTTGGAGCCAGCGGTCTTGGCGCTGATGATTCCAGTGAAGATCAAGCCAACGACGGTAAAGGCGATGATGCTCCAGGCAGCTTTGCCAGCAGATGGAGCAAAGGCGCCAATAAATGGAATAAGGCCTCCAGCAGTAAAGCTCAGCGCCGAAGCAACTGCTGCCTGAACTGGACGCGCCTTTGTATGTGGATGTTGTCCAAGTTCATCTCGAAGATGAGCTTCGAGAGGATCGCGTGCGTGCATTGTTGTCGCAACTTCAGTTGCTAATTCTCGAGATAAGCCACGATTGATATAAATTTCAATCAGCTCTTCAAGTTCGCCATCTGGATCAATTGCAAGGTGTTGAATCTCAAGAAGTCTGTCTGATTCTTCAATATCGTTTTGGGAACGAACTGAGACGTATTCACCTACTGCCATCGACATTGCACCTGCTGCAATTCCGGCAGCTCCGGCAGTGACGAGAAAGCTCTGCTCGCTACGGGCTGCAGCAACACCAATCATCAAGCTGGCTGTTGATACGAGACCATCATTTGCTCCGAGGACTGCAGCGCGAAGCCAACCTGCACGATGGGTGCGGTGATGAAGGTTTCGGCGGTAGACATCTTCGAGAGCCATATTTATAGCCTACCTCTTCGAGCGAGAAAATCGGCTGAAGGCGAGCAACCCCGCACTCAAGAGTACGAGTGAAACATATTGATTGAGACGCAAGCCACCCCAGTTTTGGGCTTGATCGATTCGTAGACCTTCGATGAAGAAACGACCTAAGCAATATCCAGCGACGTACAGTGAGAAGAGCGCTCCCCCAGAAAGTCGTGAGGTCAGTTTGATGAGAATAAATGCGAGGAGTAAACACCAGATAGATTCATAGAGAAAGGTGGGATGAAAAGTTTCAAATTCTTGATATTCAATGGGGCGTAAATTAGTAGGAATTGATAAGGCCCATGGTGCATCAAGTGGCTTACCGAAGAGTTCTCCATTAAACCAATTTCCCCAACGACCAATAGCTTGCGCAAGAAGTAAGCCCGGCGCGAGAGCTCCGGCAAAAGATGAGAATGATGGAAGTTCTTTACTCTTTCCGATTCGACGATATGCAAAATAGGCAGCCACGGTTCCGAGAGCTATTGCACCCCAAATACCTAAACCGCCATTCCAGATTTTGAAGATCTCCTGCATGTTTCCATCACGGCCGAAATATTGTTCTGGCGATGTCACTACATGGTAGAGACGGCCGCCGATTACTCCTGCCGGAACTGCAAAGATTGCTACATCAGCGACAACGCCATCAACGTTGGGATGTACAGCCGTAAAGCGGCGGTTTCCCAGCCAGATTGCAACTGCAACGCCAGCGATGATGCAGAGCGCATAGAAGTGAATAGTCAGTGGTCCAATTTCAACTGCCGAAGTTGTCGGAGTTGGAATTGAAAGACGCATTGTTATCCGCGTTCTACAGCTGCTTTAAATTTATCGGCGCTGAAGTATTCGGATTTGCGGTCGATCTCTTTTCCGTTGATAAAGACGGTAGGAGTTGAATTCACATTAGCCTTGGCGCCTGCTGTTGCAACGTTGTTGACCCAACCCTGATAGGCCATGTCATTGACACAGGATGTGAATTCTTTTGAAGTTATTCCAGCTGCCTGACCAAGAATTCCAAGTACATCTGTCGACCAAACGCCGGTATTTTCCTGTGGCTGATTTGCATAGAGCGCACGGTGGTACTGCAAGAACTTTCCTTGATCTGCTGAACATGCAGCAGCATTAGCTGCATTGACTGACTCTGGTCCAAGGAATGAAAGTGTGTGATAAACAACTGTTGCCTTCTTAGCGGTGATCAGCGATTCGATGTAATCACCTTGAAGCTTTTCGAATTGAGCACAGACGGGGCACTGGAAATCTTCATAGATATCAAGAACTGGCACACCCTTGAGTTCATCGTTAAAGACAATTCCGTAACCGCGATCTGCTGAGACGCTAGCAGGAATCTTGGCTGAGGTGTTTGTCTTCTTAGAAAGAAGAGTAGGTACCAACATAATGAGAACTACGCCTACAACAACTGCAATAACGAGATTGCGTGTGAAGTTATCTTTTCCCGGTTGTTGTTTAGCCATTTTTTCCTTCTCCTAGTTGGGTTGCAGATTCTGTATTCTTATCGAGACTAAATTTAGTATGAGGGAAGATAACAAGAAAAGTCGCCAACAGCGTTAATCCCGTGTCACGCAGAAGGGGTGTCAAGTAATCTGCCTCACCAGGAGCGACCTGACCTCCTCCGCCGAAGCATCCACAATCAATAGAGAGTCCACGCGCCCAAGCTTGTGAAATCCCAATCATGAAGGCGAACATCAGAAGCCCGCTGATCAGCGCTGAGAAACGTGTTGCGGCTCCAAGTACGAGAAGTGTTCCGACTGCTAATTCAAAGAACGGTAGGAAGATGCCCATGAAATTTGCGAAAGGTATTGGTAACAATTCATAGGCGCGTACAGCCATCTGGGATTTATCAAGCTCATCAAATTTGAGATAGCCAGCGGCAATCAGAGTGCCTCCAAGAATGAGTCGGGCAACTAAACCAATCCACGGTAGATATTTCTTCATCGTCCTTCACGTACTCCTAACGCTAATTCGGAGGCAAGATTCTTTACAGCTTCGAGTCCTGATGCTTCATCAGGTGCATCAAGGAGGGCGTTGATAAAGGCTGAACCCACAATGACGCCATCGGCATAACCGGCAACGCCCTTTGCTTGCTCACGATTGGATACGCCAAGACCAACTGCAACAGGAAGTCCAGATGTCGTGCGAATACGAGCAACGAGATCGGGAGCGCCTGATGAAACAGAGGTGCGAGTTCCAGTAACTCCCATCAAACTTGCGGCGTAGATAAATCCTCCACAACGAGAGGTTACTTGAGGCAGACGAGAGTCAGTTGTACTTGGGGCAACTACATAGATCGGATTAATACCAGTCTTCTCAACCGCAGCTTTCCAACTCGCAGATTCTTCGATGGTCAGATCTGGTGTAATGACACCTGAGCCACCATTATCTGTAATCGCCTGCGCAAACTTTTCAACGCCATATTTTTCAATGGGATTCCAATAGGTCATCACGACTGCGGCGACTCCTGCATCGGTTGCGACCTTGAGTGCTTCAAATACTTCCTTTGCTCCGGTCCCCTGTGACAGTGATTGATCAGCTGCCGCCTGAATAGTAGGACCATCCATCACTGGATCGCTGTAAGGGAATCCGATTTCGATGGCATCAACGCCTCCATCGACAAAAGCTTGAATGACTTTCTTGCAACCTTCAATGCTGGGAAATCCTGCTGGAATATAGGCAATCAGCGCTGCGCGATTTTCGGCGCGAGTCTTCACGAAGAGATCGTCGAGCGGAGTCGTCATTTACAGAGGAATTCCAAAGTATTGCGCTGCAGTCTGCACATCTTTATCACCACGTCCAGAAAGGTTGATGAGGATGATGGCATCTTTACCAAGTTCATTTCCTACTTGAAGCGCGCCCGCAAGTGCATGTGCAGTCTCGATAGCAGGAATGATTCCTTCAGTTTTGCAGAGAAGTGCAAATGCGTGCATTGCTTCGGCATCAGTCACTGCGCGATATTCAGCGCGTCCAATATCGTGCAAATATGCGTGCTCAGGTCCTACGCCGGGATAATCCAAACCTGCAGAAATAGAGTGCGACTCGATGGTCTGTCCATTTTCATCTTGTAAGACATAGGTGCGGTTTCCATGAAGAACTCCTGGTGAGCCCCCAGTGATAGTTGCTGCATGGCGCCCAGTTTCAACGCCATCACCTGCTGCTTCAAGACCGATAAGTCGAACATCTGTATCTGCGATAAAGCGATGGAAGATTCCAATCGCATTGGAGCCTCCTCCTACACATGCAAGGACAGCATCAGGTAAGCGACCAGTGAGTGCTAAGACTTGATCACGCGCTTCTTCACCGATGATCTTATGGAAATCACGGACCATGGATGGGAATGGGTGAGGACCTGCCACAGTTCCCAGTAGGTAATGAGTTGTTTCGACATTGGTGACCCAATCGCGCATCGCTTCGTTGATGGCATCTTTGAGTGTGCGCGAACCTGATGTCACAGGAATGACTTCAGCGCCGAGTAACTTCATGCGAGCTACGTTAAGGGCTTGGCGCTTTGTATCTTCCTCGCCCATGTAGACAACACATTCAAGTCCCATCAGCGCTGCAGCAGTTGCTGACGCAACTCCATGTTGACCCGCGCCTGTTTCTGCGATGATGCGTTTCTTGCCCATACGCTTTGTGAGAAGGGCTTGCCCTAATACGTTATTGATCTTGTGGCTTCCGGTGTGATTGAGATCTTCGCGCTTGAGGATGATGCGCGCTCCCCCAGCATGTTCGGCAAAACGTTTCGCTTCTGTGATGATGCTTGGTCGACCAGAGTATGTGCGGTGGAGTTCGGCTAACTCTGCAATAAAGGTGGGATCTGTCTGTGCCTTGATGCGGGCTGCATCGAGTTCTTCAAGAGCGCCGATGAGTGCTTCAGGAACAAAGCGACCTCCGTAGGGACCAAAGTGCCCTGCTAGATCATCGACAGTAGTCATGGTGAAAGACTACCTGCGACCCAGTAGTTCCTGCATGGCGGAAATTGGATCTCCCGATTTCACAAGAGATTCTCCGACCAGGATCGAGGTTGCTCCAGCGTTCTGAGCGAATTCAACGTGCGAACGAGTCGCAATACCTGATTCGGCGACGCGAATCACATTGGATGGAATACGAGGAATGAGGTCTGCAAATGCGGCGCTATCAACTTCGAGGGTTTTCAGATTACGTGAATTAACGCCGACAATGCGCGGTTCAATCTCCATCGCGCTTTCAAGTTCTTGCGCCGTGTGAACCTCAACAAGAGTAGCCATGCCGAGTTCTGTTGCAAGATCATAAAAATCTTTCAGTTGGCTCTTGGAAAGCGCTGCCACAATAAGTAGAACAATGTCAGCTCCATGAACACGAGCTTCTAGAAATTGATATTCATCAACCATGAAATCTTTTCGCAGTACCGGAATGGTGATTCGTTTGCGAACCGCATCAAGGTCTACAAGTGAACCACCGAAACGTCTGCGTTCGGTAAGTACGCTGACAGCTGCCGCACCAGCTTCTTGGTATTGCTCGGCAAGTGAAGCTGGGTCAACGATTGAAGCTAGCGCGCCTTTGCTAGGCGATGATCGTTTTACCTCTGCAATGACATTCATTTCATCGCGAGTGAGAAATGTGTGTGCATCCAGAGCCGGAGCGGTCTCATCCAATCGCTGCTGAATCTGCGCCAATGGAAGCCTGCGCGCTGCGAGATCTTCGCGGACACCTTCAATGATTGAATCGAGAACGCTCATGAGAGATCCTCAGTGGGATCGATACCCTTGTCCATAGAGTTCCAAGGCGAAAGCTTTTTCGGTGCTCGTTCATATCGTGCAGACAGTCGGACGCGACGACTGATGGAGATTGCAAGGGCTGCTACGAGAAAGAGTGAAATTCCATATTTAAACATTAGCCACGCTTCAATTCATTTGCTGCTGTAATCGCGCCAAGAACAGCGGCTGCTTTATTGAGAGTCTCCTCATTTTCAGATGCTGGATCTGAATCTGCAACCAGACCGGCACCTGCCTGAACATAGGCGACGCCTCTATGTAAGAGCGCGGTACGGATTGCAATACACGCATCGATATTTCCAGTGAAGTCGAAGTATCCGATTGCGCCACCGTAGAGACCGCGTCGAGTAGGTTCGAGCGTCTCAATAATCTCCATGGCTCGTGGCTTTGGAGCGCCAGAGAGTGTTCCGGCAGGAAATACAGAGAAGAGCGCATCGATAGGAGTGGAATCCTTACCAAGCTCTCCGATAACGGTAGAGACGATATGCATCACATGTGAGTAACGCTCGATATGCATGAAGTCGATGACTTCAACTGAACCCGGTGCACACACGCGTCCGAGGTCGTTGCGACCGAGGTCAACTAACATCAAGTGTTCTGCGCGTTCCTTAGGGTCTGCAAGAAGCTCTTCGCCAAGGCGGATATCTTCTTCAACAGATGCTGAACGACGACGAGTTCCAGCGATTGGGTGCACCATCACTTCTGTACCAGTGACTTTCACAAGTGCCTCAGGACTTGAACCGACAACTTCTATTCCATCTTCAAATCGAAATAGGTACATATATGGACTTGGGTTATTTAGGCGCAGCATTCGATAAACATCGAGTGCATCAGCAGCACATGGCATTGAGAAACGCTGGGATAGAACTATTTGAAATGCCTCTCCCGCACGAATCTCTTCCTTTGCAATTTCAACCTTTGACATAAATTCATCAGCGCTCATATTGCGATCAAATTGAGGTGTGGATCTCGCTGGAATCTTTGAGACATCTCCAGCCAATGGAGTCAGGAGTTCTGCCTGCATGCGATCAAGTCGTGAAACGGCATCTGCATAAGATTCATCGATACGTTCGTCAGATCCATCCCAGTTGATTGCATTGGCTATCAAGGTAATCGTTCCTTCGCTGTGATCCATAACAGCCAGATCACTCGTCAACATGAAGGCGATTTCAGGCAGATCTATATCCTTCTTTGCAAGATTTGAAATCTTTTCAAGTCTGCGCACAGAGTCATAACCCATGTAGCCAACGAGTCCACCGGTAAGCGTTGGTAGCCCATCAATCTTTGGTGACTTCAAATGTGCGACAGTTTTACGAAGCGCCTCAAGTGGGTTCATGCTTTGCGGTACTCCTGCTGGAGGTTTGCCAAGCCAGACAGCTAGGCCATCTTTCTCGGTAAGAGTTGTCTGACTATGTGCGCCAATAAATGAGTAGCGCGACCAGACTCCCCCATGTTCTGCTGATTCAAGTAGAAAAGTTCCAGGAAGATTCTTTGCAAGCTTCTTATAGATATTGAGCGGAGTCTCACCATCACCTAAGAGTTTGCGATAAACGGGGATAACGTTGTTGCTCTTGGCATATTCGCGGAATTCTTCAATCTTCATGAGGAGACCTCAATGCTGCGGTGAAAACAGGAGCGGTCTCCTGTGTGGCAGGCAGCGCCGGTCTGTTCGACTTTGATCAAGAGAGCATCTCCATCGCAATCGATTGAAATGGAGTGCACCAATTGAGTGTGACCTGACGTCGCGCCCTTTTCCCAAAGTTCATTGCGACTTCTAGACCAATACGTTGCACGACCTGTTTCAAGAGTTATGGCAAGTGATTGCGCATTCATATAGGCAAGCATCAGAACTTCTCCTGATTGCACATCCTGGGCCACTGCTGGGATAAGAGCCGTTGAATCTTTAAGGAGCGCAGAAATCTCTGGGCTTAGCTCTGTGCTCATGAGGCTATTCTGCCTTAGACCGCGTGCGCATTGCGCACCGAATAATTGTGGCTAGATAAGTACTTCTTTACATCTCCAATGCGGTGAATTCCAAAGTGAAAGACGCTTGCGGCGAGCAAGGCGTCGGCGCCTGCGTCAAGAGCTGAAGCGAAATCTTCGAGGGTTCCAGCTCCTCCGCTTGCAATCAGTGGAACCTTTGAAACTGCACGAATAGCAGTAATCATTCCGATGTCATATCCAGCGCGAGTTCCATCGGCATCCATTGAGTTAAGGAGAATTTCACCAACGCCGAGCGCACACGCTTTCTCTACCCATGCCAATGCATCGACACCTGCGGATTCACGGCCTCCATGAGTTGTGACTTCAAATCCAGAATCCGTCCTTGCACGACGAGCATCGACGGATAGGACGAGAACTTGAGAACCAAAACGATCTGCAATCTCAGCAATAAGTTCGGGGCGAGAAAGTGCAGCTGTGTTAATTGAGACTTTATCTGCGCCGGCGCGAAGCAAGCGATCGACATCATCGACGGTACGAATTCCGCCGCCAACGGTGAGTGGAATAAATACTTGTTCCGCTGTTTTGCGAACAACATCTAACGTTGTTTCGCGACCTGCAACACTTGCTGAGATATCGAGAAATGTAAGTTCATCCGCACCTTCATGACCATAGAGAGAAGCCATCTCAACAGGATCACCTGCATCAACAAGATCAGTGAAGTTAACACCCTTTACAACTCGACCGTCGGTGACATCGAGGCAGGGAATGATGCGGATTGAGAGGCTCATCGCTTCGTGAGTTCCAAGGCCTGCTGCAAAGTAAATGCTCCTGCATAGAGAGCTTTTCCTACAATCGCACCTTCAACACCAGAAGCGTTCAGTGAAGCAAGTGCTGCAATATCTTCGAGTGAAGAGATTCCGCCAGATGCGACAACAGGTTGCTTAGTGACTGCACATACTTCTTTAAGAAGTTCGAGGTTTGGTCCTTTGAGGGTTCCATCCTTAGTTACATCGGTAACTACATAACGTGAGCAACCATCGCGCTCAAGGCGGTCGATTGTTTCAAAGAGGTCTCCACCTTCTTTAGTCCAACCGCGGGCTGCAAGAACATGTCCTCGCACATCAAGACCCACTGCAATGCGATCGCCGTATTCAGCGATCACCTGTGCTGTCCATTCAGGATTTTCAAGAGCTGCTGTACCAAGATTGACGCGTCGACATCCTGTAGCAAGTGCGCGCTTGAGTGTTTCGTCATCGCGTATTCCACCTGATAGTTCGACATTAATGTCGAGCTTGCCAACAACTTCGGCAAGGAGTGCGCTATTTTCTCCGCGACCGAATGCCGCATCAAGATCGACGAGGTGAAGCCACTCCGCTCCTGCTGCCTGAAATTCGAGCGCCACTCCGAGAGGATTTCCGTAGGCGGTTTCAGCATCGAGCTCGCCTTGGACAAGACGCACTGCTCGACCATCTTTTACATCCACAGCAGGTAAGAGTTCGAGGTAGCTCATAGTGAATCCGTCCAATTCTTAATCAGATGTAGACCTGCATCTCCAGATTTTTCTGGATGAAATTGCGTCGCTGCAATTACTCCATCTTCAACTGCTGCAAGAAAATCTTCGCCGTGGTGAGCCATAGTGGCAACGGCGCCTACCTTCTTCTTTACCGCATATGAATGAACAAAGTAGAAAGATTCATTTTCTACACCTTTAAAGAGTGAGCTTCCGGAACCAGCAGTGACAGTGTTCCAACCCATATGCGGAAGTATCGGCGCCTCTAGTTTCTCAACAGTTGCATCCCAGACTCCAACACCTTCGTGGCTACCGTGCTCGACGCCATGAGAAAAAAGAATTTGCATTCCAACGCAGATTCCAAGGGTGGGACGTTTGAGAGCCATGCGTTCACTGACAAGTTGATCACCGCGAATTCCGACTAAACCTTGCATGCATGCAGCGAATGCGCCTACTCCTGGAACGACTAATCCATCGGCGTTAAGTGCAACCTCGTAATCAGAGGTAAGGATTACCTCTTTGCCAGATGTTTCAAAGGCGCGTTGCGCAGAGCGAAGATTTCCTGAGCCGTAATCGAGAATTGCAATCACGAACGTTAGAGCGAACCCTTTGTTGAAGGAATTCCTGCAACTCGTCCATCGAGTGCAACTGCGTCGCGAAGTGCGCGTGCGACTGCTTTGAATTGCGCCTCGAATACGTGATGTGCATTGCGACCTTCAAGGACTCGCACATGAAGAGCAATGCGGGCTTCGGCGACAATTGATTCCCAGATGTGTTTTCCGAGCGTTGTATCGAAGGTGCCGATAAGCTCGACGATTTCTGGTTGACGGTGAACGAGATATGGACGTCCCGATAGATCGACCGCGGCTTGAACCAGAACTTCATCGAGAGGAACCATCGCATCTCCGAAGCGACGAATTCCTGCCTTGTCCCCGAGTGCTTCACGGAGCGCTTGGCCAAATGCAAGAGATGTATCTTCAACTGTGTGGTGTGAGTCAACATCAACATCACCGGTCGTCTTTACGGTGAGATTAAATCCTGAGTGCTTACCTAATTGGCTGAGCATGTGGTCGAAGAATGGAACTCCGGTATCAACAGAGATCTCGCCAGTTCCATCAAGGTTTAACTCGACAAGAACACTTGACTCTTTTGTTGTTCGTTCGACTCGTGCTGTTCTGCTCATTTTTCCCCCAGGCATGCCGATAGCGTTGAAATAAACTTTTTATTTTCGGCCTCATTGCCAATGGTGACTCTTAAGTAGCCCAATAATCCCACATCTCTGATGAGAACTCCCCTATCGAGCATCGCCTGCCAGAGCTGCGCCGATGGCATTGAAAAACCGGTGAAGAGCAGGAAGTTGGATGAGCTTGGAATAACGGTCAGCCCTAGCCCAGCCAATTGAGTGGCAACAAGATCGCGATCGCGGCGCAACTGGGCAACGGTGCCAAGAAGTTCATCTCTGTAGTCGAGTGCAACTTCGGCTGCTGCTTGAGTCAAAGCACTTAGGTGATACGGAAGTCGAACCAAGAACATCGCATCAATGACAGCCGGGTCAGCAATGAGGTAACCAAGTCGAACTCCGGCAAAAGCAAAAGCTTTACTCATTGTTCGAATAACAACGACGTGCGGATAAGTAGCAATCAGAGTTACAGCAGATTTCTCATCGGAAAACTCTGCATATGCCTCATCGACGATAAGTAGTCCCGAAGTCGCTTTAGCTATCTTCTCGATCTCTTCAATGGTGATAGATGAACCCGTAGGGTTATTGGGAGTTGTGATAAAGGTAAGAGAAGGTTTCTCGCGTTGGATTTGCGCGATGGCCGAGTCCACGTCGAGTGAGAAATCTTCGCGGCGATTTCCATTGAGCCACTGAACTTGAGTGACCTTTGCAATGAGTGGGTGCATTGAGTACGAAGGTGTAAACCCGAGCGCAGCTCCGCCACCGAAGGCCATAAAGAGCGATTGAATGATTTCATTACTTCCATTAGCGGCCCAGACATTTGATACACCAAATTTTGTTCCTGAAAGAGCGTTAATGAATTCTGCCAGCTTGGTCCGTAATGCAACCGCGTCACGATCGGGATAACGATTGAGTGTGAGAGCAACCTCTGAGATACGGCTAGCAATCGCATGAGCTAGCGCAGATGACGGTGGGTATGGATTCTCATTGGTATTCATCACAGCATCTGCTGGTAATTGTGGCGCACCGTATGGAGAGAGCTCTTGAAGATTTTGGCGCAAAGGCAACCAGGTTGGCCATTGGTTCATAGATTTTCCAAACGAGCTGTCATCGCTTCACCGTGCGCAGGAAGATCTTCAGAGTTTGCGAGAGTAACGACAGTTTCAAGGATGTCGGTAAATGCTTGCTGGCCATATTCAATGAAGTGAAGTCCGCGTAAGAAAGTTTGTACGGAGAGCCCGCTGCTGTGGCATGCGCATCCGCCTGTTGGAAGCACATGGTTTGACCCAGCTGAATAATCACCTAATGACACAGGCGAGAAGCGGCCAATAAATACGGCTCCTGCATTGCGAATCTTTTCCGAATCGCGCGCCGCGTTGCGAGTCTGAACCTCTAGGTGTTCAGCAGCATATGCATTCACAACATCGAGACCCTGATCTACCGAATCAACAAGAACGATGGCGGATTGAATTCCATTCAGCGCAGTTCTAATACGTTCGGAGTGCTTCGTTGCCGCAACGCGCTTCTCGAGTTCTGCTTCAACTTTGATGGCCAGTTGAGGGGATGTCGTAACCAATACCGCTGCTGCGATGACATCGTGTTCTGCTTGGCTGATGAGATCTGCTGCAACATCGGATGCTAGAGCTGAATCGTCAGCGAGGATTGCAATCTCTGTGGGACCTGCCTCTGAGTCGATTCCAATAATTCCACGCAGCGCACGCTTTGCTGCAGCAACATAAATATTGCCCGGACCTGTGACGAGGTCACACTTTTGTGCAACTCCCTTCATGCCATACCCAAAGAGTGCAATTGCCTGCGCCCCCCCAACGGCATAGACCTCGGTGATTCCAAGAAGTGCACACGTTGCAAGAATTGTTGGGTGAGGCAAACCACCGAAATCTTTTTGAGGAGGAGATGCCACCGCGATGCTTTCGACCTTTGCAATTTGCGCAGGTATTACATTCATCATCACGCTACTTGGATATACGGCGCGACCACCAGGAACATAGAGACCCACGCGATCTACTGGTACCCACTTCTCAGTGACAGTTCCGCCATCAACAACGGTGGTACGAGTTTCACGTCGTACTTGATCGCCGTGGACTTTACGAATTCTTTCAGCTGAAACTTCAAGCGCTATACGAATTGCGGGGTCGAGCTCTGCGAGGGCTTTAACAAGGGCTGCTTGTGGAACTCGAATGGATGGCGGAGTAACACCATCAAACTCTTGAGCAAGTGCGATGAGATCGGCTTCAGTGCCGTGTTGAACTCGTTGCAAGATGGGTTCGATGAGTTTGACCGCCTCGGCAACATCGAGCTGTGCGCGCGGAAGTTCAGCTTGATAGCCAGCCTTATCAAGAGGCTTTCCACGGAGGTCAACGGTGCGAATCACAGCGCGATTCTACTTTGCGAATGAGACGCGGTGAGACCTGATTATTGCCATCGTTACTGGTGAGTTAGATGCGTACTAAACAATCAGGGCCCAAGATCGCCTTGAGATCTGCGCTCAAACTTGGCGATGATGTGACGAGAGCATCAATTTTAAGAGTTGTTGATTTCTGTGCATCAATCACATGAAGATGCACTTCGCGCTTTCCTGGATGTGAACGAAGGATCTCTTTCATGCGTTCGACAATCGGTGGAGTGACTTGAGCAGCTGGAAGTGAGATGAGTAGCGGACCTGTTGGTGCAGCCGAGATATCAGGCATCTTCATTTCAAGTGCGGTAAATCGAACTTGCTCATCGGTGCGTGAGAAACGTCCACGGACTACAACGACACGATCTTCAGTAAGAGAGAGCGCATATTGATTGTAGGTATTTGAGAAAAAGAGAACTTCGATGGCACCTTCCAGGTCTTCGACATTGACCACAGCCCAAGATGCGCCTTGTCTGGAAACTTTGCGTTGGATACCTGTGATCAATCCACCAATAGTGACCATTCCATCTTGTGGTCCATCATCGAGCAGCTGACTGATTGACATATCCGTATGTGATCGAAGAACATGTTCGACGCCCAGCAATGGATGATCTGAAACGTAGAGCCCCAACATTTCCCGTTCAAATGTGAGCAACGTTGACTTATCCCATTCGGTTGCTGGAATCTCAATATCAAGTCCTGCTACCTGAGTTATCGAATCTCCCCCAAAGAGATCGAACTGACCAATAGCCTCAGCGCGCTTTGTCTCGATAACGGAGTCGATTGCTTCGAGATGGATTGCCATCAAGCCTTTACGTGGATGCTGCAGAGAATCGAATGCTCCCGCCTTAATCAAGGACTCAATCGTCTTCTTATTGCAGACGTTGGCATCTACCTTGGCGAGGAAATCACCGAAGGATATGAATGCGCCCTTACTCTCACGAGAAGCCTTTACGGATGCAACAACACCTTCTCCAACGTTACGAATTGCTGCAAGGCCGAAGCGAATGTCGTTTCCGCGAGGTGTGTACTCAGCATCTGATTCATTGACATCAGGCGGAAGGACTTTGATGCCCATGCGGCGACACTCTGAAAGATAGAGCGCTGACTTATCCTTGTCATCGCGCACGCTGGTAAGAAGTGCAGCCATGTACTCAGTTGGATAATTGGCTTTGAGATACGCCGTCCAGAAAGATACAACTCCGTAGCCCGCGCTATGTGCACGGTTAAATGCGTAATCAGAGAATGGAATCAGAACTTCCCAGAGACGCTTGATGGCGCTGACAGAGAAGCCATTCTCTTTCATGCCCGCTTCAAATGGGATGTACTCCTTATCCAGAATCTCCTTATTCTTCTTACCCATCGCCTTTCGCAATAAATCTGCGCGGCCGAGAGTAAAGCCAGCAACTTTCTGGGCAATTGCCATTACTTGTTCTTGATAAACAATGAGACCGTAAGTGTCGCCAAGAATTTCTTGCAACGGTTGAGAAAGTTCTGGGTGAATTGGTTCAACGGGTTTGCGACCATTCTTGCGATCGGCGTAGTTGTTATGTGCGTTCTCGCCCATCGGGCCTGGACGATAGAGAGCGATAACCGCTGAGATATCGGCGAAAGAATCTGGCGCCATGCTGCGCAGGAGCGCGCGCATTGGTCCACCGTCTAGTTGGAAGACACCGAGTGTGTCGCCACGAGAGAGGAGTTCGAATGTCTTCTGATCACTCAGCGGGAGATCTTCAAGAACGATATCGATATTTTGATTGGCCTTGATATTCAATAGCGCATCATCGAGAACCGAGAGATTTCGCAGACCAAGGAAATCCATCTTGAGCAGCCCAGTTGACTCACATGCGCCCATATCGAACTGGGTGATGATTGCACCATCTGCTTCGCGGCGATGGATAGGAATTACATCAAGCAGAGGTTCGCGCGAAAGAATGACTCCAGCTGCGTGTACTCCCCACTGGCGCTTGAGACCTTCAAGGCCCTTAGCTAAATCTACGACGCGCTTTGAATCTGGATCGCTTTCATAAAGTTGGCGGAATTCGCCGGCTTCACCATGGCGCGTATCGTGAGAGTCGAAGATACCTGAGAGAGTGATGTCTTTACCCATGACAGATGGTGGAAGCGCCTTTGTGAGTTTTTCACCGATTGCATATGGATATCCAAGTACACGCGTTGCATCTTTGATTGATTGTTTCGATTTAATTGTGCCGTAGGTGATGATCTGCGCAACGCGGTCTTCGCCGTACTTCTCTGTTGCATATCGGATCATTTCTGAACGGCGACGTTCATCGAAGTCAAGGTCGATATCAGGCATAGATATACGTTCTGGATTAAGGAATCGCTCGAAAAGTAATCCGTGTTCAATTGGATCAAGTCCAGTAATGCCAAGTGAGTACGCAACAAGGGAGCCGGCAGCAGATCCACGACCTGGACCTACGCGAATTCCGACTTTCTTTGCATGTCCCACCAGATCAGCAACAACGAGGAAGTAACCAGGAAAGCCCATCTTCGCCATGACATCGAGTTCGTATTGAAGACGTGTGCGATATTCATCGGTTGCTTTATCACCTAACTTTTCAAGAAGACCTCGGACGGACTCTTTACGTAACCAGGAATCTTCGGTTTCGCCTGCTGGAACTTCGAAAGCAGGGAGAAGATTTTCATTCTCACGAAGTTTGACGTCACAACGTTCTGCAATAAGAAGAGTGTTGTCGCAAGATTCTGGAATATCTTTAAAGAGTTCACGCATCTGCGCAGGGGTCTTGAGATAGAACTCATCATTATCAAATTTAAATCGCTTGGGGTCAGCCAGCGTTGAACCTGATTGCACGCAGAGAAGTGCTTCATGGGCAGCCGCATCTTCGTGACGTGTGTAGTGCAGATCGTTCGTTGCAAGGAGAGGTAGCTTGAGCTCTTTACCGAGCTTGAGTAGATCTGCCTTTACGCGGCTTTCAATATCAATCTGATGATCCATGACTTCAAGGAAGAAGTTGTTGGCGCCGAAGATATCGCGATAGTCGCTGGCAGCTCGCAGAGCCTCTTTGTAATTTCCCATACGCAAGCGAGTTTGAATCTCGCCACCAGGGCAACCTGTCGTTGCAATCAGACCA
>Ga0208916_10000368_pt1 | contig 21684 bp, 39 predicted proteins | sample DEB19_08_DNA_5_FD_184523 | JGI IMG/M metagenome (GOLD analysis project Ga0208916, IMG submission 184523) | Aqueous microbial communities from the Delaware River and Bay under freshwater to marine salinity gradient to study organic matter... | ecosystem: Environmental > Aquatic > Marine >... | reverse complement strand
GTCCACCACCACCCACGCCGGCCGCACCCCACCCATCCCGCTCTCCTGAAGCCACCGGTACACGTCCCCCATCGCGTCACACCGCTTCATGTGCCGCGTGAGGCGGTCCACCCCCGGGCCCTTGACCCGCCACCGACACGACCCGTCCGACCACAGCGGGCCTTCGGGGGTGGCGCGGTAGTCGCCGAAGAGGATGGAGGCGGGCTGTTCGGTCTGGTTGACGGTCATCGGTAATCCCCAGTCGCGACCTGCGCGAACGTCTGATGTTTCCCCACCCAAGCCACCTCGGCCGTCCCGCACTCCCCCGAGCGGTGCTTCGCGACGATCAGCTCTGCGATCCCTGGCTTCACGCACGCCTCCTTGGTGTAGACCTCGTCGCGGTAGATGAAGAGGATCACGTCCGCGTCCTGCTCGATGGCCCCCGACTCGCGGAGATCGCTGGGCATCGGCCGCTTGTCCTCGCGCGCCTCACAGCCGCGGGAGAGCTGGGCGAGCACGACCACGGGCACGTCGAGCTCCTTGGCGAGGAGCTTCAGCCCGCGGCTGATCTTCGCCACCTCCTGCTCGCGGTTCCCGGCCTTCCCGTCGGTGCCGATGAGCTGGAGGTAGTCGATGACGATGAGCCGGAGGTGCGGCTCGCGCGACTTCAGGGCCCGTGCCCGGGTGCGGATCTGCGTCACCGTCAGCCCCGGCGTGGCGTCCACGTAGACCGGGAGGCGGGCGAGGCGGTCCCCCGCGGCCATGACCTCGCGCCACTCGTTGACCGTGATCCGGCCCGTCTTCACGGCCGTGGCGTTGACCTGCGCCTCGCGCACGATCGACCGCTCGGCCATCCCGCCCTCGCTCATCTCGAGCTGGAACACGCCCGCGGGCCCCTGGGTGGCGCCGACGTGGTCGGTGACCTGCTGGATTAGGGCCGTCTTCCCCATCGCCGGCCGGGCCCCGAGGACCACCATGTCCCCGCCCTTCAGGCCGAGCAGGATCGCGTCGAGCGCCTCGATGCCGGTGCGGACCCCGACGATCTCCCCGGGCGCGTCGGTGCGCTTCCCGATGGCCTCCACCTGGGCCGGGACGACGGTCTCGTAGGCGTGCCACCCGTCCGCGGCGCGCTTGACGCCGGCGCTGGTGAGGAGGTCCGCCCCGCGTGCGGCGATGACGTCCGCCTCGTCCTGCGAGCTCTGCGCCTGCTCCTCGATCGCCCGTGCGGCGAGGATGATCGACCGCCTCGAGGAGAGGTCCTTCACGCGCCCGGTGTAGGTCGGGCTCACGTTGTCGACGCTCGCGCACCGCCCGGGGAGCGCGACGACGTAGGCGATCCCGCCCACCTGGTCAGCGATGGCTCGGCGCTCGATCTCGCCGATGACCGTCACGGGGTCGGGGGTGATCCCGCGGTCGGCGAGCGAGCACAGGAGCTCCCACGTCTGCCGGTGCGCGGGCCGGTGGAAGTCCTCGGCGGACACCTCCCCCCGGGCGTCGTCGAGGAGCGAGGGCTGGAGGAGGATGCCCCCGAGGACGGCCGCCTCCACAGTCCAGTCGTGAGGCAGGCCGCGGGTCAGGGTGGTGCTCACGAGCCCACCCCGATCATCGCCCGAGCCGGCGCCGCGATCTGGAGGGCCGCGAACTGGACCGCCCCACGGTCGTGCCGCTGGGCTTCCCGGGCCGCCCGGTAGGCCGCTCGCCACCTCGTCTCGGACTCCCGCATCCGGAAGCCGTCGGAGAGGTCGCGCGCACCCCACGCGGCAGGCCCCCCGAACGCGTCCAGGGCGCAGAACATCGCGTCGTTGCGGTACGGGTCGCCTCCGTCGAGGTGACGCCCTGGGAGGGCCCTGGAGGGCCGGAAATCGAGGGCGCGCATCCGGGCGCCGAAGTCGGTGAACGCGCGGGCGCTGTCGTCGTCGCTGCCGAGGGCCGTCAGGGCGCGGCCGATGGGCGTCCGCGCGATGATCTCCCCCGTCGTCGGGAGCTTGCGGCGGTACTCGCTCGTCCACGGCTCGGAGACGATCGCCAGCATGGCCGCCTCCGCGGCGGGGTAGTCGATGCCGGCGAGGGTGAGGACGCGGGCGTACACCTCGGCGGCGCCGCGGAGGTTGCCCGCGATCGACGGGTCGGGCTCGAGGCCGGAGAGCTGGCCGAGGCTGAGGAGGGCGGCGGCTTCGCGGGGTGTCATGCGTTGCTCCAGGCTGCGTCCACGGCGTGCGGCCGCGGGGTCGGGGTGTCGTCGTCGGGGAAGAGGTCGGAGGCGAGGGTGCCGCGGGCGTTGCGGGTGCCGGCGGGGCCGCGGGCGGGGATGCTTGGGGTGTCCCGCCTGCCCCTCGCCTCCCACGCTTGGGCCGCGGCGAGCCGGGGCGGCACGTTGCGGGAGAGGCTCACCGCGTCGCACCGGGCGATGACCTTCCCGTCCAGCCACGGGGCGTCCCCGCGGAGTTGCTGGGCGTGCAGGTCCTGACTGGTGAACGTCCACGCGAGGTAGGTCGCCGCGGCGTCGAGGTCGTCGCCACACTCGGCGAGGATGCGCCGGAGCGCCTTCCGGCTGTCGGGGGTCGGGGTGGCCCCGGTGCGCGGGCGGTGGCCCCGGTAGACGGCGTGGAGGGCCGCGGCGTCATCCGGCTTCCGGGGCGCGCTCGGTGCGACGGCGGGAGCCGGCGCTCCTTCTTGATCAGATTCACTGACAGGATTCAGATGACGGGATTCACTGACAGGATTCGTACCCGAAATCTCCCCCCACGGTGGGGTGAAATCTCCCCCCAGGGGTGGGGTGAAATCTCCTACCGGGGTGGGGGGAGATTTCGGGGTACCCGGAGATTCCGGGGTACCCCCAGATTTCACCCCAGGAGCCCCGCGCAAGTCGCGGGTGTGCCTCGGCTTCTGGATGGCGTCCATCCGCTCGCGGAGGCCCGACTCCACGATCGTCCACTCGGACGAAAGCTGTACCTTGCCGTCGTACCGATCACGCCGCAGGACGGCGCCGGAGCCGACGAGGACTGCCAGCGCCTTCGATGCGGTGTCCTTGTCCATCCCGGCACCCTTGGCGATCGTCGGGATGCTCGGGAAGCACGCCAGCGTGACCGTGTCGACGTGATGGATGAGGGCGTACAGGACCGCCTTGATCTCCATGCGCGCATCGGCAGCGTGGACCGCGTCACGAAGGCGAGCCTTGACCGGGATCGTGCCCGTCATGCTGCCGCCTTGATCTGGTTCCAGCAGACGCCGCAGAAGTACGCGAACGGATCGCTAAGCGCGCGAAGCTTCGATGCGCGCACCGCGGCCTGGATCGCGGTGACGACGTCCCCTGGGGGCATCCGAGTAAGGATCCGCGACAGCGAGGACTTCTGGTCGTGCGTCAGCCTCGCCGGCCAGTACTTGTACCACTCGCTCATCACCCACTCCAGGGCCGACTCCCGAGGGGGAGGAGGAGGGGGAGCAGAACGGGGCGGCGGGGACGATGCGCCAGGCGCCTTCCGAGCCGCAGCGTCGATGAGCCGCGGCAGCAGCACCTCGATCCCCCTCGCGGCGTTGCTGCGCTCGCCCTCGCTCGCGTTGTTCTTCGGGTCGCAGATGCGCGCCATCGTTCGAATCTGCGTCGTGAGCTTCTCAAGCTCGTCGCGGCTCATGTTGCCCCCTTTGGGGCCGTCGTGCTATCCATGTCGTGCGACCTTCCCGCCTGTTCGCGGTTGAGGGTTGCGCCGGAGTCGATGCTTGCAACATCGGCTCTGGCCTTCCCACACCCTAACACAGCCCGCACGAATGCGCGCCCGCTTTGGTTGGGGATAAGTTGTGGAATGTTGGGGGGTTGGGTCATGCCGCCCCCACCACGATCGACACCGCGTACTCGCCCACCCCGCCCTTGCGCTGCCCGTACTCCCACCGGATCGAGGGGTGGTTGTCGGGGAGGCCCAACCACTTCGCGATTTCGTCTCTAACCCCCTTGAAAGCGGCAACATTGTTGTCCGAGTCGAGCGCACGGGGGGCGATGCGCTCCAGGGTCACGACCACGGGGAGCGCGGGCGGGCGCTTGCCGCCGATGTAGAGGGCGACGAGCTGGCGTTGGGCTTGGGTGCGCTTCGCCTTCACGCGCCAGTGCTCGCGCTCGTTGGCGGTGCTGAGGAGGCGGTGGGGGATGAGGAGGGTCATCGCCGCCCCGAAAGCGCATTGACCTCGCGCCGGTGCCGAGCCGCCACAGCCCGCGCAGCCTCGATCCGCGCCTCCTGCTCTGCCACGTCGTCAGGGTGCGGGCCGATGCCGAAGACGAAGTAGTCGAGCTCCGCGAGGTCGCGGGCGGTGCAGACGTAGGGGGTGGGGGGGAGGTTGAGGGAGAGTTGCACTACGCCCTCCCCATCTCGTCCACCAACGCGATCCCGGCGTCGGTGGGCCACCGGCGAGAGGGCGGGATCACGAACCCGAGATCGACCAACTCGGCGAGGGCGCGTTGGACGTTGCCGTGAGGCGCGGTCCCTACCCACTCGGCTACCGTGGAGGGTGCGGACAGGATGAGCTTGGAGAGGAGCTTGGCCTTTGTCTCGGCGCCCTCAGGGTGCTCGAGCTTCATGCGCGCGAGCTTCCCCGACCTGTCCTTGTCGTCGCACTCGAGGAGCGCCCACTCCTCGTCGAGCTCCGCCCACTCCTCCGACAGCATCGGCGGGCGCCTGCCCTCGATCAGCCCGCGCCTCCGGAGGGCCGTGAGGATCTCGGCGACGTCGGTGGACCACGGGCGACGCTCGCGGGGTGGGGTGGGGATCGGGGTGCGGCTGTGCACCGCGGTGCGGACGGGGCGCGTCCCCTGCGCGAGGATGGCAGCGCGGGCGGTGAGTACGTCCCCGGTCCCGCGGATCCTCGGCATGTAGAGGGACTGGCCGATCGCCGCGGCATCGAGGGCGCCGGGGTGGTCGACGATTAGGGTGAGGGTGGCGAGAGCCTCGGGAGAAAGTGAGGGGGCGCGTGAATGCCCGGCCGGGGCCGTGACGTCAGACGCGCCGCCATGAACCTGCGCAGCCATCTACGCCCCCGCCTGCACGCCGAAGAGCGCGTCGGGGAGCGGCACACCCGCCGCCGTGTAGAGCGTCCGGATGCTCGCAACGTCGAGCGCGAGCTCCGCGCACAGCGAAGGTAGGACCGCGCTCTCCGGCGAGGAGAGACCGCGGAACCAGTTGTTGAGCCGGGGCTTGCCCACGCCGACACGGCGGGCAAGTTCGGCCTGTGAGATCCCCCGAGCGGCAAGGGCGCGCTCAAGGAAGGCGGCGAGCGTCATGCTGCACTTCCGTTCAAGTCAGGTGAACTACCATGGCCGACTCCGACCGTCCACTTCTGTTGAACGCCCAGCCGCGATATTCATGCCCCGTGAGCTCGCAGGAAGACATCGGCGCTGCCCTCCGCCGTCACCGCGAGCGGCGCGGGCTGAGCCTTGACCAGGTGGGCCGGCGCGTGGGCCTGGGGAAGACCGGCGTCCAGGCCATCGAGACCGGCCGGAGCGGCGCATCGGTCGGCCGCCTCGAGGAAGTCGCGGCCGCGGTCGGTGCCGAGATCGTCGTCACCGTGCGGGATGCGGGTGCTGCGGAGGTGGCTTCCGAACTCGCCGCCGCGGCTGCGCTCCTCTCCCCAGAGCGGCGGGCTCTACTTCTTCGCGTCGCGCTGGCGGCTGCGGAAGTCGATGACGCGCTCCTGCGCGGGTTCGTGGATGGCCTTGACCTCTGGGCCAGTACAGCGCGCGCACACCGCAACATGGGGTAGGGCCGCGCGGCTGCGGCCGAACTCGATCCACGCCCGTATCCCCGCCCGGTCACCCGCGAGCTGCCCGGCGACATCCATCACGTCGCGTATGTCGGTGGCTACGTCGTAGTTTTCGGCGGGATTGAGCATCGGTGGACTCCAGACGGGAAGGGTACCGCAAACGGGGGGCCGTGCGTGCCCACGTAGAAAAAGCGTTCAACCGCAGTGGACGACTCCGCGCTGCCGGCGTAAGGTTCAATCACGGTGAATGCAGCCCAGCGGCTCGCACCGAGGAGCCTACGATGCCCCCGACCCCGCCCCTCTCCCTCGACGCCCTCCTCCTCGAAGTCTCCCTCTCCGGGAGCTACGTCTCCCGCCGCATCGAGCGCGGCGAGTACGTCGAGGCCCTCGCCCAGCTCACCACCACCGAGGCGCACATCGCGGAGGTGAGGAGGAGGGTGCATGCCATCGCGGCGGCGGATGGGGTGGCGGCTCCCGAGGTGCTCACGAACTGTGACAGTTGCGCGTTTGACGCCCCGGGCGGCGCCCCGTTCAACTTGGGCCGCGGATGCCGCGCCTACACGACCGAGCGCGCTGCCTGGAGTTCCGAGAACTGCGAGGACAGCAGCGGCGACCCCAAGTCCGGGGCCACCGGTTGCCCGTCCCACAAGGCCCGCCAGTGACCCGCCTCCTCGCCTACATCACCCTCCGCATGTTGCTCCCGAGGAGGCGCGCGTGATCCCCTTCGCCCCCTTCCACGTCAGGGACGACGTGATCCGCGACCGCTTCGGCGGCCACGTCTGCCACGTCGACCCGAACGGCATCATCTTCAGCGACGAGATGCGCGCCCACCTCGCTCAACAGGTCTGCGACGCCCTCAACAGGGACACCGAGGCCCACGTCGCCGACGCCCTGGCGGCCAAGTGAGGAGGCGCCTCCTCGACGCCCTCACCACCCTCGCGCTCCTCTCCCTCCTCGCCGGCTTCGGTGCCGGCCTCGCCCTCTACCTCACCGACGGACCCCCGCCGGTTGTGAGTCACCGATGAGCGACCGCCTCCCCTTCGACATCGCGACCAGCGCCTACCACGCGCACGACGACGTGCTCGGCGAGGCGGACGGCTTCACGGTCGCCCGCGAGCGCGCCGAGTACGGGATGCACGGGCGCTCGATCAAGGGCGATCCGACCCTCACCGCCGAGGAGCGGGTGTGGACGACCTACGCCGATTGGTACGTCTTCATGCTCGGCGGTGACGACCCGGCCGACTGCCTCGCCCACCTCAGGAGGCACGCGCGGACGTGGCCGTGCCCCTACACCGACCGCTACCTCGCCGAGATCACCCCCCGGCTCGAAGTGGCGGCCGAGCGTCGTGCCGCGCTGCGGGAGCGTCGGGACGTGGCAGCTTGGGCCCGGCGCGAACATGGCAACCCCCTCTCGTACTGACAGGACAAATCACATGGCACTCTCTGATCTCGTCAAGCATGGGGCCTCGCACGAACCCCTCCGCGTCTTCCTCCACGGCGTCGAGGGCATCGGGAAGACCACCTTCGCGTCGGGCGCCCCCAACGCCGTGTTCGTCGGGCCCGAGGACGGCGGCGGCGATCTCGACATCGCCCGCATCACGGTCACCACCTGGGAGGAGCTGCTCGGGGCGGTGTCCGCGCTGACCAACGATCCGCACACCTTCGCGACCGTCGTGTTCGACACGGCCGACTTCATCGAGAGGATGTGCCACGCCTTCGTCGGCAAGGGCAAGAGCATCGAGAGCTTCGGGTTCGGCAAGGGTTACAAGATGGCCGCCGAGGAGCAAGTCAAGCTCATTCAGTCGCTCGACGCCCTCCGCACGAAGCGCCGGGTGAGCATCATCGCGCTCGCGCACACCGGGATCGTCAAGTTCGATGACCCCACGGAGTCCAGCTACGACCGCTACCAGCCCCGGATGCACAAAGAGTCCGCCGGGCTGTGGACGGGCTGGGCCGACGTGGTCCTCTTCGCCAACTACGACGTCAAGGTGCGCGTGGCCGACGGGGGCAACACCCCCGACCTACTGAAGAAGGGCAAGGCCGTGGACCGCGCCCCCGACCGCATCCTCTACACCGAGCGCCGCCCCGCCTTTGACGCGAAGAACCGCTACTCCCTCCCATTCGAGATCCCCCTGTCCTGGGAGGCCTTCGCGAAGGCGATCCGCTGGGACGAGCGGGACGCGAAGTGCCGGGCCCGCCCGCTCGCCCGAGTCGAGCGCGACACCAACGCGCCACCGACCGTCGAGGACGTGTCCAACGCCATGCGCGACGCCAAGGGGCGCGGCTGGACCACCGCCCAACTCATGGAGGTGGTCGACTCGTTCGGCGCCGCCAAGGGCTCCGAGATCGCTCCCGACAGGAGGGCCGGCGCGATCCGCGCGTTCTCCGGCCCCCCGCTCTCCACCACCAGCCCCGAGGCCAAGTAGACCATGCGTTACGACCCCAACGACTACAAGAAGGACCGCGAGAGCGGCAACGGCGGCGGCAACTTCCTGCCCGTCGGGAAGCACATCGCCCGCGTGGTGGATCACGAGTTCGGGAAGACCAACAGCGGGCTCGCCCAACTCATCGTGAACTTCGAGGCGCGTGACGGCCGCTCCCGCAAGGCGTGGCTCATCGCCGAGGGCAAGGCCGGCTTCCAGATCGGGATGCTCTTCGAGGCGTGTGGCTGGACCGAGGCGATGGACCTGGAGGACGACCGCGCGGTGCGGCAGGCGTTCTACAACAAGGACGTCGAGATCGACGTGCAGGATGACACCTACAAGGGCGAGACGAAGCCCAAGGTGAAGTGGATCAACAAGGCCAAGGGCGGCTTCGGTGGGGGTGTCACGCCCCGGCAGGAGCGCCGCGAGGAGCCGCGCGGTGGCGGGTACGGCGGTCGCGATGAGCGTCCCAACTACGAGCCGGACGGGGACATTCCATTCTAAAACGGCTAGCTGTGGCGACGGCCGGAGGTTAGAATTAGCTATGACAAAGTCCTGCTTTTCCTGCCTCCGGCCTCTCCCTCTCTCCGAGTTCTACGTCCATCCGGACATGAAGGACGGACACCTCAACAAGTGCAAGGCTTGCGTCAAAGCCTACGCGTCCGCGCACAGGCTGACGCGCCTGGAGCAGGTGTCCGCCTACGAGCGCAAGAGGTTCGCGGACCCTGCCCGCAAGGCGAAGATCAAGGGCTACATCGCCCGTCACCGGGCGCTGCACCCCGATCGATACGTGGCACGCAACGCGGTCGCCAACGCCGTCCGTGACGGCCGCCTCACCAAGCTCCCCTGCGCCCACTGCGGCGATCCCAAGTCTCAGACCCACCACCACGACTACTCCAAGCCGCTCGATGTCGAGTGGCTGTGCTTCCGGTGCCACCGCGAGCACGCCCACGGTCAGACGGTCATCGCCGCCTGATCCCACCCGCCGGGGCCACGTCACGGCCCCGGCTCACCCCTTCGGAGTCTCCCATGCTGCTCTCCCGCCTCCGCGCCCACCTCTCCCGCCCCCTCACCACCCCGCTCGAGCACGAGCTCGCGACCCTCCGCCGCGACGTGCACGACCTCCTCGGCCGTGCCGCCCGCTCTGCCCGCTACGTCTCCGATGCCCACGCCGCGCTCGACGAGTGTGGGGCGCCCGCGCGGGGTGCGGCGGCTGACCGGATCCGCGACCTTGCTGCCGAGCGCGACACCCTCCAGGCCCGCCTCGACGCGCTCACCCCCAAGCCCGTGCCGCCGCTGTCGGAGGGGAGGAGGAGGGTGATCCTGCGGTCGGTGGACTACCTCTCCGACGCTGACGTCCACGCGCCGAGCGCCCCCGCGGTGGCCGAGTGGGCCCTTGCCACCGACGTGCCCGACTGCCTCAAGGGGCTCACCCGGTCGTCTGTGGAGCGCTTCGTCTCCCGCCTCGCCGCTGAGGGCTACCTCGTGAGCGACGCGGGCAAGCCCATGCGGTACCGCGTGAGCGAGTCGGGCCGCGCGGACCTGGCTGGGGTGGCGGCGTGACCCTCGACCTCCGCATCACCACCGCCGAGGAGGCCGTCACCCGCGCCTCCTCGGCCCTCTCGGCCGCCCGCGCCGAGCTCGCCGAAGCCCGTCGCCTCCGCGCCTACGAAGACGCGGCGCCCCTCATCGCCAAGCTCTCCCCGGGCCTGCGCGATGCCCTCTCCGCGTCCCGCCTCTGCCCCTCTCCCGACCACTGGGAGGAGGCGAGCTACATCGGCCTCGCGAAGTGTCAGGAGGCCTGCGAGGGCCACCCGGGCGCGCGCTGGGTGCCGACGAAGCTCGGGCGGGCGGTTCGGGATGCGCTCCGCGGCGCGATCTTGGCGGCCGCGTGAAGCCCCTCCCCCGGTTCCTCCCCGCCCCGAAGCCGGCCGAGACGATCGCCACCCTCATCACCGAAGCGGGGCGCGCCTCCCGCGGCCGTGACGCCGCGGTGGCCGACCTCCAGGGCGCCCACAAGGCCCTCGACGGGGCGGGGGTGCCCCGGCGTGTCGGCGGGCGGTCGGCGACCGTGGAGGAACGTGTGCGCGCGCTCCTCGCCGGGCTCGAAGTGACCCGCCCCGTTCGTGAAGCCCTCGACGCGCTCAGCCGTAGCGCATGACCCCCACCCCCTTCGCTCTGGAGCCCATCGTGACCGACCCTTTGACCCTGCCCGCCCTCGACTGCGACGGCGCCCCCGGCCCGAGCGCCCCACCCCTGGAACGCTGCCCCGGATGCGGCGACTACAGCGACGAGCCGCCCGCGCTGTGCTCGGCGAGCCAGGGCGGGGAGCACCACATGGTGCCCGTTGGCGACGACCGCGACTGCGACGACGTGCACCAATGGGAGACCCCCACCCCCGACACCCGGGAGATGCTGGCGAAGGTGGGGGAGATCGAGGGGCGGATTGAGGGCGCGCGCCCCAACCCGTCGGCGCCCCCGAACCGGCACCTCTACCCCGACCCGTTCGGAGACCTCGCCTACCTCTGCGCCACCCTCCGCACCCTCGCGACTGGCGGGCGGTCGTGACCCCCACCCCGTCCCCTGCCGAGATCGAGGCGTGCATGGGGGAGGCCGTGAGCGTGTTCCGTCGCGCTGGCGAAGTGGTCGCCGCGGGAGACGCCCCGACGATCCGGGATGCGCTCGGCATCGAGATCGCGCGCGCCCTCGCCACCGAACGCGCGCGGGCCGAGGCTGCGGAGGCCGACATGGCCGAGGTCCGCGAGTGGTCGCAGGGTCGCGGCCCCCTCGTCCACCCCTACCGGCCCAACACGGCCGGGATGCTCGAACGGCTGGACCTCTCGTTCACCCGCCTGCGCGCCATCGAGGACGGGCTCCGCGCCGACCTCACCACCGCCCTCACCCGAGCCGACGTGGCCGAGCGGGAGCGGGGCGAGGCGCGGGCGGCGCTTGCTGCCGAGCATGGCGGGTTCATCGGTGGGGACCTATCGTGAAGCCCCCACCCACCACCCTCGACGAGAACAACGTCCTCGTCCTCACCGCCGGCTCCGACCTCCGCCCCTCGACGCCGGTGCGCCGCTCCATCGCCCGGCCGTGGTGGTGGCGGGCTCCGGGGGTGGTTGTGACCCCGAAGGAGAAGACCCCGTGAGCGCGCGCCCCGCCATCGCCATCGCCGAGGAGCTCCTCTCCGAAGCCCAAGCCGTCGCCCGCATCCCGGGGCGAGACTCGGAGGTCCGCGCCTGGCTCCAGCGCCTCGGGATCGCCCGGCGCGCCCCGACCGGCGGGACGCTCTACCGGTGGTCGGAGATCGTCACGTCCCTCCCCCTCGTGTCGGAGCCCGTCCCGGCCGCGCCGAGGACCTCCACGGCGCGTGCTACCCTCCCCCGCTCCTCTCGGGTGTAGATGCCGGCACGACCCTCCCCGCGCGCGCACGGTGACCTCCGGCTGCGGGTGGCGCGCGGGCCGCGGGCTGCGGACGGCCGGTGGTACTGGCGCTGCCTGCGCTACACGGAGGGCCGCGAGGAGCCCGTGTGGGTGGGCTGGGCGACGATCGCCGAGGCCGACGAGCGGACGGCCGGCGCGATCCGCGGAGTGACCGAGCCGAGCGCGCTGCAGGCCCGCACGGTGCGCGACCTCCTGCAGCTCTGGCACGGCAGCATCGAGGCCCGGGGCGACCTCGCGCCCGCCACGGTGGCCGGGTACGGCGCGGCTGCGGTGCGGGTGCGCGACGTGGTCGGCCCGTCCCTCGTCGATGCCGTGGACCGTCTCACCGTCGAGCGGTACCGGGACACCCGCCTGCGCCTCGGGTCGACCCCGCGCACGGTCCAGAAGGACCTGACGATCCTCGGGCTCGCGTGGCGCTGGGGGCGCGAGGTCGGGATCGTGACGGCCGCCGAGCTGCCCCGGGTGCGCGTCCACCTCGACGAGGTCACCCACACCCGCGTGAAGCTGACGGAGGCGGCCGAGGCTATCGCCGCGCTCACGGGCGCGAGCCGGCTCCACCTACTCCTCGTCGTCGCGAGCGGGTGCCGGGTGTCCGAGATCGGGCACCTCCGGCGTCGGGACGTAGAGGGCCGGTGGATCACGGTGACGGGCAAGCGGCGGACGCGGCGGATCCCCCTCCCCCTCGACGCCGCGGCCGAGCTCGCCGCCTGGATGGAGGCGCACCCGGGCGCCGAGGACGGGACGGTGCTGGGCTACCGCGGCGCCTCGGCCCGCGAGATGCTGTTCCGCCGCATGAAGGAGGCAGGGATCACCTGGACCCCGCGCGACGCTCGGCGCGCCCGCACGAACGCGATCTATGCCTCGGGCGTGGACCCCGGGATCGCCGGTGCGCTGCTCGGGCACTCCCCCGAGGTCGCGCTCCGGCACTACCGGCGGGCCGCTGAGGAGGAGCTCCTCGAGGCGGTGGATCGGGAGCCGGTGGCGCCGAAGGTGGCGGGGGTCCGGCCGGTGAGCGGGCGGCGGCGGGCGCCTCGGGTGCGCCGGTGACCGAGCACTCCGATAACGCGACGAACCAGCACACCTCTCGACTTCCCCGCCTCGGAGGCCCATCGTGACGGTTACCACCTGGAACGTCACCCGCTCGCGCGTTCGGCGTTGGCGGCCGATCGTTCGGGTGGAGCCTCGGCCCCGTACGGCCTGATCGGGCCCCTGACCCGCACAACCCGCACACCGAACGATCAAGCGATCGTTGAGGGTTGCCCTCTCCGAACTGGACACGGGTAGACCGCCGGGCTACCATTCGGGCAGGCGCATGGAGCGCCGCGAAGGAGCCCCCCATGAAGAACGACGAGACCACGATCGACGGCTACGACATCACCGTGAAGCGCGCTGGCATCACGATCACCTTCAATCTCACCGATGTCATGGAGAACCTCGACGATGACGGGAGGATGCGCGTCGCCGAGATGGTGACGTGGGGCCCGGTGCTGAAGGAGGCTCTGCGCCGGCTCGCGTTCGAGTCGGATTCGTGGAGCGGCGACGACGTGCGGACCCGGGAGGAGTGGCTCATCGTCATCGGTGAGGAGCACGCGCAGCGGGTCAAGAATGCGGAGGAGCGCCGGGACGCTGCTTGGGCCGAGACCTACGCCCTGAAGGAGAAGGCTCGCTCGTTCGCGTCCCACATCCTCGCCTACGAGGGCGCTGGCCTCACCGACAACGGGCGCCGGCTCATCGGCATCCTCTCGCGCGTCGAGGATGCCGTGGTGCCCGCCCCTCCTGCCGAGCCGGCGGCATGACCCCCCGCGGCTTCCTCCGCCGCAAGGGGGCCACCCTCCTCCGCTCCCACGTCGACCTCCCCGAGGATGAGGCGGCCGCGGTGGTCGCCATCGCCGACGAGGAACAGGCGCGGACGGGGGAGAAGGTGTCCCCCCAGGTCGTCATCCGGCGGTTCGTGCGGGCGGGGTTGAAGGGTGGCTGAGATGGGCCCCCGCCGGCTCTCCACCGTGGGGGCCCCAAAGACCGCCGTCCGCGCCGAGGCGCCCCGCCGGTGTGCTACGCGTGAACGATCTGCGCCTTGACCAGCGCCTTCCGCACCCCCCGCACGATCGGCAGCGCGACGGCGTAGAGCAGCTCTCCGTCGATCGCCTCCGCGAGCTGCCCGACCGGCCCGGGGATGAGCCGGTCCAGCGCGAAGATGCCGTCGAGGGCGGTGGCGATCTGGCGCGCCACCTGGTCGTCGCTCTGCCCGGCGATGATGAGGGGCTCGATGCGGGCGCGGAGCCAGGACCGCGGGGGGAGACGGGTGCGGGCGTGGGCGATGTGGGCGGCGCGTTGGGCGCGGCGGGCGGTGGGGGTCATGCGGGCTCCGGTGTGAAGGTCAATCCGCCCAATGGTCCGCCGCCTTGCTAGCCTTCTCCCGCCTCACCCGCTCCAGCTTCGCAGCGTGGGCGAGGGCGGGGCGGTCGGTGCCGAGGTCGGAGAGCTGGGAGCGCTCGGGGGCGATGAGGGGGTCGGGCTTGGGGGTCACCAGATCTCCCGCGAACTGAGCGAGCGCAGGTCCGGCTCGGGCGCGTCCGCGTCCTTCGTCCACCGTCGCCAGGCGCGGCGGTGTCGGCGGTGCGTCCGTTGCTTGTGCTCCGCGGTGTCGCCGGGGCGCCCGCCGAAGCGCCGCCGGCCGTTCGTGATCGAGGCCGTCACGATCGCGGGCCGGCTGTGGGTGCCGTGGGCCTCCGGGGTCCAGGCGGTGGGGTCGGTCACGGCTTCCACTTCGAGTAGGGCCCCCCGCTCCCGCCCGCAGCCGCGCTCGTGAGCATCTCGCCCCGGTTCGTCCGCACCGCCGTGTAGCTGACGTGCAGGAAGCCCCCGAGCGGGTAGATGATGAGCTGGTCGACCGGGATGCGCGCCGCGGCGATCTTCACCATCGCGTCCGCCACCGTCATCCCCACCGGCACAAAGTCCACCGCCTCCCCGAGCATGTGCTGGGAGGACGCGGAGCCCTTGATCGCCGCGTTGACGTGGGCCGACCGGTAGCCCGAGGTCACCCGCAACGGCACCCCGAGGAGCGCGCGGATGGGCTCCAGGACGTGCGCGCACAGGCTCGTGAGCGCGGCCACCCGGGAGGGCGTCGGCTCGTTCGGGAGGCCCGTGCTCGTGCGGGTCAGTTCGGCGAGCGTGAAGTGGGGGGAGAGCGACGACATGCCCGCATCGTAACACGAGATTCCGCCGCATCACGATGCAACGATGCAACACCCGCGCAACCGCACGCGGACGGGGTAGGATGGGGCGATGGACCTGATCGCCACCGCCCGCGTCGAGGCCGCGTTGACGATCCTCGCGGGTCGGGGGCTCCAGGTTGCCCGGGACGCGGACGCCCTTCGGAGCGAGGTTCGGGCCCGGCCCTACATCGCCGAGGCCGAGGTGCTCGCCGAGGTGGTCCGGCTCCAGCGCGAGGTGGACGCGTGGGAGGGGGACGTGCGGATCTGGCGGCAGTACCTGGAGCGGACGCGGGTGTGGTGGCGTCGGTGGTGGGGGTAGCCGGACGGGCGAAGGGCCCGCCACCTTGCGATGGCGGGCCCGGCTGGCGCGCGACGGGAGCCTACGGCAGCCGCCCCATCGTCCCCGCCCGGAGCTCCCCACGGGCCATCGGGTCGGTGAAGCGCGCGTTGTAGAACGGGCCCCACGCGCTCGCCATCACCGCGCCGTCGAACGCGGCCTGCGACTGGAGGGACGCCGAGTAGATCGTCTGGTAGGCGGCCTGGGGGATCTCGGCGGACTCGACCCAGCCCGGGACGCCCCCGGCGGTGTGGTGGAAGCGGATCGAGAAGCCGACCGTACCGACGCCGACTTGGCGGTGCATGATCGGACAGCCGACGTTTGCAGAGACTTCGCCCATGTGGGGCTCCTGGGTGAGTGCGGAGGCTACCCGGTCACGTCGGCTCGCGCTCGCCCCGCGTCCGGTCCCGCGGACCCTGACGGGCGAGCATGGCCTCCGCTCGAGCGATGTCCTCGCGCGCCCCGTTGAGGTGGTCGGCGAGCTCGTCGAGCGGGCTGCGGCGGATCGGGGATCGCGTGACGGGTAGGGGCGAGGGGGTGGCGACGATCATGGAGCACTTCCTGTGCTGGCGATCTTGGAGGCCATGTGGAGCAGGGAGGACATGACGCCCGCGCCCGTGGAGAGGTCGTGCGCGAGGCTAGAGAGGACGGAGAGGAGTAGGAACGTGCGGGCCCGGTCGGCCGCGAGCCACACCCAGATCGTGCCCGGGGCGTCGAGGAGGCTTTCTGCCTTCTGGAGCGCCTGGACCTGAAGCGCCTTGACCTCATCCCCCACCGGGTCCGGCTCGTCCCCCTCCTCCTCGCGCTCCCCCACCGCCCGCAGGACCGCGCGCAGGGCCGACGCCTGGGCCCGTGACGCCTTCTCGGCTGCGGTGGCGACCCTGACGTGCTCCTCGTGCCGCGCCTTGCTCTCGGCGGCCATCCCGACGAGCTGCGAGCGGACGGAGCCAAGTGCGGTGGCGAGCTTCGACACGGCGCTCGTGAGGGCGCGGAGGGCGGGCTCGATGGTGAGGTCGTCGGCCATTACAGCCCCCCGAACGGCCACGGGGTGCCGCCCGCGGTGACGACGATGCGGCCCGCCTCCCCAGCCTCAACCATGCCCGCGAGGTCGCCGCGGCTGGCCTCTTGGAGCTCATCCCGGAGCGCGTCCACCAACGCGGGCGGGGCCTCGATCCGCGTCACGGTCCCCCACTCTTCCTCGGTGGAGAGGACGGAGGAGAGCATTAGTACGCCTTCGCGATGACGATGGAGTCCTCGACGGTGCCCGACGGCTGGGAGCCGAAAAGCCACCCCCAAAGCGCGGGCGTCGAGTCGTTGACGAGCGACGCCGTCAAGCCCGCGGGCCCGTCCGATACGCCGGTCCAGGAGCCCACGCTGTACTCGGGCGAGGCCGAGAACTGCATCGAGATGCCCGTACGCGAGGCGACCGGGGTGCCGTTCCACTTCGCCATGCTCATCGTGGCCGCAGAGAGCCGGATGTGCTCTATGCGGATCGGGAACCACGTCGGGGACCCGACACCGTAGAGGCCAAAGTGGGCTTGCCCGTTGGATGTCCCGTTCTTACCGAAGAACCCGGCGGACGTGCCCGTGCCCGATCGCCACGTCGAACTCATGTCCCCGACCCCCGACACCCCGAGCCCGTAGCGGTAGCCGTCGCTTTCCTGGAACCCGGTGGCGCCCGTGACGACGGCGCCGGCATGGGCCGCCTGGAGGACGGCGGTGGTGCTCCGGTACTGGAGCCACAGGTCCTTGGAGGACACCCACGCCCGGATCCCGCCGCCCGTGCTCGCGCCTGCCGACGGCCCGAGGCGGTAGTAGCCGGCGAAGGTGCAGCCCGTGAAGGGGGCCGTCTGGTTCCACCCGGCGTAGGCGCCCGCGGCGTTGTCGCACAGCCCGATCAGGATGTTCGCGGCGGTGTAGGTGTCGGCCGAGGCCACCATCACCGGCGACGGCGCGGGGGTGCCCGAGTCGTGCACGGCGATGATGATCCGCGAGTCGCGCGGGCCGAAGGCGGACGAGTAGATCGCCTGCGAGCCGGCGGTGCTGTCGCGGGTCCAGGTCATCCCGGAGACCGCGCCGCCGGTGTCTACGTCGGCTGTGACGGCGAACAGGGTGGCGAAGGACGCCATGATGCCCGCGGCGTTGTCGCTCGCTGGGGTGCTGGTGCCGACGTGGTAGCGGGTGGGCATCTACAGGACCTCGGTGGTGACGCAACTCGGCACGTCGGTGATCCCGCGGCCCTCGATGACGAGGTCGCCGCGGCCGAGGACGGTCACGAGCGGCATGGCGATCCACGCGAGGACGCCCGCGGAGTAGCCGAGGACACGGCCGTTGCGGTCGCCGGAGGAGGGGGCGGCGAGGGTGACGAAGGTGCTGCCCGAGCGCATCGCCACCTCGCCGTCGCCCATCGCGCCGATCGTGAGGGTGGTCGGGCCGCTGGTTTCGCGCAGCCCGCGGGCCTGGGTGACCGTCGGGCTGGGGTAGGTGCCGCCGAGGTCGCCGGAGGCGGTGCCGCTCGGGGCGCGGGAGTCGGTGAGGCGGCTGTCGCTGTCGGTGACGTAGGGGTTTCCGGTGCCGGGGGAGCCCGAGGTCCCGACGAGTGCGTCCTTCTCCGCGGAGAACGGCAGGCGGGCGGCAACGTTCGCCGCGGTGACGCCGCCCACGGTGGCGACAGTCGGGTTCGGGTACGTGCCGCCGAGGTCCCCGCCGGCGGCGCCAGAGGGCGCGCCCCCACCCCCACCACCACCGGCCGCCACGGTCGACCCGTCGGACAGGCGCATCGTGAGATCGCCGGAGCTGCTGTCACGGAACAGGGTGGCGTAGCCGGTGGGCGGGATCGCGGTGGTCCCGCTCTCAGGGATGACGATCGCGCCGAGCCGGCGCCCGAGGCCTTGGAGGCGGGTCCAGAGGCTCAAAGCTCCTCCTCGAGGTCGACGAGGCCGACCTTGACGTGCTCGTCCACCTGCTCGTCGCCGAGGACCGCGTCGGTGCGGAGCGTCTCGGTGATGGCACGGCAGTAGATCGCGCCGTTGGGGTCAAGGTCGCGGTACGGCGAGGCCGCGCTGGTAGCCGCCGAGAGCTGCGAGATCGCGGGCAGGTAGCCGAGGGGCAGGGTCGCGCCGTCGTGGTCCTGGAGGATGCCCGAGAGCGTGCGCGGGGTGTCGGCGATGGCGGCCACCGCATCGGCTCCGCTGTAGCCGAGCGAGACGAAGTTCGGGGCGGTGCCGGCGACGTGGATCGGCGAGGTGTTGAAACCGTCGTCCCACGTCAGGCCGAACGCGCGCCGCCCGGGGCCCATCGCGCGGGCGGTGCGGGCGCCCGAGGCCGAGGTCGTGAGGGCGTAGCTGGGAGAGAAGCGGACGGAGCGGCCCCACGCCGGCTGACGGAGGACGCGCACCCGGCCGATAAGGACGGTCCCGACCTCGAAGTACCCCTCGCGCGTCGTTGCGGTGGGGATCTTCAGGGTGAGCGTGTCGGCGGCGGTGAGGGCCTCGGTCATGAAGAAGCCGCCGGGCATCCAGAGATCGAGTGTGCCCGTGGAGGGATCGCCGCTGTCGTAGTCCTCGAGTTGCACGCGGGTGCTCGCGTAGGTCCTCGGCCCCCCGGTGGCCTGCCATGCCCCGGCGTGGTTGGTCCGCACCTTCCGGATGACCCCGCTGCCGAAGTCCAGCCGCGCGCCCCGTAGGGCCCCCTCGGAGGCCTGCCACGGCATCGCCGCACCGGTCGCGGGGATGACCTGGCCGCGGGAGCGGGTGTAGCCGAGGCCGGTCACGCGCATGTCCATCGTAGCGACGAGGACGCCCGAGCCGGCGCCGCTGTAGAGCTCCATTGTAGGCACGTTGGTGCCGACGACGAGGATGCCGAGCACGTCGCCGGAGCGCCAGCCGAGATCCAGCCCGCTGTAGACGATGCTGTGGTCCGTCGCGTCCGTCGTCGAGCGGTGCGTCCGCCGGGGCGAGGGGTGGCGCTTCGGGTCGACGGCCTCGACGGGGTACTCGTAGGCGGTGGCGTGGCGCCAGGTGTCGCCGGCCTGGGTGGGCCCGCCGAGGGCGTGGGCGCGGAGGCCGTAGGCGAGATGGATCGGGCTCGACGCGCTCGAGATGAGGCGGCCGCGGGGGGTGCCGGCCGGGCTCGCGAGGATGTTGCCCGCGAGGTAGGTGCCGCAGCTCGACCCGCGGAGGCGATAGGTCACCTCGGCCGCGGAGCCGGAGACGATGCCCCACGTCACCGCGGACGCCGTCGCCGCGCCCGCGGCGAGCGTGGTGGAGCTCTCCACCTGCGTCCAGTAGCGATCGGCTCGCGGGCCGTAGTTGATCGTCGCGCCGCCGTACGGGCCATCCGGCCGCACCCACGCCCGCACCCGCCCCACCGCCGCCCCCCACGCCCCGCTGCCCTTGTCGACGGCGATGCGGAGGGCGATACCCTTCGTCGCGTCGATGGCGTAGGCGCTGCCGATGTCGGCCCCCGCGACCATGTCGCGAAGGGTCACCGTCGAGCCGGTGACCGAGACGCGCACCGCGTAGCTGTTGGCGCTGCCGTCCGAGATCGTGACCTGGTGGACGGCCGTGCCGGTGGTCACGAGGATGTGCCACTCGTAGAGGACGCCGTCCGCGGGCGAGCCCGAGGTGTCGGGCGTCTCGCTGTAGTAGGCGTCCTCCAGGGAGCCGGCGGACAGCGTCATCCCGCCGGAGACGAGGGTGGAGCTCGCGGTGCCGGACAGCGTCTCGGCGGCGAGCCCGCCGGCCGTGTTCTGCGGCTTCACGATGGGGAGCCAGAGGCCCGACCATCCCGTCACGCCCGGGTTGCGGTAGAGGCTCCCGTCCTCCTGCGGCATCCCGACCGAGGACCACCCGCCGAGGTAGGACGCGCAGAGCGAGTCGGGGGCGGTGCCGCCGGTGACGGTGCGATGGAGCATCACGACGCGCCCGCGCTCGGGGGCCGCGGCGATGTCGCGGAGGTAGGTCGTCGCGTCGCCCACGTAGGCGTCGGTCTGCGCGTTGCGGTCCCACGATGCGCCGTCGTCGGCCGAGGTCCGGATGATCGTCTCGTTGTCCCCGGCCGCGTCGTAGTCCTGCCCGTAGAGCCAGAGCCGGCCGTCGTCGTCCGCCACGATCGCGCACTCGGCCGAGGTGAGGATCACGCCGGTGCGGACGGCCCACTCGTAGACCCCGGCCGTAGTCGCGGCTGCGTCGACGCCGTCGATCGCCGAGAGCGGCATCGAGGCGCTGGCGAGCGCGCGCACGTAGGGGACGAGCGAGCTGTTGGCGCGCCCGCTCACGTACTCGACGGTTGCGACGTAGATCACGCCCCGCGAGACGGTCATGTCGGGGGCGGCCCGGTTCGCGGTGCTGAAGGTCTCGACGAGGCCAAGCGAGGCGCCGCCGTCGGTGCTGACGTACTGGTACAGGGTGTCGGTGGTGTCCTGCTCCCACAGGAGGACCGAGAGCAAGCCGTTGAGCTCGACGGCGCGGATCCGCTTGTAGCAGGACGAGGCCTTCACGAGGTCGGCGTCGAGGCAGGCGTCCGACCCGAGGGCCCACGTCGCGCCCGCGTCGTCGCTGAAGCTCATCCGGACCTGCGTCTGCCCCGCGGTGGTCTGGAAGGTGTAGAGCGCGACGAGGCGCCCGCTGGGGAGCGGCACGATGCACGCCACGGTGTTGTCGCCGGTGGCGGCCACCTCGGTCTCCACCCACGTCCCACGTGCGGTGCTGGTGTGCTCCTGTCGCCAGCACGCCACATCCTCAAGGTTCTTGGTGGCGACCGCGACGATGGCGCCGGTGCTGGGGACGCGGGCGAGGTGGGGGCGGATCCAGCGGGAGGCGACGGTGGTGCGCGCCACGAACTCGAAGCCGGTCACGAGGACGGGCGGATCCCACGAGCGATAGTTCTCCCCGTCGTAGCACCACCGCACCGTCGAGCGGCCGACGCCTCCGGCCTGAAGGGTGCGCACATCGAGGGCGCCCACGCCGAAGTCGAGGACGCCCGAGGAGAGGAGCGTGAGCGCCGTCGAGGGCGTGCTCGTCTTCGTGAAGCCACCCGGCTTCGGGCCCGCCTGGGATGTCGCCGTCATCGTGGCGCCGAGCGTGCGGAACTCGGGGACGAGGAGGGCGAAGAGGTTGCCGGTCGGCTGGTCCAGTACGCCCATGCCCGTACTACACAGCCGCCCCGGGCCCGGATTGAATGCCCGCCCCGCTCGCGCGCTACACTCGGGACAGAGGCCCCCATGCTCCCCTTCCTGCTCCTCGCCTGCGCCCCCGCCGAGACCGCCCCCGAGGCGGGCGTCTACCTGTTCACGGAGATCGTGGGCGCGACCACCTGCGAGGGCGACACGTTCGGCACTGAGCCGCTCCGGGTGGGTGTCATCGAGGAGCCGCCGGGGGTGGTGATCCTCGACGCGGAGCTGCCCCTCGACGGGCTCGCGTTCTCGGGCGAACTGTGGAGCGAGGAGACGAACTATGAGGAGATGGGCGGGGTCGACGCCATCGTCACCGACGCCGGCACCATCGAGGGCGCGTGGGTGTCGAGCACGGTGATCGAGGGC
>Ga0208916_10000365_pt1 | contig 21811 bp, 26 predicted proteins | sample DEB19_08_DNA_5_FD_184523 | JGI IMG/M metagenome (GOLD analysis project Ga0208916, IMG submission 184523) | Aqueous microbial communities from the Delaware River and Bay under freshwater to marine salinity gradient to study organic matter... | ecosystem: Environmental > Aquatic > Marine >... | reverse complement strand
CCGTCGAATTGGCTGGCGAGGATCTGGCCGATCATCCAGTCGAAGTTGTCTCGAGCACGTCCCTTCATCCTCGGTTTGCGGGATCGGCGCCCATGGTTGCCGACAACGACGGGAACGTGAACGGATCCGAAGGTGTCGGCGACAAGCTCAAGGCCGGAGGCGATCTGCCCGGACCAATGCAGGACGGTGTCCAACATGGAGGCTGCGTTCGTTTCGGTCAGTTCTTCGTGGATGTCGCCGGACACGAGATCGCCGCCGAGCATGAGGACCAGGCCGTCGTAAGTCATGCCGGTCAGATAGTCGGCAGACAGCCGGCAGATCCCGGTGAAATACTTCTCGAGGCGTAGTTCGGCGATTCGCCGGTCGTAGGCGTTTCTGCCGTCGAGTTCCGCCGGGTTGACCACTTCGTCGAAATGGGTGTCGGACAGGATGCTGCACAACGTGGCGATCTTGTCGCCTTTCGGGGTGCGTCTCGTCAACCATTTGGGAATGGTCAGGGCGCGTCCCGAATAGTCGATGGCCCGCTCGAGGGCGTCGATGCGGCCCTGCTGATCGGTGATGACTCGACGGAGCCTGCCGACCTCGTCGGCGAGGGAATCGTTCCGAGCTCGTTGGATGTCGTCATGCGCGGCGAGATCGTCGCTTAGGGGCATGTGCAGTCCTTCCGCCGGTGGCGGGCGATGGTGTGCCCATGGATCAACCAACCATTTTTGGTGAGTTGCTGCGCGATGAACTTGGATCGCAGGGCATCGTTGTTGAACGCTGCGATTACCGCTTCTCGATCGGTGGAATCCATCCTCAGGAGCATGATCGCAACGGAGCAGCGTGGACCCTTGCGGGTTGCTGGTTGCGATTCGAATGCGCCGGTGAGCGATGCTTTCACCACAGGACCGGCTCCAGCTCGTCGGGAATCGGCCAGGTTTGACCGTGGACCATCGTGTAGGTGGAAGACATGGCGTGAACATGGACGCCTGCTGGTCGAAGTTCCCAGTTGCCGGTTTGCCGGCCAGGAAGACCGCAGTTCCAACAGCACGACAAATGGCCGGTGTCGGTCCACAGGACATCGCAGGCGTCGCACACCATTCGGGGAATCACGGCACCTCCAAAACAGAAACCCCGCCTCGAGGGCGGGGCTTCGGCACGGTTGTTGTGGAAACGACGGTCAGATATCTAAATCGACGTTGACGGCAGCGGCAATTGTTCGAAGCGCCTGGGCCACTTCGTGGAGTGAGGCGTCTTCGCTGGTCATGTGGGCGTCGAGCCGCCGGTACACCACATCAAGTTTGTCGTCGATGAGGCGACCAATCTGCTTCGTGATCCATTTGGTGACGACGGTGATGACACCGAGCGAAGCGAGAAGAATCGCGACAATCTGACCAACGTCGGTGACCCAAACAGGCAGATAAGCAACGATCAGAAGAGACATTGGGGCTCCGAGAAGTGCGGACCCCCCCACCAGGGTGCGCGTTTCCCAGAATGGAGCGCCGCCGCGTTGGGGCTCCGTCCCGCAAACCTACAAATGTGAGTTATGGCCGAGAGAGCTTGTGCTTCGGCGTGGGCTTCGGCAGGGGCTTCGGCGTGGGAACGGGAGGAGTCACCACGGGCGGAACTGGCGTCACGGTCTGCTTCGTCGGCCAGGGCGCAGCCATCTGACCCAACGTGTCCGCATCAACAAAAATGAATGGGACACCGTCCCTGCCGGGTTGTGCCTTCCAGTCGAGTGCCGACTGCGGGATTCCGTAGCCGCCTTCCGCCCCGTCAAATGTGCGGAACGTGCGGCCACCCGACACAAGAAATGCGACGGCGACACCGTAAATGGTGCGGCCAACAGCAATGAACATTTCGGCAACCTCCGGGGATGCGGGAGCGGGACCAGGAGACGATCCGCCCCATTGGCCCCAGTTCGGGGTTTGGATCACGTTGACATCGGTGCCGTTGATGGGGCTGCCGATCTGCTGTACGAGCGTGTCGGTCGCGTCGTACCGCCAGGTGGCTGGCACCCAGCTGTAAAGCATCTTTGGGCTGGTGGTGCGGGCAGCGTCGATCGCGTTGCGGTTGCCGTAACCCATCCAGGCGGGTCGGGTCGTCGCATCGTCGATTCCTCGAGCATGGTCGGCGACCATCGCCTCCTGCGCTGCGCCAGGCATTGCGACGTTCTGATCGGACAGGACGTAGACGATGGTGCAATCAGCCGGGTAGCCGGCGGCGACGACTCGGGCTTCGGCATAGCGGACACGGGCCACACCGGCGTCATATCCGCCGACATACGGGTCTTGGCGGGTTTCTTCAATGAACGTGACGGACAAGCCTGCGGTGAGGAGCTGCTGCACATACCCGCTGTCGGGCATTGCTGGCCCGCAATAGATCAGGCAGTCGCTGATGTCGTTCGCGACCAGATCAGCCGGATCGGGATGAGTCCACGAAAAGTCAGCGGCGAGGGTCATCCGAACGGGCCTCGAGGAGCTGCTTCCGGCAGGTCTGGCAGTTCAATTCCTGCGTCGGGTGTCGGCGCGACGGCGGGAGCGATCAGGCTGGCCGAGTTCGGATCACCGAACCGCTTCGAAAGCATTGATGTGACCGCAGAAACAGCGGCGGATACCGAGGCGACAACTGCGGCGATCGCCGCTGCTTTCCATGCGCCTGCATCCAACACGTTTTTGGGGGCGGCAAACGCAAGGGAGAACGTTGCGAGAAACGCTTGAAGGAACGTCTTGTAGGACCGTTCCAGAAGATCAGCAATGAACGTCTGCATCAGATACCTACCCACAGAAGCCAACCGAAATGATCGGTCTGAGTGTTCAACGCACCACCGGTGTCCTGAGAAGCAAACAGTTCGAAATAGCCTGCGGCGGCAGCGCTATACATGAACGAAAGGTTTGTTTGCGAGTTATGAGTTGCCGACGATGACGTGACCTGAGTTGCGACGTTCGACCCGTTGTAACGACCGGTCAGAGCTCGATAGACACCGGTTGCAGAACCTGCGAACGAGATGTAACCGCCGAACAAGTATTTGCCAGCACCGCCCGACGGGATCGTGAATCGGGTGGTGCTTCCCGACCTGATCGACGAGTTGTCGAACGTCACCGTGTCAAACGTGACAGTCGAACCACCAGAGGCCACCGAAAGGACCGCCGTGTTTGTTGCGCGAGCCAACGGCTTGTCGGTGCTCAGCCATTTCAAGTTGTTAGAAACATAGGTTTGCAAATCGGAAGCCAACACGACTGATCCCGCAGCCCACGTCTTATCCGATGTGTACGCCATCAGTACGCCTTTCCGAGCATCAAAAGATTCTCACGTTGCAGGAACGTGACTGACTCGACCATCTCGCCCAGGTCATCAACCAGACGGGGATCCCAATTCTGATTCGACACAGGACGGCACGCCAACGTACGAATCACCTCGGACCGCAACGCCGGTAACTGCCACCGCACCGAATACCGCCGGCCACAACTCAAACAGCAAGCAGTCGGATTCCGATCCCAACACAACATGCCGCCCGCACACTCACAATCGGCAACCCAACGGCCACCGTTGATGTACGGAACAATTTCCAAACCAGTTTCGATGATCTGTTTCGGGGGTCGATGATTCGCAAGGAACCGCACCCAATAGTTGACGATCTCATCGACCGATTCGGTTTCGAGGGCGTGATAGCCGCGCCGTTGATCGACGATGATGTCCGGGTAGCCGTCGTCGGCCTGGTCTTCCATCGGGCTGGTCGGCCCAGCTTCAGGGATTACCAGCCGGGTTGGGAGACCCACATCGGCGAGGATGCTGCCATCGGCTCGGAGCGTGATGTCGTCTGGCACAGAAGCTCCTAGTAGGCGAGCAGCGTCGTGGTGCCCAAAACCCCGTACGTTGAATCCTCGAGGATCCAATAGTACGAAGTGTTGGCCGTCTCAATCCGGTAGGTGATCTCGTACCGGTCGGGAGTCACCGTTTCGGTGATGCCTTCAACGGTCACCGTCGCCGAAATTGTTGATCCGACGCTTTGGGGTGTGCGATTCACGGTGAGGACGGTGCCAAGCTCGATCTGGCCGACCGCCGGATAAATCTGGGCAGGATTCCGTTCCGGTTGCACTCGCAACGACGAGATCCGCAACGCCGGATCTTTGTACCGGTTGACGATGAACGCCGCCCAGTCGCGCGTCTGGTTGTCGTTGTTGTGAAGCAACCCCGATGCCGAGTAGGTCCGTTCGAAATAGGCGGCGACGCTTGTGGGATCTTGGACGGTGAGTTGCCCGCCACCGGTGCGTTGAGCGATCACCGAGTTGCGGATCAGGGTGTCGTCGTAGGTGAACTGGACATCAGAAAATTGGACGCCGGCAGTTGTGTCGTTGAACGTGACTGCAGGTTGGGCGCCCAACGTGGATTGGCGGGCCTGGAACACGATTTTGCCGTCGGCGCCGACAAAGAGTCGGCCTTGTTCCGTCTGGTTGACCGCCTGGAAATGATCGAGGACAGATCCTGAGAACGCGGCGGCTTGCAGGGTGCTGTTCCCCGTGGAGATTGTGCGTTCCGTTGCCGACCAGCCGATCAGGTCAAGGACAGTCGACACTCGAGTGCCGGTCTGCTGATTCGCATAGGGGGCTGAACCGGTCGCATAGTTTCCGGCGAGGCTGATCGACACGGTGGGATCCATGTAGACCACCACTTCGTCGATTTTGCCAGTCATGTATTGGCCCGAACCGAAGTTCGATCCGATGACGAGCCGACCAGCGACCGCAGGGAACCCTGAAAACGCGGCGCTGGCCCGGGTTGTCGCCGGAACTGCACCGTCAACCTCAACCAACGATTTCTGCAACGTCGGCGTGAAACTCTTGCCAACCTCAACGGGCCCAAACCCGACGTTGCCACCGACCGTTTCGCTCATGTAGAGCGACACATGATGGGCGTTGCCATCGTTGTACGTCGAGGTCGTCGTATCCGAATACACAACGCCATTGCCATTGTCGGCAAAGCGGTACACCAGGTGGCCGGTCGCATCCAGCTCAATGGAGCAATGCAACGCCCCATAGTTCGGGTCGCCATACGCCACGATCGTCTGAGCAGTCGCCGAACTTGACGAGAACCAGCATTCCAAGGCGATCTGAGCGTTCACCGCCGGAATCTGATCCGAATACCCGTACGACGACGGAACGAACTGAACGCACCCATTCGCGTCGTTGGTCACCAGGCCCGTCTGAGCCATCGTCGGCGAACCCGAATAGACGCCATCTCGCTGATATTGGCTCGAGTCGCGCATCCCGGCAGTCGCCTCCGATTCCGACATACGGAACCACGCAGACACCTGACTGCCATAACTGTTGATCTTCGCTGCCCACGGCGACGGCGGTTTCGTCAACGCCAAAATCTTGAATGCATCCGTCAGCTTGATCACACAAGTCGCAAACCGGTTCGACCGGTCATAGTTCTGCTCGTACGAATCGGCGAACCCGACGAAACGGGTGTACGTCGCATTCCCATATTGCAGGCGGATACGGAACTGGCGCATCGGGAGGAGCGACCCGTAATAGATGCCGGCCGTGTTCGACGGATCGAACTTCCGATCGGCGTTCTTCAGCACGATTGTGGCCGTGCCCGCCTCGAAACGATCCAGGGTTCGTTGGCGTCCCCGGTTGATACTGATCGACATGACACTCGAGGTCAGTTCCACCCAGATCGGGGTTTGACCAGGCAGCGTCGTCGGAGACCAATCGACTGCCCAGTCGGCAGCTCCGAACCAAGAGACCGGGAACGTGGATTGTGCCGATGTTGCCTGAGGCAACGTCAGAAGCGGCATCGTCAATCCAGAATGCAGTTGAGCTGAACGATGAGGTCTGTCGTCGACGTATAGGTAGGCGTGCCACGAACCACGAACTGCACATAGAGGCTGGTGCCACCCGAACAGTTGTACGGAATCGCCATTGATTGCGGGTAGGTAGCCGTTATCGTGTTCGGCTTGAACGCCACCGAGTTCAACGGAGTTCCTGCGAACGCCGTGTTGTAATCCGTGGTCAGCACCGAAATGATGCCGACACATTTCGCCATGTCGGCGTCGGATCCAGCGAACGCCGCATTATCGGTCGTTGCCGTGATACTCGAGTTGAACAGCAGAATGTCAAATGCCGAACGTTGCGCCTGCGTCTTGTCGAGCACCGTGATCGACTGGATCACTCCCCCACCGCCCGACACTCGAGCAGCGTTCGCGACGGTGTTCACCGCACCCAAACAGTCACCGGTCGAATAGGCCGGCGACGAAGAAATCGCCGGAGTGATCGAAAAGATTGACCGGTAGGGACGAGGATCGAAATAGGCGGCGACATCCGTCGCTCCAGACACCTGACGGCCAGCAAGATCGCCGGTGTTCGTACCGTCGCCACCGATCGTCATCTTGACCCGCTGATACAGCACCGACGAAATGTCGTCTGCTGCGATGTTCGTGCCCGAACCGGCGGTGATCGCAACGTTGTCAGCCATCAAGAGCTCCTAGGCGAAACGGCCAAGAGCGGACCCGTTGGCCCGCCCAATCGAAAAAAGGTCATCGCGGACGACCTGGGCGATCATCTGCCCATCAAGCACAAGATTGATCGTGGTGCCCTGCCCCGAACGGCCCGACAACGGAATGACCGCCTCGGGACCAGCCTCACCGATCAACGCTCGAGTCGGACCCAACACAATCCCGCCCGACGCCAGCGGGTACGGAGTGTCCGGGTTGCCATCAAAACCGCCTGGGAACGATGGCGGCGTCTGCGTCAAACCATTGATATTGATTCCCGACAACGTGGTCTGGAGATCCAGCACGGTCGTCTTGTAATCGGGAACCGAATCAATCCCGTTGCGGTACTCGTTGAGCTTGTCGATGAGGGGTTGCAACGCCGCCGCATTGTTCTGCGATTGACCGGCCAGGAACTTCAGGCGAGCAATTTCTTCGTCGACGGCAGCGATGTTGCCGCGATAGGTCGCCTCGAGGTTCTGGTTTGCACCTTCCAGGGTGAAGATTGCGCTGGCAGTCGCGATGTGTGCCTGCTGCAACCGAATCTCGGCCTCTTTGGCCTGATCGGATTCTCGGCCAAATTGAGCGACCGCATCGTTGTACGCAGTTTGAGCTTTCTGCTGGTCGATCAACGACTGCTGATAGCCGAGCGAACCACCCAACGATTTGATGACCGCTGCCTGCACGTCCAGAACTGTGCTGGTCAGTTTCTCATTGGCTGCCGATTGACTGTCGGCGGCAGCAGCATCTTCTTGACGTTTCTTGATCGCACGATCCAAGATTGCCTGGTAGCCGTCGGTGGAGTCTCCCGTACCTTTGAGTGAGTCGATCAAGTTTTGAGCTGCGGCGGGAGACGCGGCAGCAAGTTCGTGAAACACCTTGAGGGAAGCGTTGCCCATCGCCCAGTCAGGCAACTTCAGATTTTGCAGCTGCTTGAACTTTGCGACAGCAGTATCAACGTTGACACCCGAGATCTCGTCGGCAAACTTTTTGAGTCCCTCGGTGTTGACCTGCCAACCATGCTGCATGGTGGCGAGCATCGCGACCAAACCAGTCCCAGCGCCGGCCAAGGCACCCATGGGACCGCCGACCATCGCACCGATGGAGGCGCCCATCGCAACAATCGAGATGTTGCCAGCTCCAATGGCCGTTCCGAACTTGTCCATCGTTCCGATGACCGCGGTGAGGCCCTTCGTCAGCGTCGTCATCATGGGAACCAAGTCTTCGCCCAACGCCAGAAACAAGCCTTGAACGGCTTCTTTCATCTGCTTCATGGTGAGCCCCATCTCGCGACCCTTATCGAGCTGCGACTGGTCAAACACCATGTGGTTCTTCGCGGCTTCTTCACCAAACGCTTTCAGTTCCTCCCGAGACTTGCCGAGGAACGGAGCCAACGCCTGATAGCCACGCCCAAGCTGCTCCGAAGCAAACGCGGCGCGCTGCGTCGGATCCTGAATGCTTTTGTAGGCGTCACCCATGTTCAGCAACGTCTTCTGCATATCGACGTTGCCGTTCTTGTCTCGAGCGACGGTGACGCCCCATTGAGACAAAGTGTCTTGGCCTTCACCGATACGCTTCGCGAGCATCCCAAACGACTTTTCGGCGGTAGCCGAATCGACGCCGAGCATTCGCATCTGCGCGGCCAACACCGAGTTTGATTCGGCAGTACCACCCAACGTGCGTTGATATCCCCGCACCTCAGCAGTCAACGCCACAAAATCCTTAGCGCCCTTGACTGCCATTTCGGCAATGCCGAGCGCCGCGGCACCCGCCGCCGCCTTGATGAGCAGCGACGAACCAGAAAACGCTGCGGAGAACTTCCCCGACGCACCCTCCGCTTCTGCCATCGACTCCTTGGTGACAAGACCAACCTTCTTCAATTCGCCGATCGCCTGGTCAGCGTTGGCTTGAATGAAGAACGCGATGCGATCCTGAAAGTCCATCAGTAGTCCGCCTCTGACACCGACAAATTGAGCAGCTCCAAATCACGCAACGTGAACTCGGAACGAACTCGATGTGGGGTCAACGAAGAAGGCGGCCGGCACAGCATGACGATCCATGCGTCTAAGGTGCGGCCGCCTCGGGAGGGATCCCGTCCGTGAACTCGGTCGGAAGATCATCGTCGACCTGAACGAACAGGTCGATGATCTGGCGGCCAGTCAAACCGACGGGAGGTTCAATGTGGTTGTGTTGGCAGGCGGCGGCTACCAGCTCTTGGGCGACGTTGGCGTCCATGAGCGGAGCAGCTTGAACCAAAAGCCATGACACATCGGTGCGCTTGGCGATATCTGCGATGACGCCGACCGGAAGATCCCTGATCTGGGTATCCCGGTCGGCGTATCGCACCGCCCATACCTGTTCGGGCACGATTTCTCCTTAGAGGAACAAGTGTTGTGAGTTAGCCGACCTTCGTCCAGGCCGACGAAGCCTTGAAGTTGCCGGAAATGGTGGCAGCAGCACCGACTGCCGTGTCGACCGCGAAGTCGAACGTGGCAGTTCCGTACCAGTAGGTGCCGGTAGCGGTGTTGTCCGGGTAGAGGTACACCTTGCGGGCCACGCCGTCGGTTGCTGCCGTCCAAGTCTGGGCGGTGGCGCTGTCGAAGAAACCCTTGTAGCTGCCCGCAATGTCGGGCAGGCCAGCCACATAGGTCTTGTTGGTGTCTCCGAACGCCGTGATTTCGACGTCGTCGGTGGCCGCACTCAAAGACCATGCGTTCAAGAACGCGACGGGCTCAGCAGTACCTGCACTTGCGATGCCGGCGTAGAGCCGACCGTTCCTTCCGTGAATACGGGCCACGGGATCCCTCCTTGGTATAGGCGGTGCCTGGGCACAGGCGTTGACAGATCAAAAAGCCAGGAGCTCGAGGAGCCACCGGGCATGATTTGCAAAGGTGCGGTCGGCGATCGCGGCGCGAGCTGCGACCGTCGCTCGTTCGATCGCTGCCGGATTCGCCAGCCACCAGTCGAGCAGCGGTCGGATTTCGGCAGGTTCGGTGAACGTCGGCAACATCGAGAACACCTCGTCACCTTCTGGGCGGGGTTCCCGAAGGAAGAACGTGCCGGTCGCAGCAAGTTCCACTTCACGAGGCCCCATCGCCCAGCCGGTGGCGAGGAGTTCCGCCGATGCTTCTTTGCGGTACAGGTTCAGGCTGGCTCGAGCCGACTGGTACAGCCGGATCGCATCAGCGTTGTCGCAGCAAAACTCGATGGGATGGCACATCCGGTCGACGAACCATGGGTCGTCTTTGACCGCTTGAAAGTTGCCAGCGAACTTCACTTGGAGGTCGTCGAGGTCGCAAGCCCGGAAGAACTCGGTGCGAGACGGATATCCAGTACCGACGAAGGCAAGATCGCACATCAAATCTGGATCGATGGGTCCAGGTTTGTGTATCTCAGGCCGGTAGGCGTGCGGAACGTAATGGGTGTTCGGGTTGATCGTTCGGAACTGCTCGAGGTTCGTCGGATCGTTGATGAGCACCAGGTCGAAATGGTGGGCGCGGGCGAGCTGCCGATCGTCTTCGTAGGGGGATTCGGTAAACAAGGCAACGAGTTTGTGGCCTCGAGCTCGGATCACTTCATAGAACTCGGGTGGGATGAAGAACCCGCTGGTGACGAGCACCACATCGGGCCAAAAATCGTAGAGGGCTTGCTTGACGCCGGCGGCGGCAAGACGAGCCGCAGCATCACCCGAAAAGGCGTTGCGGAGTTCCCCGTCGATTTGAAGTTTTGCGTGGCTGAAAAAGTTGAGGCGAGCATCGAGCTCGTATTCGGCGACATCGATGCCGAGGCTGATGAGGGCGTCTCGCCAACCGTTGTGAACGTCGGCAACCGAGAACTGTGGCCCAGGACGAACCAGCAACGCCCGCATCTAGTAGTAGTCCTGCCGTCCCGACATGATGCTGGTGAGGGCAACCCAAGCGGCGATCGAATCGATCCACGAAATCTGCCAGGTTGACGGGCCGAACTCGGCGGTGGCTCGCAGGCGGGCGTCGACCTGGTCGATTGCCGCATCCAAGTTCTTCTGGGTGATCTGCTGGGTGCCGTCGGTCGCATAAATCCTGACTTCGAACGTGAAGAAGTCTGGGTCGACGTTGCCTGCGACGATCGTGACCGACACCGGCTTGAACAAATCGCCTGGCAACGGTTCGTGGTCGTACACCCGGGTGATCTGCGCCAGGGAGGCGTGTGGAGCCCCTGTCGTCGTGTTGGCGGCCAGGAGCGCATACAGGTCAGCGCGAGCCCCAGCGAGGCTTGTAGAGGCCATCAGAGCGCTCCCGTGAACGACTCGCGTAACGCTCGGGCTTGGGCGTCACGCATGATCTTCCCGATCATGGGTTTTGCCGCCTCGGCACCCTTACCGAATGTGTGATGACCCTGCGATCCGCCGGCCATGATCGGCTTGTCCTTTGAAACTGAGATCCAGTTGTTGGAACCAAGCTGCCCAAGCAACATCCGGCGCGGAACACCTTTGCGGCCCCGGGTGGGAACCGCATGTTGTTTCGTATCCCGTTCCCACAGATGAAACTGGCCGGTGGCCGATTCGATCGCGTAGGGCATCCCACCCTTGGAATACATCTTGTAGCTGACGCCGAGCTTCGAACCGCCCTTCTTGTATGACACGCCCCGCAACTTGGCGGGAGTGATCGCCAAAATCTGCTGCTTCGCATACAGGGCACCAGCACCAACCGCATACTCCAAGTTTTTGGAGATCCGAGGGCTGAACGCATCCATTTTCTTTGAGGCTTTCAATGCCGAATCGACCGCACCGACAATTCGGAAATCCATCAGGCAACACCCATCGGGCGAAGATGCTCGGCCAGCAGTTCGATGACCGCTCGAGGAACCGCAAACGTTGGGATCATCGTGCCCCCCTGGTCGGGCAGCCCGAACGTCTGGGTGCCGACACCCTGCTCGCGGCGCCACAGCTGCGACAGCATGATTGCGGCACCCTGCTTGAACACCGGGTCGACGTTCGCAGTCACATCGGCACGACCGGCGACATAGGTGATGACGACCGACCCGCCCGGATAGAACCGGTAGGGCACACCCGACACGCGACGTTGCAACCGGTACGGCACCAACGGTGACGGATCCAGCAGATACGCATCGTTCGGTTTGACCGACACCGTCTCCTGGCTCAGAGTCGTAGCGTCACCCGCCCAGGTGTATTCGGTGCAGCTGGTGATCGAGGCGACTGGACGCACCTTGAGATCAATGAACGTCTGGTCGTAACTGACGTAATACGTTTCGTTGCTGACGGTGCGTTGCACGATCGGACCACACAACGTGTCCAGTCGTCGAGAAACGGCAGTCACATAGCCGGCAAGTTCGGTGTCCTGGCTGGTGTCGCTCGCAGCGATGTTGATGGCGTTTTTCGCTTCGGTGAGCGTGATGACATCGAGCGTGTCAGCCATTCCAAGTCCTGTTCCCCTGGCCCACATCGTGAAATCGATATGTCCAGGTCGTCTGATGAATGCAACGAAACACCGCGCCTTCGGCTTGCAGGTTTCGCCACAGATGCCAATCTTCTTCGTGGACACCCAACGGAAAACCGCCGACCGCCAGAAAGACGCTGCGTCGCACCAATGTGGTGACTGGCACCGTGTTGAACGTCGCTAAAGATTCGTGGGTGCAGTCGTGGTCGGGTTGCCAGGATCGACCTTCGACTCGACATTGCGTATAGATGATGTCGCCATGATCTGAATGATCGGCGAGGATTTGAAGATGATCGGGATCGACGCGGTCGTCGTCGTCGATGAATGCCAACCAGTCGGTGGTCGCTTCGATCGCCAGTTCATTTCGTAGTGCGGCTGGGCCACGTCGAGATTCGTCGGTGCGGAGCAGCCAGATCCAATCTTGAAATGTTTGGGCGTCGAGATCGGCGGTCAGGTCGGCGAGAAGTTCGACTCGTTCCGGCAACGTCGGGGTGATGACGGTGATGAGCATCAGCTGAACCGGGCGTCGAGGAACTCGTCGGATGGTTCTTCGGACCAGCGCCGGCGGGTGTGGCCCCAATGGTGGACACAGAAACTGTCGGGATAGTCATCCCATTCGGAGCGCATCTGCTCCGCATGGAATCCGACTGGGTAGAACGCCTCGCGAGGAAATGTGGTGAGGCCCCCCGGATGCCGATTCCAGATTTCGGTGAGGAGATGCGGGCCAGTCGTGTAGTTCATCGGCTGCGCCCAATGCCGTTCGTACCGGGCGGGGATTTCGGCGATCACCTGGGCGAAGAAGTCGTGGTCGGGTGTGCAGCCCATCAACGCATTGCACAGGAACGTGTCGTCTTCGAACCCGGCGAACGCGGTGATGCCATCGACGGGAATCGGACGACGGGGTTCAATGTCGGTGTTGGCGTAAATGCCGCCGTAACGCCACAGGAGCTCATAGGAGACGATGTCGGCCCGTTGGACCCATACGCCCAATGTGGCGTCGCCACCGCCGCTGTTGACGCCTCTGAGGGCAATCTGGTCGTACACCTCACGATTGATGAGCTCGGGCAGGTTCTGTTCGGTCCAGAGTCGAACCTCGTAGCCGAGACGTTCCCAAGCCCGACCGAACTCGACGAGCTCGCGTCGCATTGGCCGATCCCCGAACCAGATGCGATGCACCACCTGGGGAATCATCGGGGCGAATACATCCAGGTGATCCCATGGTTCGCCTGATACCAACGGACCGTTTCTCGGACACCGTCCTCGAGGCTGACGAATCCGTACGTCTCCCCGAGCAGCGGAGCGAGGCTCGACGGGTCGCCGAGCACTTCAGAATGTTCGGGTTCTCCTGGCCGCATCGGCAGATGCACGATTTCGACGACGTCGCCGGTCAGTTCGGCGGCCAACCATTGAACCGTTTCGGCGATCTCGAGGACGGTGGTCGGGCGGCCTGGTCCCGCCTCGTAGATCGGCCAGTCGTCGGTCGGGCCGACTTCCATGGCTCGGACAAAAATGTCGGCAACATCGTCGACGTGCACCATGTCCATGATTTGGAGGCCGTCGCCGTACACCTCGATCGGATGGCCGCACAATGCTCGGCAGACGAACGCCGGCATGATCTTGCGGACCTTGCTGTACCCGTAGGGGGCGGCGACCGACTGGCCTGGCCCATAGGCGTTCAATGCTCGCACAATGCCGATCCGGGTGTCCCGCTCGGCGTTATACATCTTCGCGAAACGTTCAGCGGCGGTCTTCGAGATCGAATAGCCGTTGTCCATCCAATGGTTCCCGACAGCAGCGTAGGCGGCTCGGAGACCGTATTGAGCGACCGCTTCGAACACGTTCAGGGCACCCAGCACATTGGTTTCGGCGGCGGGCCGAGGGTTGCTGATCGTCTCTTGCGTGCCGAGTACGGCAGCCAGGTGGATCACACCGTCGACGTGGGCAGCTGCTTCGGTGACCGCAACGGGATCGCGCACATCGCCGAGGATCAGTTCGCAACCCGGCGGCGACTTGCGGAGATGCCGATCGAAAATGACTGGCAGATGACCACGCAGGAGGAGCCGACGGACGACGTGAGTGCCGATAAAACCGGAACCGCCAGTAACGAGCACGTTCATCGGACCGTTTCCCCCTCAGCGATGAGTTCACGGACCGGGTCGACATCCCAGCCGTACATGACGCCGGTGCGATTCCCCCATATCGATTTGCCCTGCCCGATGTGGGTGGCAAGGTCGATCTGGGCGATGCGGCCACCATTGGCCCATACGTTCTGGCAGGCCGGTACGTCGCCGTGACCTTGGATCTGCTGGGGGATGGGTCCGATCTTCGGCCAGTCAGCAGGCCGAAACGACCATGATGCTGCGCCTGTCGAGGCGCGCGTCAGACCGGTCGTGCCGCCATAGGTGACCTTCGCATACGGTTCGTTCCACGGGAAGAACGGCTCCAAGTGGCAGCCGGTCAGCATCAGGTCGTCGGGGGCTTCGGCCCACCAGGCGGTCAACGTGTCAGCCCATCCGAGATTCCACACCATGTCATCGTCGGACAGGACACACAGATCCGGGTTGGTGCCCAACGCCACCCGAGCACACAGGTTCGTCCCGTGGCCGGATGTGGTGTTCCAGCCTTGCCAGCAGAACCCACCGAGCTTTTCGACGATCTTGTGGGTGCCGTCGCCGGAACCGTTGTCGACGGGGATGACGGTCACACCAGCCTCGTTCAGACTGTGATGCGTCTCCCAGAACAGATCCTCACGTCCGTTGACGATCAGATTGAACGTCAAGATGCACGCCGTGATGTTCATCGGCGCAGCTCGATCGGTTCGACCGTGGGCAGTTCGGCCTCGAGACGGTCGAGGATCGGAATCCAATACTGCTTGAAGACCTGGTCGGCGTCGTACTGAAGAGCGAACTCTCGGCATTGCGGCGCCCAGGCGGCCAGCCGATCCCGGTTCTGATAGGCGTGAGACAGACTTTCGTAAATGTCTTCGATCGATGGGATACAGAAATCCGCTGCTTGCGGCGAATCCCAGTATGGCTGAGCGGCGACGAGATAGCCGGCTCCCGAAGCGACCAGTTCGGTCTGTGCAGAGTAGTCCGACACGATGATCGGAGTGCCACACGCCTGCGCCTCAATCGCCGGAATGCCGAACCCCTCCCCCATCGACGGGAAAAGCAGCACGTCGAACGCCGAGTAGATCCATGCCAGTTCGGCCTGCGAGATCGCTCCCGCCCGGTACCGGTACTGGTCAACGAACGCGAGCTGGTCGGGACGAATCCCGCGGCCCTGCGCGCAGATGTCGAGTTCCATGCCGCCCTGTGCGCCAGCCTTCTCAGCGTGGACGTACAAGAGGGCGTCAGGCTTGTCGTGGGCGAACAGCGAGAACGCTGCGAACGCCTCCGGGTACGCCTTACGGGACGGCTGGGCGCTGTTGTTCGTCGACATCATTCCGACGAGGAACCGATCCTCGGGAACACCCAAAGCCTTTTTCGCTGCGGCCTTGTCGTGGGCGACGAACACGTTGGTGTCGATCCCATGGGGGGCGTACAGCGGCTCCAGCCCAGAAGCTCGGAGCTGCTCCTCCCCGAATCGGGACATGGCGATCGGGACCGACCCGTAATCCTTGAAATGTTGAACGACGAGCGGCGGGGCGGGCCGATGATCGATCGGAACCCATACCGCCGTGTTCATTTCGGCGTACACAGGGTTGCGGAGCGTCCAGGCGTCGTACAGGAAGATCAGCCAGCCGGGATCCCGATCGAACCAATGCATGGCGTGCAACGGAATTGTGTCGTTCGAATAGTCGCGACCGCACGGGTAGATCCGAACGCCATCCCATTCGAGCGGCCCGCCCTGAACACCGAAGTTGGCGGCGACCGCCACCTGGTGGCCGGCGTCACGCAACCGAGGCAACATCTGGGCCGTCTGCTGACCGTATCCGGTGGGTGCCTGCGGGCTGTTCGAAGCCCAACAGATCTTCACCGGGTCTCCTGCGGACCAGTCTTCCGAGTTGACGCTCGAGGTCGCTTTTCGGTGACGATCACAAACGAATCGTCGACACGCATCACCGACACGATCGCGCCGGTCTTTTCACAAGCGGTGACCGCTGCGACCAACTGGGCAGCAGCAGAAGTATCGCCATCGACGATGACACGAAACGCGGGCATGGGGCTCCAATCGGGGCACGCGATCTCGGGGGTTGGGACCGTGCCCAGCCCTTCCCCCCGAGATCACGATCAGAAACGCGGCAAGAAATAATGCGAAGGTGGGCCGACCCGAAGGCCGACCCACCCTGCACGAACTGATCCGAAGATCAGGAAGTCGGGGCCTTGAGAAGCTTGACTTCTCCGTTGGACCCGTTGATCCACTTGCCGTCGGTCCGCATGATGGCCCGGTAGGTCATCAGGTCGGAGCTGAAAGCAAAGTCGGGCGACGCCTCGAAGCGAAGCGTGCCGACATCACGGATCATGTAGGACCGGAAGTCGCCAAACGCAGCGTGCGTACCGCCGGCAGTTGCGAACGCCGCGACGTTCGGGTCCTGGACGATCGGGTAGCCGAGGAAACGGTCCGGCTCGCCGACCTGCACGTTCGGCTCCCACAGGGGCCGACCGTAGTTGTCGACGATCTTCCGCATCGCCGCGACGTTGCGGTCCAGGGTGAACCATTGAGCGCCAGCCTGACGGGCAATCGGGTTGACCGAGTAAACGAAGTCAACCAGGTTGGCATACGACGGCACACCGGTCGAGCCGGTCTGCACAGTCGCACCAATAGCCTGAGTCGAGATGATGCCCTTCGGCTGAGCACTCCCAGAACCGGTGACGTAGGCCGTGTCGGTCGCACGGGCGATCGCACGGGCCGTGTCCTCGGCGATAAAACCGAGAACGTCGATACCGGTGTCAGCGAGAAGTTCGCTGCTGACCTGGACGAGCGTGCCGTACTTCCAGGCGTTCATCGTGACCTGGGTGAACGCCGCGTCGGCCTCGCCGAGCGCCGTACCCTCACCGCGAAGAGCAGCCGTGCCGTGAGCGGACACCGACGGAATCTGGATCGGCTCACCCGAAGCGGTCGTCACGATCTGCACGCCGAGCTGGCGGGCACCCGTGTAGAACTCCAGGTAGTCGTACAGCGACCGCAGGAACGACGTGGGCACCGCGTAACCACCGGCGGTGGTGGTGTCCTCGCCGAGATCACGGAGCTCGCGAGCGTCGGCGCCCGAACGGATCGCACGCTTCTCACGAGCGATACCGCGGAAGTCAAGCTCGAGGGAGCGAGTCTCGCCCCGGAGGAACTTGGCAACCTCGTCGACCGAACGACGGTCCGTGGACTCGAGGCCGGCGTCGCCCAGGATCGGCGCGTACGCCTCTCGGGCCACAGCGGCTTCACGCTCACGGTGCTCGATGTCGAGAATCGACCGGATGCTTTCATCCTTGGTGTCGATGTCGGCGTTGATCGCCGTCCACTTCGCCTCCTCCTCGGAGGTGAAAGTGCGGTTTTCGCTGGTAGCGCGGTCGAGGAGCTCCTGCGCCTCGCCCCACGCCCGGTTGCGGGCATCCCGAAGGTTGCCCAGGTAGTCCTTGGTGGACATTGAGTCTCCTTGTGGAGTTAGGCCCCGGGCACAGGGCGGTTGGGTTGAATGCCGATGCTTCTGGCGGTCGGCGGATTGGCAAGCTGCGGACGGATGCTTCTGGCGGTCCGTTCCGCAACGATTCGAAAGCGTCTCAGACTGGGCTGTGACGCTTGGCGAGGAGGGCAAGCCGCAACGAGTTCATCTCGTTTGCCATGCCAGCAGTATTGGAGGCCGCCGCCTCGGACACAGCTTCGGCCATCTCGTCTGGGTCGGACACACCGAGCAACATGCAAAGGTCGTCGACGAGGTTGTCGATCGCGGTGAACAGGCCAGCGCAAACTGACGGGTCGACACCGGGAACCATCGCCGCCTCATACTGGTCGATCAGCACATCGAGAGCGTTGGCGATCTCGGCGGGAGTGTCGGCGGTGTAACCCATCGCACGAACATCGGGAATAGTGTCCATCGGGTTGATTTCTCCGGGGAGTCGTCCGTCGCGCAAAGCGACGAGGAGGTCGTCGGCGGTGACGCCGATCTTGGCGGAAACATGGTGGAGGGCACGGGCTGCCACATCAGCATCGAGATAAGCCGGATAAGTGACCGGTGACACGTCACCGTTGTTCAAGCTCACTTCGGTCAGGGTCCGTAGGGGGTAACCGTCATCGGTGCGGTCCCAACTGTCGGCAATCGTTCGGAAACCGAACGAACTTTGGGTGATGTCGCCTCGCTCGATGGCGATCGCAACATCGTTCGCATACGACTGGCGGCGATCCAGGCTGACGTCATACGACAAGCCTTGGGAATCTTCGCCCAGGCGGAGCGTGCCAACACCAGCACGGGAACGCCCAAGGATCATGTTCGGATCATGATTGAACAAGGCTCGTACATCGGCCTGCGAGATTGTCTTCGCGAACGCTCCGGGTGCGACTCGCTCCACGAAGCCACCGAGGTCTTGGCTTGACTTGTTGAACACCGCAGCATGACCCGAAATGCGGAACTCATTACCGACATCTCGAGCTTCGAACTCGGTGGCATAGAACCGACGCTCATTGGCGAGCATGACACTCCTCGGTGTTTGGGCGCGGCTGTTGACAGTTTCCAAAATCGAATTGGTCCACGAAACAGCAGGGTCGCCACCCCAGGCGGCCCAGGCCACTCGGCCCGGACTCGGATAGCCGGCCTCGCCGGGACGCCAACCTTCGCCTTCCTTGTCGACTCGATGGCGAGCCAGAAAGGACGCCATGCGACGAATGATGTTGAGGCTGACCGGGTCGCCATCGGCGAGCTGATGCGCCCGAGCACGACCAACATTGGTGAAACCAGAACCGGCTTGACCATCAGCGATCCAACGGACCGCTCGAGCAGCTTCTTCTCGCACACCCTGAGGCGGCGTGAACGTATCGGCCATCAGTCGATCTGACGGACAGCGCCAGGCGTCAACGGCATCGACGGCGGTGTCGGCGCCGACTGCAACGGAGCAGGCGCATCCGGCAACGACGGATCCGGTGCGACCGCCATATCGGGCAGCGGCTCCAGATTCTCCTTGTCGCGCGCCTCATTGACCGTCAAGAAACCGGCAGCGATCCCCACCGAATAGGCGTCATAACGAGTCGACAAATCGGCTCGCAAGAACGCATCCAGATTGAACTTCGCATACTGCGGGCGAGGCAACAGACGAGCCAACGCCGATTCGAGCCGAGCGGTCCAAGGCATCAACGTGAAGCGGGTGAAGTCCTGGCCGAGCATCTCGGTGTTCGCATACGTCATCTTGACGCCGCCACCACCACGCTCGAACGGGTGAGTCAACCCGAACAATTCACGAATCTGCTCGTCGGTGTAACGGCGAGTCTCCAAGAACTGGGCTTGTTCCGGCGTCACACTCACCGGCGTATACGTCATCCCGCCAGTCAGAATCGCCGGCAAGTTCGACTTGTTCACTCCACCATGAGCGGCACGCCAACCCGACGCGAGCTCGCGTGCCTGATCGGGCGTCACCATCCCCGGAGCTTGAATCACCCCAGACGGTGTCGCACCCTGAGCAAAGAACTTGCTGCCGAACGTCTGAGCGGCAATACCCATCCCGATCGCATCTCGAGCCGCAGTAATCGGATCGACACCACGAATCGCACCAGGCAACATCACCGCCGGGATCTGCACGATCTCACCATCGAACGGCTGACCCAACAAATGATATTCACGGGTCGATTGGGCTCGACGAACACGACGAACCGACACCCAATCGGGATGCAAGTTCCACAACTCGACCGGAGAACCCAAAGGATTCCGAATCACCAGCCAGTACGCATTACCCCGCAGCAACAACGACACAAGACTCTGCGCCATGAACGAAATGCGGTCCGTGTCGACGTTCGGTTGATCCAACCAAACCGGATTCGGCAGCTGCTCCTGCAACCCCTGACGACGCCGAAACGTATCAACCGGCAGCATCGCGATCGAATCCGAAATGACTCGGATACAACCGAACACGCTCAACAGTTGAAGCGCCGAATCTTCCGTGACAGCAACACCCGCCGCGGACCCAGGCCCATAGAACTGGTCGCCACGACCCCACGAAGCCCAATTAGGGTCACGAATCGCGCGACTTTCAAACAGTCTCGCCAGCATTTGGCTTCTTTCTGAACTCGAGCGCGACCCCGACAACAACAAGCTCAACACCAGCGACGATCACGCCGACCGGCAGAGCAAACAACCCGCAACCAACCGCGAACAAAGCCATCCCGGCCAGTTGAACCCCACCCGCTACAAATCGGCTAGCGAAATGACTTGCAGCGACTGCGGAGGCGCCGACGCGCCGGACAAAGCCAAACACATGGCGATACATCCGTCGATCTTCCCCTTCGATTTGGCTTTCGCAAGGGTGAACCCTCGCTCGTTGAAACGGGGCACGGCGTTCAACACCTGGGCCTCAAGCTCAGGATCGCCATCATGGGAAAGTTCGCCACGCTTGATCGCCTCATACGTCGACCCGATCGCAGGAGTCATACGTTCAAGGCTTTGCGGAAACTCCAAAACCGGATAACCCTCATCGAGCAGCTGCTGCGCCGGCAGATCAAAGAACCGGGGGTCATACGCGATCGAAACAACCCGGTACATCGCCGCAAGTTCACGGATCCAATGTTGAGCATCCGTCACATCGAGGCGACCATCTGGCTGCGGATGCCAAATCTTCGCCTTCACATGGAACCGACCATCGGGACGCCGTTGCGCCCAAGCGATCGCCGTGCTGTCGTGCTTCAACGCAACGTCGATTCCCACCCAGGTTTCCGCACCGGGCTCCATCGCCCACGGATCCTCGAGCGACCGCCACAAGTTGCGACCATCATCACCCAGCCAAGATTCGACACCGTCGATCCATTGGCCCAACCGGAAGATCCGAAAATGAGACTCGGGGCTGAGAGCCACCGCCGTCTCGAGCGCCTGAGGGTTCATGTAGCCCTGAGCGAGCGCCGGGTTGGCGACCGCCCATTGAGAACGGTTCAACACGTCGCAACCCTCATCGGCTGCATATTCGGTGAACAAAAACCCGAGAATCGTGTCGCCAGACAACGCCCGAGTTCGAAGATGCCACAACGCCGAATGCTTATCGAACCCAGGAGTGCCGATCCCGACGACCAACGACCGAGGCCGCTTCCCAGATGCCAACAACAACGAATCCCACGACTCGATCGGCATGAACCCAATCTCGTCGGCGATCGCCACCGACGGATCCAAACCCTGAAGACCGTCGGGCTCGTTCGCGATCGGAAACATCTCGCCGTTGTTGCGGGGATATTTGACTCGCTGCGAACCCGTTCCCGAATAGATCGTGACCCGCTCGGTCAGCACCGAGCTCTTGGCAATCATGTTCAACGCAACGCCGTAACAGCTGCGAATCGCCTGATTCACCGTCGTCGCGACGATCGGTACCTGCGGCGACTGGCCGGCGTCAGGATCGAACAAAGCCCACAGGGCCACGCACGCCAAGAACGTCGACTTGCCATTCCCTCGAGGAAGCGCCATCACCGCCGCCGAAACGCCGTCGGCGAGCACCTGGACGAGCCAATCCCGCTGAAACGGAGCCAGAGTGATGAGCTCGCCAGCGCCGAAACCCTTCGGCAGCTTGCAGTACGTCTCGATCCAACGAATGGCCCGCTCGGCACGATCCGTCTCGGGCCACGATTCCCACGGAGCCGGCCCCGTCGTTTTGACTCGCTTGGCGGCATTGCCATCGGCTCGAGAGGCCATCAGAACGCCCCAATCGGGGCTGAAACACCAGCCACGGGGGGCACCTCCGGGCGCAACAAGGCCCGGGCGGGCCTTTCTAGGTGGAATTTGGGG
>Ga0208916_10000364_pt1 | contig 21888 bp, 17 predicted proteins | sample DEB19_08_DNA_5_FD_184523 | JGI IMG/M metagenome (GOLD analysis project Ga0208916, IMG submission 184523) | Aqueous microbial communities from the Delaware River and Bay under freshwater to marine salinity gradient to study organic matter... | ecosystem: Environmental > Aquatic > Marine >... | reverse complement strand
GTTGTCCGACCCAATAAAGCCATTCGAGGACAAGCTCGCAACAATGTAGTACATCATTGGCCCATAACCTGGTTCAGCTGCCATGGTGAAAATTTTCGTATAGGGTCTTCGTTGGTCGCCAGTGTCATACTCGCAAAACGCTTTGATGAGAGACATTCCAAGCAGCCACTCCGGTAGGTTTTCTGTATCAGAGAGCACCTCAGCGACATCCTTGGCTCTCATTTTATCGACGGCCAATGCTGCGCTGTAAAAGTCAACCAGAGCGATTTGCTCACCGTCGAACTCATACACGCCCACTCCCTCTGAAAGTGCGTCTGCGGTCGTTTTACGGGCCTCTGCGAGCCATTCAAGCCCAAGGAGGCGAGTAAGAGATTCATTCATATCGATTCCCATTTTCACAAGTTTTGGGTATTGCATTTTCTTCTGAGGCGTGTCCAGGATGTCAGTCACAACACCATCAGCGTCACTCTTCGCCCAAACAGTTGAGCCAGCGCTCGCCCCCCTCGCCCCTAAGCTGGAGCCATTCCTTCGGATTTTCGAAAAAACGAATTTAAGAACACCGTTGCGCCACGATTCAAATCTCCAAGGCTTGCCATCAACAGTGAGCGCCGAGGCGAACTCGTCATCATGGTCATTGAGCTTCCCATTCAAGAAATGACATGTTTCTGAGTCGGTGTCGTCGATCGGAAACACCACTTTACCTGTGTAGTTTGTGGAGCTGTCATTGCGGGATTTTGGTTTGTTTTTGCGCAAACGGTTCTTGATAAGCGCTGAGTCTTCTTTCCCTACAACTGAAGAAAGTGCAGCTGACGCATTTGGGTTGATGAAAGCCTTGACTGGCGTGATCACGGATGCATCCAGGACAACAGTTTGCGTGGGTTCATTCTCGTGAATGATTCCAATGCCAGGATCCACAATGTTTGTGAACCCAAGCATGATCAGCAATTTCCTCCACTGCAGCACACGACCTTGATATTGCTCGTCTGGATCTGTTTGGGTTTTTCTTGCCGCAAGCAAGTTGGTGAGCCACCAGATTCTCCCAAAGGCCGTGCCAGACCTTTCCTCCTTATAGCATTGTGCCACAATTCTTGAGAATGGCATTTGCAACTCGATGTTGGATTTGTCAGATGCTCGCCATTGTTCGTACTCCTTTTCGAGGATGGTTTTGTCGTGGGAGTAAGAAACCTGAGAGTATTTTGATAGATCAAATGGCGCAACATTCAAGGAGAACACCTGAATATAAGCTTGATCTGTTACAAATGGAAGCGTGCCGGACTGCAGCTGCTGAAAGATTTCTGGCGTAAGCTGGTAGCAATACACTCCAACCGGGTTACCATATGAGAACTTAGGGTTGATGCCAATCTTGTTGACTGCAGTCATCGTCACAAAGAATTTGGGTTTACTTGACACAAACTGCTCAATTTGGGCCCAAACAGCCTCTTTTCTACCTTTTGGGTAATTGCCTTGCATGCAGCGTAAATAGCCCCTTAACTCTCATATTTATGGACCATGAAAATGCGCAAGGATCGCCGGGTTCACTACCGTCCCAAAGGGGAGGAGGCCGCCTGCGGCGCTCACAGAGATGGGTCATTTATTGTGGGAACGTCAGATCCACAAAAGGTAAAATGTCCTGAATGTCAACGAGCCATGAAACTCGGAGAAGACCGCCGAGTACTTCCGCAAGGTAAAGGCCGGGCTGAAGTGGTTTGGGATCAAATTGAGAAGTTCGTCTCTGAAAAGCCGAAGTTCTTCATCACCATGACGGCCATCAACAAGGTAGGAATCAACCCCAAGTTTGCTTATGGCAACCCGGTTGGAGTGTATTGCTATCAGTTGTCTCCGGACATCTTTGAGCAGCTGAAAACTTTCAACCTACCTTTCGTTGCAGATCAGCCCTACCTGAACGTTCTTTCTGTATCTGGTAAAATCACATACATCGACAACTACTCGGAATCGTCATACAACAATGATGTGGAGATTCTAAGAAAGGAGTTTGACGGCACAGACGAAGAGTTTGAGAAACTAAGGGCCCTCGCTGAGCGCCCCAAAGGAACGAAGCCCTTTCGAAAGATCTGGCAGTTCACAAACCAAATTGCTTCCCACATTTCTGGGGTCTCTATTCATGAGGATGAACAGAAAAGGACACTGCAGTGGCGCAGGCTTTTGTTGATGCTTGGCATGGCAAATATCGTAGATCCGGGATTGGAGATCATTCACCCATTCGAGCCAGAGCAGTCCTTACTGATGGATGTTTCAGAGATCAAGCTCGTAAAAACGTTTCTGAATCCTTACGCATCAAAAGACAGAACAGAGCTTGCAGACCCTGCTGATGTCAGCTCAATCAACAACCGAGAGCGCCAAAAGAAGTCAGTGACCAAGGGTGTTGATGGAAAAGTTGTTACGGTAAAAAATGGTGTTGTCCGTACAGCATGGGAAGAGGATGATAGCAAAGCCTTGCAGGTGCGCCCTGGGCCGAGTGTCATCACGGAGCACCCAGATTACGTTGAGTATGAGTGGTCCAGGCCAACCACTGGAGACATTAAGAGAATCGTGCGAAAAGATGGGACGATCCACTTCAGCATTACCAAGGGGCGCCAAAAGCTATTGAACTACGTTCATATTGGCGGCCAAGAAAATCTTGAGTTTCACATTGGGGAGAACATGTATTCTTTCTCCAAAAAGGCGGATGGCAGCTGGGATGGGGCAGATGTTATCTGGCGCCTATCTGTTCCACGATTGGGGATTGTTGATGTGAATTTCCTGTATAGGGGCAAGAGCTTCGTCTATCGCCCTGGTGGCCCCAATGCAGCTGCAGCACAGACCATTATTGACAAGTACAAGCGAGACGGAACACAGCTGCCCCTTCGTCAGCCAATCTCTATCGAGTTCATGAAAAGCGAAATGAAAATGCCAGTCAGGGAACCCGTTCCGAAGAAAGACTAAAAGGAAAACCGCCTTTCGGCGGTTTTTCAGTCTTTTAGGAGTCGCTTGCCCTCGCTCAGGGTTTTGCTTCCTTCGGAGAGTTGTGCGGCGAGCCGACTGGCCTCCGCCTCAAGCTCAACAACAGGCTCGCCTTTTTGGCGACCCTCTTCAATCTTCTTCTTCAGGGATTGGTATTGCTCAAGAATGATCTCATTTGTTGCTGACATATTGAGTAATTATAGGCAAGCTCCAAGCATTGTTGGCACTAATTTCTTCGGGCACTAGTTAGGGGGACCATGGCGAGCTTCCAAAATACCCCAAATCCAACCCCATACGGTTTGATGGATGCCGATCCGGTTTTCCAATACGAAGCCGATGCTGCCATTTCATTTGTTCGCCGTCGTCTTGGAGATGACATCCTCAGTGTCGAGTTGACGGAGAAGCAGATTTGGCTAGCTCTTGAAGAGTCGTTTATGGAGTATGGACGACTCATCAACCAGAACCAGGCAATTTCTCAAATTGCCAGCCTGATGGGGATGAGCAATGCGTTTTCGGGTTCGGTAGTGTCCGGAACATTGTCGTCAAGTTACTCGATCACAGGATTGTATCCGCAGCCAAGCTTGGACTTCCAGATGCGCCTTGCTGACGCTTACTCGCCCTACGCAGGCCTGGGCGGGAACTTTGATTCATACCACGTGTATTTTGACCTGCAAACCATGAAGCAGGACTACAACCTCTATGAGGACCTCAAGGTTGCGTCTGGCACGAATGCAGGCCAGCCACTGATGAGTGTTATCCCGTCCTCTTCAGCGGGGGCAAAATTGAGGGTCTATGAGCTACAACACTACGAACCAGCTGCAGCACAGAATTACCTTCTGAACGCTTCGAACGTAGAGAACTATCTGGCTTCTGAGTTCAACTACGAATCCTACGTTAATGCAACAGTGTTCTACGTGCTGCCAGTATACGAAGATGTTCTGCGTCGTGGTTCTCTGGAGACGGCCAGTCGGGTACGTCGCTCTCACTACTCGTACAAGGTCCAGGGCAGAAACCTACGCATCTTCCCAATGCCGAATGACCTCACTCGGTTTGGGAACAGAATTTATATGCGAGTCGGGTTTGACTATACCAATGACACAAGCTTCAATTCTGGCTCTTCACCATCAACAAGCTATGGGACGTCCATTGCGGCCAGCACAAGAGTTGCCGGCCCTAGCCAGCTGGCATTCACGATCATTCCGCCAAGCTCCATCAACGAAATTGGTAGGCAGTGGGTTCGGCAATACTGTTTGGCGGTCTGCAAAGAGATGCTCGGTAGGGTGCGCAGCAAGATCAGCTCTATCCCGATTGCTGGCAATGATTTGACGCTTGATGGCCCGGCCTTGATCTCTGAGGGCAGAGAAGACATGGAGCGCCTAAGGTCGAACTTCATGGAGTTCTTGCAAGAGCTAACCTACGACAAAATCCTGGAGAGGGAAGCCAACAAAGCAGAGAATCTCATGAAGCAGCTAAAGCTCATTCCGATCCCGCTTGGAAAGGCCATTTCAACAGGCTGAGCCATGTCAAGACTTTTCATTACTCAAAGAGAGCTGGCATTTATCTCTGATATCAACAAGGAGTTCACAAGGGACATTGTTGGACAGTACCTTTTGTATTTCCCTATCTCGGAACTTAAGACAAGAAGTCACGGACTCTACAACGAGTCCACAAAGAAGGTGTATGACAACCCCATTCGAATCCCGGCGCTGGTTGGCGTCGAGGAGGCGCCTATTGAAACCACCATCTTCGGTCCAGATTACAACGAAAAGATCACAGCATACGTGCAGTACAATGATGTTCTGCAGAACAACATTTCAATGTCTGTCGGCGACTTTGTGAAGTGGGGCGACTCATTTTTCGAAATTGCGGCACTCGTTCGTATGCGTCAAATCTATGGTCACGAAGAAGAGCTGGATGGCTGGCGCCTTGAGTGCGTACAGGCTCGTTCGTCTCAATTCTCAGCTCCTTACGAAAGCCCCACTGAGCGTTCTTACACAGATGACGGTGCAGTACAAGAGACTTTCTCTCAGACTCGTGGTGAGGAAATGGTCGGTAATGATCCTACTGGCGACAAGCGCACCTTGCGAGAGAGAGAAGTTCTCCCCGCCCCTATTACAGGGCCAAAACAGATTGTGAAGGACAAGAAAACCAAGTCCAAGTTCTACGGTGAATAATGCCAAGTACTCGTTTTGATTCTAGACCCGTAGGCGCTATTCCAACTGGATATGAGTCCCCTCAGATCACAGAGGGGCCCTCTATTCCATCTGTTGGGATTGAAGACGTTGATCAGAGCCTTGTTGCCTGTCTAAACGATGATGTTCAATTTTTTGTGCAGGATGATGCCGGCGCCAAGAAAGTTGAAGTGATTTTTGCTGTTGGCGAAAAATGGTCCATGCTCAAGAATCACCAGGGTCTTCGAGATCACGAAGGACGTTTGACTTTGCCGATCATTACAGTTCGCCGAAAGAACATTAATCACTCTACGGCAGACATCACAGGCAGGGGCATGAATCAGTCCACAGGGGAAATCAAGTTGAGGTATCGCCTTTCTGAACGAGACAGGGTGATGCAGAACCTGATGAATCGATTTGGGATCAAAAACCAAACGAATCTCTTTGTCGAGAGTGGTGACCTGGAGGCAGACCCTGACATCAAAGCTGGGGCATTGTTGGCTCCAAAGCTAGACAAAAACACATGGGAGATTCTGGTAGTCCCTCAGCCACAATTCTTTACTGCAGAGTACGAGGTCACGATGTGGGCCCAATACACAGAGCAGCTAAATGTCATGACGGAAAAGCTAATGGCGGCATACCTTGCTCCTGGCAACCGCACCCTCCGCCTAAATTCAGATAAAGGGTTTTGGTACATTGCGAGCTTTGGTGAGTCTTATGCATCGGAAGACAATTCTGACTCTGCCACTGGGGAGGCATTGGTGCGCAAGTGCACTTTCCAGGTGAATGTCCCGGCCTATTCGTTTGCACCTCAGAACCCAGGTGACCCTATCCCAATCAGAAGGTACTTAAGCAATCCACAGATCAGTTTTGACATTCAGGACTTGACTCAATCTGATCGCCTACAAGAGCGAATCTACGATGACGGAATGATTCTAGGTGATATTGCTGACATCTCAGCAAATCACAATTTTCCTAACCCCAACTTGATTGACGGCCATATTTTGTTGTCGCCAGATCAAGAAATGTCACCATCGCTAAAAAGAGCCGACAAGCAACGGAAAAAGCTACGTGGTGAAAAGACTTACGCTGGGCGACTAATCGACCCATACAGCAAACGAAAATGAAATATCCATTTTCGAAACCTAGTTACTAGGGGCTTTAGCCTGGAGATTTCAGATGGCAGAACAAACTTTTAGATCAGCAGGGTATTTTGAGCGTGAAATCGATGTTTCGGCTCCGACGGTCGATCCCCCTGTTGGGACGCCTGCGACCATCATTGGAACATCTGAGAAGGGACCAGCATTCGTTCCTATTACAGTTCGGGACTTTGATCAGTTCCAGGAGCGCTTTGGGGCCGAAGGAATCGACCATCCGTCGGTTTATGCGGCAAAGAAGTTTTTGGAGAACAGCCGAGCGCTTACCTTCCTCAAGGTTCTTGGGGCGGGCGTGCTTGACGATGCGTCATCAATTGCGAAGTACCGTGCAACTGGCCAAACGAAAAATGCTGGGTTCGTTGTTACAGGTACGGTCGCCGACAGCCTAGGTCGTCATAAGGGGGCCGTTCAGTTTATTGGCGCCCGCCATGCTTTGCGCACGAACGAGGCGTACGGTATGCCAATGTTCTCTGATAACCGAACCTATGATGGCACACAGGCGTATCTGGTTCGAGGGGAGGTCATGTGTGGCAATAATGTCCGTGTTGCAGTTCTTGATGGCAATGAGGCTTTGACGGCGTCGACGTTCACAGCAACTGCACCTGACGATTTGGCAACTGTAGTCTCTGGGAAGATCAAGCTTGTGCTTTCGTCTTCGGACGCCTCTTTTGGCACTGCAGACGGCCTGTCGGGCCTTCGAGTCTACTCTGCGTCGCTCAACCCATCCGACAAAGACTACTTTGGTAAAATCCTGAATAAGGACCCAAATCGGTTTGCTGAGTTCGGACACCTTCTTTACGCAGATTACCCTGTTGATGACGAAGTTGCAACAGCTACCTTTGTTTCTGTTCTTTCGGGCTCCCTAAACATCTCTTCTGGCTCTGGTGACACCAGCATGCAGTTCAGGGATGCATTCGGGCATTTCGACACAAAGTATGCCTGCCCATCCACGCCAAGTTTCATTTCGCAGCCCTTCGGAAAAACAGAGTATGATCTCTTCCGAGTGGAGTCGCTTGATGATGGAGAGTACGCCAATACTCTTTACAAGATCAGCATTGCGGATCTACGGGCGAGCCTGGATGAGTCAGACCCCTACGGAACTTTTACAGTCCAGATTCGTGACTGGAGTGATAGTGACCTCAGCCCCAAGGTGATTGAGTCATTCTCTCAATGCAACCTGAATCCGACTTCGGAAAACTATGTTGCACGTAAGATTGGCGATCGCAAGGTCTCCTTCTTGTTTGACGCTGAAAACCCGCTTGAGCGCCGCTTGAGTTCGGAAGGGAAGTTCGAGAATCAGTCGAATCGCATTCGAGTGGTTATGGCTGATGCCGTAGAGCGCCGAGAGGTGCCCGCCAAGGCTCTTCCGTTTGGTTTCCGAGGACATTCATTGCTAAAGACCAATGACTCGTCTACGGACCGCCCAGGGCCCACTACGGCTGTTCGCCTGGCAGGCCAAATTTCTGGCTCAACGTCTGGCTCCATCCTGAGTGGCGCTGTGCTGCCTCCTGTTCCATATCGCTTCAAAATTACCCGTGGAGAGGTTGCAACCTCAGGCTTTGCCGGAAATCCTGGCCCGCTTGAGTCTACAAACGGAAACCTGTATTGGGGTGTGAAGTTTGAGCGAAACACAGAACCGCTCAATGCAAACCTGGCCACAGAAAAGAATGGGCTTATTGAAGCTTACACCAAATTTGCTGGCATTGCAAAGCTAGATGTTTTGCTTACGGGAAGCGCTGCTGATCAGGTGAACGACAACAAGTTCACGCTGGCTCGTGTTGCTCTTGCGAATACTGCAGTGGCTCAACTTACGGGCACTGTGGATACACACATGCGTGAAGCTGCCTACCTCCGCAATGCAACCCCAGATGCCTCCACTTACGCAGTGAGCGACGGGACGATCAGCAACCGTCTTTCGCTAGCAAGTCTTCTTGCTGACTCAAGCCCGAACACATTCAATCGATTCTCGAAATATGCGAAGTTCGCAACATTCATGCAGGGTGGCTTCAATGGCACAAACATCCTGGATCGTGAAGACGCCAAGCTGTCTGACGAAGCGTCCTCCTTTGCTGGAAATGCTGCGGTTGGAAACATCAGTGCTGGCCTGGCTGTGAATGTCTCCGGCGAAACATCTTCGAATAATGCAGTGCAGGCTTATCGTATGGCGACGGAAATTGCCACCGAAAAACTTGCCACTCGCTCGAACATCATTAGCATCCCTGGAATTCGGGAGCCATTCATCACAGACTACCTCTTGAAAAAGGTTCAGGAGTATGACTTGGCGGTCTGTGTTTTGGACCTCGAAAATTACGATGAGAACGGAAATCGATTGTTTGCAGGAAGCTCAGTATTCCCAGACGTTGACTCTACATCATCTGCTTTCTCTGCTCGTGCGATTGATAACAACTCGGGAGTCACATACTTCCCTGACATCATCATGCAAGATGAAACCAATCGTCGCCGAGTGAAGGCTCCGGCATCGGTTGCGGCTCTTGGGGCATATTCTTACAATGACAAGTTTGCAAAGCCCTGGTTTGCTCCTGCGGGATTTAACCGTGGTTCTTTGGATTACGTCAAGAATGTATCTGTCAAGTTGTCTCAGACTGACATGGAGACTTTGTCGGATGCCCGTATTAATCCGATCAGCACGTTCCCCAAAGACAAGTTCGTGATCTATGGTCAAAAGAACTTGCAGATGAAGAACTCCGCTATGAATCGAGTGAATGTCAAGCGGCTGACAATCGAAGTGAAGCGGGGAGTTATCTCACGTGCACGTCTTATTGTGTTTGACAACAACACGCCAGATGAAATTGCTTCCTTCCGAAAGGATGTTGAGGCGCAGCTAGCAATCATTAAGGCTCAGTTCGGGATTGAGGAGGCCACAATCATCATTGATTCCCGAAACAACACTGAAGAAGACGCAAACAACTTGACTGTTCGTGGCACCATTCAGGTGGTCCCTACACGGACTGCTGAAAACATTGCGATTGATTTCTACATCACTCGCTCGGGTGTGATTTTCACCTGATTTGGATACCTAACGAGAAGGACGAATAATGGCTACGAATAGAAATGGAGCAGCAGGGGTAACTGCACGGGAAGTGGATCGCACAGGGGTTGTTGAGCAGCAACCTCAGGGGACCCCTGCGATTGTCGTAGGTACGGCAACAAAAGGACCGGCATTTGTTCCAGTGACTGTGGCGAACACTAGCCAGTTTTCGTCTGTCTTTGGGAGTTCAGATGGTGAAAAGGCCGCCCCACTTGCGGCAAAGGAGTGGCTGCGTTCAGCAAACGCCTTGACATTTCTCCGAGTTCTTGGTGTTGGCTCTGGCCTTCGCCGAGAGGTGGGAACAAATGCGGGTCGGGTCGCTGGCGCAGGCTTTGTTGTAGGCGAACAACAGCCATTGACCAGCGGTCTTTTGGGGGCGAACCCTTACGCAAATGTAAGTGGTACAGCTGGCCGTAGCTACATTCTGGGCGCCCTGATGTCAGAATCAGCTGGTAGTTCAGTGTTTTCTGATGCTGGTTTGCAAGGCGGCACGCTTGGAGGGAAGGCCGTTCCTGTCATGCGAGGTTTTTTGATGGCGGCTTCTGGCGTCATTCCGAAACTTTCTTCGTCGTGGGTGACTTCTTCTGCCCCGTCCTCAACGCTGATTGCCTCGAATGCAACAGTGTCGGGGAGCATTTTTGGAGACATCAGGCTCCTTGATGGTGCTGTCCCTAAGCAGGAGTTTGTGCTGCTTCTCAATGGCCACAAGGGCGTTGACCCATCGTACCCAAATGTACTAAGCGCTTCATTTGACGTCACTGCGCCGAACTACTTTGGCAATGTGCTCAACACAGATCCAACCAAATTGCAGCAGGCTGGGCATTATTTGTACGCTAAGTGGGATCTACACCCAAGCTTGGCGACAATTACTGGCTCTGTGATTTTGTCTGCCTCTGCAACGGCTGGCGTAAACAATGGCCTTGAGCTAGCTGCATTCTTGACGTCAGGGTCCCTTGGCGCAAATGTGGGCTCACCCACGGTCCCGAACTTCGAAAACTTTGAAGACCGATTCGGGCATGCCGTTACTCCCTGGGTTGTTTCGCAGAAATTCGGTGGTGTTGCAAAGAGCCTCTTCCGTGTTCATTCACTGGATGACGGTCAGGGCACAAGCTACAAGATTTCAATCGAAAGCATCTCGCCAAGCATTGATGCATCAAACCCCTACGGGACATTTGACTTGTTGGTCCGAAACTGGAACGATAGTGATTTGAGTCCACAAATTCTGCAGGCCTTCCGGGGACTCAGCATGGATCCAAGTTCGGATCAGTTTATCGCCAAGAAAATTGGCGACATGTACACGTACTTTGACTTCGACAAGGCTGAGAAGTCTCAGCGGCTCGTTACGGCCGGCAGCTACCCCAGCCAGTCGCCATACATTCGGGTGGAGCTTGACGCTTCTGTGGATCTGGGTGAGCTTGAACCGACGGCGCTCCCGTTTGGTTTCCGTGGCCCAGCTCACCTTGTGACTTCGGGTACTGCCCTTGTGTCGCCAACACAAACGCAAGTGACGGCGTCGAACGTTCTTCAGGCAACTGTTGAGATTCCAGTTCCATACCGCAAAACAATTACGGATGGTACGGGAGTCTCATTGAGTGAAAATGCCCGATACTACTGGGGCGTTCAGTTTGAGCGTGTCTCAAACCTCAGTCTACAAAATGGCTCCAATGTCAAGGAAGATAGCCTGCAGGCGTTTGCAAAGTACTTCCCTAGCTTCATGACAAGCAACGCCAACATCCTGGAAACAGGGTCGTTTGGGGCGGCAAACTCCCCAAGCTTTGGCGTTCTTGATTGCGATCGCTTCAACAACAACGGATTCTCTCTTTCGAATGTTCAGGTTGTGACTGGCTCTTCTGGGCTTGCCAACAGCTTGCAATGGAAAAATGCATCTTACGTTCGTACGGGCGCCATTACACCAAATGACACGAATAAGACTCGTGCTCTTACGGTTGAAGACCTTGTTGGTCAGAACCGCCGTTTTGCAAAATTCTCTCTGTTTATGCAGGGCGGATTTGATGGAACAAACATTTTTGACAAAAATGAATCAGCCATCAACGACGCCGCTGTGAAGGCGGACATGGATGACGCAAACCGTGGTGGCATTGCAGGGCCCTCAGTAAAGGCATACCATAAGGGGTTCCAGGTTATTTCCGAGAAGAACCAGACTGAGTGTCAAATCTTGGCCGCCCCTGGTATTCGCCATGAGGTGGTTACAGATCGAGGGATTCAGACTGTTGAACAGCGTTTTGATGCGCTGTATATCTTCGATCCCGAACAATACGATGTGGACAACCTGTATGTCACGAGCAACACACAGCGTGTTGGGGTGCAGAACACAATTGACAACTTCGATTCACGTTCGCTGGATTCGACTTTTGCGGCAACATACTTCCCTGATGTTGTTGTCACAGACCCATCGACTCGCACAAATGTTGTTGTGCCACCAACTGTTGTTGTCCTCGGCGCCATCGCCTACAACGACAAGGTGAAGCACCCGTGGTTTGCCCCTGCAGGCTATGCCCGTGGCGCCCTTGCAAGCGCTCTAGAGGCATCTATCCGGCTCAAGGCAGAAGACATGGATCTATTGTCGGATGCCCGCATCAATCCAATCCTTTCTTTTGCTGGCGACACACCTTCACAAGGAACTTCGCCAACAGGTGGATTGGTAATCTGGGGCCAGAAGACTCTTTCGGCCCGCCCATCAGCTCTGGATCGAATCAATGTTCGTCGCTTGCTCATTGAGGCACGTCGTCAAATTGGGCTTGTTGCCAACACGTTCACGTTTGAACCAAACAGGGACGCTACGCTGGCCCGGTTCAAGTCGGCCATCCAACCAAAGCTTGATCGCATCAAGCGTGACCGGGGCATCGATGCCTACTTGATTGTTGTGGATACCTCCACAACCACAGAAGCAGATGTCCTGAACAACACAATTCGTGGAATTGTGGCTATCAAGCCAACAAATTCCATCGAGAACGTGGAACTCACCTTCGAGGTGACTAACAAGGGCGCCTCCGTCGGCTGATAGCTAGCTACACTTTGCTTAGAGGGGGGAAGGGCAACCTTCCCCCTTTTTTTTGCATATCTATCTACATGCTAGCAAACGACTCAATCACGCTCACCAAAGAAGCGATTGCAGAAATCAACGATGAGATTTTTGTTGGTAACGGCAAGGCCATTAAGGGAATTTGCGTAAAGTACGCCTCTGAAATTGACCCAATGTACGCAGACAAAAGTGAGCTTGTTGCAGATGTTCTTTTGGATGCTGAAAGGCTGAGTCGAAGATTTGATGAAGAGGTTGCGCAAAACATCACAAATCGTCTGCGTTTAATTCTGGCAGACATGAAGAGTCATTTGAAGAGGTGACACTACATAAGACAAGAGGAAATCATGACTGAAGTACTAGACGTCTCCACAATGCTGCCGTATGCCTTTGAGCCGGTACGCAACAATCTATTTCTGCTATCGATTGAAGGTATCGATGCTTTCTTGGTTAAGACAACTAAGAAGCCATCATTCAAGATGGGCGAGATTGAAATCCCGTGGATGAACGATAAACGTTACCTTATGGCTCGTCATGAGTACGAAACCATGTCTGTTACACTTTACCAGGCAATCTCGCCAGGCGGCGTTCAGCAGGTGATGGAGTGGGTCCGTGCGCATCATGATACTGTCTCGGGTCGTTCTGGCTATGCCGCAATGTACAAGCGTGACATTCAACTACGGCAGGCAGATCCAATCGGTAACGTCATTAGCTTGACGGACATCAAAGGCGCATTCATTACGTCTGTCGGATTTTCAGATCTTGATTACAGCAACACAGACGCTGGAGAGATTACGCTCGAAATTCGATTCGACAAGGCTGTCCTTCAGTACTAAAACAAACACATCCTCAGGAGAGCCCACCCACAAGGTGGGCTTTTTCGTATGAACACAAGGTCTGTTATACGGCATTTGGTGCATTGCTTGTCTGGAGAAGTTTCTGTGGTTGGGGAACTCACAGTGGACGGAACCGGCAGCGCTGAAATTGACCTTGAAGATAGACAAAGCTTGGTTGTTTGCAATTTCTCAACAGAAAAAGAGGGCGCAGAGTCCCTTAGAAGCTTCATTGACGTTTCCGATCCAGACCACGTGATACTTCATTTGAGGTGGGTTGTATTCTCTAGTAAAAAGATCGTGTGGGTTGCGAACTCTTGTCTATGATTTGGCATATGACCGAACGAGACAACAGCAACCTATTTTCGGGTGCCCCAACGGAGAACATGCCGAGCATCGCTAGCCTGATCCCTGGAGCCCAAATGAAGACTATGGCTGCAGCATGGGCTGAGGAATTTGGCATTGAGCAAGCCAACGAAAGCGTTCCGCTTCCGAGTCGTGGACTCATTTACCCTGAAGGTCACCCACTCCATAAGCGAGAACGTGTTGAGATCCGCCCAATGACGACAAAGGATGAAGAAATCCTTTTGACTCGTTCCTTCATTAAGGACGGCACTGTCATTTCTCGCCTCATCAAGGCGTGTTTGGTTGATAAGTCTATTGATGTCGATGACATGATTGGAGCTGACCGAAATGCCCTTTTGCTTGCGGTGCGCATTGTTGGCTATGGTCCGGAGTACAACATTGACGTGAAGTGTGGCGCTGAAGACTGTGAAGAGCCGCCGCAGAAGTTCAAGTTCGATCTGGCTCGCATCCCGATTCACATGCTGGATGTTCCCCCAGCAAAGCCTTGGACAAACTATTTCGAGTGCGAGCTTCGTGAGATCAAGAAGACCATTGGTTTTCGAATCATGACTGCACGAGAGGAGGCAAAGCTTGTTGAGGATGCAGCGGTTGCCAACAAAAACCGAAAGAAGTTGGGTTTGGCCCCTGTTGAAGTGACCGCCGCAGACTCACTTGCGGCACAGATTGTTACACTTGATGGTAACCCTGATCGGGCCCGCATCCAGCGCTTTATGGCAGGGCTTCCTGCAAAGTACTCGGTGGAGATTCGGGCACATATTGCTGCAGCCACCCCCAAGGCAGAAATGAAACAAGAGTTTAAGTGTGCACATTGTGGTCACACTGAGGAGGTGAATGTGCCATTGACGGCTGAGTTTTTTTGGCCTACCACTCGACGCCAATCCAGCGATTCTGTCGAAGTTCCGAGCCGAAAGGATCTGGGAACCTGAGTTTTTGCTGAAATACTACTCAAACCTCTCCATCCAGGAGGTTCGAGATATGCCACTATCGAAACGAGATTGGTGGATTAATAGGGTTCAAAAGGAACTGAACAAATCTTCTGATCAGGGTGCAGCACCACAGGCACCCAAGGGAGCAGCTCCGAACCAGGACCAAACACAGAACGCCCTCAAGCGTTTTGAGGCAATGCTAGGAAAATAGGACATGGCGGACCTTCGGGCCCGCCTATCTTATAATGAGGAATTAGAGCATGATTCGGGAAACACTACTAAGGAAATTTATCGCTGCAGCTGTTTTGGAAGGAAAGCTGCTTTGCGGTTTTCAGGGAACTGTTCTTGAATGTGTTGCCATGTCAGAGGCTCTATACGCCACCAGGAGGCTCGATCGAATCCTGGAGCGCTCAGAGGACCTCAAGGCCATTAAAGTCGCTCTGGGGGCCAAGAGAGCGAAAGCGGCGGCCTTTCAGCGAACCTTCGGCTTTGAGTGGCCAGCCTGATCTGAGGAGCCATGGCTGAGCAAGACAAGGATACAAAATCGGCGGCAGAGAATCTTCGGGTTCAGCAGGCCATCAACGAGACGCTTAAGCAGCGCCTTGTTTCGCTTGGTCGCATCATCAATCAAGAGCAGAGCAGCCTGCGCTTTGCAAAAGAGCTGCAGTCCGTTTTTGAGTCCATTGACCTCTCAGACATCGGCGATGGAGTAGCAGATGCTGCTAGCTCTATCCAGGAAATGAAAAATGCTACGGCTGATGCCGCCAGCAAGGCCAGTGATAGCATGTCCGGATTCCAGGATCTATCTGGGTTGTTGTCTGGTGATGTCTCTAAGGCGTTTGCTGGACTTGAATCAGCCGGATCTGGCGTAGGCGATGCTTTGGATGTGACATCATTTAGTGTCAGCGACCTGGCAACAGAAGGTGCACTGATGGCCAGTGGCATTGGCGAAGCACAAATTGCGTTGGAGGCGACCACAAAAATCAGTGAGCTTTTGACTGGTGCCATCACCGCAACTGCCGGGGCGATCTACTCACTCACCAAAAACATCCTCAGTATCCCGTTGGGAATCTTTAGCTTCCTGCAGAAAGAGGCAGCAAACTTTGTGGGTGACAACTCGTTCGCCCGAGCGCTAGAGAATATCCGTGAAAAGTTCGGAAGCTTCAAAGAGTCAATTTCGAAGAACATCATAACCTCATTCAAGAATGCGAGCCAGGGGCTGCAGAAAGCAGGCCTTTCGGCGTATAAGGTCTTCGAAGACCGAGCAGCCATGCTTGAGTATTTTGGTGAACTGTTCGAGAAGGCTGGCGCCCAAGCGCTTTTGTTTGGCTCGGAGATTGCCAGAACGTCTGGTCAGGTTACTGTCTTTGAAAAAGGCATGGGTCTCGGCGGCGAGCAGCTGCGTGGGTTCATGGAGCGCTCAGCGGTTTATGGCCGTTCTTTGAATGACGAACTTACTGAGGCCGGGAACCTATCCATCCAAGTTGGTAAGGCTTTCAACGTGCCATCCAAAATCCTCTCCCGTGACATTGGTGCCATGGTGAAGGATGTTACAAAGTTTGGCTCCCTCACAAAGAAAGAGATGGCCACAGCAGCAATCTACACCAAGAAGCTTGGTCTTGAAATTGAGTCACTGAATGGTCTGATTGACAAATTTGATGACTTTGAAACGGCGGCTGAGTCAGCATCCAACTTGAGTCAAGCATTTGGCGCCAGCGTTGATGCGTTTCAGTTGATGCAAGAGCAAAATCCGGCCAAGAGGTTGGATGAACTCCGAAAGGCCTTCCTTCAAACGGGCCGCTCTGTTGAATCTATGTCTCGCCAAGAGTTGAACCTGTTGGCCCAAACATCTGGTTTGACATCTGAGCAGGCCAAGCTTGCGTTCTCGGCAAAAAACATGGGTGTTTCCTACGATGAGATCACCAAGCAGTCCGACAAAGCAAACGATAGCCAGCTAAGCCAAGTTGAGGTGCTCAAGCAACTATCTGACAACGTTAAGCGCATTGTCCGGGATGGACAGCAACTTAAGGAAGGCTTCTTTGACAACCTTTTGAATGGTATGCTTGCCGGCATTCGTTGGTCAGCCCCTTTCCAAAAAGTCATGCAGTCTTTCCGGTCCGTGATGACGGAGACTTACGAGACTGGCCGAAAACTTGGTAGTGCCTTGGCCAACTTCTTTGACAGGTTCATTTCGTCTGCAGGGAATGCAGACTCAAGCATTGTTGGCCTGAAAAATTTCATTGTTAACATCCAGAACATCCAAAGGAAGCTTTTGGTTGTCGTCGACTCATTCACTTCTATGTTGAACAGTAGCGGAGGTGAAGGATTTTCCATCGGCGGATTCCTAAAGAATTTGTTCAACCCTGGCGACAACAGTAGCCTTGGTCAGGCTTTTGCCAGCATCAAGGAAAGTGTGCTCAGTATTGCAAAAGAGTACATCCCAATGGCGTTTGGAATGGTCAGCGAAGTTTTGACTTATGTCGCTGAAATAGTGTCAGAAGGCGTCGATGGCATCCTGGATAAGCAGTCTGATGGAGAGAAGTCGTTCTTTAGTCAGATCATTTCAGCGTTTGGCCAAGGCATCTTTGGGGAAGATGGCTTCCAAAGAAATGAGGACGGAAGTATGAAGGTGGATCCAAAGAGTCTTGTGGCAAAACTTGGCTCTATTTGGGACTCCATCAAGAAGCTCTTCAACTCTATCATTGATCAAGTTCTCCCAATGGTTGGTAACGCCCTTGGTGATGCTTTTGGTTCGTTGGCCGGCAAGCTAACAAAATTCCTCAAAGAGTTTAACAAACCAGGCGGCACAGCAAGTAAAGCTGCGTCAAATGGTCCCGGAAAGCAAAAAGGGTTTTTCCAATCGTTTTTCGATTCTTTCATGGCTGGAATGAAAAAAGAGGGAACCAACCCGGACGAACTGAAGGAGCAGATCCTGATCGTTCTCGGTGATGGCGCAAAATGGATGTGGGATAACGCTATCTCCCCAGCACTTAAGTGGTTTGCCAAAGAGGGGCTGATTGCCTTCCTGGAGCTCTCCATGCGTACCTCTCTTGCTTTGTCCACGCTAGGGTTGAGCGAACTTGGAATTTACCTTTTTGGTCTGCTCACTAAGAAGAAGGACGAAAAGGGATCTCCTGGGCTCGTTGATCAGATCTCAAGTTGGACAAGTTCAATATTTGGGTTAATTGGTGATGTACTGTCAAAGGCATTTGTGAACGCCAAGAAAATTGTGAGCTCCATGCTTGGGTTTGCAACAGCCCCACTCAAAGACTTGTTGAACCCGCAATCACTCATCACGTCAATCCTTCCTGCAGGCGCTCAAGCGCCTGTCAAGGCAGCCCTGGATTCCTTCCTGGGTGGCGTAGGCAAGCACTTTGAAGGCGCAGAGATGAAGCGTCGTGAAATGATGGCGAAATACTACAAGCAAAAAGAGGCAGCCTCCAAACAAAATGAAACGACTTCTGTTCCGACTATTGGGTTGGACGCATCCAAGCTCAATGAGCTTGAGTCCCAACGGTTGAGCATTGAAGAAAAAATGAAGGGAATCACGGCGCTCGCAAATTCCGGGGTTCTAGAAAAGGCCTCTGGGATTTTGGATGGTCTCAGTGGCCAGCTGGCGAACTTCTCACAACGCTTTCAGGTTGCTGGGGCGCTAAATGTGCTTGGGCAAACATCAGCTCTCGTGACCTCCATGAATCAGATCAATGAAGTATTGGGATCTGGTGAGCTTGGCGGACAGGTCGTAACGAAGCTCAAAAAGATCTCTGAGGGGCTTGGATCCAAAAACTCATACGAGATCAAGAACAAGGGCATCACAATCAAGCTTGATCTGAAGGTGACAATGGATGCTGGCAAGGTCGAGGAGGCAATCATCTTCCGTAAGGAGTCAATCATTCGTGATGCAATTGATGAGTCTCTTGACAACATCAACTCTGTCAAGGATTCGTACAGCGTAAAAGAGAAGTTGAGGCAGTTTAGAACGCTATGAATGAAGAATTGATGGCCAAGTTGATGAGCGCTACGGTCTTCGAAAATGAAGAGCAGAAGTCGGCAGCCAAGCAGGAGATCCAAAAAATCCTAGGAGATCTTCCGGAGGAGGCAATCGCTCAATTCCTTGAGGCTGCCGAACAAATGCGCCGCTAATTAACGAGCATGGCACGTCTGAATGTTTTTGGCAGGGTAATCAATCCAGACCCTGGCGTGGTGGATGCGAAGTTCTCCACAAAAGATCCTGTTGCCACGAAGGATATTGAGTTTGGTTCCGATGTGTCGGACTTTACACTTTCTCAGGTGGCTTCCTATGCAGCCGCTCAGGCCGCTGGGTTGGGTGATTTGGGGCTTTCTTCCCGTCTCCCAATTTCGCCTTTTGGGGACCAGGTGTTTACGAGCGAACCTCAGGTTGACTTTGAGAAACACTCAATTCTCACAACAGACGGAAAGATCCCCGAGCAACCACAGACGGATATTGGGTACTTCAAAAGTATTGATGATCGATTTCGGCTTCAAAACTACCCTGTCGAGCGCAAAGACGTAATCTCCCTAGAGCGTCAAGCAGAGCGCTCAGAAGCCCCTTCAGCAAATCGACTTTTTGAAACAGATGGGCTCAAACATCTCGACGAAAAGCTTGTATCGCCCTTGCTCGCTCGGAGCAGGTTTGCGGCCGCAAAACAGTACCAAGGAGAGGTTTTCCTGCCGCTGCGACAGCTTCAGGGCGGCGAGCTTCAAAGAGGCCTTAAAACGCAAGGCTATGACCCAACGCAAGCGCTAGACGTCACAAAGCTTCTTCCGTATTTCGGGCGAGCTTTTACAAAAGATGCTGGAACAAGCTTGTTTAACCCAACAGTGGAGCTATCCAAAGTCTTTCGTGATATTGAAGACGTGATTGGTAGCGCCAATGCTCTGCATTCAAATTCCAACGAGAAGCCAGAGGTCCTGAAGCTGGATTCGAGTTATGGATCTTCATATGCTCCTGGGCAAACCCTTACCGATCAAATTACGGGCCCCAAAGTCGCTGCAACGCAAGCCGGCCTTTTGGTGATCTCTGGCGCACTAATCACAGTGGCAAAGCTTTTGTCATTTGGCAGATCAGATGCTATCGATTCCGAGACAGGCCGTCCATTTCCTGGCAAGTATGCCAGAAATGATGACGTTACGGAAATCTTCAATACGATCGGGATCCCTGAACAAGGCGCAAACTTTTTCGTGGATGTGATCTTGGGAACAGCATCATTGTTCCCAACAGTAACAACCACAGCGCAAACAGTGGATTCTTTCATCAGTGCAGGCATTTCAAGCCCGTTCTACGACAGCCTTATCAGAACTATCTTTCGTGACATTCAGGCTTTTAGCTCAGACTTGGTGAGCGCTGGTGGCGTTGTGGGAATTGTTCAGTCGCTGCTGGTGCCAACCAATATCATTTCCGGACCTATTCAGACTCTACAAAAGCTAAAAAACCTTAAGATCCTAAAGCTCGCTCTTTTGGTGGGTGAACTTGGCCGCATTGAGCGCCAAAAGCAAGCCTCTTTGGAAATTGAGCAGATTGACCTTGGGGCATTTTCGGTTCGGCAATCCAACGGGATGCTTGGTATGGCCTCGAATCAATTGCCTGGGGCATACCTGATCCCACAATCATTGCTTGTTCACTCCCAGGGCAAAGATAACAATCTTTCGAAGCTTGGCAAACTTGCGGTTTCGGGATCCATCGACTCACGAGACACACGAGTTTTCGTGCCATCTGTTGGCACCAATAAAATCACAGCAGAACAGGTTGCGGATATTGAGTCGATGCTTGAATCGGAATACATGCCGTTTTACATTCAAGACCTTCGCACAAACGAGATTATTTCGTTCCACGCCTTCATTGAGGATCTTGCTGAGGACTATAGCGTAACAACGAATGCGGAAAAAGCCGTCGGCCGCATGGACCCCGTATTGGTTTACGAGTCGACGACTCGAACCGTAAACGTTTCGTTTTTTGTTGTAGCTACAGACCCAGATGATTTCGACATGATGTGGTACAAGATCAACAAGTTAACGACTTTGATCTACCCGCAATGGACAGAAGGCGAACGTTACATTGCAGATGATGGCACGTCTTTTGTGCGCCCATTCTCGCAAATCCCTGGAGCTTCTCCGCTTATTCGTATGCGTGTTGGGGACATGATCTCCAGTAATTTTAGCAAGTTCAATCTTCGTAGGATCTTTGGGATCCCTGATGCCGCAAAGTACAAGGCCACTTTGTCTGAAAAGGAAACCCGCACCGAGCTTCTTCCTGGCGAATATACGATTGTGGCAGCTGTGGGGACAAAGTACAGGTCTCCAACCATCAAGATCTTCGACCCGGTTGAGATTCAAAACAGTTTGAATTCCGGCGCTGAATCATTGCCGCTGCCAGCAATCCAACCCCCAGACAACGTAGAGATTGCCACACTCAACATGGTTGATTTGGGGATTGCTGGTTTTTCATCTGGGTACGTGACGGTCAAAGCAAGTGCCGACAGGGTGGTGCGCCGCAAGAGCTATATTGCTGACCCTAATGAAACAGAGCGTGAAACGTTCAAACAGGCGATTGCATCTTTCGAGAAGGACAACATTGTACTGAATGCATTCCAGCAGAACTCCCCAGGCAAAGGCTTGGCTGGCATGATCAATAAATTTGGGATCTCTTCCAACCCCAAGGACTTCCCATGGGAGACTCAAAAGTTTGGCGGTCGGGCGCCAATGGTTGTCAAGGTAGATCTTGGCATGGGCGTGATTCATGATATCGCACCTGGTCTTGCTGCAGATGGCTCCAATCGGGCGCCTATCTATCCTGTCGGGGATATCATCAACAGCCTATATCAGACAAACAGGGATGTCAAAACCTCTTCTGGTGCGCTTGATGAGCTTCTTCCTGGGGGCGCTCAAGTGGGCACCACTACAAATGAGAACTTCCGGAGCGCTCAACAAACCGTGAATAACCGAGGCAGGAAATGATTTCAAGATACCAAAATGCAGAGATTGTTTCTGGCGGCCAAGCGTATGGGTCTGGCCGGGCCCACGAACTCATTCGGGAAGGGGTGAAGTCTGGTACGATTCCTTTTTCGGAAGATACAATTCGTGAAAGTCAGCGTCTTGATCATGTTGCTGGGGTTGTATACGGTGACAGCTCTCTTTGGTGGGTGATCGCTGCGGCCTCCGAGATTGGATGGGGGCTGCAGGTGCCCCCAGGCACATACATTCGAATCCCAGATCTTTCTGCTGTGACTAGAGTTCTTTCATGAAGTTCTCAGATCTCCTTACCATCTACAAAAGCGTTTCCCGTTCAGATTTGTCGACTCTGGTCCAGGGAACGCATGCATATGAGCACCTGAATAAGGAGGGCTCCAATTCGGCGGCCCTTATCA
>Ga0208916_10000363_pt1 | contig 21910 bp, 21 predicted proteins | sample DEB19_08_DNA_5_FD_184523 | JGI IMG/M metagenome (GOLD analysis project Ga0208916, IMG submission 184523) | Aqueous microbial communities from the Delaware River and Bay under freshwater to marine salinity gradient to study organic matter... | ecosystem: Environmental > Aquatic > Marine >... | reverse complement strand
CGCATTGACTGAAGGCTTTTTGAAAGTCTTCGGCAATCAGGCGGCGAATTTTTTGGGCCTTGAGGTAGTAGGCGTCGTAGTAGCCGTGGGACAGCACGTAGGTGCCAATCATGATGCGGCGCGTGACTTCGTCGCCAAAGCCTTCGGTGCGGGACTTTTTGTACATGTCCTCGAGGTCGGTGTAGTCGGCCGCGCGGTGGCCGTAGCGCACGCCGTCGTAGCGGCTCAGGTTGCTGCTGGCTTCGGCGGGCGCGATTACGTAATAAACCGGAATCGACAGCTCGGTCAGCGGCAGGCTGACGTCGACCAAAGTCGCGCCTAGTTTTTCGAGTTCAGCCAAGGCACCGCGCACAGCGGCCAGTACATCGGCTGAGCAACCAGCACCAAAAAACTGCGTGGGCAAACCGATGCGCAAGCCTTGCAGCGGTTGGCTGCCGGCAGCGTTGGTGTTGGCCGCGATCAGTTCGGAGGCGTAGTCGACGACGGGCAGGTCCAATGAGGTTGAGTCGCGGTCTAAATCCGGCCCGGCCATGGCCGACAGCAACAGCGCGCAGTCGAGTGCGCTGCGCGCCATCGGACCGGCTTGGTCGAGGCTGGAGGCGAAGGCCACCATGCCGTAACGCGAGCAGCGGCCGTAGGTTGGTTTGATGCCGGTGATGCCCGACAGCGAAGCCGGCTGGCGGATCGAGCCGCCGGTGTCCGTGCCCGTGGCTGCCGGCACCAAACGGGCCGCCACGGCAGCGGCAGAACCGCCGGATGAACCACCCGGCACGCGGCTGATGTCCCAAGGGTTTTGCACTGGTTTGTAGGCACTGTTGTCGTTGCCCGAGCCCATGGCAAATTCGTCGCAATTGAGCTTGCCCAAAGACACCATGCCAGCACCGCCTGCACCCAGACGGCTGACCACGGTGGCGTCAAACGGGCTGCGGTAATTCGCCAGCATTTTGGAGCCGGCGGTGGTCGGAAAATCACGGGTGACGAAGACGTCTTTGTGGGCCAGCGGCACGCCCAACAAAGGCGTGCGTTCGCCCGTTGCGAGGCGGGCGTCAGCGGCGCGCGCTTGCGCCAGCGACTGCGCTTCGTCAGTGGCTAAAAATGCGCCCAAGGCATCCTGCGATTGAATACGCACTAAAAAATGCTGCGCCACTTCGACGCTGGAGACATCTTTGGCGGCGAGTTTGGTGGCCAATTCGGCCACGCTGAGGTCATGCAGGGCGCTCATTCAATGACCTTTGGCACGAGGAATAAACCGTTTTCAACAGCGGGCGCGCTGAGCTGGCTGGCTTCGCGTTGGTTCGGCTCGGTGGCGATGTCCTCACGCAGCCGCAGGGCCACTTGGCCGAGCACGGCGGCGGGGTGCGCCAGCGGTTCGACGCCGTCGGTGTTGACGGCGTCCATCTGTTCGACGAGGCGAAAAAAGCCATTGAGTTGGTCGAGCGTGTGCTCGGTTTCGTCAGGGCGCAGAGCCAGGCGCGCCAGGTGGGCGACGCGGGCGATGTCTTGTGATGTCAGGGCCATAGCTTGAAAATCGGGCTGAAACGGGGTGTAAAGAAGGAGATTTGAGGGCCCGGCCAAGCCTTGCGGAACAGCCGATGCGGTATTATCCCGCCTTTGGTGTTTGCTCGGGATGGGGGTGCGATTTGGCGCCATATCGCCGCTGCGGGCCCTCTGTAATCATGAAATACTGGTGATCTGGCGACGAAGTTTGCCATGACGCCCAACTGGACTTTTGACTATGTTTGAATCTTTCCGCCGGTACTTTTCTTCCGATCTGGCGATTGACCTTGGCACTGCCAACACCCTGATTTTTGTACGTGACCGCGGCATTGTGTTGGACGAGCCTTCTGTGGTTGCAATTCGCCATGAAGGCGGGCCGCAAGGCAAAAAAAGCATCCAGGCCGTTGGTCACGAAGCCAAAGCCATGCTGGGCAAAGTGCCGGGCAACATTGAAGCCATCCGCCCGATGAAAGATGGTGTCATCGCCGACTTCACTGTGACCGAGCAGATGCTCAAGCAGTTCATCAAAATGGTGCACCCGCGCAGCATTTTTCGCCCCAGCCCGCGCATCATCATTTGCGTGCCATGCGGTTCGACCCAAGTCGAGCGCCGGGCCATCCGTGAAAGCGCTTTGGGCGCCGGTGCCAGCGACGTTTACCTGATCGAAGAGCCGATGGCTGCCGCCATTGGTGCCGGTTTACCCGTCAGCGAAGCCAGCGGCTCGATGGTGGTGGACATCGGCGGCGGTACCACCGAAGTCGGCGTTATATCGCTGGGCGGCATGGTTTACAAGGGCAGCGTGCGCGTCGGCGGTGACCGTTTCGACGACGCCATCATCAGCTACATCCGCCGCAACTACGGCATGCTGATTGGCGAGCCGACGGCTGAAGCCATCAAGAAAAACATCGGTTCGGCTTTTCCAGGCTCCGAAGTGCGCGAGATGGAAGTCAAGGGCCGCAACCTGTCCGAAGGCGTGCCGCGCAGCTTCACGATTTCGAGCAACGAAATCCTCGAAGCCCTGACCGACCCGTTGAACAACATCGTCTCGGCTGTCAAAACCGCGCTCGAGCACACGCCTCCAGAACTTGGCGCCGACATCTCTGACCGCGGCATGATGCTGACCGGCGGCGGCGCGTTGTTGCGCGACCTGGACCGTTTGCTGGCCGAAGAAACCGGCTTGCCGGTCTTCGTGGCTGAAGATCCGCTGACCTGTGTGGTGCGCGGTTGCGGTATGGCGCTTGAGCGCATGGACCGTCTGGGTTCAATCTTCACGACGGAGTAATTGCCATCTGGCACCTACCCGGTGTCATCTGCGTGCCCACACATGACATTAGGAACGCTTGACCGGACGCCGCCCCCTATCTTCAAGCAGGGGCCTTCTGCTCTTTCCAAATTGATCCTGTTCAGCGCCTTGGCGCTGTTTCTGATGGTGGCTGATTCACGTTTCAATGTGACCAGGCCGATGCGCTCCGTGCTGGCCACCGCACTCTACCCAGTGCAGTGGCTGTCCTTGCAGCCGGTGAGGGTTAGCCGCGAGGTGGGGGCATATTTCATCACGGCCCGCCAAGCGCAGTCCCAGTCGGATGCGGCTTCGCAAACGCTGGCAACACAAGCCATCCGGGCCACTCAGGTCGAGCAGCTGACGCTTGAAAACCGCCGCCTGCGCCAGCTGCTGGACTTGCGTGAGCAACTCAAGGTGGACAGCATGGCGGCAGAGGTTCTGTATGACGCCGCCGATCCATACACGCGCAAGGTCATCATCGGCAAGGGCATGTCGCAAGGGATTGTGCTGGGCTCGCCTGTCATCGACGAATTCGGTGTGCTCGGTCAAGTCACGCTGGTGCACCCGTTGGTCAGCGAAGTGACGCTGATCATCGACCGTGACTTGGCCATTCCTGTGCTGAATGTTCGTACCGGCGCCCGCAGTCTGGCGTTTGGTGATGTCGGGGGCGGCGGACTGGAGCTGCGTTTCATGGGCAGCAACGCAGATGTGCAACATGGGGATTTGCTCACGACAAGCGGTGTCGATGGCGTCTATCCACCGGGCCTGCCGGTGGCCCGTATTGACCGTATTGAGCGACGGGCTGAATCGGCGTTTGCGCGCATTCATTGCATTCCGCTCGCGTTGGTGTCGGGCGCCCGGCATGTGATGGTTCTACAGCCCCAGTCAGCGCAAATTCCGCCGCGTCCGGCCGAAGCTGAGCCCGCTATGCCGGTGAAAAAGGGAGTGCGGTCATGATCATGCGCAGTGGCCAGCAGTTGTTGCTGCCAGCCAGTCCGGTTTTCATATGGTGCAGCTTGCTGGTGGCCTTGCTGTTGGATATGTTGCCGCTAGGGCGAGTGCCGTGGATGCCCGATTTTTTGGCGCTGGTACTGGTCTTTTGGAATGTTCATCAGCCTTTGCGGATTGGCATTGGCTTGGCTTTCATGTTCGGCTTGGGCGTTGATGTGCACCAGTCGTCATTGCTGGGTCAGCATGCGTTGTCGTACACCACATTGAGTTTTTGCGCGACCATGATTCAGCGTCGGTTGCTCTGGTTTCCTGTGCCGTCCCAAGCGATTCAAGTGCTGCCGATGTTTTTGGCGGCACATTTGGTCGAGCTGATGATCCGGCTGATCAATGGCAATTCATTTCCTGGTTGGACATTTCTGTTGGCGCCCATGCTCGAGGCCTTGCTGTGGCCGGTGGTCAGTGTGATTTTGCTGGTGCCGCAGCGCCGCGCCCCCGACCCTGATGAAAACCGGCCGCTTTAGGGTCATGGCACCCACGTTGTTTATAGCCCCCACGTTTGTCAATGCGGCACTTTTATCTGCATATGAAGTCTCATCCCTATGAGTGAGATCAGAAACGTTGAAGTTGACCTGTATCGGTTTCGCGACCGTGTGATGGTGGCGAGCTTTGTGATAGTGGCGGCTTTTTTGTTATTGAGTCTTCGCCTTGTCTATTTGCAGGTGGTGCGGTATGAAGACTTGAGTGAGCAAGCTGAGAGCAACCGCACCGCGATAGTTCCGATCGTCCCAAACCGCGGTCTGATTCTCGACCGCAACGGCGTTGTGCTGGCCACCAACTACTCTGCGTACACGCTTGAAATCATGCCGTCCAAAGTGGCTGACCTAGAGGCCACCATTGATGCATTGGGCGAGATTGTGGACATCCAGCTGCGTGACAGGCGTCGCTTCAAGAAGCTGCGTGAAGACTCTAAAAATTTTGAGTCACTGCCGATCCGGACGCGCTTGACTGACGAAGAAGTGGCGCGTTTTGCAGCGCAGCGGTTTCGTTTTCCAGGTGTTGATATCAAGGCCCGGCTGTTCCGCAGCTACCCGTATGGCGAACTGGGCAGTCATGTGGTGGGCTACATCGGGCGGATCAATCAGCGTGAAAAAGAAGCGATTGAAGAGAACGACGACGAGGGTAACTATCGGGGCACCGACTACATCGGAAAATTGGGTGTTGAACAAAGCTACGAAACCCAGCTACACGGCATCACCGGTGTTGAACAAGTAGAAACTTCTGCGGGTGGCCGTGCGGTTCGCAAGCTGGCCAGCAGTCCGGCAACGCCTGGCAACACGGTCATGCTGACGATCGACATCAAGCTGCAAAAGCTCATCGAAGATATGTTTGGTGATCGCCGCGGTGCCCTGGTCGCGCTCGATCCGCGTTCGGGTGAGATCTTGGCCTTTGTGAGCAAGCCGACGTTTGACCCCAATCTTTTTGTGGACGGCATCGACACCGAAAGCTGGCAAGCCCTGAATCAGTCGCTCGACAAACCACTGCTGAACCGCGCGCTCAGGGGAACTTACCCGCCAGGTTCAACCTACAAACCTTTCATGTCTATGGCTGCGCTGGAGACAGGGAAGCGTTCGCCATCGGTGATCATCAATGACAACGGTTCATGGACTTTTGGCGGCCATGAATTCCGCAGCCATGGCGCACCGCTGGGGCCCGTGGACATGCACCAGGCTATCGTCAAGTCGAGCAATGTGTATTTCTACTCGCTGGCCAATGAGCTGGGCGTGGAGGCTATTTACGACTTCATGAAGCCGCTCGGTTTCGGGCAGATCACCGGCGTCGACATCAACGGTGAGGTGCGCGGTGTGCTGCCCAACCAAGAGTGGAAGCGCAAAATTTACAAGCGGGCAGATCAGCAGAAATGGTATGCCGGCGAAACCATTTCACTGGGCATTGGTCAGGGTTACAACGCCTTCACCATGCTGCAATTGGCCCAGGCCACGGCGACATTGGCCAACAAAGGTGTCAAGCACAAGCCGCGGCTGATTTTGGGCACGCAAGACAGCGTGACGCGCGCACTCTCGCCCGCACCGGTAGAGCCGCCGGTTGACCTCGGCTTCAAACCGGAGAATGTGGAGGTGGTGCGCCGTGCCATGGTCGGTGTGACCCAAGAGGGTACCTCGGCCCGCGTGTTTGCCGGCGCGGCTTACTTGAGCGGTGGTAAGACCGGAACGGCACAGGCCGTTTCAGTTGGTCAAAAAGAAAAATACGATGCGCGCAAGCTCGAGGAGCACCAGCGTGATCACGCCCTGTACATTGCCTTTGCACCTGCTGAAAATCCTGAAATTGCGCTGGCCTTGGTCGTTGAAAACGCCGGTTTTGGCGCTGCACACGCAGCCCCTATCGCGCGCCGGGTGTTTGACTACGTGCTTTTGGGTCGCTACCCCAACGAGGAGGATCTGCAGGCTGTGCAAAAAGGCATGGCTGCCGGCCCGATAGGCAAGCCGCGGGATGCCGCAGGCGTGAGTGTGCGGGGAGTGACTGACCCCACCGCAGCAGAAGGCCGGGCCCCGGCCGCTTTGCCAGCGCGCTGATCCTGCGTTGCGGTTAACGGATGAAGGCGTCGTAACCCGTCTTCATGATCAGCGAGCTCACCACGACGATGAAGACCACGCGGACAAAGGCGGCTCCGTGCTTCAACGCCATGTGCGTGCCAAGCAGGCTGCCCAACACATTCGCGACGGCCATCGTCAACACAAAGTGCCACCAGACATGGCCCTTGTAGGCGAACAACAGCAACGCGGCCAGGTTGGTGGCGACATTGAGCAACTTGGCTGACGCCGAGGCATTCAAAAAGTCATAGCCAAGCCAGCGGACGAATAAAAAGACAAAAAAGCTGCCGGTTCCCGGCCCAAAAAATCCATCGTAAAAACCCAGCAATAAGCCGATGCAACAGGCGGCCAGTGTTTCGGCGCGTCCGCTGAAGCGGGGTGCATGGTGACGGCCTAATTCCTTCTTTGCCAAGGTATAAATCAGCACGCCCAGCAGCACCACAGGCAAGACTTTGCGTAAAAAATGGGGGGATATTTCGGTGACCAGCCAAGCGCCAGCCAGTGAGCCGACAAAGCCGGCCAGTGCCGCCGGCAGCAGTGCCGACCAGCGCATGTCGACGCGCCTGGCGTACTGGGCTGTTGCGACAGCAGTGCCGCAAATGGACGCGCCTTTGTTGATGCCAAAGAGTGTGGCGGGATGGGTGGTCGGGAACGCGGCGAACAAGGCTGGCACCAGAATCAGGCCGCCACCGCCGACGATCGAGTCGACAAACCCGGCCAGCAGTGAGGCGCAGGTGACAAAGATGAGTTCCATACCTGCATTGTCTCATCGGCAACGGCGTGAAAATTCAGGACGCTATGTGTTTTGTAGCAAGAAGCCTGAGTCTTCAACCGGAGCAAAAGCTTGCGGCTAGACAAAAAAAAGCACCGGGGTCACCGGCGCTTTTTTCGAGTCAGTCCGGTAGGACTTTCTCGTTGAACTGATTCTTATTGGACTTGTCTATGTCTCCTCGCCTCCCCGCGTTGCGAGCAGCTAGGCTCGTCGGCAAGTACGCCACTATAGGTTGAGATAAGACCTCAGAGCATCAGGGCTTTCCCGAGTGTCGGTATCTTTCACGAATTTTGAATGCCCGCTGTCACTCGCCCTTGGCAATCCATGCGGCAGCTTTTTCCGCAATCATCAAAGTCGGCGAGTTGGTGTTGCCACTGGTGATCAAGGGCATCACGCCAGCGTCGACGACGCGCAGGCCCGCGATGCCTCTGACGCGTAAATGAGAATCCACGACCGCCAGCGGGTCTTCAGAAGCCCCCATTTTGGTGGTGCCGACCGGGTGAAAAATGGTTGTTGCAATATCCCCGGCCAGTCGTGCCAGTTCTTCGTCGGTCTGGAATTGGCTGCCGGGCCGGAACTCTTCCGGCTGGTACGTGGCCAGTGCACTTTGGCTGACAATCCGACGCGTTAACCGCAAGGATTCGACCGCCACTTGCCGGTCTTCTGGCGTGCTCAAGTAGTTGGGTTGGATGGCTGGGGCATCTGCAAAATCGCCACTTTTGAGGCTGACCGTGCCGCGGCTGGTCGGGTTCAAATTGCAGACGCTGGCCGTGAAGGCGTTGAAGTCGTGCAGCGGCTCGCCAAACGCGTCCAACGACAGCGGCTGCACGTGGTATTGAATATTTGGGTACGGCCGGTCGGGGCTGGAGCGGGTGAAGGCGCCCAGTTGCGACGGCGCCATGCTCATGGGGCCGGTGCGGCGCCATGCGTATTCGAGGCCGATTTTGGCCTTGCCCCACAGCGAATTCGCCATGGTGTTCAGCGTCACGTTGCGTCTGCCGTTGGCTTGAATTTTGTAGACCGAACGGATTTGCAAGTGGTCTTGCAGATTGGCGCCGACGCCGGGCAGGTCTTGTTTAACGTCAATCCCGTGTTGCTTGAGCAGCGCCGCCGGACCAATGCCCGAGAGTTGCAAAATGTGCGGCGAGCCGATGCTGCCGGCGCAGAGAATCACTTCGCCGCGCAAGCCGCCGGAGTCGCGCGTGGCAAAGGCCTTGACGCGTTCGTTGCCGGTCCAGACTTCGACGCCGGTGCAGCGTTGGCTGCCGTCTGGCTGCTTTTCAATCAGCAGTTGCGTCACCTGCGCGCTGGTCCACATTTCAAAATTGGGCCTGCCAAAGCAGGTAGGCCGCAAAAAGGCCTTGGCGGTGTTCCAGCGCAGGCCGGCTTTTTGGTTGACTTCGAAATAGCCCACGCCTTCGTTGTCACCCCCATTGAAGTCTTCGGTGGCAGGGATGCCGGTTTGTTGCGCGGCTTGGGTGAAAGCGTCGAGGATGTCCCAGCGCAGGCGTTGCTTGTCGACGCGCCATTCGCCGCCCATTTTTTTGGCCAGACCTTGGCTGTTCACATGCTGGCTTTTGTGACCGTGCAGGCGTTTGAACTGAGCTGAGGCCGGGCCATTCGCCGCATCAAGCTTGTAATGGTCTTCGTGTTGCTTGAAGCTGGCCAGCGCGCTGTCCCAGCGCCAAGCGACGTCGCCCGTGAGTTCAGCCCAGCGGTCGTAGTCGCGGGCCTGGCCGCGCATGTAAATCATGCCGTTGATGCTGGACGAGCCGCCCAGCGTTTTACCGCGCGGGTAGCGCAGCGAGCGGCCATTGAGTCCCGGTTCCGCCTCGGTTTGGTACAGCCAGTCGGTGCGGGGATTACCGATGCAGTGCAGATAGCCGACGGGAATGTGGATCCAGTGGTAGTCGTCTTTGCGGCCGGCTTCGATCATCAGCACGCGCTTGCTGGCGTTGGCGCTCAGGCGGTTCGCCAGCAGGCAACCGGCGGTGCCGCCGCCGATGATGATGTAGTCAAACTGATTTTCACTCATGTGTGTCAAACCAAAGGTTGCGCTCGAAATTCGAGCCATAGGCCATGAAGAGGGGAAGTTCCCGGTTACGCTGCGCGCCGGCTATTGTGACAAAGAGCGGTGCTTGCTGACGGTGAGCTGTAGGAAAACGCCTGCAAGCATTGGCTCTGAATACTGTGGCGGATGATCGCTTGCAGAGCTTAAGCTCTATAAACAGCTTGGCCTGTGATGCAGCGTTAGGCTTTTGAATCCAACCCATGTCCGCGACCCAGCCCATTCATTCCAAGTCACACCAGAACATCGCCACCGCGGACGCGTTGACTCCCCGCATCGAACGGCGTGAGACTCCAGCGGGCGTCACGCAGCAATTGCGCGGCAGGTGGACTGCTGCAGACTTGGCGGTGCCGACGGTCTGGTCGGGGTTAACCCACCAATTGAGTGATCTCGAGATCGGCCGGGAAAGCAGCCCCGTGCGTTGGGATTTGCGTCAGCTCGACCGGCTTGACCATGTCGGAGCGCAGGTGCTGTGGACGCATTGGGGGCGTCAGTGGCCTGCCGATGTACAGGCCGATGACAGCCAGCGGCGCATCCTTGAAAGCGTCGCTCACTTCAGTGGCTTGCTCCCTGCGCGAACCGGGACTGGTTGGCTGGCACGATTTGAGAATTTTGGGGCGTGGCTGCTGCGCGGCGCGGACCATGCGCTGGGACTGACACGGTTGATGGGGCAATTGTTATTGGATTTGTTGCGGTTGATGCGTCGCCCGAGGGATGGCCCATGGCGTGATGTGTCGGGTCATTTGTTTCGCATCGGCGCAACCGCCTTGCCGATCACGGCACTGGTGGGATTTTTGATTGGTGTGGTGCTGGCGTATTTGATTTCGCGGCAGCTGATGCAATTTGGCGCGGATGCCTTTGTGGTGAACATTCTCGGTGTGTCGCTGATTCGTGAGCTCGGTCCGATGCTCGCGGCCATTTTGATTGCCGGCCGTTCAGGCTCGTCCATCACGGCGCAAATGGGGGTCATGCGGGTGACTGAAGAACTTGATGCGATGCGCGTGATGGGAATTGCCCGCGGCTTTCGGCTGGTGCTGCCGCGGGCCTTGGCGCTCGCCTTGGCGATGCCGCTGATCAGCATCTGGACCACGGCTTGGTCGCTGCTAGGCGGCATGTTGACGGCCGATCTCTCGATGAACGTGAGCCTGGCGTTTTTCGCCAACGCGTTGCCAGGCGCAGTGGAAGTCAGCAACTTGGTGCTGGCCACGGCCAAGTCGGCGGTGTTTGGTCTTTTGATTGCGCTGATTGCTTGTCATTACGGTCTGCGTGTCAAACCCAATACCGAGAGTCTGGGCCAAGGCACCACGGCCTCGGTCGTGACGTCGATCACGGTGGTGATTTTGGTTGACGCCCTGTTCGCCGTGCTGTTTAGAAATGTGGGCATATGAAGACTGGGGTGCGTCATGCGTGAGCCGATGGTGGACATCCGACAGCTCTGGTCGATCTTTCAATCGCCCATGGGGGAGCGCGTCATTCATGAAAATCTTGACTTGACAATTGAAGCGGGGGAAATATTGTCTTTGGTGGGCGGATCGGGCACCGGTAAGACGGTATTGCTGCGGCAAATATTGGGGCTCGAGCAAGCCGCGCGCGGCGAGATCCGTGTGCTTGGGCTTCCGGTGACAGCCCTGGCGAAACAAGGCGCGGCGGCGCACGTGGGCATGCTGTTTCAGCAAGGCGCCCTGTTTTCTGCATTCACGGTGCTGGAGAACATCGCCTTTCCGCTGCGTGAATTGAAGGTGTTTCCGCCCTCTGTCATAGACGAGGCCGCCATGATCAAGCTGCGCATGGTCGGTCTGGACGCTGACGCAGCCCACAAAATGCCGAGCCAGTTGTCGGGTGGCATGGTCAAGCGGGTGGCGTTGGCGCGAGCGCTCATCATGGACCCGCCCTTGCTGTTGCTCGACGAACCCACCGCCGGTCTAGACCCCGAAAGCGCTGACGGTTTGTGCGCTTTGCTGGCCGCCATGCACCGTGACATGGGCTTGACGGTGGTGATGGTGACGCACGATCTGGACACGATTTTTGAGCTGAGTACCCGCATCGCGGTGCTGGCCGACCGCCGCGTCATCGTTGCCGGAAAACCGGCAGACGTCCTGACTTTTGAGCATCCCTTTGTGCACGACTTTTTCCTGGGCGAACGTGGTCGTCGCGCAGTGACTGCGCTGCGCAAGCCGCCGCGCCCGCCCGCTGCATTCCATTCGCTTTAACGCTTTAACGTATGGCCAGAAACCCGAAAGACACCCTATGGAAAACAAAGCCCACGCGCTAGCCGCTGGCACGTTTGTGTTGGCCTTGATGGCGCTGCTGGTGGTGATGGCCGTCTGGCTCACGCGAGACAGCGGCGAGCGCCATTTCTACGACATTTCTACCGCGCAAGCCATTTCAGGGTTGCAAGCGCAAGCAGGCGTTCGATTTCGGGGTGTGCCGGTTGGCAAGGTCGAGTCGATTGGCTTCGACCCTGACATCAAGGGTCAAGTGCTGGTGCGCATCTCGGTCGATGCCAACACGCCGGTCACGCGCACCACGTTTGCCAGCATCACGGCGCAGGGCGTCACCGGCCTGGGTTTTATCCAGCTTGACGACGATGTGCCGCAGTCAGCGTTATTGGCAGTGAACGACGCCAACCCACCGCGCATTCCGCTGCGGCCTGGCGTGGTGGACCAGTTGCTGCAACAGTCCGCCACCCTGTTGGGCCAGATCCAGCAAGTCAGCGTTGGCTTGACCCACTTGATCAGCCCTGACAACCAGGCCTCGGTGCAGACGGCAGTCAGCCAAATCGGTGCGGCAGCCAGCAGCGTCAGCGAGCTGGCGACAGCGCTGCGGCCAACGCTGGCCACCTTGCCGGCGCTGTCGCGTCAAAGCAGCCAGACCTTGCAAGCCTTGCAAACATCGGCCGGCGACATCAGCGCGGCGGCCACGCAAATGGGTAGCGCCAGCACGGGTTTGCTTCGGACCATCGACACTATCGGCACAGCGACCCTGCCCAAACTGGGTGAGTTGGCTGACGAAACCGCATTGACCCTGCGGCAATTGCGACGCACGGTCAGTGCCGTCGATGAGAACCCGCAGGCCTTGATTTTTGGCGATGGCAGACCCGCACCCGGACCGGGTGAAGTTGGTTTTGATCCGATGAACACCACAGGCGTGCAGCCATGATCCCGCGTAACTTGATGGCGTCACGACGCCAGTTTTCGATGCTGCTGACAGCCCCTGTGGTGATGCTTGGCTTGAGTGCCTGCGGTAGTTTGCCGAGCCGGCCAGTGCGCGCTGCGGTCTATGATTTTGGGCCCGGTGCGCTGGATGCAGCAGCCCTGACGCAACCGGTCGGGCTGCCTTTGCTGGCGCTGGCCGACGTGCAGACCAGCGGTGGTGCGATCGACAAGCTGGCCGTGTTGTACCGACTCGGTTATGCCGACGCGCAGCAACTGCGGCCTTATGCGCAAGCCCACTGGAGTATGCCGGCGGCGGGCTTGGTGCGGCAGCGACTGCGTCAAGTGTTAGGTCAGCAGCATCGTGTGGTGTCGGCTGGCGAGGGCGCTGCTCTGACGCGTGTGCAAGGCAAGCTGCCGCTGGTGTTGCAGGTCGAACTTGAAGAGTTCAGCCACTTTTTTGAATCACCCACAGACAGCTTCGCTTTGCTTCGGCTGCAGGCCACCTTGCTTGAAAATACCCCAGCGGGTGTCAAGGTGCTGGCGCAGCGACAAGTGGTGTCGCGTCAACCCGCGAGTACGCCCGATGCGCCCGGCGGTGTTCGCGCTTTGGCTACGGCGACCGATGCTGCCGCTCGCGAGCTGGCGGTTTGGCTGGCACAGACAGAAGTGGCGCGTTAGTTTTCATCAGGGACAAGGCCTGCAGTACAGCAACAATGTGCGATTCGGGTTACAAACTCGGTGCAGCCATTCACGTTCATCACAGCCCTCACGCTGAACAGAGACTCCCTATGACCACCACGATTGACTACTACTTCACCCCGCAAAGTCCATGGACTTACCTCGGTCACGCGCGCTTTGCCGAACTGGCCCGCCAAGCCGGTGCGACGGTGCGCTTGCTGCCCACGGACTTGGGCAAAGTGTTCGCTATCTCGGGTGGCTTGCCACTGGGCCAACGCGCACCGCAGCGCCAAGCCTATCGATTGGTGGAACTGAAACGCTTCAGTGAAGATTTGCAGTTGCCGCTGCATGTCAAGCCAGCCTTTTTTCCGGTGGCGGGCGACGATGCCGCGCGTCTCATCATCGCCGTTGACCAGCAGGACGGCGCTGAGGCGGCGATGCGTTTGTGCGCTGCCGTGTTCAGCGCTGTTTGGGCAGAGCAGCGCAATATTGCCGACGCCGCCGTGTTGGCGGAGTTGCTCAGCGAGCAAGGTCTGAGCGCAGAGCGGCTGGCGCAATCGCGCAGCCCCGACGTGCAGCAGCGCTACGAAGCCAACACCCAGCAAGCGATCGATGCGGCAGTCTTTGGTGCGCCAAGCTACGTGATCGACGGCGAGATGTTCTGGGGCCAGGACCGGCTCGAGTTTGTCGCGCAGAAACTCGCGGCAAAATAATCCAATCAATCAATTTACCAATCCATTACAGGAGAAATTTTCATGGGCCAAATCATCCATCTCAGCGCCGCTGACGGCTTCACGCTGCCAGCTTACGTTGCCACCCCCGCAGGCAAGCCAAAGGGAGCCGTCGTCGTCCTGCAAGAAATTTTCGGTGTCAATTCACACATTCGCGCAGTGGCTGACGGCTATGCCGCTGCCGGTTATCTGGCGGTCGCGCCAGCCACTTTCCACCGCGCGCAAGCTGCCGTGGACTTGGGTTACAGCGAGGCCGACATGGGCACCGGTTTCGGCTTCAAGACCGCCGTCGAGGCCTTGCCCGCACCCGGTGTGATGCAAGACATTCAAGCGGCGATCGCCTACGCCGGCACGGCGGCGGATGGCGCCAAGGTGGGCATCGTTGGTTATTGCTGGGGCGGTCTGTTGACTTGGCGTTCGGCTTGCGCACTGAGCGGCCTGAGCGCGGCAGTTTGCTATTACGGCGGCGGCATGACCACGGCCGAAGAATCAGCCCGCCAGCCGACATGCCCGGTGCTGGCGCACTTCGGCAACAAAGACCATTGGATTGCACTCGACACGGTCGAAGCTTTCAAGCGGGCACACCCTGACGTGCCGGTGCACATCTATGAAGCCGACCACGGCTTCAACTGCGACCAGCGCGGCTCGTACAACGAAGCAGCAGCCAAGTTAGCGCTTGAGCGCACGCACGCGTTTTTCGCCAAGCACTTGGGCTGACAAGGGCTGCGCTGCGGCCGCAGCGACAAGCGTGGGGGCGCTAGTTCTTTTGCGCCAAATAGCGCTTTCGCCACAGCACCATGACCGCCACGACGATCAGAAAAACCATGCAAGCCAGCGTCCACCAAAAGCCGGTGAAGCTGTGAATGATCGGCATGAATTCAAAGTTCATGCCGAAAAACCCAGTGATCAGGTTCAGTGGCAAAAAGATCGCTGTGAGCGCAGTGAGGGTGCGCATGATGTCGTTGGTGCGGTTGCTTTGCACCGAAAAATGCATCTGCACGGTGGTCTCGGCGCTTTGCTCTAAGCGCCGCACGTGGTGCACCACGCGTTCGATGTGTTCCAGCACGTCGCGTGAGCGCACCTTGAGCAGTTCACGCTCGCGCTGCAGTGCTGGCGTCAGGCCTTCGGGCCAGGTCTCGATGGAATCGACCCAGTCTTGCAGCGCCGACCGCTGGTCTTCGCAAATCTCGTCGAGGTGGTGCAAGGCCAGCCGGGCATCGAGCACCGAGCTCCAGTTGTTGAAGCGGGCACTGGGTTTGAGCAACTCAGACTGCCAGTGGTCCATCTGCCGTGTCAGGTCGCGCCGCAGTTCCAGATAACCGTCGACCATCAGGTTGATGACGCGCAGCATCAAATCGGCGGGGCTGGTCGGCAATTTGACACCCGCCTCGCGCGACTCGGCGCTGCTGGCGTTGAGCAGTCGGAGGGCATAAGCGTCACGCACGCTGCAGTCGGTCGGGTGCACCGTCAGCAAGACTTGATCGAACACGGCAAAGGCGACCGGACTGGTGTCGATGCGCCTGAGCACGGGTGGCCCGCTTTGCCGTTGGCTTGGCAGCTTGCGCTCGGGTGTGGTGCCGGCTAGACCCAGCGGCTCAGCGTCAGCACTGCGCGCCGCCAGACGGCGAAACACCAGCACGTCGTATTGCGAGGTGTAGTCGTAGTGCGACGGCAGTTGGTGGCTGAGCAAGTCCGAGACATGCAAGTCGACCAGTTGGGTGCCGGTCAGGCCTTGCAAGGTGGCTTGAATGTCAGCTTGCCGAGCCTCAAACTCAGGCCTAGAGCAGGCGAGCCAGATGAAACCTTGTTGTGCACGGGCTGGTGCGAGTGAGTCAGGCAGTGCCTCGGCCTCGGTGACCTTGCCTGCCGCGATGTGAAAAACCCGCATCGCAACCGATCAGGCCTGGCGCAGTTTGCGTGCGGCGTCGATGGCGAAGTACGTCAGCACACCATCCGCACCGGCGCGTTTGAAGGCCAGCAGGCTCTCCATCATGACCGCATCGTGGTCCAGCCAGCCGTTGAGTGCCGCGGCTTTGAGCATGGCGTATTCACCGCTGACTTGGTAGGCAAAGGTGGGAATCTTGAATTCGTCTTTGACGCGGCGCACCACGTCCAAGTAAGGCATGCCGGGTTTGACCATCACCATGTCGGCGCCTTCAGCGATGTCGAGAGCGACTTCGCGCAGGGCTTCGTCGCTGTTGCCGGGGTCCATTTGATAGACCTTTTTGTCGGCCTTGCCCAGGTTGCCGGCCGAGCCGACAGCGTCGCGAAACGGGCCGTAAAAAGCGCTGGCGTACTTGGCGCTGTAGGCCATGATGCGTGTGTGAATCAAGTGGCGTGATTCCAGTGCCGTGCGAATCGCAGCGATGCGTCCGTCCATCATGTCGCTGGGCGCGACGATGTCGACGCCGGCTTCGGCCTGTGCCAGGGCTTGCTGAACCAACACGGTCACGGTCTCGTCGTTGAGGATGTAGCCGTTCTCGCCAAGCAGGCCGTCTTGGCCGTGGCTGGTGTAGGGGTCGAGCGCGACGTCGGTCATCACGCCCAGCTCGGGGAAGCGTTGTTTCAGTTCGCGCACCACCTTCGGGATCAAGCCGTCCGGGTTCAGGGCTTCGCGGCCATCGATGGTTTTCAGTGCCGGGTCAATCACGGGGAACAAGGCCATCACCGGAATCCCCAGCTTGACGCACTCTTCGGCCACGGGCAACAGCAAGTCCAAGCTCAGTCGCTCAACGCCGGGCATGGAGCTAATCGCCTCGCGGCGCTGTTGGCCATCGGTGACGAAGACCGGGTAAATCAAGTCGTGCGGCGTCAAGGCGTTTTCACGCACCAGGTTGCGTGTGAAGCTGTCGCGACGCAGGCGGCGGGGCCGGCCAAGGGGAAAGGGAGCAAATGGGGTCATGGGCAAATTGTGCCAAAGGTTTCAATCTGCCGTACGTAGTATTCCTCAGCCGAGCTGCTGAGACGCGACCTTAGAATTATTTTGTGCAGCGGCTGAAAGGTGCTGCGCCCCGCTTTCCTCCCTTAGCGGGAGCCATGCGTGGCAACACGCAAAGGCTTTAAGCGCCCGGTTGACTCTGTGTCACGCCGGGCATTTTTTTGCCTGTTTTCGGCGCAGAGCCGGCGCTACACTCGAAGCCATGCTCTGGGTCAAAGCTTTCCACATCGTTTTCATAGCCAGTTGGTTCGCGGGCCTGTTTTACCTGCCGCGGATTTTTGTCAATCTGGCGATGGTGCCTGCCGGCAGCGTCGCCGAGCGCGAGCGCTTGCTGTTGATGGCGAAAAAGCTGCTGCGCTTCACCACGCTGTTGGCCTTTCCCGCGCTTGGTTTGGGCGCTTGGCTTTGGCTATTGAACTTCGATGCGTTCAATCAGGGCTGGATGCACGCCAAACTGGTGGTGGTGGTGCTGGCCATTGGTTATCACCACAGCTGCGTGCGGATACTGGCCCGATTTGAAGCTCATCGCAACACGCGCAGCCACGTCTGGTGGCGCTGGTACAACGAACTGCCGGTCTTGTTGCTGGTCTGCGCCGTCGTGCTGGTGGTGGTCAAGCCTTGGCAGGGTTGAGGCCGTAATGGGGTCACGCTGTGAGCCCGGATAAGCACCAAACGTCTGCTGGGCCTCTGGCTCTGGCGGCCATTTGCTTGGTCGTTTACGCGAGCCTTTACCCTTTCACAGACTGGCGCGACCAAGGCCTCTCCCCGTTTACTTTTATCAGTGCGCCACTGCCGCATTACTGGACGGGTTTTGATATCGGCATTAATTTGCTGGGGTATGCGCCGCTGGGATTTTTGCTGGCGCTTGCGGCTCACCGAAGCGGGCGTGCAGCGCACGCTATCAGCGTTGCCGCATTGGTGTCCACTTTGCTGTCGCTGTCTATGGAGACTTTGCAAAACTATATCCCCACGCGCGTTCCATCGAATGTTGATTTGGCCTTGAACGTGATCGGTGCTTGGATGGGGGCTTGCAGCGCCAGTTTGCTCGAAAAAATGGGCGTGCTGCAGCGCTGGAATGATTTTCGGGCGCGCTGGTTTGCGCTGGATGCACGCGGCGCGCTTGTTTTATTGGCACTGTGGCCGGGGGCGTTGTTGTTTCCGGTGTCGGTACCACTGGGCTTGGGGCAAGTGTTTGAGCGGCTTGAATTGCTGTTGGTCGATGCACTGCAGGACACGCCTTTTTTAGACTGGTTGCCGGTGCGCGACATCGAGCTACAACCCATCCTGCCTGGCGCTGAAATGGTTGCGGTGGCGCTGGGCGGTTTGATCCCGTGCTTGATCGGCTATGGCGTCATTCGGGGTCTGGCGCGGCGGGCCATGTTCATGTTGCTGCTGCTGTCGAGTGGTGTTTTGTTCACAGCGCTTTCCGCGGCGCTGAGCTACGGACCTGACCATGCGTGGGTCTGGTTGGATGGCCCGCCGGTAAGGGCTGGGTTCATTGGCGCAGCACTCCTCATGCTGTTGACGCTGTGGGTGCCGCATAGAGTCGCGGTTGCGCTGGCGCTGCTGGCGCTGGCCGTGCAGCTGACCTTGCTGAATCAGGCCCCCGAGAATCCTTACCTGGCGCAAACGCTACAAATATGGGAACAGGGGCGATTCATTCGGTTCAATGGACTGGCCCAGTGGCTGGGTTGGTTGTGGCCGTTTGCTGCACTGGGTTATGTCTTGCTACGGCTTTCGCACACAAAAGACGACACCTTAAAATCAACGCATGAATCAAGACCTCCGCCCTTCTGAATCTGACGGCCCCCCGGATTCCTACTATCAGCGCCATATTTTCTTTTGCCTGAACGAGCGCCCCAACGGCGCCGAGGCTTGCGCCAATCACCGCGCCCAAGAGGCCTTTGACCGCTGCAAGTCGCAAGTCAAGGCCGCCGGTTTGTCTGGCCCCGGACAAGTGCGCGTCAACAAAGCCGGTTGTCTCGACCGTTGTGCGGCTGGGCCGGTCGCGGTGGTCTATCCCGAAGCGGTTTGGTACAGCTACGTCGACGAACAAGACATCGACGAAATCGTCGAGTCGCACCTTAAAAACGGCCAAGTGGTGGAGCGACTGCTGACGCCGCCGCACCTCGGCCGTTGAGGTATTCCGCATTCTTTGCTCATTGTCTGAACGAGAGATCGCTGTGAACGTGCACACTCAAAAATCAAGTTTCCAAGGCGCCGCCGGCTTGATAGAAATGGCGCTGGACGCGCCAGCGGAGCCTTCCAAGGGTGTGGCGGTCATCGCTCATCCGCACCCGCTCTTTGGCGGCACCATGGACAACAAAGTGGTGCAAACCTTGGCGCGGGCCTTCACCCAATGCGGCTGGACGGCGGTACGGTTTAATTTTCGGGGCGTCGGTGCTAGTGCGGGCACGCATGACAACGGCCTGGGCGAGATGGATGATTTGCTGGCCGTGGTGCACCATGCAGCGCCCGCCGGCCGACTGGCCTTGGCCGGGTTTTCTTTCGGCGCCTTCGTCACGTCGAACGCCTTTGCCCAGCTCAACACCGAGCGCGAGATTGACTCGCTGGTGTTGGTCGGCGTGGCCGCCAGCCGCTTCGCTGTGGTGCCGATCGCCGCTGAGGCGCACGCTAAAACGTTGCTGATTCATGGTGAGCAAGACGACACCGTGCCATTGGCTTCGGTGTTGGATTGGGCTCGGCCACAGACACTGCCGGTGACAGTCGTGCCCGGTGTGGGGCATTTCTTTCATGGACAGTTGCCACTTTTAAAGAGTTTGGTGGTCCGGCATTTGGGCCACACCTCAACTTGAGCTGCGGGCAGAGCGCCTCAAGCTTCAATTGACTGCGGCTGATGCGTTGCCGTCCACCCCGGTCACATTTTTTGACTTCCCGGCCGACGCCGACACAGATGAGTGAGACCCTATGCACCGATTGTCACGCGCCCTGAGCGCCGCCGCGACCGCCTTGATCCTTGCCATGTCGCCCGTCTGGTTGAGCGCAGTGCACGCCCAAGCGCCACAGCCGCCCGAAGTGGCGGCGCGCTCTTATCTGCTGCTCGACGTCACGGCCAATCAGATCTTGGCGGCCAAGGACATTGACTCGGCCGTCGAGCCCGCCTCGCTGACCAAGCTGATGACCGCCTATTTGGTGTTTGACGCCCTGAAGTCCAAAAAAATTGACCTCCAACAAACGTTAGGCGTCAGCGAGCGGGCTTGGAAAATGCCGGGCGCCCGGATGTTCATTGACCCGAAGATGCAGGTCCCTGTGGAAGACCTGCTCAAAGGCATGATTGTTCAGTCGGGCAACGACGCGACCGTCGCACTGGCCGAAGGCGTGGGCGGTACGCTGGAGCGCTTTGTGCAGCTGATGAATGAGCGGGTCAAAATTCTAGGCATGACCTCGACTCATTACACCAATCCGGCAGGTTTGAGCGAGCCTGGACAGACCACCACGGCGCGTGATCTGAGCATTTTGGCGACCCGACTGATGCACGATTTCCCGGAGCACACCGGGTATTACGCGATGAAGAAATACCGATACCCCGGCACGCCGGCTGCCAACGACTCGAATCGCAATTTGCTGTTGTTCCGCGATCCAACGGTGGACGGCTTGAAAACCGGTCATACCAATGCGGCTGGTTTCTGCATGATCGCCACTGCCAAGCGTGATTTTCCGAATCTGGGCGCTAACAATACGCCCGGCAGCCGTCGAGTTTTAGCCGTCGTCTTGGGCGCAGCCAGCGAAAACGCCCGCGCCACAGAAGCCCAAAAATTGCTGAATTGGGGGTATACCGCGTTCGAAGCCGTCAAGCTGTTCGATGCCGGTCAAGCCGTCGTCACGCCCAAGGTCTGGAAGGGAAAGTCAAGTCTTGTCAAGCTCGGCCGTGCCGAAGCGATTGTGGTGGCGGTGCCGGCTGGCAGCGGTGGCAAGTTAAAAACCCAAGTGGTGCGGCCTGATCCGCTGGTGGCTCCTTTTTCGCGCTGGCAGCCCCTGGGCAAGCTCAAGGTCAGCACGGCCAACGATGTCGTGGTGGCCGAAGTGCCGCTGATGACGCTGGAGGCGGTGGACGAGTCTGGCGTGCTGGGTCGCGCTTGGGATTCGGTGCGTTTGTGGATCAAATAATGCTCAACGCAAGCCGTGCTTCGGAGCCTGTTTACAGCCGTCAATCTGTGCTGCTACACTAGAAGGCTTTCCGGAAATTCCGGAGGGATGCACGTTTTCAAGTTTTCACGTACTTGCTGCGGGTATCAAGATAGTTAAATATTCGACGTTTAGGGACGTTTTTACATGCCAACCATTAATCAGCTAGTGCGCCAGGGGCGCGAGGTCGAAAAGATCAAATCGAAGAGTCCTGCTATGCAGAACTCGCCACAGCGCCGCGGCGTGTGCACCCGTGTGTACACAACAACGCCTAAGAAGCCAAACTCCGCTCTGCGTAAAGTCGCCAAAGTGCGCTTGACCAATGGGTTCGAGATCATCTCCTACATCGGCGGCGAAGGCCACAACCTGCAGGAACACAGCGTGGTGCTGGTTCGTGGCGGTCGTGTCAAAGACTTGCCGGGTGTGCGTTACCACATCGTGCGTGGCTCGCTTGACTTGCAAGGCGTGAAAGACCGCAAGCAGTCGCGCTCCAAGTACGGCGCGAAAAAGCCAAAGGTCAAATAAGCCACTATGGCTTGACCGGTTCGGTCTGCGCAAGCAGTGTCCGCGCCAAAAGCGCTTGCAAATAGTTTGCAAATGTCTTTAAAAAACAAGGTGCTCCCCTCGCCCTGGCCGGTGTTGTGAGCGAAGTGACCCAAGCGCAAATAGTTGTGCCGGTCGAGTAAGTGAGAGCTGAATAAGTTCTCGCGGTGTTGCCCCAAAATGTCTTGGTGTGGCGCCAGCTGAAGCAAAGAGGTGAAAAAATGCCACGTCGTCGCGAAGTCCCTAAACGTGAAATTCTTCCTGATCCAAAATTTGGCGATGTCGATCTTGCCAAATTCATGAACGTGATCATGCAAGGCGGCAAAAAGGCCGTCGCAGAGCGCATCATTTATGGCGCGCTCGAATTTATCGAGAAAAAGAACCCAGGCAAAGACCCGCTCGAGGCTTTCCATATGGCTATTGGCAACATCAAGCCAATGGTTGAAGTGAAGTCCCGTCGTGTCGGTGGTGCAAACTACCAAGTGCCGGTTGAGGTTCGTCCTGTCCGTCGTATGGCATTGGCCATGCGTTGGCTCAAAG
>Ga0208916_10000362_pt1 | contig 21939 bp, 22 predicted proteins | sample DEB19_08_DNA_5_FD_184523 | JGI IMG/M metagenome (GOLD analysis project Ga0208916, IMG submission 184523) | Aqueous microbial communities from the Delaware River and Bay under freshwater to marine salinity gradient to study organic matter... | ecosystem: Environmental > Aquatic > Marine >... | reverse complement strand
CGCCGGCTGCGTACGTGTCACCGCAGTGACATCGGCGGCTGACGGGGTTGGCATTGTCTTTGCTGCCGCTTCCAACTGGGCTGGGGTGGCCACCAGTGGGGGCACCTTGCCCAGTTTGCGCCGCTGGTCCATTTTTGCAATGAAATCTGTCTCGCTTGGCATCGCATCACCTTCGAAGCGGTCAAGTAAGTCGCCTTTGAAGAACACGGAATAGTTGAATGCTTGAGCTGACACGCCCTGACGTCGAAGCGTGAAGACATAGTCCCAGCGGTCCGCGTGGAAAACGCTGGCCAGCAACGGCGTACCCAACACATTGCGCACGTCGCTGCGGCTCATGCCCACCCGCAATTGCGTGACTTGCTCGTTGGAAATAAAATTTCCTTGCACCACATCTGCGCGGTAAGGCGTGATCCAGCGGACGGGGTTGAATGCACTGGCGCTCAGGTTGGACGTCGCGGTGCTGGAACAACCTGCCAGCACCGCGCAAGCTGTGACGATCAGGCCGGCCAAGAAGGGAGAGCGGTGGTGTACGAGCATGACAATAGGTGTGACGATATGATGGATCATTGTAGCGGCTGAGTGCCGTTGTTCATTGGGCGCGATGCTCTGTTCATCCCTTGAGATATCCCTGAGAAAATCCATGAGTAACATTGATGAATTAAAGAGTACCGGCCTCAAGGCGACACTGCCGCGGCTGAAAATCCTTGAGATTTTTCAGGTCGGTAAACAGCGACACATGACTGCTGAAGATGTCTTTCGGGTGCTGCTCGAAGAACGTTCCGATATTGGCCTGGCCACGGTCTACCGGGTGTTGACGCAGTTTGAACAAGCCGGCTTGCTGAATCGCAGCAACTTTGAGTCGGGTAAGGCCGTTTATGAAATCAATGAAGGGCAGCACCACGACCATTTGGTGTGTTTGGACTGCGGCAAGGTGGAAGAGTTTTACGACGCCGAGATTGAAAAGCGGCAAAACGATGTCGCGCAGACCAAGGGCTTCACGATTGCCGATCACTCTTTGTCTATCTATGCCAATTGCACCAAGACGGCGTGTCCGCACCGGACTGTGTCGTCGCGACTTCATGCTTAATACTTGATGCGCTGGCAGGGTTTCTGCCTTCGCTTTTATTTTATTCAGTCGCCGCTTTCCATGGCCTTGCGGTGCCGTTCCACAAAATCTTGGTAGGTATTGACACCGCGCAGTTGCAGAATCGCGTTACGCACCGCGGCTTCTACCAACACAGCGATATTGCGGCCAGCCTCAACCTGAATAATGACTTTGCGAACCGGAATGCCGAGCAAGTCCTGCGTCAGGGGTTCGTACGGAATGCGCTCATATTCACGCTCCAGCGTTTCACGCCGCACCAGATGCACGATGAGCTTGAGCCTGAGTTTGCGGCGGACAGCCGTCTCGCCAAAAATGGCTTTGATGTCTAGCAGACCGATGCCGCGCACTTCGAGCAAGTTCTGCAGAAGTTCAGGGCAGCGGCCTTCAATCGTGGTCTGGTTGATGCGAAAAAGATCGACCGCGTCATCTGCCACCAAGCCATGACCGCGTGAAATAAGTTCAAGGCCGAGTTCGCTTTTGCCCAAGCCGGATTCGCCAGTGATCATCACACCCATGCCCAGAATGTCCATGAACACGCCATGCATGGATGTGCGGTCGGCAAAGTGCTTGGACAGGTAGGCGCGCAGCACGTCAATCACGAAGGCGGCAGACTCAGACGTTGCAAACATCGGTAGCTGCCCACGTTCGCACATGGAAATCAAGGTATCTGGTGCGGTCTGGCCGTCTGCCACGACCATCACCGGCGGCTCTAGGGTGATGATGCGCGAGATGCGGCGCGCGCAGTCTTCCCGGCTACCTTGGGTGAGGTAAGCGACTTCACGTTCACCCAGAATTTGCACCCGGTAAGGATGGATGTAGTTCAGGTAACCGACCAGATCGGCGCCCGAGCGTGCGGCCCGCACGGCCACTTCATCAAAGCGTCGATCCGAAGCGCCAAGCCCGGCCACCCATTGCCATTTCAGTGCGGCGCGGTGGTCTTCGAACAAGGCTTCAGCGCTGATGACGGAGGGCTTCATGCAAGTGTGCGGGTGGATTCAAGGGTTCGTGTGGGTCGAATGCCAGGTGGCGATCAGCTGGTGCAAGTCGGCGCCCGAATGGCTGAGCTTGAGTTGTTCCCGCAGCGTGCTGTCGCTCAGCAGTTCAGCAATTTCCGACAGGATTTCCAGATGTTTCTGCGTCGCCGCTTCAGGCACCAACAGAAAAATCAGCAGCCTGACTGCTTGCTCATCCGGGGCATCGAAGCCAATTGGCGCTGCCAGTTGGAAGACGGCCGCCAACGGTGCTTTCAAGCCTTTGATGCGACCGTGCGGAATGGCAACGCCATGGCCGAGGCCGGTCGAGCCCAGCCGTTCGCGGGCAAACAGGCTGTCCGTGACGAGGGCGCGGTTCAGCCCGTGCAGGTTTTCAAAAAGCAGGCCAGCTTCTTCGAACGCGCGCTTTTTACTGGTGGCTTCGACGCCAACCAGAATTTGGGCAGGGGGGAGTATTTGCGAAAGACGGTTCATAACGATCTTCAAGTCGCCGAATTATGCACTTGGTACAGCCGTCACGATCGAGATTGCATAAAAAAGCCGCCAGAGTGATCTGGCGGCGGTCCGGAAACGCGGAAGGTCAATCTTGATATTTGGCCGACACGTGGTGGTGGTCTTGGGTTTTGTCCTTGTAGCGACCGACTTGGCGGTCCAGCTTATCGGCCAGTTCGTCGACCGCAGCATACAGGTCTGAGTGAGAGCTTTCGGCAAAAAGGTCACGGCCTTTAACGTGCACGTTGCACTCAGCGCGCTGTCGGAGTTCTTTCTCTTTCATGTTGTCAACCGTCAAAAGGACTTTGATGTCGACCACCTGGTCAAAATGCCGGGCAATTCGATCGAGTTTCGTGGTCACGTAACCGCGCAGGGCGGGGGTGACTTCAAGGTGGTGGCCGCTGATCGTCAAGTTCATAAAAGACTCCTTTTCCATTGGGAAGGGGTTTTAAAAGCGCCATCCGGTCATGGAAACCTGATGGCATACGGAACTTCGCTTTCGGTTTCACTATGCACCTGAAGGCCAGCAATTGCAATCTCGCGCTGCAACAAATTGCAGCGCATGCTGGTGCACCATTTAGACGGCCTCACCAGTGCGTTGGCAGCGGCTTACTCGCGCACATTTTGTAAAACTTTGAGATTCATTTTTTCGGAGAAAGGCGCTTGCCCATCTTTGAAAGCTCATCTGGCAAGCCAGAAGTCATCCCAAATTTGAAATAGCCTGGCTCCGCGGGTTTTGACGGGCGGCTCCAATGCCATAATTCCCGCCATGTTCAATGACGGAGTAATCCTTGGAAAGCAGTCCTAGTCGCTAGCTTTCAATCCCGCAGGGTAAAGACTGCACTGGGGTTGAAAGCGATGCACATCCACCAACCCCCGCCCCGTGTGGCCTTGTCTGACCAAGTCCGTGCGTGTCCGCCCTTGAATCCCAACGGGAGTCCGTCATGATCAATATTTTCACGCTCGTCAATGGGCGACTTTTCCAAGAAGAAATCGAGTCGCTGGAAGAGCTGTCCAAGTTCAACCCTATCTGGGTCGATTTGGAATCCCCAACGCCTGAAGAAAAATACTGGATCAAGCAGTATTACGGCCAGTCCATCCCTGACAACGTCATGGACGAGGACATTGAAGAGTCAGCCCGTTTTTACGAAGAAGACAACGGCGAGTTACATATTCGCTCAGACTTTTTGATTGCTGACGCCGATGAGCCACGCACGGTTCGGGTCGCTTTTATCTTGAATTTGGTCAACGACGATTTGAAAAACAAGGGCGTGTTGTTCTCCATCCATGATGAAGATGTGCCCGTGTTTCGGTTGTTGCGCATGCGTGCCCGTCGCTCGCTCGGCTTGATTGATGACGCCAAAGAAGTCTTGCTCAAATTGTTTGATGCTGATGCGGAATATTCGGCCGACACGCTTGAGGGGATTTATGTCGATCTGGAAAAAGTCAGCACCAAAGTGCTGTCTGGTGACCTGACCGACGTGATGGCCGGCGAGGTGCTGGGTGCTATTGCACGGCATGAAGACTTGAGCGGGCGGATTCGCCGCAACATGATGGACACCCGGCGTGCGGTGAGCTTCATGATGCGCAGCAAGATGCTCAGTTCAGAACAGTTTGAAGAGGCCCGGCAGATTTTGCGCGACATCGATTCGCTCGATTCCCACACGGCCTTTTTATTCGACAAGATCAACTTCTTGATGGATGCCACCGTGGGTTTCATCAACATCAACCAGAACAAGATCATCAAGATTTTCTCGGTGGCCAGCGTGGCGTTGCTGCCGCCGACCCTGATCGCCAGCTCATACGGCATGAACTTCAAGTTCATGCCGGAGCTGGATTGGTCGCTGGGTTATCCGTATGCGTTGGCGCTGATGGTGGCCAGCGCCTTGGTGCCGATGTGGTATTTCCGCCGCCGCGGCTGGCTGAAATAGACGGCCACACGTCGTTGACGTGTCAGGTCGGCACGGGCAGTGATCGAAGCAATTCGTCCATGATGCGCTGCGCATACAGGCTGGCCACATCCGTCACAAAAGTCGGAAAGTCGATGTGCGCTGTGTCATCGGCTCGATCCGAGATGGTGCGCATGGCCGCAAACGCCACGCCATAGTCTGCGCACACTTGGGCCACGGCGGCACCTTCCATTTCTACCGCCAGAGCTGTATGCCCGGCACCCTGCAAGGCTGACTGTAAGGCGCTGGATTCTGTAGCGCTGGAGACAAAGCGATCCCCGCTGGCGATCAGCCCGCGATGGACCTGCGCACCCGCCAAAATAGGGGGTGCTGTCTGGGTCGACGTTGTCAGTGCACGGTGGGCCGCTAGGGTGAGCAGGGCCGTCAGGGCGAGATCACAGGGAAAGCGTGAGCGGCCGTACAAGGGCACTTCATAGCGTGGGAACAGCGGGGACGCGTCAAGGTCATGCTGGATGAAGTCTTCAGCCACCACCACATCACCGACCTTGACGCCTTGCGCCAAGCCGCCAGCCACACCGGTGAAGACAATCCGGCTGACCGCAAAGTGCCCGATCAAAACGGCGGCGGTCAACGTCGCCGAGACCTTGCCAATGCGTGACAGGCCCAGCGCTACCGGCTGGCCATGCAGTTGGCCGAGCCAAAAGTCACGTCCCGCCACGGTTTGTTTTTGAGCGCCCTTGAGTTGCTCCAGCAGGCCATGCTGCTCTTCAGGTAACGCACTCAAAATAGCAGTCAGCGGCAGGCGCGAGTTGGCCAGCTTCATTTTTTGTCGCGCAACTCGCGGCGAAGAATCTTTCCGACGGGCGTCTTCGGTAAGTCGACCCTGAACTCAATCACTTTCGGCAGCTTGTAGCCGGCTAGGTTGGCCTTGCAGTAATCACGCACCTGGGCTTCTGTCAGACCGGGATGTCTTTTGACGATCACCAGTTTGACGGCTTCGCTGGTTTTGTCGTCGGGCATGCCAACGCAGGCGCATTCGAGCACACCATGGAGTTCACTCACCACGTCTTCGATTTCGTTTGGATAGACGTTGAAGCCGCTGACGAGGATCATGTCTTTTTTGCGATCAATGATGCTGAAATAGCCGTTCTCGTCGACGATCCCGATATCACCCGATTTGAAGTAACCGTCTGCAGTCATGACCTTGGCTGTTTCATCCGGGCGCTGCCAGTAGCCGGCCATCACTTGCGGGCCTTTGATCGCTATCTCACCGGGCTCACCTTGCGGCACTTCGTGGCCTTCGTCATCCAGTAGCTTGAACCAAGTGCCCGGAATCGGCAGCCCGATGGTGCCGGTGAAATGGCGGCTGTTGGTCGGGTTGCAGCTGGCTGATGGCGACGTTTCCGACAGGCCATAGCCCTCACAGATTGGGGAGCCTGTTTTCTCCAGCCACATTTGGGCCACGGTGTTCTGCACGGCCATGCCACCCCCCAGCGAGACTTTCAAGTGTGACCAGTCCACTTGATTGAAGTTGGGGTGGTTCGCCAAGCCTTTGAACAAGGTGTTGACCGCCGGGAAGATGTGGACTTGATGCTTGGACAACTCTTTGAGCACCGCCGGCAAGTCGCGTGGATTGGGAATCAGGATGTTCTTCGCACCGATGCGCATGCACAGCATCATGTTCACAGTGAAAGCGAAGATGTGATACAGCGGCAAGGCGCACACATACACGGCTTGTGTGCTGGCCGGCAAGCTGGCCATGGCCGGGACATTCCAGGCTTCTGACTGCAGCAAGTTAGCGATCACGTTGCGGTGCAATAGCACCGCGCCTTTCGAGACGCCGGTGGTGCCGCCGGTGTATTGCAGTACGGCCACATCATCGGGTGTCAGTTCCGGTTGAGTCAGCTTGACACGCTGGCCTTGCGCAACGGCATCGTTAAAGCGTACGGCCCGCGGCAAGTTAAAGGCGGGTACCCATTTTTTGATATGCCGAATGACGAGATTGACGATGGCGCCTTTGAGGAGCCCGAGCTGGTCGCCCATGGCGCACAGCACCACATGCTTGACCGGTGTGTTGGCGATGCATTCTTCCAGCTTGCTGGCGAAGTTCTCGACGATGACGATGGCCTTGGCGCCCGAGTCCTTGAGCTGGAACTCCAGTTCACGCGGCGTGTACATCGGGTTGACGTTGACCACCACGTAGCCGGCGCGCAAGATGGCCGCCACGGCCACGGGGTACTGCGGGCAGTTGGGCATCATGATGGCGATCCGTTCGCCCTTGGCCAGGCCCAGACTTTGCAGGTAAGCGGCCAAGCCTTTTGACAGCTTGTCGGTCTGGCCGAAGGTGACATCCTTGCCCATGAAACTGTAGGCCACGCGGTCTGCGTACTTGGCAAAGCTCTCTTCCATGAGAGTGACCAGTGAGGCGTACTGCGTTTCGTCGATATCGGCTGGGACGCCTTTGGGATAAGCCTTCAGCCAAGGGCGTCCGGTGTCGGATGCTGTCATTTTTGTTCTCCTCCATTCATATCAAAAATGCAGCGCTCCGGTGGCCGGTGCACGCCCTCTCTGGGGCTTTCTGCCTGTCGTGACAAAGGGCGTTGGTGCCGCCCTTTGTCTTATTCGATCGCTTTGCCCATGTCTTCAATGATCTTCTTGGCATCGCCAAAAACCATCATGGTCTTGTCCATGTAGAAAAGCTCGTTGTCGAGGCCCGCGTAACCGGCCGCCATTGAGCGCTTGTTGACAATGACGGTCTTGGCTTTGTAGGCCTCCAAAATTGGCATGCCGTAAATCGGACTGCCCTTGACGTGTGCCGCCGGATTCACCACGTCGTTGGCTCCCAAAATAATGGCGACGTCGGCTTGGCCGAATTCTGCATTGATGTCTTCCATTTCGTGGACCTGGTCGTAGGGCACTTCGGCTTCGGCCAGCAACACGTTCATGTGACCTGGCATGCGACCAGCCACCGGGTGAATCGCGTACTTGACGCTGATGCCGCGGTCGGTGAGTTTTTGTGCGAGCTCCTTGACGGAGTGCTGCGCACGGGCCACGGCCAAGCCGTAGCCGGGCACGATGATGACGGATTCGGCATTGCCCAAAATGAAGGCGGCGTCATCGGCAGAACCTGACTTGACATTGCGTTGTTCGGTTGAACCAACCGCGGCTGTGCCGGCGTCGCCCCCAAAACCGCCCAGAATCACATTGAAGAACGAGCGGTTCATCGCCTTGCACATGATGTACGAGAGGATGGCACCGGACGAACCCACCAGCGAACCGGCGACGATCAACATGGCGTTGTTCAACGAAAAACCAATGCCTGCTGCAGCCCAGCCTGAATAGCTGTTCAGCATCGAGACCACCACCGGCATGTCGGCGCCGCCGATGGGGATGATGATCAGCACGCCCATCACAAAAGACAAAGCGAGCATGGCAAAAAATGCGTTCCAGCTGCCGGTGAAGGTGAAGACCAGACCGAGACCCAAGGTCGCCAGACCGAGTACCAAGTTCAGCTTGTGCTGACCCGAAAAAGTGACGGGTGCGCCCTGGAATAAACGAAATTTGTACTTGCCGCTGAGCTTGCCAAAGGCAATCACCGAGCCGCTGAAGGTGACGGCACCAATCGCTGCGCCTAGGAACAACTCCAGCCTGTTACCCGCCGGAATGTTGGCGGTCCCCAAGCCTTTGGCGACGATGGCAAAGGCATCTGGTTCAGCCATCGCGGCCACCGCGATGAACACCGCGGCCAGACCGATCATGCTGTGCATGAAGGCGACCAATTCTGGCATCTTGGTCATCTCGACGCGCTTGGCCATGATCGTGCCTGCGGCACCGCCGACCACCAACGCGACCAGCACATAGACCATGCCTTGCGCCGCGCCGTTGGAGAGCTCGACGATGAGGGCAGCGGTGGTCAGCACGGCAATGCCCATGCCGGCCATGCCGAAGGCGTTGCCGCGAATCGAGGTGGTCGGGTGTGACAGACCTTTGAGCGCCTGAATAAAGCAGACCGATGCCAGCAAATACAGCAGGGTGACGAGGTTCATGCTCATTTGGCGGCTCCTGCGTCAGCAGCCGGTGTGGCTGCTTTCTTTTCTTTTTTCTTGAACATTTCCAGCATCCGGCGTGTCACCAAAAAGCCGCCAAACACGTTGACGGCGGCCAGTGCTACGGCCAACACGCCCATGGTCTTGCCAAGCGGGGTGACGGTCATGGCGGCGGCCAGCATGGCGCCCACGATAACGATCGCTGAGATCGCGTTGGTGACCGCCATCAATGGGGTGTGCAGGGCTGGCGTGACGGTCCACACGACGTGGTAGCCGACATAAATAGCCAGCACAAAAATGATCAGGTTAATGATTCCGGGGGAGGCGAATTCCATGGTCTTACTTCCTCAAAATTATTTTTTGGTGACTTCGCCGTTGCGCGTCATCAGGCAAGCGGCAACGATGTCGTCTTCGAGGTCAATCGTCAGTGCCCCGTCTTTGTTGATGATCAACTTGAGGAAGTCCAACAGGTTGCGGGCGTAGAGCGCGCTGGCATCTGCCGCCACCAAGGCCGGCACGTTGGTCTCGCCAATCAAGGTCACGCCATGCTTGACGACGATCTGGCCGGGCTCGGTCAGCGGGCAGTTGCCGCCTTGCGGTGCTGCCAAGTCAACGATCACGCTGCCCGGCTTCATGGACTTGACCATGTCTTCGGTGACCAACACGGGTGCTGCGCGGCCTGGAATCAAGGCGGTGGTGATGACGATGTCCGCTTGCGCGACGCGCTTGGCGACTTCGGCTTTTTGGCGTGCCAGCCAGCTCGGTGGCATCGGCTTGGCGTAGCCGCCAACGCCGACAGCGGCTTCGCGCTCTTCGTCAGTTTCGTAAGGCACGTCGATGAACTTGCCGCCGAGGGACTCGACTTGTTCTTTCACGCTGGGCCGGACGTCGCTGGCTTCAATGACCGCGCCGAGTCGCTTGGCCGTGGCAATCGCTTGCAGACCGGCGACGCCGACGCCCAGAATCACCACCCGGGCGGCTTTGACCGTGCCGGCCGCCGTCATGAGCATGGGGAAAAAGCGTTGGTAGCGGTCTGCCGCCATGATGACCGCCTTGTAGCCGGCGATGTTGGCTTGCGAAGACAGCACGTCCATACTTTGTGCGCGGCTGGTGCGGGGCGCGGCTTCGAGCGCAAAAGACGTCAGGCCGGCGGTGGCCAGGCGTTGTAGACCTGTTGCATCAAAGGGGTTCAGCATGCCGGTGATGACGCCGCCAGAACGCGCCAATGGCATCTCGCTGTCCACGGGGCAGCGCACCTTGAGCACGATGTCGCAGGCATAGGCGCCGGCCGCATCGGTGATCTCAGCGCCGACGGCTTCGTAGGCGGCATCGGGCACGCTGGCGGCAACGCCGGCACCCGATTGAACGCGAACGGTATGGCCTTGAGCTTTTAGTTTTTTAGCCGTTTCTGGCGTGACGGCGACACGTGTCTCGCCTGTCATGATCTCCGCAGGTACCCCAATCAGCATGGGTCTCTCCTTGTTGTGGGGCGGAACTCCCGCCCACTGGTTTTTTAGCTGTCAAGAAGCTTACATGAGTTTTTTCGCAGTTCGCCCCTGAGAGGGGTTCTTTTTGACGATCTATTGACCCAAGTACGGAGCCAGCCCGGTCAGGTCGGGCGTCAAGTCAAGAGCTGTCTCAGGCGCAGCAGCGCGTGTTGCACGGTGGCGTCGCGCACGTGTTGGCGGTCGCCGTCAAAGCATCGCTTGTCGGTGATCAAGCCTTCGGGCGTGGCCCAGCCAAACCAGACGGTTCCAACCGGTTTGTCAGGGCTGCCGCCACCCGGCCCAGCGACACCGGTGACGGCCACGGCGACTTGCGCGCGAGAATGCCGCAGTGCTCCTTCGACCATGGCGCGGACGACGGGCTCACTGACGGCGCCGTGGCGCTCAATCAGGTCTGCCGGAACGCCCAGCAACTCGGTCTTGGCCGCGTTGGAGTAGCTCACAAAGCCACGCTCAAACCAGACGCTGGAGCCGGCCAGGTCGGTGCAAGCGGCCGCAATCAGGCCGCCGGTACAGCTTTCGGCGGTGGCCAGCAGCAGCTTTTTCGACAGCAGTTGCTCGGCCACTTGCGCGGTCAGTGCGTGACGTGCCGACAGGTTGGCGCTCACCACCACAGCTTCCAGAAGGACAAAACGAGCAAGGTGCAAAAAGCGGCCAGTACATCGTCGAACATGATGCCGAAGCCGCCACGCGGACCGAAGCCTTTGAAGTGCTGGTCGGCCCAAGCCATCGGGCCAGGTTTCAAAGCATCAAAGGCGCGGAACAGCCCAAAGGCGACGATTTGAGCGACGAAGCTCGCTGGCAATAGCAGCCACAAGACAATCCAAAAAGCGGCTATTTCGTCCCACACGATGTGACCAGAATCGGCCACCTTCATGTGCTGCGCCGTGACCGTGCAGGCCCACCAACCCACCAGCAGTGATCCGGCAATGACCCAGCCTAGCTGCGTGACGGAGAGCCAATGTTGCATGACGAGAAAAGCCAGCCAGGCCCACAGCGTGCCAGCGGTGCCAGGTGCCACTGGGCTCAGGCCCGAGCCAAATCCGAGCGCAATGAAATGCGCTGGGTGCGACAGCAAAAAGCGCGGCGAGGGCCGCAAGATGGCGGCGGCTTCGGCTGAAGGCGTCATGGCGTGGCGATCAAGGGAGTCATGAGAAGTGGTCAAACGAGGTGAAGTGCATGGGTAACTCGCGCCCGTTTTCATCGAGCAGTTGCAGCCCGGGTGCCGCGTTGATTCGGCCAATACAGTGGATCGGCGTGGCGCTTTTCAGTGCGGCCACTTGCAGCGCGGCGGCGGCGATAGACGGCGCGGTGAAGAGCAGCTCATAGTCGTCACCGCCTGACAGCACGCAGGTCAGTGCGGCTTCGTCGTTGATGCCGGCGCTCGGCCAATCGACGTGCGTCCGTGTGGCGAGTCGCGCCAGCGCTGCCGCCGTGTGCAGCGTCGCGCCGACCTTGGAGGCTTTTAAAAGATGTTGAATATCACCCACCAGCCCGTCGCTGAGGTCCATGGCCGAGCTGGCCAGACCGCGCAGCGCCAGACCCAAGGCGATGCGGGGGCTGGGTTCCTCAAGCCGCTGTCGTGCTCTTTTCAGTAGCGTGGGTGGCAGATGAAACTTCCCGCGCAAGGCTTCGAGCGCCAGTCGCGCATCCCCCAGATGACCGCTCACATAAATGTCGTCGCCAGGCTGTGCACCGCTGCGCAGCAAGGCTTGGCTCTTTCCGGCGGGCGCAGGCACGGAGCCAAACACCGTGATGCAGATATTCAGCGGCCCGCGCGTGGTGTCGCCACCGATCAGCTCGCAGCCGTGCGTGTCAGCCAGCGCGAACAGACCTTGTGCAAACGCTGCCAGCCAAGCCTCGTCGATCTGCGGCAGGGCCAGCGCCAGCGTGAAGGCTATCGGCTCGGCACCGCAGGCTGCCAGGTCACTCAGGTTGACGGCCAGTGCCTTGTGTCCCAGCGTGCGGGGATCGACGTCGGCAAAAAAATGCCGACCCTCCACCAGCATGTCGCTGGAGATGGCCATGTGCGTGCCGACGGGAGACTGCAGCAAGGCGCAGTCGTCACCAATCCCAAGCACCGCGCGCTTGGCGGGCCGCTTGAAATAGCGTTCAATCAGGTCAAACTCTCCCATGGGGCATGAGCATAACGCCGCATTCATGGTTTAAACAGAGGTGAAAAAACTGCTCGGGCGTTGGCGCAGGCGGAGCCAGATGGCCGAGCGGATACGCTTTCTGTCGACGTTGCTCACACTGTGGGCTTGTGCGGCCAGGCGGAAGGCGCAATAAAAGCTCACCCCCAAGTTCAGCAAGCCAATCAATGGGATCGCTGCCACGCACCACCAAAAAGCCGGCAGGCGCCATACATCCAAGCCCAGCGAGGCTCCGGCGGCGGCCAGTTGGCCGGCTGACAGCGTCACATGGCGGACATCGAGTTGCAGGCCCAAAAAATCCGTGATGGGCGGGATCATGCCCAGCATGAAGCCCAGCGCGATGCTCGATGCCAAGCCCGAGATGTTGTCGCGAACAAAGCTGGCCCAGCGGTCGGCTCGGGTGTTGCCCAAGGCTGCGGTGATGCGCGGGTTGTAACGCATGGCCGACTCCAGCCGGTTCAACACAAACCAGTTTTCAGCCCAGCCGGCCAGTAGGCTAGCGACAAACAGCAGCCCGCCGGTGAAGGCAGCCCACAGCAGGGTCGGGCCCAGCAGGCTCAGGTTGAGCAGCACATGCTGCGCTTCGGCGTGGCTGATCATCGGTTGGCCTCGGACCAGCATGACCAGCCAATTGATGAGCACGACCAGGGGCACGACCATCAAGACATTACCAAGTACCGAGGCTGATTGCGACCGCACCAAGTGCGTGACTTCGTCCACAAACGCAACTATGGCGTCGCTGGTGTCGAGTTCTTTGAGCTTGGCTGCCATGACGGGCGCGGTCATAGCGGGCTGCTTGGTGGCCAGCGTGAAGTGCAGCAATTGAATGACGACGAAGCTGCCCGCGTACACCAGACTGGCACCCATGCCACTCCAGAAAGCCGACAAGCCGAGGCCGATGACGGCAAACTTCAGCGCGGTGGTGATGGCCGTGATAGCGCCGCCACCCAGCGCTTTGCCCAACATGTCACGGTAGTCGGCGCGGTTGCGGGTGATGTAGCGCTCGCCGGTTTCGGCACTGCGTTCGGCCATCTTGGCGGCCAACAAGGTGGAGTTGGCGGCGATCAGTGCACGAATACTTTTCCGGTCTTCGGCGACCAGTGCCATGCGCGCCAATTGCTTGACGGCGGCTAAGGCGGGTTTGGGCGACAGCAGACAGTCCAATAGTTCGCGGACTCGTAGAAACCGTGCCCTGAGCTGGCGCAGGCGAAACACCATGCCCATTGAAATACCGTGTTGGTCAAGGTGCGCGTAAATGCTGTTGATCGCGCGGCGGCAAGCCTCCATGCGCTCTCGGTAGCGTGCCACCGCCTCTTGCAGTTCGTCTGCATGGCGTTGGGGGTCAAAAAAGATCCGGCGCAGGTCTTCAACATCGGCTGGCAAGGCATGAAAGGGTCGCGCTCTTTTTTCTTCTTCGCTCATGCGCAGCCGCAGTTCCGGTGAAAACCCGGTGGCCCTGATTTGCGCCGTGCAATAAGTCAGTGCATCCAGCAGGCTGTGCTGCCAGCCCCACTCGTCGGTGTCCGGGCGCTCGGTCAGCAGATCCGTCAGCCCCCCGATCTGAACCTCGTCCAGCAGCGTCAGCCATTGGGCATCAAAACGGCTCGGCATGAGCAGCGAAAAGAGCTCGGCTGCGTCGGTGGTTTCAGGCGTCCCCGGCAGCAGTTTGACTCGGATGCGTTCGGTTAATTCGCTGATGAAGGCGGTCCGCGGGGCAAATCCAAAGTCGGCCAGCAAAGGGGTGACATCGATGGTTTGCAGCAGCGTGCGCCACCACGCTTGCAAGCGACTGTGTGCCGCAGGCTGAGCCTGCACCGCGTCCATGAATTGCTGCAGTCGGGCTACAGCGGCTGGCGCGGAACGGCTGTCGCCACGCACCCATTGCAGCAGATCGATGAGCCAGATGTGCCGGTCGGCCAGCGAGGCATTCGCGTCAAGTCGCGCCAGCAAGGTGGCCAGCGCCGGCAGGGCAGAGGGGGTCAGCGGCAAAGCTGGCCGTTCAGTGCAGCACCCGTGCGGCGGCGCCCGAGGTGGCTTCGAGCACAAACATCGGGATGGGCGCTTCGAAGCGGGTGGCATCTTCGGCGACGCAGAAATAACTGCCGTGCATGGTGCCGGTGGCGGTGCGCAGGCGCGAGCCACTGGTGTATTGAAAGGACTCGCCAGGCTTTAGCAGCGGTTGGTGGCCAACGACCCCTAGGCCTTTGACTTCTTCGTTGTGGCCGGTGGCGTCACTGATGAACCAGTGACGCGCGATCAATTGCGCCGCAATATCACCCGTGTTGGTGATGGTGACGGTGTACGAAAAAGTGAACACCCTGCTGTCGGGGTCGGATTGTTCCGGCAGGTACAGCGGCAGGACTTCGCAGGAAATTTGGTAAGTTGGCATGGCACTCAAAGTAAGCCCTGCATGTTAACGCGGCCTCTCAGAGCCTGCCCAGTCGTGCTGCTTCCTGCGACAATCTGCTGATGAGTACACCCGCTAAATCCAATAAGCCTGCTTACAAAATTGCGCCTTCTATCTTGTCGGCCGATTTCGCCCGACTGGGAGAGGAAGTCAAAAACGTCATCGCCGCTGGCGCCGACTGGATTCACTTTGACGTGATGGACAACCATTACGTGCCGAACCTGACCTTCGGTCCGATGATCTGCAGTGCCCTCAAGTCGCATGCTGTGACGGCTTCTGGCCAGCCCGTGCCGATTGATGTGCACCTGATGGTGCAGCCGGTAGATGCTTTGGCCGCCGCCTTTGCCGATGCCGGCGCCGACTACATCAGCTTCCACCCCGACGCCTCGGGTCACGTGCACCGTAGCGTGCAGGCCATCAAGTCAAAAGGCTGCAAAGCCGGGCTGGTGTTCAACCCGGCGGCGTCTATGGATGTGCTGGATTGGGTCATCGACGACATCGACCTGATCCTCATCATGAGTGTCAACCCGGGCTTCGGTGGCCAAAGTTTCATCGACTCGGCACTGCGCAAGATCGAGAACGCCCGCAAGCGCATTGATGCGTCTGGCAAAGATATCCGCTTGGAAGTGGACGGCGGCATCAAGACCGATAACATTGCCCGCATCGCCGCTGCGGGGGCTGACGCCTTTGTCGCCGGCAGCGCCATTTTTGGCAAGCCGGATTACAAATCAGTCATCGGCGCCATGCGCGTGGAATTGGCGAAGTGATGCAGCAGGGGGGCATAGAAACGTCGGGTATCAAGTTGAACTGGGGGGGGCGTTTTGATGCCCTCATGATCGACCTCGACGGCACCATGGTGGACACCTTGGGTGACTTTGTGGCAGCCCTCAATTTGACGCTGGAGGAGCTGCCTTGGCACCCACAGGAGCGTGCGTTGGCTGGCTTGCCGCTGACCTCGGCAGCGGTCGAGCCCATGGTGGGTAAGGGTTCCGAGCACCTGATTCAGTCTGCGCTGATGCATGTGCTGCGGCTGTCGGCTGAGTCGCCCGCATCAGAGGTTTCATCTGATGCGCTGATGCGCCTCAGGGCCGAAGCGCTGTACGCGCCGGCTTGGGCCAGCTACCAGCGGCATTATCTGGCCGTCAATGGCCTGCACGCCAGCCTTTATTCTGGCGTGGTGCAGAGCGTGCAGCAGTGGCATGCGCAAGGTTTGCCGATGGCCTGCCTGACCAACAAACCGCTGGCCTTTGCGCAGCAGTTGCTCAAGATAAAGGGCTTGGATGCGTACTTCAGTCAAGTCTTTGGCGGGGACTCTTTCGAGCGTAAAAAGCCCGACCCGATGCCCTTGCTCAAGACCTGCGAAGCGCTGAGCAGCGCACCTGCTCGTACGCTCATGCTCGGCGACTCCAGCAACGATGCCCGCGCTGCGCGGGCGGCGGGTTGCCCGGTCGTGCTGGTGACTTACGGCTACAACCATGGCCAGCCAATTCGGGCCGTGGATGCCGATGGCTTTGTCGATTCTTTCGCTGAATTGACGCTGCGCTAGGCGCGAACGCCCGACCGGGCTTTGCTACACTTCGCTTCGATATGTTCATTCACAGCATCACATGTACAGGTTGTAGCAGCCGGGGAGCTTGGCTTTGGCGTCGCTGCTCGCTCCGTCATGCCTGATCGCTGAAGCTCCTTTTTTCAAGTATCCAAGCTTTCAGGCTGGCAGTGTTCGCAGCCTTCCGTCTCTCAGTCTTTGGGCTGTCTGAGGCCTCTTGAATGAACAGTGGCCCAGCCGTCAGTGTCGACCACGCCGGCCACGCAATAAGGACTCGCTTTGATCACCGAACTTGAATTCAAAAGCCTGGCGCAGCAGGGCTTCAACCGCATTCCCTTGATGGCGGAGGCCTTTGCCGATCTGGAAACGCCACTGTCCCTCTACCTCAAACTGGCATTTTCCAAAGACGGAGGCAAGTTCAGCTTTTTGCTGGAGTCGGTCGTTGGTGGCGAACGCTTTGGCCGCTACAGTTTCATTGGCTTGCCGGCGCGCACGCTGGTGCGGGCCCGTGGTTTTGGCCCCGATGCCGTGACCGAAGTGGTGACCGATGGCAAAGTAGTTGAAACCTCGAAGCAGAATCCGCTGGATTTCATCGAGGCGTATCAACAACGTTTCAAGGTGGCTTTGCGCCCGGGTCTGCCGCGTTTTTGTGGCGGTCTGGCAGGCTATTTTGGTTATGACACGGTGCGCTACATCGAGAAAAAACTCGAAGCCTCCTGCCCACCCGATACGCTCGGCTGTCCTGATATTTTGCTGCTGCAATGTGAGGAACTGGCGGTCATCGACAACTTGTCAGGCAAGCTTTATTTGATTGTGTATGCCGATCCGGCCGCCCCCGAGGCCTATGCCAATGCCAAGAAACGACTGCGCGGCCTGAAGGATCAGCTGCAGTATTCGGTCAGCGCGCCGGTGGTCAAGCCATCGCTGGGTTACCCGGCTGAGCGCGAATTCGCCAAGGCAGATTACATCGCCGCCGTCGAGCGTGCCAAGGAGCTCATCGCCGGTGGTGACTTCATGCAAGTGCAGGTCGGCCAGCGCATCAAGAAGCGCTATACCGAATCGCCACTGTCGCTGTATCGAGCGCTGCGCTCGCTGAATCCGAGTCCTTATATGTATTACTACCACTTTGGTGATTTCCATGTGGTCGGTGCTTCGCCTGAGATTTTGGTGCGGCAAGAGGCCATCGTCGTCAAGGATGCACAAGCTGGACAGGCAGAGAAAACGGCGCAAAAAATCACCATTCGGCCACTGGCCGGGACGCGGCCGCGCGCGGCTTCACCGGAAGCTGACAAGGCTATTGAACAAGAGCTCATTAACGACCCGAAAGAGCGTGCCGAACATGTCATGCTGATTGACCTAGCGCGCAACGACATCGGTCGCATCGCCGAGATCGGTTCAGTCAAAGTTACCGAAGCTTTTGCGGTCGAGCGTTACAGCCATGTCATGCACATCGTCAGCAACGTTGAGGGCGTGTTGCTCGACGGTATGAGCAATATGGACGTGCTGAAGGCGACCTTTCCGGCTGGCACCTTGACGGGCGCACCGAAGGTTCACGCCATGGAGCTGATTGACCAGCTAGAGCCCACCAAGCGCGGCTTGTATGGCGGGGCTTGCGGCTACCTGAGCTACGCCGGAGACATGGATGTGGCGATTGCGATTCGCACCGGCATCATCAAAGACCAGACGCTGTATGTCCAAGCGGCAGCGGGTGTAGTGGCTGATTCGGTGCCTGAGCTGGAATGGAGAGAAACTGAAGCCAAGGCACGCGCACTGCTGCGCGCCAGCGAGTTGGTTGAGGAGGGGTTGGAATGAAACTCTTGATGATCGACAACTACGACAGCTTCACCTACAACATCGTCCAGTACTTTGGCGAGCTGGGGGCTGAGGTGGAGGTGCTGCGCAATGACGAGGTGACGCTGGCCGACATCGCCGCTCGTGCACCTGACAGGCTGGTGATTTCGCCCGGACCTTGCTCGCCGGCGGAGGCCGGAATTTCTGTTGCTGCAATTCAGCACTTCGCTGGCAAGTTGCCTATTTTGGGTGTGTGCTTGGGCCATCAGGCGATTGGTGCGGCTTTTGGCGGCAAGATCATCCGCGCGCAGCAACTCATGCATGGCAAGACCAGCGTTATCACCACGACGCAAAAGGGCGTGTTTGCCAATTTGCCTGAGAAGTTCGTCGTGAATCGCTACCACTCGCTGGCGATTGAGCGCGCTTCTTGCCCCGACGTCTTGGCTGTGACGGCTTGGACCGACGACGGCGAGATCATGGGTGTGCGCCACAAGACGCTGGCGATTCAGGGGGTTCAGTTTCACCCGGAGTCCATCCTCACTGAGCACGGGCATGCCATGCTGAAAAACTTTCTGTTGCAGGCCTGAGCTTTGACCATCGCCTGATCGCCGCCCCCTCTATTTCGAAAGCTTCAAGATGTCCCAATCGCAGAAGATCACACCCCAAGAAGCCTTGCAACGCACGATTGAGCACCGTGAGATTTTTCACGATGAAATGCTGCACATCATGCGGCTGATCATGAACGGCGAGATGTCGCCCGTGATGATGTCTGCGCTCATCACCGGCTTGCGCGTCAAGAAGGAAACCATCGGTGAGATCACCGCTGCTGCGCAGGTCATGCGTGAGTTTTCGACCAAGGTCAATGTGGCCGATAAGACGCATCTGGTCGACATCGTCGGCACCGGCGGTGACGGCTCGCACACCTTCAACATCTCCACCTGCGCCATGTTTGTCGCAGCAGCAGCAGGCGCCAAGGTCAGCAAGCACGGTGGCCGCAGTGTCAGCAGCAAATCTGGCAGTGCCGACGTGCTGGAGGCCTTGGGGATCAACATCAATTTGTCACCGGAAGCGATTGCGCATTGCATCGCGACCGTGGGCGTTGGTTTCATGTTTGCCCCTAACCATCATCCGGCCATGAAAAACGTCGCACCGATTCGCAAAGAACTCGGCGTTCGCACGATTTTCAATATCCTTGGCCCGCTGACGAATCCAGCCAGCGCACCGAACATCCTCATGGGCGTTTTCCACCCAGACCTCGTCGGTATCCAAGTGCGTGCGTTGCAGCGGCTGGGTGCCGAGCACGCCTTGGTGGTCTACGGCAAAGACGGCATGGATGAGATCAGCTTAGGTGCGGCAACGGTGGTGGGCGAGCTGAAACATGGCGAGATCACCGAATACGAAATTCACCCGGAAGATTTTGGCTTGCCGATGGCTGGTAGCCGTGCGCTGCGTGTTGAAACACCGGAGCAGTCGATGCAGATGCTCAGGGGTGTGCTGGACGGCGAAGCGGGTGCGCCCAGCGACATCGTCGTGCTCAACGCGGGCGCGGCTTTATACGCCGCCAACGTGGCCGCGTCGATGGTCGATGGCATCGCGTTGGCGCGTCAGGCGATTGCCTCCGGCGCAGCCCGCCGCACGCTGGACGCGCTGGTCAAAGCCACGCATGCAGCCTGAGCATCCCTGCACGCATCCACATCAGCCTCAATAATAGGTTTTGCATTCCGCCTCCCATTTCTTTTTCCACGACAACATCGGTACCCAGAACTCATGGCTGACATCCTCGACCAGATCATGGCGGTCAAACGCCAAGAAGTAGCCTCCGCGCTGCAACGCAAGCCACTCGCCGTCATGCGCGAAGATGCCGAATCGCGCGTTCTCACGCGCGATTTTGTCGGCGCCATGCGCAGCAAGATCGCTGGGGGTCAAGCGGCCGTGATTGCTGAAATCAAAAAAGCCAGCCCATCCAAAGGCGTTTTGCGCGCTGACTTCATTCCTGCTGACATCGCCCAAAGCTATGCCGAGCATGGTGCGGCCTGCTTGTCAGTGCTCACCGACCAGCAGTTTTTCCAAGGCAGCACGGATTACCTGAAGCAGGCGCGTGCATCGTGTGACTTGCCCGTGTTGCGCAAAGATTTCATCATCGACGCCTATCAAGTTTATGAAGCACGGGCGATGGGCGCCGACTGCATCTTGCTGATTGCCGCCTGCCTAGATGACGCCCAAATGAAGAGCTTCGAAGCATTGGCCATGTCGCTTGATATGGCGGTGCTGGTAGAGGTGCATGACCGGGCTGAATTGGAGCGCGCACTCAAGCTCAAAACGCCTTTGTTGGGCATCAACAACCGCAACCTGAAAACGTTTGAAGTCTCTCTCGACACCACGCTCGTCATGATCAAGGATGTCCCGGCTGACCGCCTGCTGGTCACCGAATCTGGCATCAGCACGGTCGCTGATGTGCAACTCCTGCGGCGAGCGGGCGTGCATGCGTATTTGGTTGGCGAAGCCTTCATGCGCGCCGACGATCCCGGCGTTGCGCTGGCCCATTTGTTCACTTGAGATGAGCTCGCAGGGCCATTTCGCCTTTGACGATGCTGGGTTGCCGGGTCCGAAGATTGAGACTGCGCCCGAGCGATTGACCGCCTGGAACCCGACCCTTTGGTCTATAGACCCCAGTTGGGCGCCTGTTGTTCAAGGTTTTCTAGCCAGCCCGACCGGCCAGAAGCTCGGCCAATTCATCTCGCAGCGCTTGGCCGACGGCGCTGTGATTTACCCCTCACATCCCTTGCGCGCCTTAGAGTTGACGCCGTTGTCGGCGGTCAAGGTTGTGATTCTGGGACAAGACCCATACCACGGCCCAAATCAAGCGCATGGCTTGGCGTTTTCGGTGCGGCATGGCAACCGGATACCGCCGAGTTTGCGAAATATATTCAAGGAAATTGACCGCGATGCCGCTAAAGCGGGTGTCGCTTTAGCGCCGGATCATGTGCTACGCAGTGGTTCGCTTGACGCGTGGGCGCAGCAAGGGGTGTTGCTGCTCAACACCTGCATGACGGTCGAAGACGGCGCCCCCGGGAGTCATGCCAAAAAAGGTTGGGAGGCGCTCACCGACGCGCTGATTCGGGTTGTGGCCGAATCGGTGAAACCGGTGGTTTTCATGTTGTGGGGCGCCCATGCGCAGGCAAAAAGGGAGTTGATCAAGGGGGGGCACCTGGTTTTGACTGCCAACCACCCGTCGCCGTTGTCGGCAAGTCGACCACCGCAACCATTTTTGGGTTGCGGTCACTTTTCCGCCGCCAATGTCTGGCTGGAGGCGGGCGGTCAAGAGGCGATCAAATGGCAGTGAGCGCCTTGGAAACCATGGCATAATCCGTGGTTCACTTGAAGGATGGGTGTCCGAGTGGTTAAAGGAGGCAGACTGTAAATCTGTTCGCTAACGCGTACGCTGGTTCGAATCCAGCCCCATCCACCAAGCAAGCGTTGAGTTGGACTCTTCGAGGGTCTTGGTAATGTCTTCGTAATGTCTTGGTAATGTCAGTGAGTTGGTGAAAATAGTTGCAGAGCTGCGGGAGTAGTTCAATGGTAGAACCCTAGCCTTCCAAGCTAATGACGCGGGTTCGATTCCCGTCTCCCGCTCCAGTCTGCGTCCCGTGTGGGTTGTTGGTTGGGTGGGCTCTGAGTTGTTTTTGTTGGCGATCTGCTGAGTGATTGATTGAGTTTTTGAGAAAGCCCATTTGGCTCAGTGGCAGAGCACTCCCTTGGTAAGGGAGAGGTCCCGGGTCCGATTCCCGGAATGGGCACCATATTTTGAGTTGACGCAGCGTGGGCTGGTCAGGCAACGGTTTTTTGTAACTTTTCGGAGTTGAAAATGGCAAAAGAGAAATTCGCGCGAACAAAGCCGCACGTCAACGTCGGCACGATTGGTCACGTTGACCACGGTAAAACGACCTTGACGGCCGCTATCACGACCGTGCTGGCAGCCAAGTACGGCGGCA
>Ga0208916_10000361_pt1 | contig 21963 bp, 21 predicted proteins | sample DEB19_08_DNA_5_FD_184523 | JGI IMG/M metagenome (GOLD analysis project Ga0208916, IMG submission 184523) | Aqueous microbial communities from the Delaware River and Bay under freshwater to marine salinity gradient to study organic matter... | ecosystem: Environmental > Aquatic > Marine >... | reverse complement strand
GGGTGGCGCGTTAGAGCGCTGAGCCTTTCTTTGTTCGTGTCGTATTAAAAATAAACCGGAGACAAAGACATGACCTGCAAACCACTGAAGGACCGAGTCAGCCTGGCGCTGGCTCAGACGCTGCTGTCAGCACTGGCGGTGACCACATTAGCCGCCATGCCAGCGGCGGCGCAGGTGTTCCCCAATAAGCCGCTGAAGGTGGTGGTGCCGCAGCCGCCGGGTGGCGGTTTTGACTTTGTGGGACGCCTGTTAGCGGACAAGTTGGGCAAGCAACTGACACAACCGGTGGTGGTCGAGAATCGTCCCGGCTCAGGCACCTTGATTGGTACTGACGCGGTGGCGAAGGCGGCACCTGATGGGTATACGCTGCTGGTCGGTTCCGTCTCCAACCTGGCCATCAACCCGGGCTTGTACCGCAATTTGCCCTACGACAGCCTGCGTGATTTCGAGCCCGTGGGTTTGGCCGTGGCCTACAGCTACACCTTGATGGCGCGCAAGGACTTGCCTTTCAATTCCTTGAAAGATTTGGTTGCGCATGCCAAGGCCAATCCTGGCAAGCTGACTTACGCTTCGGCTGGCAACGGATCGGGTCAGCATGTGCTGGCTGCTGCTCTTTGGCATATCGCTGGCGTCGAGTTGGTGCATGTGCCATACCGTGGCGCGCAGGCGGCGTATCAGGATCTGCTGGGCGGCCGCGTCGATGTGTTTTTTGACCTGTCATCGACAGCCCGTGTGCAGGTCGATGCGGGCAATGTGAAAGCACTGGCGGTCTCTGGCAGCGCTCGTCTGGCGGGTCACCCGACCGTGCCGACCATCAACGAGACCGGTGTCGCAGCACTCGAGCTGGAATCTTGGTTTGGTCTTTTCATACCATCCAAAACCCCGGCGGATGTGGCTGCACAGCTCCGTACCGAATTGGCGAAAGTGATTGCAGCCCCTGATGTGATCGATATTTTCCGCAAGGCGGGGGGGCGGCCGCTGGCTCTGAATCCCGCCGATACTCGAGCGCTGGTCAAGCGCGACGTCGACCGCTGGACCAAGCTGACGCGCGATCTTGACATCAAGCCCGAGTAAATCTGTAATCTCTATTCTTCATTCACTTTTTTTAAAGAAAAATCCCATGCGAATTTCTGACGCCTGCCTTGACCAACTTTTTTTCAAAGCCCGTACTGCGAATGGCTTCATTGACAAGCCGGTCCCTGCCGAGCTCCTGCAACAGGTCTATGACATCGCCAAGATGGGTGCAACGTCGATGAACACGCAGCCTGCGCGCTACGTCTTTTTGAATTCGGCCGAGTCACGCCAGCGTCTGATCCCGGCGCTGTCGCCCGGCAATGTCGAGAAAACCAAGGTCGCACCGGTCACCGTCATCGTCGCCACCGACACGCGTTTTTACGAGCACATGCCTGTGGTTTGGCACAACCCTGGTGCCAAAGAAATGTTTGAAGGCAACAAGCCTTTGGCTGATGGCACCGGCATTCGCAACAGCACCTTGAGCGGCGCTTATTTCATGATCGCCGCGCGCGCTGTGGGTCTCGATTGCGGTCCTATGAGCGGCGTCGATCTGGCAAAAGTCAATGCCGAGTTTTTCCCTGATGGACGTTTGCAAGCCAACTTCTTGATCAACCTCGGGTATGGCGACAACAGCAAGCTGTTTGACCGTAACCCGCGCTTGAGCTTTGAACAAGCTTGCAGCGTTCTGTAACGTTGAGATGGTGTGAGTGCTATTTGTCATGGAAAGCGCCACGCGGCGAGCGCAGCCGATTCGTCATGGCGAGCGCAGCGTGGCTATCCATGACTGCGAATGCTGGCTCATGGACTGCCGCGCTACGCTCGCAGTGACGAAATTTAAGCTGGTGTTCGCAGCGACGACATTTAAATAAGGAGAGACAGCATGGCAGAACTGGAAGTCAAAGACTTGGCGCAAGCGGTGATTGAGCGCATGACGGAGTGCAAGGACCCGCGGTTCAAGCAGGTCATGACATCGCTCGTCAAGCACGTCCACTCGTTCGTGCAGGAGGTGCAACTGACCCCTGAGGAATGGATGGGGACGATTGAATTTTTGACAGCAGCCGGCCAGATGTGCGACGAAAAGCGTCAAGAATTCATTCTGCTGTCAGACACGCTGGGTGTCTCCATGGCGGTGGTCGGGATTGAGCAGGCCAAAGGTGCGGCTGCCGCGCTGAAGGCCAAGCCGACCGCGCTGAAGGCCACTGAAGCCACTGTGCTGGGCCCGTTTTTCTGGGAGGGTGCACCCGAACTGGCTTTGGGTGCCGACATCACGGGCGACAGCTCGGGCACACCGGCTTATTACCATGGCCGTGTCACCGACACAGCAGGCCAACCGATTGCTAACTGCACGCTCGACGTTTGGTCCGGTGATGGCGACGGCTTTTACGATTTGCAAAAAGGCCCGGATGCTCCGATGGCTCTGCGCGCCCGTTTTCACACCGATGCAAACGGCGACTACCGCTTCTGGTCGATCAAGCCGGCTTACTACCCTGTACCCGATGACGGTCCGGTCGGCGGCATGCTGCGCCGGATGGGTCGCCACCCGAACCGGCCCGGTCACATGCACACCATGCTCAGCGCGCCCGGCTATGAGCGACTGATCACGCACCTGTTTGTCTCTGACAGCCCGTTTCTCGATTCTGATGCAGTCTTCGGCGTGCGCAACAGCCTGATCGTTGATTTTGAAGCTCATCCAGCTGGCCCGGCGCCTGACGGTCGTGTCATGAGTACGCCTTTTCACACGGCGTACTACGACTTCAAGCTCGTGCCGTCGGCTTGAGTGTTTTTGATTCCCTCGCAGGAGATCCATTTTGAAAATTGGCAAGGCCACCCAACCCCGTTCAGCCATTTGCACCTCGAACGCTGAAACGATCGTGGTGCGCGGTGCGGACTTGTCCCGCGAGCTGATCGGACACATCAATTTTGGCGACTATTTTTTCTTGTTGGTCACCGGTCGTCGCGCTGATGCTGCGACCAGTGCCGTGCTGAATGCCACCTTGGTGGCGATTGCCGAACACGGTTTGGTGCCGAGCGTGCAAGCGGCCCGCATGACGCTGGCCGCTGCACCGGATGCGATGCAGGGTGCGGTGGCGGCGGGTTTGTTGGGCTCTGGCTCGGTGATTTTGGGCGCTTCTGAAACGGCGGGGCGACTGTATTTAGCGGTGGAAAAAGAAGCTGACAAACACGCAGGTGATTTGCATGCGGCGGCGCGTGCCGTGGTGGCTGATTTGCGTGCGCGCAAGTTGCCTATCGCCGGTTATGGTCATCCCGAACACAAGCAACGCGATCCGCGCGTTGGTCGGTTGTTCGAAGTCTCGGCTGAGGCCGGTGCGGGTCAGCGTTATGTCGAGATTGCAAAAATAGTGGAGGCCGTCATTCCTGAAATCGTCGGCAAGGAGCTCAAGCTGAATGTGTCAGGGGCGATTCCTGCGGTGCTGCTGGGCGTGGGTTTTCCGGTCAATGCGCTCAAGGGCGTGCCAATGCTGGCGCGCACAGCCAGCTTGATTGCCCACCTGAATGAAGAGCTGGAAGATCCGATTGGTTTTGCGCTGTCTTACCAAGCCACGCAAGGGCTGCAATACACCGGTGACATGCCTAAGGCATCCTGAGTGACATGGCCAAAGTTCTAGCCAATGTACGGGTTGTCGAGCACGGCACCTTCATCACCGGGCCGGCGGCCTCCATGCTGCTGGCCGACTTGGGTGCTGATGTTGTCAAGGTTGAATTGCCCGTCACAGGTGATCCATTCAGAGCCTTCAAAGGCGAGCTGTACAGCCCACATTTTCAAACCTACAACCGCAATAAACGCAGCATCACACTGAACACCAAGGACGCGGCTGACTTGGCGCGCTTTGACGATTTGATCCGCGACGCCGATGTCTACATCCAGAACTTCCGGCCCGGTGTGGCCGAACAGATTGGTGCTGGCCAGGAGCGTCTGCAAAAGATCAACCCGCGTTTGATTTACTGCGCCATCAGTGGCTTTGGGCCGACGGGTCCGTATGCGGGTCGACCGAGTTATGACACCGTGGCGCAAGCCACCAGTGGATTTTTGGGCTTGTTGATCAACCCGGCCAATCCGCGTGTGGTGGGCCCTGCGCTGGCCGATGCGTTGACCGGTTTTTATGCCGCTTACGGCGTGCTTGGCGCCTTGCATGAAAGGCATGAAACAGGTATCGGTCGCAAGGTGGAGGTCTCCATGATGGAGGCCATGACGCACTTCAACCTAGATGCCTTCACGCATTTGTTTTCCGCCGATGAAGTCATGGGCCCGTTCAGCAGGCCCAGTGTGTCGCAGTCTTATGTGATGCAGTGCAGCGATGGTTTGTGGCTGGCGCTGCACATGTCGTCACCCCCCAAATTCTGGCAAGGTCTGGCCACGGTGATGGAGCGTCACGATATTCTCGAAGACCCGCGCTTTGCCACGCGGCAAGCGCGTATCGAAAATCAGGAGGCGCTGATGCATGTGCTCGCTGGCGTATTCAAGCTGCGACCTCGTGCCGATTGGTGCGCTGGTTTGGCGGCCGAAGACGTGCCGCACGCGCCGGTCTACACCACCGCTGAGGTACCGCAAGACCCGCAGGCGCAACACTTGCAGCTGTTTGTCGAGGCCCCGTACCCGGTCACCGGCACGTTCAAGACCGTGCGTTCACCCGTGTCCTTTGATGGCGAACGTTCACTCGACATCACCGCACCGCCGCTGCTGGGGCAGCACAATGCCGAGTTCGCGCGCGGCTGGGCCGCCCGAGCGGCTTACAAGGAAAGATCCGCCGCCAACGAAAGCGAAGCATGAGCGCACGCTCAAACCACCGCGTTCTGGCCGTGGCACTTCTGAGCGCCTTCAGCCTAGGCCTGAGCGCGCGACCAGCCCAGGCTCAAGACTTCCCGCTGCGGCCCATCAAACTCGTTGTTCCTTTCGGTGCTGGCACGACCACCGACATCATTTCTCGCGTCATCGCCGAAGGCTTGAGTAAGCCGCTAGGGCAAGCTGTGGTGGTTGAAAACCGAGCGGGTGCGGGTGGCGTCATTGGCTCAGATCTGGTGGCCAAAGGGCCGGCGGATGGCTACACCATCGTCATGGGTACGGTTGGCACACACGCCATCAATGCGACGCTGTTCAAGAGGCTACCTTACGACCCGCTGAAAGACTTTGCGCCTGTGGTCTTCGCCGGTTACACGCCGACCTTGCTTGTGGTCGCGGCCAATTCGCCACTCAAGACGGTGAAAGACCTGGCAGCGCAAGCCAGTCGGCCCGATGGCAAGGTGAGTTATGCGTCTGCTGGCAACGGCACCTCCGGTCACCTGGCGGGTGAACTGCTGAAGGCGCGCGTGGGTGGCGACATGGTCCACGTGCCTTACAAAGAAGGCGGTCTGGCCTTGACCGATGTGATGGGCGGGCAGGTGCAGTTCATGTTCTATCACCCGGCGGCCGTGCTGCCGCACATGAAGTCAGGCAAGCTGCGCGCACTCGGCGCGTCCAGCGCCAAACGCAGCGCTGCAGCCCCCGATGTACCGACCTTGGTCGAGCAAGGCGTGGCTGACTTTGACTTGGTGGCTTGGTTCATGATGTATGCGCCTGCAGCCACGCCTGCGCCAGTTTTGGCGCGCTTGAGAGATGCGGCCGCGCAGGCCATGGTGAGTCCGGAGGTCACCGCCAAACTAGGCGCGCAAGGGCTTGAACTGCGCAACATGAAACCCGATGAATTGACCATTTTTGGCCGATCTGAAATCACCAAGTGGGCCGAGTTGGTCAGGCGCTCCGGCGCGCAGGTCGACTGAGCGACAGCGCAAATTTCAGTTGAATTTTCACGCGACCGTACTTATCAATAAACAGGAGACAAACCATGAAGATGACCAGAAGAACTTTGTCCGCCGTGGCTGCCGTCGGTGCAGCGTTGGCATTTGCTGGCGCGGTCCAAGCACAGGCGCCAGGCCCGGTGCGCATCGGTAGCACACTGGCGCTGACCGGCCCGCTGTCGTCCACCGCCCTGACGCACAAGTTGGCGGGTGAAATCTATGTCGAGCAGCTCAACGCCCGGGGTGGTTTGCTGGGCCGCAAGGTCGAGTGGACGGTGAAAGATGATCAGTCCAAGCCAGACTTGGCACGCACGCTGTATGAGCAGTTGGTGACGTCCGACAAAGTTGATTTGCTGATGGGGCCGTATGCCACGGGTGCGATTTTGTCAGCCATGGGTGTGGCCCAGCGCTACAACAAGGTGTTGGTGCATCACACCTTTGGCATTCCTTCACTGGCCAAGTACGACATGCAGTTTCCGGCGTGGTCGATTGGTGCAGATCCCGGAACAACAGTGCCCAACACGCTTTTTGACGCGCTGGCTGCATCGCCCAAACCACCGAAGACGATCGCCATCGTCACCAGCAAATTTCCATCGATCCACTTTATGTCGCTGGGCGGTCGTGAAGTAGCTAAAAAACGCGGCTTAACCGAAGTTCTATTTTTGGAATGGGACTTTGGCAACCGGGACTTTGGACCGATTGCCGCGCGTGTGAAAGATGCCAAGCCCGATCTGGTCTGGATCGGTGACATCGGTCTGGAGGGCAACATGTTGCTCGACGCGATGAAGAAAATTGATTACACACCACCGTTGCATTTCCACCTCTACCCGGCCCCTGGACCGATGAGCAAAGCGGCTGACGGCAACAATGCGCTGGCGGTGACGATTTTTGAAGAACACGCGCCGTTCATCAACAACCCGACGGCCGCCCAGTTTGTCAAAATATTCAACGAGCGCGCCACCAAACTGAACTTGCCCGACACCAGTGTCGAGGTGCAGGCTGCTGCGTCGTACTCGGCCTGGCAGATTCTGGAAGCCGGCGTGCGCGGTGCGAACAGCTTGGACGACAAAGCCATTGCTGCTTGGCTGCGCAAGAATCGCGTTGAAACCATTCACGGCCGTCTGCGTTTTGACGGCCCTGGCAATTACGGCGATGACCTGATGAAGATCAAGCAGGTGCAAAACGGCAAGTGGACGGTGGTTTACCCTGCGCAGTTCGCACCACCGGGCGTCAAGCTCCAAGTGAAGTAATCGGCAAGGGGGCTGCAGATGAGTTTCCCGAGTTTTAATTTACTGGCGCAATCCATCCTTTCGGGGATATTCATCGGCGGTCTCTATGGCTTGATTGGGCTTGGCTTGGGTCTCACCTGGGGTCTGTTGCGGCAGATCAACCTGTCCCATTTCGGACTGGTTTTTCTGGCCGCTTACCTGAGTTACCACATGGCCACGGTGTGGCATGTGGACCCTTTGCTCGGGTTGTTGATTTTGCCGCCCCTGTTTTTTCTGATCGGCGTTGGCATGCAATGGGTGCTGGCTCGATTTCAGATCACGCCCTTCAATTCGCTGCTGGTCACCTTTGGCATTGCGGTGGTGATTGAAAGCGGGATTCAGGCGGCCTGGACGGCAGATTACCGGCGGCTTGAAACGCACTACAACGACTTGAAATTTACCGTTGGCTCGCTCTACATTCCGGTGCCAGAGTTGGTCACGTTGGTGTTGTCGGTGTCTATCGCGTTGCTCATTTGGGCGGGTATGCGCTACACCGACATCGGCAAGGCGCTGCGGGCCATGGCCGAAGACGGACAGATTGCCGCCGCCTTTGGCATCAACCAAAAAGGCATGTCGCTGATGCTGGCCGGCGTTTGTGCTGCTTTGGCGGCCGTGGCCGGCATTTGCTTGGCGCTGACCTTCACGCTGACACCTTCGCAGATTTTTGCTTGGATTGGTGTGATCTTTGCGGCGGTCATGTTGGGGGGGCTGGGCAGTGCCATTGGCCCCTTGGTGGCGGGCATCATCATCGGTGTCAGCGAGGCCATCACCATGGCGGTGGCGTCGCCTTCGTGGGCGCCCATCGTGTCTTTTTCGCTGCTGATCTTGATGCTGCTGCTGCGTCCCGGAAAGATCTGAGCCATGCATAAAACAGTCATCGGTATTCTGGTTGCCGGAGCGACGCTTGGGACCGTGCCTTGGCTTGGACTACCGGCTTTTTACGAATCCTTTTTGTATTTGATTTGTCACTGGATGATCCTGGCTTTGTCATGGAATATTCTGTCTGGCTATTCAGGCTATTTTTCTTTTGGGCATGGCGCTTTTTTTGGCGTCGGCATGTACACCTCCGCCGGTCTGGCGGCTAATCTCAATTGGCCTTTTTTGTGGACACTGCCGGCCGCGGCTCTGCTGGCGGCGCTGCTGGGTTTGGCTCTGGGGGCCGTGGTGTTCCGGGTCAAAGCGGTACGGGGTGAATTGTTTGCGCTGCTGACGCTGGCCATCACCTTTGTGGTCGGCACGATTGTGCTGAACACGCGCATAGATGGCGGCCCCGGTATTTCCCTGAATGCGACGCCGGTGCCGGCTATCGGCCCAACGGCTTCGGCGTCGATTTACTTGATGGCCTTGGCTGCCGCGGTGTTGACGCTGTTGATCGCTTACAAGGTGCAGTCATCCAAACTGGGCACGGGTCTGTTTGCCATTCATGATGACGAAGACGTGGCTGAAGTCATGGGTGTGCCGACCTTTCGCTACAAGCTGCTGGCCTTTGGTTTGTCGTCCGCACTGGCGGGTTTGGCGGGCGGCATTCACGCGCTTTTTGTGTCTTACGTCACAGCGGGTGAGACCTTCACCATCGTCGTGCCTCTGACCGTGGTGCTGATGAGCGTGTTGGGTGGCACGCGCCACTGGGCCGGACCGGCGGTGGGCGCTACGGCCATCACTTGCCTGCTGTATTTTTTCACGGCGGGCAACAACCCGGTGGCGGGCAAAGCCGCGGTGGGTGTGATTTTGATTGTCGTGATTCTCTTCATGCCGAATGGCATCTTGGGCTTCTTCTTCAAGCGGCTCACCGCCAAGCAGGGTTCGGCTGCTGACGCAGCACAACTGGATGCATTGCCCGTCGTTCGGATGGCGACGTCAGCGCATGCAACGGCCCAAGCCAGTGAACCACTTGCCGCCCCCAAGATACTGCTTGACGTGCGTGATCTGTCCAAAGCATTCAAAGGTGTGCAAGCGCTTGACAAGGTCAGTTTGCAGGTTCATGAAGGTGAAATTCTGGGGCTGCTGGGACCTAACGGTTCGGGCAAGTCGACTTTTATCAATGTGGTGAGCGGTCATTACCCGACCAGCGGCGGCGCCATTGTCTTTGCGGGTCAGCAAATCGAAAGGCTGCCCGCGCACCGCATTGCCCAAGCGGGTATTGCGCGCACCTACCAAATTCCGCGGCCATTTGCGCACATGAGCGTGCTGCAAAACGTGGCGCTGGTCGCTATGTTTGGCGGTGCTGCGCTGGACCAGCGGCAAGCCACGCATGAAGCTTGGACTTGGCTGGAATTCACCGGCCTGAAAGATAAAGCAAATGCGCTGCCGGATGATCTCAATTTGCATCAGCGTAAGTTTTTGGAACTGACGCGGGCGCTGGCTTCTAGGCCGCGGCTGGTATTGCTCGACGAGGTTCTGTCGGGCCTCACGCCGGGTGAAATCAATGAGGCGATTGAATTGATTCGGAAGATCCGAGACCGCGGTGCCACCATCGTTTTTGTCGAGCACGTGATGCGTGCCGTGATGGCGCTGGCCGACCGCGTGGCGGTTCTCAACCACGGCCAACTGATCGCGATTGGATCAGCCCAAGACGTCATGCGCAATGCCGAAGTCGTCAGTGCTTATCTGGGAACACCGCATGCTTGAAGTCAACAATATTCTGGTCAATTACGGTGCAGCGCCGGCTTTGTGGGGCGTCAGCCTCGAAGTGAAAGCAGGGGAGATGGTCTGCGTGGTGGGTCCCAATGGCGCGGGCAAGACCACGCTGATCAACGCCATTGCCGGCATGCACCGCGTGCGCGGTGGCACGCTGAATTTCAAGGGCAGCGACATCACGCAACTGGAGAGTCACCGTTTTTGCGAAGCTGGCATTGCCATCGTCCCCGAAGGGCGGCGCTTGTTCACCCAGATGACGGTTTATGACAACTTAGAGCTGGGCAGTTACATCGCCCCGGCCAAGGCCAAGCGACAAGAGACGCTGGAGTATGTGTTGTCGCTGTTCCCTGCGCTCAAGGTCAAGTTGCAGAGTCCGGCCGGATCCCTCTCGGGCGGGCAGCAACAGATGGTGGCGATTGGTCGCGCCCTGATGGCCCGACCCGGATTGCTGTTGATGGACGAGCCTTCTCTCGGTTTGGCGCCGGCGATTGTCTTGGACATGTTTGGCGCTATTCGCAAGATCAATGCGGAGGGAACGTCGGTGTTGCTGGTTGAGCAAAACGTCGCCATGGCCATGGCGTTGGCGCACCGTGCCTATGTGATGGAAGAAGGGCGCATCGTGGCCGAAGGCTTGGCCAGTGAACTGCTGACGCGACCTGAAATACAGAAGGCTTATTTGGGTCTGGATGCGTCGGTTTGAAGCGCACATCGCTGGGTTGATAATCTGATGCTTTGCTGCTTCGCGTATTTGTCTACCGTCCTTTTGTCGTGAACTTTCCCGTCATCACTGATCCGCTTTTTTACTTGTGCGCTATTCCTTCCGTGCTGCTGCTGGGCGTCAGCAAAAGTGGTTTTGGCATGGGCATTGGTTCGCTGGCGGTGCCGCTGATGGCGCTCACGACCTCGGTCCCGCAAGCCGCTGCAATCTTGATGCCGGTACTCTTGCTTGTTGATTTGTTGGGCCTTGCCGCTTTTCGCAAAAATATCGACGTCAAGTTTCTAAGGTTTTTGATCCCTTTTGGCTTGCTTGGAACGCTGTTGGGCGCCCTGTTGTTCAAGTCGCTCGATACCCATCTGGTGGCCGGTTTGGTCGGTGGCTTGACCCTGCTTTTTCTGGCTCAACGTTTGTTGTTCCCACCGCGTGCAGACAGCGCACCGCCTCCGCGTTGGGTTGGTGCTGTCTTGACCACCGTTTCCGGTTTCACGAGTTTTGTCGCTCATTCGGGCGGCCCACCCATCAGTGCTTATGTGATTCCATTGCGGCTGAGTCCGCTGCACTTTGCATCCACGATGGCTTACTTTTTCTTTGTGATCAATCTGTCCAAGTGGATTCCCTTTGCTTTCCTCGGCCTATTGGATGGGCGAAACATGGCGACGTCGCTGGTGCTCCTGCCACTGGTGCCGATTGGGGTTTTTGTGGGTTTTGCCATGGCCAAACGCATCAGTCCGTTGCTTTTCAATCGTCTGCTCTACTGGGGTATGGGTCTGACCGGCACCAAGTTGCTATGGGACGCATGGCACTAACAGCCTGAAAATCGTCAAAATAATGTTGATCTCACATGGGGAGATTGATGTTAATCATTCGATTGATTCGGCCGAATGATTCATTTAAAGTCGCCAAAAGATGAGCCGGCTTACCTGTGGCTTCGTCTTTGATGTCGATGTGAGTCAGTGGTTAATTCAAGGAGCATGGCATGTCCCTCGTCCGCACCCCCCCAGTGCCCCGCCAATCGGTTGTCGAACGCTTCGCATTTTTTCTCATCGCCGCCGCCGTATCGCTAGGGGCGCAGGCTCAATCGCTAGGCGTGTTTCCCGCCAAGCCGATACGCTGGATCGTCGATTACCCCGCGGGCGGCATCTCTGACATTTTGGCCCGGCAGGTGGGACAGAAACTGGCTGAAGCTTGGGGCGTGCCGGTGGTGTTTGACAACAAGCCCGGGGCCAACGGCATCATTGCCTATACCGCCATCGCTAAAGCGGTGCCAGACGGCTACACCATTGGCCTTGCTAGCACGCCCCTCGCGCTGAACCCCAGTCTGCGCAAGGACCTGCCTTTCGACACTCAAAAAGACATCGCGCCGCTAGCGCTGATGGCGCAGACCCCCAATGTGTTGATCGCCAACACGATCATCCAAGTCAGGACCGTGAATGATCTGGTCGCGCTATCGAAGACGCGGTCCGCCGGCCTAGACTATGCATCGGTGGGTATTGGCAGCTCGCCGCACTTGTCCGCTGAAATGCTGAAGAAGGCCACGGGCATCAAGGCAACGCACGTGCCCTACAACGGCAGCGGGCCTGCGCTGGTGGATCTGATCGCGGGGCGCTCGGACTTCATGTTCGTCAATCTGCCGGCTGCGCTGCCGCACATCCGCAGTGGCAAGGTGGTGGTGCTGGGCGTGGCTGACGAGCGGCGCAGCCCGGTGCTGCCTGATGTGCCCACGATGATCGAGGCTGGCGTACCGGACTTCGTTTCCATTGGCTGGTACGGCGCGGTGGCGCCAGTCGGTCTGCCGCCTGAGCTCGTCCGTCGCTACAACACCGAAATCAACCGCATACTGAAGCTGCCCGAGATGCGTGAAAAGATTGAGTCGCTGGGGGCTGAGCCCGGCGCCCTAGAGGTGCCAGGCTACACCGTCTTCATCGACAAAGACATCCGGCGTTGGGCCAAGGCGGTGAAGGATACCGGTGCTACCGTCAACAACTAGGGTGCTCACGCTCATCGCTGCATGCGTTCTCTGCTTCCTAACTGGGGTTAGTGAGGCCGCAATCGGCTTGGGGTGGCTCGGCGGCGATTTATATGTAACGACAGGACCTTAAAAAATGAGACAAATCGATGTTGTATCGTCTACCCGCTTCGAAGGCAGTGATGTGGAGCATGCCGCCTGTGTGAAGGCCGGCGAGTGGGTTTTCTTGAACGGCATCGAGGCCACCGACTACCGCAGTGGCACCGACGCTGGGGTCAAGGGCCATGCAGGGCTGCCATACCACGGGCTACCCAAGCACCGGCGCGAGGGTGATTTCATCGTGGCGCGTATCAAGCAACTGCTGACAGCGGCGGGCACAGACTTCCGCCATTCGGTGCGGCTCGATCAGTACTACCCGACTTGGAAGGCGGTGGACCCCTACCACCTGTCGCGCACGGCGGCCTTCGGCAACCACATCCCGCCCAGTACCTCGGTAGTGATGAAGGGTCTGTTGGGCCCGGGCCTGGAGGTGGATAGCTCCTTGTTGGCGGTGATGCCCGGCACCGGACGCGACCCACAGCGGCTGTCGCCGCCAGACGTGACAGCACCGACTTGGTCTGGTTTCGCACCCGCCATGCGCAGCGGCGACTTCGTGTTCATCGCTGGCATCATGGCGCGTGCTGCTGACCACAGCTCGCCCGCCCATGCTCACGTGCCGGCCAATTCCAAGTGGGGTGGCTACGAGATTCGCCGGCAGGCCCAATACATCATCAAAGAGAAAATCTTGCCCAGTCTGCAGGTGGGCGGTTCGTCGGCGGCTAATGTGGTGAAGGCGCAGGTTTACCTGCGTCACTTGGACGACTTGCCGCATTTTCTGGACGTTTGGGACACGTGTTTTGGGGTGCGGCAGGTGGCGCTGACGATCGTGCCAACAGCCGATTTCGGCTTGGTCGATGGCGACCTAGAGATCAACGTCATGGCGGTGGCCGATGGCGCGAAGACGAAAAAGCAGGTCATCGATGCTGACATTCCGTCTCACATGTGCTTTGGTGCCCCAGCCGTACGTGCGGGCGATCTGTTGCTGTTTTCGGGCCTTCAGGCTGCCGACGACAACGGCCCGATCGCTGCTATAAGCGATGCGGCTGGCCTGCCTTGGATGGGCATCTCCGGCCGTGCGCAGATGGACTACATCTTGCGCCACGCAGCGGCCATCTGCGCCAAGGCTGGCACCTCTCTGGAAAATTTGGCGCGGGTGCATCTGTTTCAGACCGATCCGCAGGACTTCCAGGGCGTTTACAGTGCTTGGCAGGCGCATTGTCCGGGCCTGCCGTTGCCTTTCGTGCTTGTGCAGACGCCCTCGCCGCAGGCTGTGCCCCTGTGCACGCTGGTGGCCGACATGTGGGTCTATGCACCGCTCTGAAACGGTTTAAGAAATGAACCAGCGTGGCGCCCAAGCGCAAGTGACACGCCAGAAAACCCAGCATTCATGCTGCGACGGCGGTGTCCCTGAAGCCTGCTGCTGCAAATGAGACCAGCTTGGCCAAGGCGGCAGCGCTGTCCGAGGTGTCCAGAGCGCCATCCGTGATCGATTCAATCCGGCCCGGTGCCGCCATGGTGTAGACCATCGCCCCGAGCAGAAAGTGAAAGCGCCAGTGGAGGTCGTCGGCCTCGAGCTCGGGCAAAGCCTCCTGCAAGGTGCGCAAGAACTCGCGATTAGAGACGTCAAACGCCTTGCCGATGACGGCTCGACGGACTTCGGCTTGTTCGAATGCCAAGCGTGCACGCAACAACACAAACGATGCGCCGCCCGGTCCCGCTGGTGCTTCCAAGGCGGGCTTTAAAAATGCCTCCAGCACGTCTTCAAGAATCGGCTTGCCCTGTGGGTCGCGCCGGATCTGGCTCAGCAACTGGAGTCGGCGATTCGCGATCGGCCCGCCACGGATGGCGAAAAGCTCTTCCAACACAGCTTTTTTGGAGCCGAAGTGGTAGTGCACGGCGGCGATGTTGACGCCCGCGGCCGCAGTAATTTCTCGCAGGCTCACGGCATCAATGCCTTTTTCGGCAAACAGCTGCTCGGCCGTTTGCAAGATGCGGTCTCGCGTGCTGATCGTGAGCTCGGGGGTCTTTAAATCGTTCATGTGGCCTTGATCATAAATCGAGGGATTTATTTTAATCAAACGCTTGATTCAATCAAGTGTTTGATTTAAAGTCGCCGGCTGATGAGCAGATTCGCCGATGGCTGAGTCTTTGAAATCGATTTGTGTGAGAAATTAATTCAAGAAAGATGGACATGACCCTCCTCGTTAGCAAGCTACCCCCAGTGACCCGCCAAGATGTTGATGACGCTGCCGCACGGCTGAAAAACTGGGGCCGTTGGGGCCCGGACGACGAAATCGGTACGCTGAACTTCACCACGCCAGACGACGTCGTCAAAGCGGCGAGTCTGGTGAAAAAGGGGCGCGTGATGTCGTTGGCGCTGGCCTTTGACAACACCGGCCCGCAAGGCGGCAAGACCAAGTTCCCGCCCGTCGGTCGCTTCAACCCCATTCACCTGATGCTGCGCACGGGCACCGACGCATACTCCGGCGTGCTCGACAAACGCGGCATCCGCTCTGCAGACGACATCGTCATCATGCCGATGCAGTGCGGTACGCAGTGGGACGGTTTGGGTCACATCTTTTTCGACAATTACATGTGGAACGGCTATGACTGCCGCCTTGTCAGCTCGTTTGGTGCGGCCAAGTGCGGCATCGAAAAAACGCGCGAGAAGATGGCCGGTCGTGGTGTCTTACTTGACGTCGCCCGTCACTACAAGGTGGACACACTGCCTGACGGTTTTGGCATCACGGCGGCCATCCTCGATGAAGTCGAAAAAGCCCAAGGTGTCAAAGTTGGTCGCGGCGACTACCTGCTGATCCGCACCGGCCAGATGGAAGCCAAGATGGCCGAAGGCAACTGGGACTTTTACTCGGGCGGCGATGCGCCTGGTCTTGCCTTCGACACGCTGGATTGGCTGCACGCCAAACAGGTCGCTGCAGTGGCCACTGACACTTGGGGTGTCGAGGTTCGGCCCAACCAATCTGAAGCTGCGGGTTTGAACCAGCCTTGGCACTGGCTGTGCATTCCTATTCTTGGTTTGACCATGGGTGAGATTTTCTTTTTGAAAGAGCTCGCCAAAGACTGCGACGAAGACCACGTCTACGAGTTCATGTTCGTGGCGCCTGCGTTGCCTGTCACCGGCGCCGTGGGTTCGCCAGCCAACCCGTTGGCCATTAAATAAGACGGCGTTTTAAAGCGTTTATTCACACCTCTATCAAGGAATACTATGAGCAATCCCACCATCATCAGCTGCGCCGTCACCGGCAACATCACCAACATCAAGCAGTACCCCGGCTTGCCATGCACGCCGGAGCAAATTGCCAACGCCTGCATCGGTGCAGCGCAAGCTGGCGCCGCTATCGCCCACGTTCATGTGCGCTTCCCTGACGGTCGCCCGAGCATGGAGCTCGAACACTACCGCGAGGTGGTGGAGCGTGTTCGCGCCAGCGACACCGACGTCATCATCAACCTGACCACGGGCCCTGGCCAGCGCTTTGTCCCCAGCGAGGATGACCCGAAAGTTGCCGCCCCCGGTACCACGTTGACCACGCCGGAGCGGCGCATGGAGCACGTGGTGGCTTTGCGTCCAGAGATTTGCAGCTTGGACCTGAACACCATGTTTTCGGGTTCTTCTGTGGTCATCAACACGCCGCGCAACGTCCGCATCATGGCGCAACTGGCGCAAGAAGCCGGCACCTTGCCGGAGCTGGAAGTCTTCGACAGCGGTGACATCCACATGGCTGCTGACTTGATTGCCGATGGCACGCTGCCATCGCCTTCACTGTTTCAGATTGTGCTGGGCGTGAAATATGGTGCCAATGCGACACCGGCCACCTTGGCTTATTTGCGCTCGATCTTGCCTGCCGGCTCCAACTGGGCTGCCTTTGGCACGGGTCGTTGGGAATATCCGATGTTGATGCAGGCTTGGTTGATGGGCGGCCACGTGCGCGTCGGTCTGGAAGACAACATTTACATCCGTAAGGGCGTGTTGGCACCCGACAACGCGGCATTGGTGAAAAAGGCCGTTGGCCTGCTCCATGAAATGGATGCACAAATTGCCACGCCAGCGCAGGCCCGGGAAATTCTCGGCTTGAAAAAACGCGCTCCACGCTAAAGCGTTGCCGCGTTCCCCGCCGCGTGCGGCGGGGCGTTTTCATTCACTCACATGAGTTGTCCATGCTGAATCTTTCTCCCCATTTTTCGCGATCGGCGCAGGCCCTGCCCGAGAACATGAAAATGCAATGGCGTAGGTCATTTTGGCGTGTAGCACTGGTGGGGCCCATGTTGCTGGCGGGTCTCACGGTGGCCCTTGCGCAAAGCCCTGGCGCAGAAAAAGACAAGTGGCCGTCCCGTCCGATCCGGATGATTATTCCGTTCACCGCCGGCGGTCCGATTGACGTAGTGGCCCGACAGGTCGGCCAAAAACTGGCCGAGGCTCTCAACGCGACCATCGTCTATGACAACCGGGCCGGTGCCAACGGCATCATCGGTATTGACGCCGTGGCCAAGGCGCCACCTGACGGTTACACGATGCTGATCACCACGGGTTCGTTTGCCGCCAATAGCGTGCTCTACAAAAAACTACCGCATGACCCGCTAAAGGACTTTGCCCCCATCACGCAGATCTACCGGACTTACGGCAATGTCTTGGTGGTCAACCCCGATGTGCCGGCTAAGTCGCTGAAAGAATTGATCGCACTGGCGCAAGCCAAGCCAGAAAAAATGAGTTTCAGTTCGGCTGGTTACGGCAACCTGAATCACCTGAACGGTGAGCTGTTCAATTCGCTGGCACAAACCAAAATCCTCCATGTTCCCTACAAAGGTGCGGGACCGTCCTTCAATGAAGTGGTGGCCAAGCAAATCGACATGACATTTGCATCGACCGCCGGTTCGGCGGCAGGCATCAAGGATGGTCGGGTCCGTGCGTTGGCGATCAGTGGCACCCAGCGCGCGCCGGTATTGCCCGACGTGCCGACCTACGCTGAGCAAGGTCTAAAAGGGATGGAACAAGTCTATGGATGGGGTGGGCTGTGGTTTCCCGCTGGGACATCGCAAGACAAGATCGATCGCATTCAGCAGGTGGTTCACCAAGCCATGCAGCAACCTGATCTGAGGGCGCAACTCGATCGCTTGGGATTGATCACGGTGGGGTCGAGCCCTGCGGACTTTTCAAAATTTGTCAACGATGACATGGCCTTTCAGGCCAAGCTGTTCAAGCTGGCCAACATCCAGCCGCAGTAAAAACATCAGTGCCACCCCATTTCGCAACCCGTTTAATTTTCAATTTTTAAAGTACTGCATTCATGCCCAATCTGATCAAACGCCTGCCAGATAGTTTTCGATGGCCAGGCGGCAAACGAGTTGCCGTTATTTTTAACATTGCCTATGAAGCTTGGTCCGATGGCCAAGCACCTGGCATCGGCCCGATGGGTAATGTGCTGAAGCCTGGATTTTTTGATACCAATGCCCATTCGTGGGCGAGCTTTGGGTTGGTGCGCGGCATTCATCGACTCCTGAATATTGCGGAAAAACACCAGATCAAGACCAGCATCATGGTCAACGGTGTGATTTGTGAACGTGACCCAGAAACAGTGCGCCGGCTGGCAGATCTTGGCCACGAAATCATCAACCATTCGTGGGGCATGGACGTGATCCCGGTTTACTTTGACGAAGCCGCAGAACGTGCCAATCTGCAGCGCAACCATGAACTGCTGGAGCGCACGGCCGGTGTCACGCCAAAGGGTTGGATCAGTCCGCGCGGTACGGGCAGCCAGATCACGTCACGTCTGCTGGCCGAAGCGGGTTACACGCACCACGGCGATGTCAATGACGACGATCGTCCGTATGTGATGGAGTTCGACGGCCGGCGTATCGTGGGGATTCCTTTGACCATGGACGTCAATGACCTGCCGACCTGCATTCGCTATGGACACGGACCGCGCCACATGTTGGAGGCGTTCAAGGACACCTTTGCCGCTTTGCGCGAACACGAAAGCGTGCCGCTCATGCTCGACGTTACAGCGCACACGCATGTGCTGGGTCGTCCAGCCGGTGCCTGGGTTTATGACGAGATCATGGGCTTGGTGAAGGCGGCGCCGGATGTGTGGATCTGCACCCGCGCCGAAATGGCGCAATACGTGTTGGACAACACACCATGAGTTTTCAACCTCAATCCCGCCTTGATGGGAAGGTCGTGGTCATCACCGGCGGCAAGGGTGCGATTGGTTTCGCCACGGCCCAGCGATTGGCCACGTTGGGTGCACGCATTGTGTCGATTGACCGTCAGGGGCTGGAGGCCGTGCAACTGCGGCTCGACACCTTGCCGAACGCTGATACAGCGAAGCATTTCGCGCTGACCGCGTCGATCACCGATTCAGCCTCGCTGATGTTGGCGGCTGAACAGGTCATGGCGCGCGCAGGCCGTTGCGACATTCTCATCAACAGTGCGGGCTTCACCAAATCTATCGCGCCCAAAGACATGGAGACGCTGAGCGACGAATTGTTTGACAGCATCATGGTGATCACACTGCGCGGCGTGTATTCGACTATTCGCAGCTTTGCGCCTTTGCTCAAAGCCAGCGGCGATGGCTTGATTGTGAATGTCTCCTCCATCGCGGGCTTCACGGCCGTTGGCAGCAATCTGGCGTATGTTGCCGCCAAAGCGGGTCTGGATGTGCTGACGAAGTCGCTGGCTAAATCACTGGCCCCTCAAGTTCGAGTTTTGGCGGTGTCGCCGGGGGTCGTTGATTCGAGCTTTGTGCCGGGTCGAGGTTCTGACTTCAATGTGAAAACCGCCACCACGATCCCATTGGGCCGCATCGGTCAAATCGAAGACATCGCGTCTGCGATCGAAGCCTGCGCCACCACGTTACGTTTTGCCACCGGTGCCCGTTTCGTCATCGACGGCGGACGCAGTCTTTGAACCGCGAGAGACGCACGCCATGAATCTCACCTATTCTGAGCGGGCCGCTATCGGTCTATTTCGTTTTAACACCTAAGGAACTGACATGAACCTCCAGAAAAAAATCATTCCCCTGCTGCTACTCGCCATCGGCTTTGGCGTTGCCAATGCCTATGCAGCCCCAGGCGATTACCCGGTCAAACCGATCAAGATGATCATTTCTTTTCCACCGGGTGGACCGACTGACAGCAGCATCCGGATCATTGCTGAAAAATTGGGTGAATTGATGAAGCAGGCCGTCTTCATCGACAACAAAGCCGGTGCTGGAGGCAATGTGGGCACGCAACTGGCGGCACGCGCAGAACCCGACGGCTACACCTTTTTGGCATCTTCTTCAGCCTTTGCAGTGAACCCGAGCATGTACGCCGGCAAGGCTGGCTACGACCCGATCAAAGACTTTATCCCGGTCATCACGGTGACGACGCAGCCCAACGTCATCTCGGTCAACGAGAAGGTTCCAGTCAAGACATTTGCAGAACTGAAGGAGTTGGCGAAGACTGGGAAACTTTCTTTTTCTTCCCCAGGCAGTGGCACCACACCGCACCTGACGTGTGAAAACATTTTCCATGTGAATTGGAAATCTGACATCGTTCACATTCCCTACAAAGGCGCTGGTCCTGCGTCGCTCGCCGTGGTGGGCGGCGAGACGCCCGTGGCTTGCACAGCGGCCTTTGGTGTGTTTCAGTTCCACAAACAGGGCCGAGTGAAGATCCTCGGCATCTCCAGCGACAAGCGCCTGCCAAGCCTGCCGGACGTGCCGACCTTCGCGGAGCTGGGTTATCGCGATATCAACGACTACACATGGACCACCATCTTTGCACCTGCGGGCACGCCAGCAGCGATTGTTGAAAAGATGAATCATGCGGTCAATCAAATCTTGGCTATGCCTGAGTTCAAGGAAAAACTCGACAAGGGGGGCCTGATTCCAGTGGGGGGCACCGTGCAGGAGACGTCAGTTTATATTGCGTCTGAAGTTAAGCGTTGGAGTCAGGTCGTCAAAATGACCGGCGCCAAAGCAGAGTAAGTTGCCATCTTAAAAATGACGGCCATCAGAGAGAGATGGCCGTCCCTTTTTGATCCAGCCTGCGATCTGCAGCATGTGGCCTTCGACTTCAGCGAATGGCTACATCAGTCGTTGCCACGATTGAGTAAAAGCCCTTGTTTGCCGTGCTGCCCGATGATTTAGCGCGGCGGGAGGCGGCTTTGCATCTTGTTGGCGGCGGCCAGCCTCTGGCGGTCCTCCTCGGTTTGGGCTTGGTCGGGTGTGACGCTGATCTAGATGAGTTTGGCGCTCAGTCAGGCATCGCTGGCGCGCTGTTCTTGGCAGTGGCAAAGCCGTTTTGTCGCCAAGCTTCAAACACCGTCACGGCCACTGCATTCGATAAGTTCAGACTGCGTTGGCCCGACAACATCGGCAGTCGAAGACGCTGCGACGCAGCAAACGTGTCGCGCAATTCAACCTGCAGACCTTGGGTTTCAGAGCCGAACACCAGCCAGTCACCAGCTACAAAACGGGCGTCATAGACGCTGCCGCTGCCGCGCGTGGTCATGGCAAACATGCGCTCTGGCCGCGGTTGCTCGCTGTCTATCAGCGCCTGCCAGTTGGCGTGACGCAAGACGCGGGTGTACTCGTGGTAATCCAGCCCGGCCCGGCGCATGTGCTTGTCTTCCATGGAGAAGCCCAGTGGTTCAACTAGGTGTAGCGTGCAGCCGGTGTTGGCTGCGAGGCGAATAACGTTGCCCGTGTTGGGTGGGATTTCGGGGGCGACAAGAACAATATGAAACATGCGCGCCATTATGTCGGGGCTGTGCGTGTCAACACCACAGCGCTGACGTGTGTCGCCCCGGCCAGTCGCAGAACGCTTGCCGCCATCAGCAGCGAAGCGCCACTCGTCATCACATCATCTACCAGCACCACACGCCGGCCTTTGAGCTCGGCAGCGCGCAGCGGGTCCACGGCAAATGCGCCCTTCAAGTTGTCCAGTCGCGCATGGCGCTTGAGCTCGCTTTGCGGCCGTGTGTGCCGAATGCGCAGCAGCAGCGCGGTGTCGGTAGTGGCTTGGCAAACACTCTGCCGCTGCAATTCACTTGTCAATTCCCAGGCCTGATTGAAGCCGCGCCACGCCAACCGTTCGGCTGATAGCGGCAGCGGCAGCAGCCAATCGTTGGGTGTCAGTTGACTGAGCAAATCACGCACGGCTGGTTGTCGCAAGACTGTGCTGGCCATGAAGGCGGCCCATCCGGTCTGGCTGTCAAACTTGTAACGTGACACCAACGCTGACCACGGGAAGGCGTAGGGCAGAGCGGCAAAGCAGGCATCGAGTCCGAAGGGCTCGCGCTGACAGCGGGTGCATTGCGTGTCCTGACGTTCCACAGGCAACTCGAGCGCACAGGTCCGGCAGCGCCTGCGCACTTGGCCGAAACGCGTCATGCAGGCATGACACACTGGTGCGCTCGGCCAGCTTCGACAAACCGCGCACTGGCTGGGTATGCGGTTCATGAATAA
>Ga0208916_10000360_pt1 | contig 22017 bp, 18 predicted proteins | sample DEB19_08_DNA_5_FD_184523 | JGI IMG/M metagenome (GOLD analysis project Ga0208916, IMG submission 184523) | Aqueous microbial communities from the Delaware River and Bay under freshwater to marine salinity gradient to study organic matter... | ecosystem: Environmental > Aquatic > Marine >... | reverse complement strand
ATGAAAGAACTTTCTGTGTGTTGGGTCGTGGGCCGGTGCCGTGGCGAGAAGGGCAGAGCGAGTCGTGTCATTCCAGACGCCAGACGTATCGGATGGTGGTCCAAGCTTGTTCAGGCTTGCCGTCGACCGTGGCCGGACGGAATTGGCATTTTGACAAACCGGCCCGTGCTGCCTCGTCAAGACGCTTGAATCCGGAGCTTTTTTCGACTTCGGATTGCAAGACTTTGCCATCCGTCCCGACCAAAAAGCGCAAGGCCACGGTGCCTTCTTCTTCCATGCCCCGAGAGGCGCGGGGGTATTCGGGCTTGTCGCATTGTGCGATGTTGACGCCTGCTGTTGTGCGCACTGGGGCCGATGCACGCGGCACCGCGGCAGGTGCTGCGGTTGCTGTGGGCGCAGGCGAAGTGGTGGCCGTTGTTGGCGGCGGTGTGGCACTGACCGCCGCGATGGCGTTGGGGGGGGCAGAAACGACGGGGGTGTCGGCGGGCGGCACATAGACCGCAGGCGGCATTTTGGGGGGCGCTGGCGTTGCCGGTGGCCGGGGTGCTGCGGGCAACACGGTCGGCAATTCAGGCCGCTTTTCTTCGAGCAACAGGGCTTGCACCACCGTGGGCATTTTTTGCAAGACCGTGCGGGTCAGTCCCGCTTGAATGGCCCAAAACAGCAGGGCATGCAAAACCACTACCCCAGCCAGACCGATGAGCTTTCGCTTCGGTGATGCTTGAAGATAAGTGGACGCGTTCATCTGTCAAATGGCCTGAAAGTGGAGGTCTGTATTTTGCGTGAGAAAAGCGGTGTTCACGGCTTCGACCGGGCAATTCACCCGGGCCAGCCGGGTGCTCAAGGGGTGCGGCTGATCAGGAAGTTGCGGCTGCTCTGGCCCATCAAGGCCCTTTGCCCTTGAATTTGGCGTCCACAACTTGACGCTGTCAGGCTGCCCAACCAGGTGGCGGCAATGCGTTGTCCATCGTGTGTTTCTTCCAGCGTGAATTCGCCATCGTCCAGGTCGGCCACCACCGCATGGCGCTTCGGGCCTTGCGTCAGTTCACCACGCAGGCTGCCCGCATGCTCTGGGTGTGGCCCTAGGATCAATGTCCAGGGCGCTTCGCCAGCGATTTGCGCGGTCCATTGGCCGTGCAGCATCTCGGGCGTGAGGTCTTGACCCGTTGGGCAGGCGTTGCGCGTGGGCAGCTGCTGGCAGGCGCTCAGGACCAAACTGAGGGCGCCACACAGGCCCACATACAGGGGCATGCACAGGGTCGACTTGGCGAAGGCGCGATGCGTCAGGGCAGCGATGCGCTGAGAGGGCGGTGAATGCGGTGTGGGTGTCATGGTTTGGCCTCTGCCGCCGCGTCGGCTGCGCGCTTGGCAAATTCGGCCCGCAGCGCCTTGAGTTTTTCGCGCGGGTCTTCCTTGATGGTGTTTTCATCCAGTCGCATTTCGGCGATGAAGCGGCTGGGCAAGGCCGCCACGGTTTCACGGCCCTTTTTGCGTCGCTTGGTCCAGCTCACGGCCAGGCTGCGTTGGGCGCGTGTGATGCCCACGTACATCAGGCGGCGTTCTTCTTGCAGGCGCAGCAAAATGCCTTCGCTCATTGGGCCCTCGCTGCGGGCCGAGTGCGAGTCATCATCGCCCAGCTTGAAGGGCAGCAAACCTTCGTTCACCCCCACCAAGGTCACATGCGGCCATTCCAGTCCTTTGGAGGCGTGCAAGGTCGACAGCGTGACCACGTTCTGGTCTTTTTCGCGCTCGCTCAGGGTTGAGATCAGGGAAATAGTTTGTGCCACGTCGAGCAGGTTTTTGGTCTCGGTGCTTTGTGCCCCCGTGGTGTCATCGATCTCGCCGCCGCAACGCCCGGCCATCCAGTCGCAGAACTCCAGCACATTGGTCCAGCGGGCCGATGCCACTTTTTCGTTTTCTTCGCCGTCGTAGAGATGCTGCTCGTAGCCGATTTCTTTCAGCCACTCCAGCAAAAACGCCAGTGCGTCCACTTTGCCCAGCGTTTGGCGGGCGCGGTGTTCCAGGTCATTGATGTAGCGGCCAAATTCGTGCAGGCCCGCCACCGCCCGTGCGTTCACCGCACTGGGCAAGCTGCCAGCAAAAAGCGCCTCAAACAGGCTCAGTTTGTACTGGGTGGCAAACGTGCCCAGCTGACCCAGTGTCTGGTGGCCGATGCCGCGTTTGGGGCTGGTCACCGAGCGCAAAAAAGCCGGGTCGTCGTCGTTGTTGATCCACAGGCGAAACCAGGCGCACAGGTCCTTGATTTCGGATTTGTCGAAAAAGCTCTGCCCGCCTGAGACTTTGTAGGGGATGTTGGCGCGGCGCAGCGCTTGTTCAAACGGCCGGGCCATGTGGTTGGCGCGGTACAGGATGGCAAAGTCCTTGAACTCGCGGTGCTTGGACGGGTTGATTTGCCCACCCCGTATCGACTGGATGCGGGCAATGGCCCGGTCGGCCTCGTGCTCTTCGTTCACGGCATCAACCACGCGCACCGGCTCGCCCTCGCCCAACTCTGAAAACAGCGTTTTGGGAAACAGCTTGGGGTTGGGTTGAATCACATTGTTGGCGGCCCGCAAGATGGCGCTGGTGGAGCGGTAGTTTTGCTCCAGCTTGATCACCTTCAGATTCGGAAAATCCACCGGCAGCCGCTTGAGGTTGTCGAGCGTCGCGCCACGCCAGCCGTAAATCGACTGGTCGTCGTCGCCCACCGCCGTGAAGCGAGCCCGTTCGCCCACCAGGTGTTTCAGCACTTCATATTGCGTGGCGTTGGTGTCCTGGTATTCGTCTACCAGCACATGGCCCATCTTGGCCTGCCAGCGCTCGCGCACCTCGGGAAACTCGGCCAGCAGCTTCAAAGGCATGCCGATCAGGTCGTCAAAGTCCACACTTTGGTAGGCCGTGAGCCGCTCTTGGTAAAGCGCCATGATGCGGGCGATCACCCGCGCGTTGTCGTCGGGGGCTTGGGCGGCGGCCTGTTCGGCGTTCAGCCCCATGTTTTTCCACAGGCTGATGGTCCACTGCCACTGGCGGGCTGTGGCCGCATCGGTGGTGCCGCCGCAGTCTTTCAGAATGCTGGTCACGTCGTCCGCGTCCATGATGCTGAACTGGGGTTTCAGGCCCAATACCGCGCCGTCTTCGCGCATGATGCGCACGCCCAAGGCGTGAAAGGTGCAAATCAGCACATCCTTGGCCGCCCGGCCAATCAGTTGTTTGGCCCGCTCGCGCATTTCGGCGGCGGCCTTGTTGGTGAAGGTGATGGCCGCGATGCGCTTGGGCTCGAGACCGGCTTCGATCAGACGCCCGATCTTGTGCGTGATCACCCGCGTCTTGCCCGAGCCCGCACCGGCCAGCACCAGGCAGGGGCCAGAGACAAAGTTCACGGCTTCGAGTTGAGCGTTGTTGAGTCCGGCTGACATGGGGATGGGTGGGGCAATCGAGGAAGCGAAGCAAAGCGGGCCATCATAGCGGCTGCCCCTGCATGTCGAATCGCTCTGCTTTTCAATTGGTTCAGTTGTGTTTAATCTCAAAATGAGATATTGTTGCCCCATGAAAATCATCAGCAACCGTGCGCTGCGGTCGTTTGCCACGGCACACCCTTTGGCCGATGCGCCATTGCAAGGCTGGCGGCGGGTGATCGAGAAGAACCGGTTTACCCACTGGAGCGAACTGAAAACAGCCTTCAACACCGTCGACAGGGTCGGCGAGCTGGTGGTGTTCGACATAGGGGGCAACAAGTACCGGTTGATTGCATACGTCCGGTTTGAAAAGCAGATCGTTTACATCAAAGCGGTATTAACCCACCGTGAATATGACAAAGGAGCATGGAAGTCATGAATGCACCCATTGATATGCAGCACCTACTCCCTGCGTGGGAGCAGTTTCGTGCGGCCACAGACATTGCCCCCATACGCGATGAAGCGCACTATGCCCAGATGACCGCCATGCTCGAGGCGTTGCTCGATGAGGCGGGCGGTGATGAGCGCCATCCCATCATGGGCTTGGTGGATATTGTTGGTGATTTGATTGCGGACTATGAGGCAGCACATCAGCCACTGCCTGAATCAACAGGCGTAGAGGCGTTGAAGTTTCTGATGACGCAGCACGGACTCAATCAAGCTGACTTGGCCGAAATTGGCAGTCAGGGTGTCGTCTCTGAAATTTTGAAGGGCAAACGCGAACTCAATGTGCGGCAAGTTCGAGCGTTAAGTGCACGTTTTGGGGTGTCGGCGGCGACCTTTTTGTAAAAAGCCGAGTCATGCCAGTTAAAGGGCAACTGCCAATCGTCTGGCAAAGCCAGCGATCTTGCGCAGGCCGTAAGCGCTGTTGAGGTTGCGAGCAGCGGCGCATGGAATCCGTGACCGATGATGCGTTGACTCCGGTCCACATGCCTGTCTGTTTTGCGAGCCCGTTTTGTCCGTCTGGTGACCTGTATCCCCACCCAAATGCCCCGACAATTGGCACATGCTCGAAGTTTTGCGCGTCACCTTTCCGTTTTTTGCCTTGGTTTTGTGCGGCTACGCGGCCGCCCGCAAAGGCCTGTTGCCTTTGGAGGCCATTCCGGGCCTGAATGGTTTTGTGCTGTTTTTTGCGCTGCCGTGCATGTTGTTCCGGTTTGGCGCGAGCACGCCGATTGCCCAGCTGCTCGATGCCGGGGTGTTTTTCACCTATTTGTTGTGTGCCTTGCTGATGGTGGCGTTCAGTGTGGCCATCAGCCTGAATGAACGCATCCGCTGGAACGATGCTTCGTTGGGGGCCTTGGTGGCGGCTTTTCCCAACACCGGCTTCATGGGCGTGCCCTTGCTGGTGGCCTTGTTGGGACCTGAGGCCGCTGGCCCGGCCATCGTCACCATTTTGGTGGACATGGTGATCACGTCGTCGCTGTGTGTCGCCTTGTCACGCATGGATGCGGCGGGCGAGCACGGCGTGGCCGGTGCGGCCCGCAAAGCCTTGGCTGGTGTGGTGCGCAACCCCATGCCTTGGGCGATTTCTTTGGGCGGCGCTTTTTCTTTCTGGAACCTTGAGTTGATCGGCCCCGTGGCCAAAACCGTGGGTTTGCTGGCCGATGCGGCCTCGCCCGTGGCTTTGTTCACCATTGGCGCGGTATTGGCCCGGTCACAAATGCTGGCCCATCAACGCCCGCATGGCCCGTTGAAGTGGGCGGACTATGTGCCGGTGTCTTTGACCAAGCTGCTGTTGCACCCGGTGTTGGTGTTGTTGGTGGCGGGCACGGCTGTGCAAATGGGGGTGCCGATTGCGCCGTTTGCCTTGATGGTGATGGTGTTGGTGGCGGCTTTGCCCAGCGCCAGCAACGTGTCGCTGTTGGCCGAGCGCTTGGGGGCCGACAACGGTCGCATTGCCCGCATCATTTTGGTCACCACCTCGGCCGCATTTTTGACCTTTTCAGGGGCAGTGGCCTTGCTCAAGCCCTGAGCCCCAGTTTCGTCGGCAGGGTGGATCAGATCGCCTGCGGGTCCACGTCGACCAACCACCGAATCACCCCTTTATGTTCCGGCTGGCTGCGCACTTGGTGCAGCACCCCGTGCAGGTGCCACAGCACTTTTTGCAGCCCCATGCGAGTGGGGCTTTCCAGCAGCATCTGGGCACGTTCCACATCAGCCACGCGCTGCATGCTCATGGGCACGGCCGGGTACAGGCTGACTTGCATGACCAGGTCGGCGGTGGCGGGGTCGGCGCTCAGTTGCAGTTCAAGTGCTTCACGCGCCGCGTTCAGCAGCGCTTGGGCGGCCTCTTGGGTGCGGGCATCGGCGCGCAGCAGGGCCTGGTGGCTGATGGGGGGCAGATCGGCGGCGGTGCGCTCGGCCAGTTCGCTGGCGGCAAAGGCCGGATAGTCGTGTTTTTTGAGCGCTTCAAACAGCGCATGTTGGGGGTGAAAGGTTTGCACCCACATTTCGCTGGTGGCGCTTTGGGCGGCGTCGCGTCCGGCGCGGCCAGCCGCTTGCATGAGCAGGGCAAACAGGCGCTCAGGTGCCCTGAAGTCACTCGAAAACAGCGCGGTGTCGGGGTTGACGGCAGCCACCAGGGTGATGCGCCGAAAGTCGTGCCCTTTGGCAATCATCTGCGTGCCCACCAAGATGTCCACTTCGCCAGAATGCACCGAGGCCAGTTGGCTTTCCAGCGCCCCTTTCAGGCGCGTGGTGTCGGCGTCGATGCGGGCGATGCGGACAGGGCCGCCATCGGGTCGCTTCACATGGGCCAGCAGTTCGCCTAAATGCTCTTCAAGCTGTTCGGTGCCTCTGCCTATCGGGGCGATGTCGGCGTTGCCGCACTCGGGGCAGGCTCGCGGCACGCGCTCGGTCAGGCCGCAGTGGTGGCAGCGCAAGGTGCGGTCGATTTTGTGAAATACCCGAAACGCGCTGCAGTGTTTGCATTCGCTTTTCCAGCCGCAGTCGGCGCAATGCAGCACCGGGGCATAACCTCGCCGGTTGAGCAGCAGCATGCACTGCTCGCCGCGCTCCACCCGCTCTTGCAATGCGGCCACCAATTGGGTGGACAGCACGGCATGACGTGCTTGTTTGTTCATGTCGACCCGGCGCACCTTGGGCAGCTGGCCGGTGCCAATGCGCGATGGCATGTGCAGCCGCAGGTAGCGCCCGCCTTCTTCTGCGGGGCGGCTCAGGTGCCAGCTTTCGAGCGAGGGCGTGGCCGATGCCAGCAACACCGGCGCGTTTTGCAAACGGCCCCGGTACACCGCCAGGTCGCGGGCCGAGTAGCGCGCGCCTTCTTGTTGTTTGTAGCTGGGGTCGTGTTCTTCGTCGACCACGATGAGCTTGAGGTTCGGCATGGACGCAAAAATGGCCATGCGCGTGCCCAGCACGATGCGGGCGTGGCCTGCGTGGGCGGCCAGCCAGCCTTTCAGGCGCTGAGCGGGCGTCATACCGCTGTGCATGGACACCACGGCGTCTGCGCCAAAACGCGCTTGCACACGTTCTTCGAGCTGGGGTGTGAGGTTGATCTCGGGCACCATCAGCAGCGCCTGGGCTTGCGGATCGGCGGCCAGCATGCGCGCCACGGCTTGCAGATACACCTCGGTCTTGCCGCTGCCGGTGCTGCCAAACAGCAAAAAAGGCCCCGTGCCTGCGGCCATTTGGTCCAGCACATGGCGCTGTTCGTCGGACAGGGCTGGTCCGGGCGTCGTTTGCACCGCGCGTTCGGTGTTTTGCTTTTTCAAGCGACGGGCCAGTTGTTCGTGGGTCAGGTCGCGCAGCTGTGGCGGCAAGGCCGACAACGCCACCTCGCCCAACGAGCGCTGGTAATACTGTGCCGAAAACTGCACCAGCTGCCGCCAGTTCGGGTCCAGCGGGGCCAGACCGTCCAGTACCCCCAGCACGTCGCGCACAGCCGAGGCGGGCATGTTGCTCGGCGCGCTGTCCAGCACAGCCCAGACCACGCCCAACACGTCTCGTTTGCCAAAAGGCACGCGCACCAGTTGCCCTGCTTGCACCAAAAAGGGGCTGCGGTAGCTCAATAGCCCCCCCACTTGGCTGTGGGCCGGGGTCTGGACGGCGACGTCGATCCAGTGGTGGGTGCTCACATTTTTCTCGGTGTTTTAGATGAAATTGAGGGTGTCAAAAGTTAGCTGAATTCTTGAAACAAGGTGTAAGTCGTTGATTTATCAGTACTTTGGCCTTGATCCAGAAAATCTGTGGATAACTTTGGGGAAAACTCGATCTGGATGCCCTGGAAGCCTTGAAAATCAAGCCTTCCGTCAAATTGCCCATCCAATGGGCAAGATAAAAAGTTTAATGAAATCAACAACTTGCAAAATCATGAATACACCTGTTTTGCTACGGTGCAGCATGCCGGGCCGGCAAAGGGGAGGATTCACTTTTGTGCATAAGTCAAGCACTCGAAGTCATTTATTTTGCAAAAAAAAGGGCTAAGGTGCTGGTTTTCTATGCTAGCGGGGCCTGACGCCGTCAAGCCCACATGCTCACTTTTGGCGCAAAGCCCGTGAATGGCTGTGCACCGTCTCGACCAAGGCCGACACATGCTCTGGCGGTGTGAATTGGCTGATGCCGTGGCCCAGATTGAAGATGTGCGTTGGCCCGGTGGTGGTCGGGTCGGTGTGCGGTGCGCCAAAGCTGTCCAGCACACGGCGGGTTTCTTGGGCAATGTGCTCGGGCGGCGCAAAGAGCACGTTGGGGTCGATGTTGCCTTGCAACGCTTTGCCCGGCCCGCCCACCTGGCCGCCCACTTGTGCGCGGGCGCGACCCAGGTTCATGGTCCAGTCCAGGCCGAGCACGTCGCAGTTCAGGCCCGCCATTTCGGGCAGCCACAGGCCACCGCCTTTGGTGAAAACGATGCTGGGGATGCGTTGGCCTTCGTGCTCGGTCTTGAGTTGGGCCAGCACGCGGGCGGTGTAGGCCAAGCTGAACTGCTGGAATGCGCCATCGGCCAGCACGCCCCCCCAGCTGTCAAAAATCATCACGGCCTGGGCACCGGCTTCGATCTGCGCGTTCAGGTATTGCGCGACCGAGTCGGCGTTGATTTCCAGAATGCGGTGCATCAGGTCAGGGCGGCTGTACATCAGGCTCTTGACCTGACGGTAGTCGTCCGAGCCCGCGCCTTCGACCATGTAGCACGCCAGCGTCCAGGGGCTGCCCGAAAAGCCAATCAGCGGCACGCGGCCATTCAGTGCTTTGCGGATGTTGGTGACGGCATCAAACACGTAGCGCAGCTTGTCCATGTCGGGCACGGCCAGTTGGGCCACAGCGGCTTCGTCGCGCACGTTTTTGGCGAACTTGGGGCCTTCGCCCAGGGCGAAGCTCAGACCCAGGCCCATGGCGTCAGGCACGGTGAGGATGTCGCTGAACAAAATGGCGGCATCGAGCGGGTAGCGCTCGAGTGGCTGCAGCGTGACTTCGGTGGCGTAGTCGACATTGGTGGCCAAGCCCATGAAACTGCCTGCTTTGGCGCGGGTGTCACGGTATTCAGGCAGGTAGCGACCGGCCTGGCGCATCAGCCACAAGGGGGTGTAGTCGGTCGACTGGCGCAGGCAGGCGCGCAAAAAGGTGTCGTTCTGGAGGGGGGCAAAAGAAGAGGTGCTCATACCCCGATTGTCGCAGGCTGTGGACAGGGGTCTGCGCGGGCATTCGCGAGCATCCCCCACCCACAGCAGCTGTGCGCGGCTATTGGGGCAGCTTTTGCAGTGCCGCCTGCACCTCGGCCACACTGGGCAACTCAGAGAACAGCACAACGGCTCGGTCTGGCGAGTACAAGGCATACACCGGCACGCCGCTGCGGCCCAAGTCTGTCAATGCTTGGGTGATGGCCGGGTCGCGTCGCGTCCAGTCGGCCCGCAACAGCACCACCTTGCGGGCCGCAAAGTCGGCCAACAAGGGCGCATGGGCCAGGGTGGTTTTTTTGTTGTACTGGCAGGTCACGCACCAAGCGGCTGTGAAGTCCACAAACACGGAGCGACCCGCGGCCAGGTGGGCTTGTTGTTGCGAGGCGCTCCAGGCTTGCCATGGGCTGGTGTTGTTGTCCAGTTTGTTCACGCTGGCGCTGGCGCTGGTATTCGCCCCAGTGCTTTCAAGGGCGCTGACCGGGGATTCACGCAAAGCTAAGGGCAACCAACTGCTGCCAAGCCAGACCAAGACACTCAAAGCCAGCCCGCCCATGACCCAGCGGGTGCGGCCCGCCAAACCCAAGGCCCAGGCCAGCCAGGCCACGGTCAGCAACAAAGCCAACAGGCCGCTGGCACCATCAATGCCGGTTTGTTGTCCCAGCACCCACAGCAGCCAGATGACCGTGGCGAACATCGGAAACGCCATGGCCTGACGGAACACCACCATCCAGGCTCCGGGGCGTGGCAGTGCGCGGGCGATGCCAGGCCACACGCTGGCCGCCAGATAGGGCAAAGCCATGCCCACACCCATGGCGGCAAACACCATGAGCGCTTGCCACACGGGCAGCGCAATGGCCAAGCCCAAAGAGGCGCCCATGAACGGCGCGGTGCAGGGCGAAGCCACGGCCACGGCCAGCACGCCCGACAAACCGGCGTTCACCGTGGGGTGGCGGCTTTGCAGGGACGCCAAGCTGCTGGGCAGCATCTGACCAAACTCGAAAACGCCCGCCAGGTTCAAGCCCAACAGGGTGAACAACAGGGCCAAACCAGCCACCACAGGCGGCGATTGCAATTGAAAACCCCAGCCCAGTTGCTCGCCCGCTGCCCGCAGGCCCAGCATCAGGCCCCCCAGCAGCATGAAAGACAGCACCACGCCCGCTGTGTAAGCCAACCCGGCGGCGCGGTGTTGGGCATGCGCGGTGTCTGGTGATGCGTTGGTTTGTGCAAAGCCCAGCACCTTGATGGCCAGCACCGGAAACACGCATGGCATGAGGTTGAGCAACAAACCGCCCAGCAGGGCACCCAAAATGGCCAGCGTCAGGCTGAGCGCGTTGGCGGGCTGGCTGGTCAGGGGTTTGTCGGCGATGCGGGCGTTGTCGGCCAGGGCTTTGGCCAGCGCAGGTGATATTTCGACAGGCGCCAATGGCGGCCGTGCAGGCCAAGTGCCTTGCACGGGCGTGTCAATCTCAAAAGCCGGGGCTTGGGGTGCAGATTCCGGGCCTTGCGCGATCACCCAGCGCATGGTTTGCGGGTTGTCGCCGCGTTCTTCAGAAACCGGGATTTTGGCGTTCCAGACCGCGCCTTGCCAGCTTTGTGTCCAGCCTTTGCCCTGCGTTGCGGCGTTGTGCACCACGCTGGCCGTGACCGCAAAAGCGCTGAGTTGCTGGCCGCGCCATTGCGCTGGCATGCCGTGCACGCGCAAGTTGAGTTGCTGGCCGTTGTCAGACACGGTGGTTTGTCCGCCCGTGATCCAGGTGCTGCCTTGTTGCAGCTGGGGCAGCTTCTGGGGGCTGAGCTTTCGGGTGGCTTCAAACAGCGCTGCTTGCTGCGCTTGGGGGGCGGCAGAGGGCAGGTTCAGTGCAAATTGCCCTTCTTGAGGAATGCATTCCTGGCGGCACACCAGCCATTCGGCTTGCAGCTGAATCGGCAGCTGACCCTGGCTCGGAAACTGGAAGTCTGCGCTCACCGTCACGGGCACGGCGAGCAGCAGCTTGCCTTCGTAGCCGTAGTTGGCCAGCGTGCCAATCGGGATTTTTTTAGGCAAAGGCCAGGCGATCTCGCCCGCCTGCAAGCCCGCAGGCAGCTGCCACTGCAAACGTGTGGGCAAGCCCGAATCACCGGGGTTTTGCCAGTAGGTATGCCAATGCGGTTGGTGCTGAATCTGCAGGCCCAGCCAGAACGTCTGTCCGGCTTGAATGCCCTGGGGTGCATGCACCAACAGCTCGGCCCGCACCTGGTCGGTGACGACCACGTTGCTGGCCTTGGGCAGCAATGCCGAAACGCCCGGGGCGCTGGAGGACGCGGCTTTGGACGAAAACAGCGAACTGGTTTGAGCCAGGCTGGGCTGGGTTGCACCTGCCAAGAGAAAGAGCAAGGTCAAGCCAAGCCAGGCGATCACCCCATGGCGAGCGGGCCAGTCACGAAAAAACACAAAAACCTTCAACATCAACTCCTGATTTCAGCCCCCATCACCGCAGGCGGGGGCCCTGAGAAGGGCACTGTACACCGCCCCGGCGTACCAAAGCTCAATTAAGATGGCCCCATGCAAAACCCTTCGCGTTTCTGGGCCGACTGGACCACCACCGATTTCCAAGCGCTGGCGCTGGACCGGGCCATTGCCGTGCTGCCCGTCGCGGCGACCGAGCAACATGGCCCTCACCTGCCGCTGTCGGTCGACACTGACTTGGTCAACGGCGTGGTGGCGGCTTGCTTGCCGCACTTGCCAGCCGACTTGCCCGCCTTGTTTTTGCCCACCCAAACGGTAGGCCTGAGTCCTGAGCACGCCCGCTTTGCCGGCACTTTGACGCTGAAGGCCGAAACCGTCATCCGACTGTGGACCGACATCGGTGAGTCGGTCGCGGCCAGCGGTATCCGCAAACTGGTCTTGCTCAATGCCCACGGTGGACAAGTCAGCGTCATGGACATCGTGGCGCGTGACCTGCGGGCCCGGTTGGGCATGCTGGTTTACAGCGTGAGTTGGTTCAATTTGCCGCTGCGAGATGCGCAGGGCGGCGATGTGAACGCGCTGTTCAGCGCCGACGAACACCGCTTTGGCGTGCACGCGGGGGATACCGAAACCTCGATGATGCTGGCGCTGCGCCCCGAGTGTGTGCGCATGGACCAAGCGCTAAACTTCCGCTCCACCTCGCAAGACCGCGCTGAGCGTTTCGAGATTCTGGGCAACGGCAAAAGTGCCAAGCTGGGCTGGCAAATGCAGGATTACAACCGCCACGGTGCTGCTGGCAATGCGGCCGCCGCCACCGTGCAAAAAGGCCAGGCATTGTTGGACGCCTCGGGCCGGGCCTTGGCGCAGTTGTTGGGTGAAATCGATCGGTTGCCGTCCGACACGCTGACCGATCAGACCGGCTGAGCGGGTCGGGCGCTCAGAATGTGGGCGGCACCAGTTCGCAGTGGTCGCGGCTCACGCTTTTGGGGTATTCGCGGGTGGTGTCGATGCAACCGCCTTGTGCATAAACCCCTTTAGGGTCGCGCATGCGCAGCATGCGCTCCAGCACTTTGGCGGTGGCTTGGGGGTTGGCCTGGGTTTGGGTCACATGCGCCTCCACCACCGATTCATCCATTTGCAGCTCGCCTTGGGCATCGGTGTAAACGCCGTCTTTCCAGTGGAAGATTTCGATGGCTTTGGACTCTAGCGTGAAGGGCGTGTCGCGCTTCCAGAAGTTGCTGAACAAGCCGCTGCCCATGTACATGACCCAAGAGCCCTCGTAGCCTGTGACGTCGGATGAGCGCTCATCCGGGTTGCGAAACCACAGCCGATCGCCGGGGACATAAAAGCGGGCGGGCAAAGGCGCATCCATGCTGCCGTACTCGATCAGATAGACCTCATGGAATTGACCCGAGCGCACGGCATGGACTTCATTGAGGCTTTGCAACTGGGCCAGCAGTTCGGGATGCGCTGTTTTCAGCTCTTGTGCGATGCCCAGCAAGATCACGTACTCGGTGGCCCGGTAGCAAGAAAAATCGTAGAGTTTTCCCGTGGCGTCGGGTTGTGTGGCTGCGGTCAGCGCATCCACCAGACAGCGGCCGGGTTGGAGAATGAAACCCGCATCGTCACCGCCATCTTGCCAATAGGCCTGAGGCCGTTCGGCCGCTTCGGTCTTGAAGGCCAGCGTGGTTTTTCGGGCGGCCAGCGCCATGTTGCGCCGCACCCGGATGTGCGATGTCAGCGATGCCAGGTTGGCAAACTGAAAACGGTGTGGCGAGCCCAGCAAGGCCACCCAGATTTCTCGCTCTAAAGCCCACGCTTTGTCGGTGTTCTGGCTGTGGCCGAGTCGGTCGTGCAAGGCCAAGGTGTCGTGCCCGGGCATGCAGTGCTGTCGAAATTCAGGCCGCAGGTTGCAGATCAGGGCAACTTGGGTGCCTTGCATGGGCACCACCAAGGTTTGCACCGCCGAGGCCAGCGCCCAATTGTCCAGCAGCGCCGTCAACTCACCCGCCAGCTGGTAGGCGTCAGCAGCTTGTGTGGTGGTGAGCTGGATGCCACCCTCCAAAGACTTGAGGGCCAACCAGGCGGTCGAACTGTTCATCGATTTATTGTGCCCGCAAACCGAAGGGGTTTTTCCTAGGGAATGTACCTGTGGCAAGGCACTTGGCCGCGAGCGCGCCCACGTTTCAGGCGAACGTGATCCAGCCTTTGTGTGCGTCGCTGTCCAGATGCGGCAGGGTGTTGTAGGTCAGCAGCATGTGGCGCTTGGGGGTGAACACGAATTCAGTCAGCGCCGTGTTGCGGATGCGCAGGTTCAGCTCGATGGTGGTCTCAGGCGGTGTGCCCAGCACACGGCCCACTGCGGTCGAGATGGGGCCACCGCTAGAAACGATCAGCACAGCGCCCGAATGGTGTTGCCGCACATGGTCCAGCGCCGCTTCGATGCCGCCCACAAAGTGGGCATAGCTGGGCATGCCGCGTGGTTGCGTGCGCCCGGCCATCCAGGCCTGCAGGGCGTCGCGCAGCAGGCGAAAGTGGTGGCGGTACAGCTCGGGCGTGTCGGGTTTGGCCAGGGGTTCGGGGTGGATGGCCTCGATGAGGGCGTGGCTGTCGTATTCGTTCAGACCCGACCAGACCGAAGGCGTGTGGTGCAGACCTGCGCCCTCGGCAATGCCTTCCCAGGTTTGGCGGTGGCGCTTCAGGCTGCCCATCATCACGGCCTCAATGGGCTGACCTTGCAATTTGGCCCGCAGGTATTCGCCCAGACGCACCGATTGTTGGTGGCCCAGCGGGCTGAGTTGATCGTAGTCATCGGCCCCGAAAGAGGCTTGTCCGTGGCGGACCAAATAGAGTGTTCCCATGGGCTGCCATTGTGCGCAGCATGGGACTTTTCGACTGTCGCTGGGGTGATCAGATCGTCACCGAGCCCTTGATGCATCCGACCACATCGCCACCCACCCAAACTTGCCCTTGTGCGTCTTGCGACAAGAACACCTGCCCGGCGCGACCCAGCACCGTACCTTGGCGGGCGCTGTACGCCGCTGGCATGTGGCCATCGGCGATCAGCCATTGCGCGAGCGATGCATTCAGGCTGCCTGTCACCGGGTCTTCTGCGATCCCGACAGGGGCAGCAAAGGCGCGCACCTCCAGATCGGTCGGGTCGTTGGGGATGCGGGTTGAAGCGGCAAAGGCGCGCGCTTCGCGATTGGCGCGGCGGATCAGGCCACTTGCATCGGCTTCGCGCTTGGCCGCCACGCCGACCTTGGTGTTCAGGCGTTTGAGCGCCGCATGGTCTGGCTCCAGTGCAAGCAAACTGTCCACCGAGTCGATCAACAGGCCCATCCAGTGCGGCCCGTTGTTCAGGTCTTGCGCGGCCAGCACTTCGTTGGCATGCAGGCCCAGTGCCACCAGCACATCGGCCAGCAGCGCTGGCGCGGGTGTCTGGCGTTGCAAAGTCGGCGCTGCAAACGCCCAACGCCCATCGACCGATTTCAAGGTGACCAAACCCACGCCGCACTCCTGCACCAATTGACCACTTTGCCGGGTCTGGCCGCCAGCTTGTCGCCAGGCGTGGGCCGTGCCCAGTGTGGGGTGCCCGGCAAAAGGCAATTCGGCGCCGGGCGTGAAGATGCGCACCCGGTAATCGGCACCGCCTGCGGCCCCTTCTGGCGTGGGCGGCAGGACAAAAGTGGTTTCGCTCAGTTGTGTCCAAGCAGCAAAGGCTTGCATCTGCGCGTCGCTCAGCCCCTCACCGTCCAGCACCACGGCCAGCGGGTTGCCCAGAAAGGCGGTGTCGGTGAAGACGTCGACTTGTCGAAATGCGCGTTGTTTCATGGCGGTGGTTTGGGTTGATCTTGGGCTGGCGAGCGCTTTAAAGCGACTCGCGAATCGCAGCGGCCAGTGCCGCCATGCCGGTGTTGATCTGGTCCACAGTGGCGGTCACGAAGGACAGGCGCAGGGTGCTTTCGTTGGCGCCGCCTTCTTCGTGGGTGGCGTAGAAAGCCGAGCCGGGCACAAAGGCGACGCCCTTTTTGACGGCTTTGTCCAGCAAGGGAATGGCTTTCAGGCCTGCTGGCAATTGCACCCACAGGAACATGCCGCCGGCTGGGCGGTTCCATGTCAGGCCCAGCCCCGCCATTTCCCGGTCCAGTGCGGCCAGCATGGCTTCGCACTGCTGTTTGTACAGCGCACGGATGGTGGGCACATGGCGGTCAATGAAGCCGTCCTTGATGACTTCTGCCACCACGCGTTGGTTGAAGCTGGGCGTGTGCAGGTCGGCCGCTTGCTTGGCTTGTAGCAGTTTGGGGTAGAGCGCTTTAGGCGCAACCAGATAGCCCAGGCGCAGGCCGGGGGCCAGGATTTTCGAAAATGAGCCCAGGTACACGCTGCCGTCAGGGTGGCGCGAGCTGAGCGAGGGCGCAGGCGGTGCGTCAAACCACAGGTCGCCGTAGGGGTTGTCTTCGATGATGGGCAGACCGGTTTCGATGGCCAACTGGGCCACGGCAGCGCGGCGCTCTTCGGTCATGGTGCGACCGGTGGGGTTCTGGAAGTTGGGCAGCAAATACACAAAACGGGCTTTATCGGCCCCAGTGCCGACTTTGGCCCGCAGATCGGCGGCGTCCACACCGTGCTCGTCGCTGTCCACGCTCACCACGGTGGGCTCCATCGGGGTGAAGGCTTGCAGGGCGCCCAAATAGGTGGGGGTTTCGACCAAGATGCGGCTGCCTGCGTCGATCAGGATCTTGGCCACCAGGTCCAGACCTTGTTGGCTGCCGGTGGTGATGAGCACTTGGTCGGGGCTGACGTTCATGCCTTGCTTGAGCAGGTCTTGCGCAACCCATTCGCGCAAGGGCGCATAGCCCTCGCTGGCCGCATATTGCAAGGCGGCTTTGCCGTCCTGGCTGAGTACGCGTTCGCTGGCTTCGCGCATGGCATCAATAGGGAAGGTCTGGGGCGATGGCAGGCCGCCTGCAAAGCTGATGATGCCGGGCAGTTCGGTGACCTTGAGGATCTCGCGGATCACCGAGGGGTTCATTTTTTCGGCACGTTGGGCCAGGGTCCAGTTCATGTTGTGCTCCTTGAAACTGTGGTTGTTGGTGTGGCTGGTGTGCTGGCCATGCGCCGCCCCATGAAGACGGTCAACACCACCAGCAGGGCAAAGCCCAGCGTCATCGCATCCAGCGATTCTCCCAGCAAAGGGACGGCGGCCAGGATGGATATGAAAGGTTGCAGCAATTGGGTCTGGCTGACGCGCAGCGGCCCGCCCAGCGACAGACCGCGAAACCAGGCAAAAAAGCCCGCCCACATTGAGAACACGCCGACATACAGCAATGCCAGCCACGCGGTGGGGGCAATGGCGTGTTCGGGCCAGGTGAGCCAAGCGCCGGGCAAGGTGATGGGCAAAGCCATGACGCAGACCCAACTGATGACTTTTTCGGCCCCCAGACTGGCCGTGACTTTGGCCCCGGCCACATAACCCAGCGATGCGGCCACCACCGCGCCCAGCAGCAGGGTGTCGGCCCAGCTCAGGCCAACGCCGTGGCCCATTTGCATGGCGCGCAACACGCTGTAGACCGCCACCAGCGCGCTGCCCAAACCGGCAAACACCCAAAACCCCCAGCGTGCCCGCTGGTGCATGAGCCAGGCCGCTGCCGCGGCAGTGGCCAGCGGCAGCAAAGCGGTGATGACGGCGGCGTGGCTGGCGGTCACATGGCGCAGCGCCCAGCCCAGCAGCAAGGGATAGCCCACCACGTTGCCAGCCAACGACAGCCACAAAGAGTCGCGTTGTGTTGCTTTCGGCCAAGGCGCGCGAACGGCCAGCAGGTACAGCGCCGACAAACCACCCGCCAGCGCCGCGCGTGCGAAAGTGACAAACCAAGGGGACAGCTGCGGTGCGTCCACCGTGCCGGTGGCCAAGCGGGTCATGGGCAGGGTGAGGGCAAAAATCACCACGCCCAGCAAACCGAGCCAAAGCCCCCGATTTTCGCGTTGTGTGTGTGCGTCGGTCATGTGATTCAAGGCGTGAGTGGTGGTGCGATTCAGGCTGCGCTTTGGCGCAAGCCGTTCAGGATCCACAGCACTGTGGCCACCAGTGCCACCGACATGCAGCGGTTGAACATCAACAAGCGGCGACCATGCGCCAGCCAATGCCGCAGCATCGACCCCGCCACGGCATAGACCAAGTTGCTGACAAAACCATAGGCCACCATGATGGGCAAAAGCAGCAGCGTGCGCTCGGCACCGTCATCCCGACCGGCGATCCACCCGGCCACGATGGCCAGGGCCAGCATCCAGGCCTTGATGTTGAGAAACTGCAAACCCACGCCTTGCACAAAGCCCACCTGCAGTTTGCTGCTGTCGGCCTGTTGCAAGCTGCCGCTGCGCCACAAACGCGAGGCCAGCCACAGCAAATAAGCATTGCCCAACACCACGATGCCCCAACGCAAGGGCGGAAAGGCCACCACCAAACCGCCCAGGCCTGTGGCGCACAGGATGAACAAAATGCCCCAGCCCACCGGCACGGCCAGCACAAAGCGCATGGCGTGCCGCAAGCCGTGGTTGGCGGCCATGGCAGTCGACAGGGTGGTGTTTGGCCCGGGGGTGAAACTGCTCACGGTGGCGAGCACCAAGAGGGCGCTGAGTTCAGAAGAAGTCATGGCTTTGAATGTAGTGCTGAAATGAGTACAGTACCAATACAGTTTGTGAGATCATTTTGGAAACTGTATCGCCCTGCCTGACCGCACACTTGTTGGAATGCCGCCCATGTCTTTGCTCAGCCGTGAATCCAGCCAGCCTCTGACCGAACAGCTCGCCCAGCGCTTTGTGGCGCGCATGCGAGACCAGTTGCTGGTCTCGGGTGCGCGTTTGCCTTCGGTGCGGCAGTGCGCCCAAATGCACGGGGTGAGCGCATCGACCGTGGTGGCCGCTTACGACTGGCTGGTGGCGCAGGGCTGGGTCGAGGCGCGCCCGAACCGGGGGTTTTTTGTACGGGACCGGACGCAGCGCATGCCGCCTGCAGCGTCCCTGGCCGCAGGCGCGGCATCCCATCCGCCGCCTGTGAATGCCGCCAGCCTGATTCGGGGCATGTTCCACCAACCCAGTGCCGAGCCGCAGCCGGGCATGGGGGTGTTTCCGCCGGACTGGCTGGACGCCGATTTTTTGTCGGCCGCTTTGCGCAAAGTGGTCAGCAGTCCGGCCTTGCGTGAGTCTTCTTTGCGCTACGGCGAGCCGCAAGGGGATACGGGTTTGCGCGACATCTTGTCGACAAAACTGGCCAGCATGGGCTTGCACGCCGCACCGGGGCAGCTGATCACCACGGTGGGCGCGACCCACGCGCTGGACATCATCAGCCGGACTTTGCTGCGTCCGGGCTATTGTGTGATGGTCGAAGAACCTGGCTGGGCCATTGAGTTTGCCCGGCTGCAAAACCTGGGTGTTCGCATCCTGCCCGTGCCGCGCCTAGAGACGGGCCCCGATTTAGAAGTGGTGGAACGCTATGCCCAGATGCATGCGCCCAAGATGATGGTCAGCGTGTCGGTTTTGCACAACCCCACGGGTTATGGCTTGTCTTTGCCGGTGGCGCACCAGTTGGTGAACCTGGCGCACCGCTACAACTTTCATGTGGTTGAAGACGATACCTATGGGCACATGGCCCCGGCGCATGCGGTGCGCTTGTCGGTGCTTGATGGCTTGCAAAAAACCATTTACGTCAGCGGCTACGCCAAGATCCTCGCGCCCAGTTGGCGTGTGGGCTACCTGGCGGCTCCGGCTGATCTGAAGGATGCGTTTTTGGACACCAAGCTCTTGTCCACGCTTACCACGCCCGTGTTGTTTGAAAAGGCGCTGGCGCTGTGTCTGGAGCAGGGTGCCATCCGGCGGCACACCGAGCGCTTGTCGCAGTTGCTGGACGCCGCCCGCAGCCGCAGCGTGAAGCTGGCGCTGGCGCACGGTTGCCAGTTTGTGGCACCGCCCCAGGGCCTGTTTGGCTGGGTCGATGTGGGCGTGGACACCGATCTGCTGGCCTTGCGCATGCACGACGCCGGCTACCTGCTGGCCCCCGGCTCCTTGTTCCATGCTGACCGCAGGCCGGGCTCGTTCATGCGGGTGAACTTTGCCAGCACGCAAGATGACAGGTTCTGGCGCGCCTTGGCCAAGACGCGTGCGGACCTGTTGTGACGCTGAAATCAAGCGTCTGATTTCAGCGCTTGCTCTCAGCGGTTAGAGAGGATTTCCCAGCGCTCCATCGCGGTCAGCAGCAGATCGTCGATCTCGGTATCGCGCCTGAACAGTTGTTGCGCCAGCCCAGGGTCGCGTTGGTAAACGCTGCCATCGGCCAGTTGCGCACGCGTGAGGGCTTGTTCTTTCTCCAGTGCCTCGATCTTGCCGGGCAGCTCGGCCAGTTCGCGTTGCTCTTTGTAGCTGAGCTTGCTGCGGGCCGGTGCGGCGGTTGCGGGCGCTGCAGGTGTGGGCGTTGCAGCGGTGCTTGTGGCTGTGGTGGCCTGCGGTGCGCTTGCACTGCGTTGCGCGGTTTGAGCGCGAATGGCTTGGGCGCGTTTGGACTGCACCAACCAGTCTTGCACCGAGCCTTCGTATTCGCGCCAGAAACCGGGCTGGTCTGGTGCGCTTTCGCAGGCGATGATGCCGGTGACCACGTTGTCCATGAAGGCTCGGTCGTGGCTGACCAAGAACACGGTGCCTTCGTAGGTTTGCAGCAGTTCTTCCAGCAATTCCAAAGTTTCGATGTCCAAGTCGTTGGTCGGTTCGTCCAGCACCAACACGTTGGCAGGCCGCGCAAACAACCTCGCCAGCAGCAAGCGGTTGCGCTCACCACCCGACAAGGAGCGCACGGGCGACGTGCCGCGTGCGGGCGAGAACAAAAAGTCGCCCAGGTAGCTCTTGACGTGCTGGCGTTTGTTGCCGATCTCGATCCACTCACTGCCGGGGCTGATGAAGTCCTCCAGTGTGGCGTCCAGGTCCAGTGCATCGCGCATCTGGTCAAAGTAAGCCACTTCGAGTTTGGTGCCACGGCGCACTTCGCCGCTGTCTGCTTCGAGTTCGCCCAAAATCAGTTTGAGCAAGGTGGTTTTGCCCGCGCCGTTGGGGCCCAGCAGGCCAATCTTGTCGCCACGCAGCAAGGTGCCGGTGAACTTCTGGATCACGGTGCGCACCGAGCCATCGGGTTGGGTGAAGCTTTTGCTGACGTCGGTCAGCTCGGCCACCAGCTTGCCGCTCGGCACGCCTGAAGCCACTTCCATCCGAACATTGCCCACTTTTTCGCGGCGCGCCGCACGTTCGCCACGTAAGTTTTGCAGGCGTGTGATGCGGCTTTGGCTGCGGGTGCGTCGAGCTTCGACGCCTTTGCGAATCCAGATTTCTTCTTGGGCCAGCAACTTGTCGGCCTTGGCCTGAATCACGGCTTCTTGCGCCAACTGCTCTTCTTTTTGAATTTGGTATTGCGCAAAATTGCCGGGATAGGGTCGCAGCTTGCCCCGGTCCAACTCCACAATGCGGGTCGCAATGCGGTCCAGAAACGCCCGGTCGTGCGTGATGGCGATCACGCTGCCCTTGAAGTCAATCAACAGGTCTTCCAGCCAAGTGATGGCGTTCAGGTCCAGGTGGTTGGTGGGCTCGTCTAATAAGAGCACATCAGGACGGGTGACCAAGGCCTGGGCCAAGGCCACACGCTTGCGCATACCGCCGGACAGCGATTGCACCACCGCGTTAGGGTCCAGCTGCAGGCGCTGCAGCGTCTCGTCCAGCCGTTGTTCCCAGCCCCAGCCATCGCGTGATTCGATTTGACCCTGCAAAGTGTCCAGGTCCCCACGGCTGTGGGTGTAATCATCGATCCACTGCACCACTTCGGCCAAGCCTTCGCGCACAGACTCAAAGATCGTGTGCTCAGGGACCAAGAGCGGTTCCTGCGCGACATAGGCAATGCGAACGCCTTGCTGCAGGTGCAATGCACCATCATCCGGGCGCTCCATGCCCGCCAAAATCTTAAGCAGAGACGATTTGCCCGTGCCATTGCGACCAATCAAGCCGATCCGCTCAGACGTCTCGAGAGAGAAGTCAGCGTGATCGAGGAGTGCGACATGGCCAAAAGCCAGAGAAGCGTTCAAGAGTGTGAGTAAAGCCATAGGCCCATTATCCGGGAGGGGCGGAGGAAAAATTTCACAAAGACTTCAAAAAACTTGCCAAGGTCAAAAAATCCGTGCCATAATAGAGGGCTTCGCTGCACACAAGTGAGGCTTCGCAAAGAAGCCAAGCATGGGTGGTGAAGAAGTTAATGAGATGATCTTGGTGATCTAAGAAAATTTCAAAAAACTTGACGCAGCGCTAAAAACTGTGTCATAATTCAAGGCTTCGCTGATCGCAGCGTAGCAAAACAAGGTGATGAGAGTTGCCTGGGTTCTTTAAAAATATACAGCCGATAAGCGTGGGCGTTTGATGGTGATTGCCAAGTTCTTCGGAACTTAGCTTTAAT
>Ga0208916_10000359_pt1 | contig 22049 bp, 31 predicted proteins | sample DEB19_08_DNA_5_FD_184523 | JGI IMG/M metagenome (GOLD analysis project Ga0208916, IMG submission 184523) | Aqueous microbial communities from the Delaware River and Bay under freshwater to marine salinity gradient to study organic matter... | ecosystem: Environmental > Aquatic > Marine >... | reverse complement strand
CGCTGGCAGATCGTGGCGGACGCGCGATTCTAATTAGCACGCCACACGGGCGCAATTGGTTTTATCGCGAGTGGCTGCGCGGGCGACAGCACACGTCGGACATCGCATCATTTCAAGCGCCAACATCCGCCAATCCGAATCCCATGATCCGCGAGGCGTTCGAGCGTGCGCGGGAATCAATTGGCGATCGGACATTTAGGCAGGAATGGATGGCTGAATTCGTCGACGACGGAGGAGGCGTGTTCCGCAGCATCAACGACGCAGTGCGCGCGAAACACATTGACGCGCCTCTGCCGGATCGCACGTATGTCGCGGGCTTGGACTGGGCACTGAGCGGTGATTACACCGTGCTAACGGTAATGGATCAGACGACGCGTGAGGTCGTGCACATTGAGCGATTCACGGGCTTGCCATACAACGTGCAGCGCGAGCGCATCGCTGCTGTGTGCAGACGCTACGATGTGTTCGTCGTTGTCGCTGAATCGAACTCAATGGGCAAGCCGAACAACGACATCCTGAGGCAGGATGGAATCCGCGTGCGCGATTTCGTGACGACCAACAACAGCAAGGCTGAGGCGATCGAGTCACTTGCGGCGGCATTTGACAATCGACAGATCGCTATCATTGACAATCGTGAATTGCGAGGAGAGCTTGAATCGTATGAAGGAGAAAGGCTTCCGTCTGGGGCTATGAGATATGGCGCGCCGTCGGGCGTGCATGACGACTGCGTAATGAGTCTTGCTTTGGCATGGACAGCGTGCGCAGCGAGACCGTTTACGTTTGGAGGTTAGGCATATGGGAATCATCGATCGAATTCTTGGGCGCAGGCCCGATGCAGTGAAGGCCGCGTTACAGCGCCCGCCATGGTGGGGCAATGTCTGGAACACGACCGATGAATCAGGTCTGACCGAATACGGCAATTCACCAGAGGGACGCATTGGCGCGGTCAAGTCCAACGTCTGGGCGTACAACTGCGTCAAGGCGCGCATGGCGGCGATCGCGCAAGCGCCAATGAAACTGTATCGAGGCGTTGGTGATGATAAGGAAGAGATCATGGAACATCCCGTCCTTGATTTGCTCGAAACTGTAAACCCCTTGAACCTCAACGCGCGTTCATTCCGACGTGGCATTGAGCAGCAGCTGTGTTTGCACGGGCGATGCATCATACAAAAAGTGCGCGGCGCGAGTGGAGTTTCTGAACTCTACATCCTGCCGATGAACTATATCGATATAGTTCCCGATCCTGTCATGTGGATCTCTGGCTATCGATGGCTCCCAACTAACAGCATCATTCCCCGCGCAGATGTCATCGATCTGTATTACCCATCGATGGATGGCGGCGTCGATGCAGATAGTCCGACTGCCACTGCGCTAAATGCGATCAATCGATACAACCTCGCAGACAGTGCGCAGTCCAGCATCGATAAGCGTGGCGGGCAGAAGGGCGGAATGGTCATCCATCCCGTCGATGAGATCATGGTTGATTTCGAGCGCACGCGGCAGGAATGGGATCGCTTTCGCAAAAATCCTGGCAATGCTGGACGTGATATGCACGTACCGTTTGGCACTGACTACCGCGCGGATGCGTTCTCGGCGGCGGAGATGCAGCGCGAACAGCGCAATATCCGCATCGCAAAAGAAATCATGGCGGGCTACAGCGTCCCGCCCGCGATGGCAGGAGATTTCAGCGATGCGTCCGTGCTTGCAAACGCCGCAATTCAGATGCGCACGTTTTGGGATTCATTCGCGAACGATGAATGCGCATTCGTCGCGGAGGAACTTACATTCTCGTTGATTCGTGCGGAGTACGGCGAAGAAGACCTTTACTTCGAGCACGATCTGTCGAACATCTCTGCGATGCGCGAAGACGCGGATTCAAAAGTTCAGCGTGCCATTGCGCTCAATGCGAGTAACCTCGCATCAGTCAATGAGGCGCGTGAGATCGTCGGACTTGATGCGAGTGAGGATCCCGCAGCAGATCGCATCCTGATGGAAGCTTCGCAGGCGGACGTTGTGGCAGACACCGCGCCACTCGTCGCGATCATTACAGCGCGCAATGCTGGCACACTGACAGATCAGTCTGCGGCTACGCTGCTGCGCATCAGCGCACCGAATCTCACCGACGAACAGATCATGTCGCTGTTGAGCCAACAGTTACAGGCGCCGACTCCTGCGCCAGCAACGATGCAGGATATGCCTGATGTCGTCAGTAGCGATGTGGCGCCAAGCGATGGGAACCAACAGATCGCGGCAATGGCAGTGGATACGACGGTGAATGATCCATGGGCACCTCCGAGCAGTGTGCGCGAAGCTGCTGCGCTTGGTCTTGAACTGCGGCGCAAATTCGGACGCGGCGGCACTGAAGTAGGCGTTGCTCGCGCGCGTGATTTGTCAAATGGAAAGCGCATCCCGCCCGACACCATCAATCGCATGTTGTCGTATTTCGCGCGCCATGAAGTGGACAAGCAAGCCGATGGATGGGGAAACGAGGACGATCCTTCTACGGGATACATCGCATGGCTATTGTGGGGCGGAGATGCTGGTCTTCGATGGGTGAAGGGAATTGAGAAAGAATATCCCGCCGAAGTGAAGGCATTCCCATACGTCGATCCCGTCGGACTCATCGCTGAAACAATCGATGGCGATGAACTCGGCGTAATTGAGATGCTGCATCGTGGTGGCATTCACGATGGCATCAAGGCGTCTGTGAAAGAACCTGTGTTCACGATCGCTGGCAAGGCCTACGCCGCCAAGGATGTGATGGTGCGAAATGCCTAAGCCTGTTCAAGTATTCCTGCTCAAGCCAGAGAAGCTCAAAAATTATCGTGGCGCGTTGACAGAGGCGAAGAAGCAGAATCTGCAAATCGCGCTGCACGAACTCGACAAATACGGTCGCGAGCAGGTGAAGGTTCTCCAAAAGATGGCGCCTGTTCAGAAAGGATCGCTCGCGGATGGTTTCACATATTCGTTGAAGAAGAGTGGCCCGCAGCTCGGCGAACTGCGTATCAATTGGTATGCGAAGGATCGCCCAAAAAATCTTCTTGACTGGATTGTTTTTGGAACTGGCATCTTCGGCCCGAGACATGCATACATCGTCCCGAAAAAAGCACCATTCCTGCAATGGCAGAATCCCACGACCGGGCAATGGTTTCGCAAGAAGCGCGTGCGCGGCATGAAGCCCAACAACTTCGTATATCGCGCATGGGCTGAACTTTCAAATGCGCGTGGCGATCTTTACGAGAACGTCGGCAAGCTGATTGCGGAACGCATTTTCGACAAATCGAATCGGTCGTAGAACAAGTGTTCTATAATCACAAAAGAGGTGGTCATATGATGACAGATGCAGTTAAGGCGGCGGGCGATCTGGAACTCGAAGTTCTCGGTTTGCCATTTGGCACGGATCGTCAGGGGCAGGTATTCGACGCGCAGACGAACGTCGAACTTCAGCCTGGTGATGAAGTGCCCGCGTACTATTACCACGGCTTTGCTGAACGCGCCGCGAAATCTGTTAAGCGTCTCGGCACCGCAATTTACCAGGGGGCGTCAGAGGCTGGTCACGTGTTTCGCGTGAAGCTCGACGCCGCGCACGAGAAGGCACGCGCTGTATATGATGCTGCTGTTGGCGGGATTGCCCGCGCAAGCAGTGATTCATCGACGCATCTTGTGCGTCCGACTGGCATTGTTGGCAAGCCGGGTCGCGTGTCATCGTGGCCAATCTTCGCGCTCTCGCTCATGGATGGTGAGACGAGCGCAGCTGCTGTCAATCCGCGCGCTGTGGCAGTTGCCGCAGCAAAAGCGCTGTTTGAGGAAATCGATCTGAGCGATTCGGGCGAAGTCGACGCCTCAAAAGCTGGAAAGCCTTTCAACAAGGGAAACCGCGAAAAGCTGCTGGCGATGAAGGCGACGCTTGACGAGATGCTCGCGCAGATCGATTCGACGGATATGCCAAACAACGATTCCGCGCAAGCGGACAATACGGCGCAGGTCAACATCTATGATGGCAAGACTGCCGCCAAGACTGAGGTTACTAAAATGGAAGAGAACAATATTCCCGTGCAGGCTGAGGCCGCGAAGGTCGACGAGATCGGTGCGCTCAAGGCTGAGTTCGCCAAGCTGAACGAAGCTGTGCTCGCCGCGCAGCGCCCTGCCTTCAACGTCAATGTTGGCGCCAAGCCCGACAGCGATGCTGCGAAAGCTGAGGAAGCCGCGAAGGCTTTCGAGCGCTACTATCGCTTCGGTGACAAGAATGCCATGATCGCCGCGAAAGCCGCGATGAATGAAGGCACCGCTGGCGAAGGTGGCTATCTGGTTCCCCGTGGCTATTCGAATGAAGTGGTCACGGCGCTCAATGAGGCGTCGATCCTGCGCGCTGCTGGCGCTCGCACGATCAGCATCGGCGGCACGAACAGCTTCCGTGTTCCCAAGCTTGTGAACAGCACGACTGGTGCGCTGTTGACCGCTGAGGGCGTCGCCTATGATGAGCAGGAACCGACTGTTGGCGAGCAGGAATTCATTCCATACAAGGTCACGGCTTTGTCGAAAGTCAGCGAGGAACTCCTCGCGGATTCGCGCGTCAATGTGTTCGGCGAATTCATTCAGCCCGACGCAGTGAATCGCTTCACGATTCGCGAGAACAGCTATTTCGCAACTGGCACGGGCAGTGGTCAGCCGCAGGGTCTGTTCGTTGGCGCGAGCGTTGGCGTTACCGCCTCTGCCACGAACGCGATCACGATTGATGAAGTTATCGATCTGTATCACTCGATGGCGACGCAGTACCGCTCGCGTGCTGTGTGGGTCATGAACGATGCCACGCTCAAGGTCATTCGCAAGTACCGCGAAAATGGCACGACTGGCGCGTTCCTGTGGCAGCCCGCTATCAGCGCTGGTCAGCCCGAGACGATTCTTGGTCGCCATGTGTATACCGTCAGCACTGCGCCGACGATCGCCACGGGCAACAAGGTCATCGCATTCGGCGATCTGTCGTACTTCTGGATCGCGGACTTCGGCCAGCTGACGTTCCAGCGCTTGGATGAGCTGTACGCCGCCACTGGTCAGGTTGGCTTCCGCTGGGGCAAGCGTATCGACTCGCACGTCATGCTTAGCGATGCCATCAAGGTTCTGCGGCTCGCCTAATCTGTCGTAACATTGCGACCATGAAAACGGCAGTCATTCTCCCAACATGGAACAGGACGCAGCAGGCAATCGGCTGTGTGACGCGATTCTTGGAAACCTCATCTGCGGATATCGTGATCATCACCGAAGATGATCGCGCAAAATATGACCAGGTGAAGTCGAAAAGAATCAAATTTGTGCCAGTGTCTCCGAGGATGACTGCCGTGCAGAAATGGAACTATGGCCTTGAAGTTCATTCGGACTACGAGGCCTACTTTCTCGGGGCAGACGATCTGTGGCCAGACCATGGATGGCTCGATGAGGTTTTGCGCGTCCAGAAAACGCGCAATCGTGGATGCGTGGGAATCAACGATGGCATGACCAATGGTGAGAATCTCGCGACACACTATCTGATGACGCGAGATTTCATTGTGAATCACAACGGCGGCGTGATGGCATGTCCTCACTATCGCAGCTGGTCTCTTGATTTGGAAACTACCGAACGTGCGCAGAGTGCTGGACAATACGCTTGGGCGCAGCACGCTTCTGTGGAGCATCGGCATGTTCATTTCAAGAAGGCAACGATGGATGAGACGTACAAGCGCGGCTACTCGCATCATCACTACGATTCCATCATCTGCGAGATGCGCAGGAAGATTAACTGGCCGAATGACTTCGAAGCGGTGATCAAATGAGAGGCTATTGGTGTGTCCCGGTCGAGCGATCGTTGAATGCAAACGCTGTAGGCGCGCTGCTTGATGTTGCAGCATACGCGGCGAAGCACGGAGTCAATCGAATCTCCATGCCGTATAAGCGCGTAGATGATGCGCGCAATTCAGCATCGCGCATCTTCTGGCATCACTCGCACGATGACGACGACGTGATGGTCATGTTGGACTGTGACCACGTGCATCCTACGCACATCGTCCCGCATCTGATCGCGCGGTGCGATGCTGAGCACGAGGTCGTATCAGCGCTCGCATTTCGCCGCAGTCTGCCACATGATCCGTGCATGTATCACGTCGATGCGTCAGGCGTCACGCACAGCATCCCAACGTCATTCACTGGCGATCTGATGAAGTGCGACATCGTGGGAACAGGCGCAATCGCGATTCGTCGCAGTGCATTCCGCAAATTGGCGGAAGCTGGTTACCAGTGGCCATGGTTTCGGTTCTCGTATAAGGATGGATTCGAGAACGAAGTTCAGAACTCTGAAGACTGGAACTTCGGCTTGTCGTGTATGAAGACTGGCATCCCGCACTGGTGCGATTCATCGATTGTTACGCCGCACATCGACGAGTATTTGGTCACGCCTCAGAGCTGGTTTGATGTTCTCACCGAAGGCGCGAAGGATCCCGAGGCGTTCTCCAAAAAGTACGAGAAACTCGGAATGACGCTCAGCGTCGAGGAGCCTAAACAATGAGCTACGCGACGCTCGCAGACTTCAAGAGCTACATCACTGAGATGACTGGCGGCATTCAGACCACGTTCACGACTGCCGAGAACACGCTGCTACAGTCATTCCTAGATCAGGCGGACGCAGAGATCTACTCGCAGACGCAGCGCACATTCGGCCAGGGTGATGCTGCACACACGCACTATTACACGATGGATGATGTTGACGGCGACACGCTGTGGCTCGCGGATGATCTGGTCAGCATTACCAGCATTACGAATGGCGATGGCACCAGCATCACCAATGGGCAGTACTGGCTGCTTCCCATGAACATCGCAGTCACTGAGCAGAATTCATATCGCGGCAGTTACTACGCGATCAAACTGAAGAGCGGTTATACGTGGACGATTCCAACGGACGCGCGTGTTACTGTCGTCGGACGTTTTGGATTCATGCAAGGCGCGCCGAGTGATGTTATCCGCGCATCGATGCGACTTGCATATTGGTTCTGGGCAAAGCGCAATGAAACTGGCGCGACGAATGTAGCAGGTGAAGGTCTCACGCAGCAGTCCGATTCGTATCCCGCTGATGTGCGTGCGGTGTTGTCGCGCTACAAGCGAAGGACGTACCGATGAGCATTACCACGTGCTACGATGCGTTGACGAATCTCGTTGCGAGCGGTGTATCTGCGAAGAGCAAATACACTGGGATACCGAGCGCTCCGCCTCAGAGGCTTCCCGCTGTCGTTACGAAATGGACGAACACTGGCACTGAATCGCAGGCGTTCTCTACGCTGAGTGGTTCAACGTTTCAGCGAAGCAAGATGCGTCGGACGCATAGCTTCGAGGTCGTGGTAATCATCGGAGCTACTGGCATGGTAAAAGATGAAGACATCGCTGGGCGTGCGGCGGCAGAGGCGCTGCTAAACGCAATCGATGATGACACCGAACTTGGCGGGACTGCAAAGTTTAGCCAAATAGAAAACATTAGTCAGGGCTTGCTGGAATGGGATCAGCAGGCATTTTTTACGGTACGCGCTGTTGTGTCCGTAATGGAGGATATTTAGAATGGCTTACACGATGAAGAACTGCAAGGTCGAGCTGTCAATGAACAACTCAACGTGGACTGACATCAGCACGGACGCAAACAGCGTTACCATGTCGGGATTCGATCTTGAATCTGAAGCTGCTGGCGTTTTTGGCCAGGCGACGAAAGTGCAGACGATTGGTGGATATGGCATTGGCACAATCACTGTGCGCGCCATGTACGCCGAGAGCACGACTGGTGCCTGGGGTCTTGCGCATTCGGCATATGCGAACCGCACTGCGCTTTACGTGCGCTGGTCGCCGCGTGGTGGATCGACCGGTAACTACAAATTCACCTCGGATGCTGGATATGTCAAAGCTCCGGTGTGGCCTACTGGCGAAGATGGTGCAGCAGCTGTCATGCCCGAGATCGTGATTGAAACTCCGTTCGTGACGCAGGCTACCATCTAGTATGTGGGAATGGAAATTCGATGACCTGACACTCGAAGATGTGGCGCTGCTGTCCTCTGGAGAGATCAACAGCGCCTCTCTGTTCGAGATGATTGGACGATGTGTTGTTGGTGGCCAGAAGGCGATTCCCGCACTGAAAGTCGCAGCAGCTGTCGAGGAATTCGTAAAGGCCTACGCCGAGGCTGTTAACCCAAAAGGGACGGGCGCGCCCTCGACGAGCGCGTAAAAGCACACCTCTGGGTAGGCGATTCAATGCCTCCAGAGATGCTCGAGCTTTGGCTGGCGCGTGATGTGTATCACACATGGCCGCTTCCAGATGCGCTTACGGTTGCGCGCCATCTTACGATTATCGGCGCTGAACAAGATGTTATGAGGAGAAAAAATGGCTGAAGAAATTCCTATTGATCTCGTAATGCGTGCGCGCGATGAGATGACGAACGTCCTTGACGATGTCATCAAATCATCGGGCGGCGTTGAGGATGCGCTTGGCGATGTGGCTAAGTCCACTGACAAGGCGTCCAGTGAGACCGATGGATTTTCCAAATCAGCCAGAGAGTCCGCGAAGGAATCTGACAATCTCTCGGACAAGATGAAGGGCATTGGCACAGCTGCAAAGGCTGTCGCTACTGCAGTTGCTGGTGCTGCTGCTGCTGCTGGTGCTGCCATCGCCGCGATTGGCGCTGCTGCGATCAAAACGATCAGCGACACGAACGCATGGGCGGGCACGCTCGATGGACTGGGTGATGTGCTCGGCACAAATGCCAATGAATCTGCGGCGCTTGCTGTTGCGATCAGAGGCGTAGGTGGCGATGTCGGCGCCGTCACTGGGCAGATGGTGAAGCTCACCAAAGGCCTGGAGGACAACAACGGCAAGGCCAGCGAAACTGCGAAGCTGATGACATCGCTTGGCATCAGCTACAAAGACGCCAATGGGAAAATGCTTCCCGCGTCTGCCATCATTGAGAACACCGCAAACGCCATCGCGAAAATGCCCGATGGTCTCGAAAAGACCAACGTGATGACGCAGATATTCGGGCGCAGTGGCAAGGACTTGGGCGACACAATGGCGGCGCTTGCCAATGGCGGACTTGACAACGCCATGAAGAAAGCAAAGGAATTCGGGCTTGCTGTTGGCGACGATGGCGTGAACGCAAGTATCGAGTTCGGGAAGAAATCCGCAGAACTTCAAATGCGCATGGAGGGCATGAGCGTAACGATTGGCAATGCACTATTGCCAGCGATCATGCCATTCATGGATACGCTGAATGATCTTTCGGCTGAATATCTCCCCCAGGTATCTGCTGCGATGATCCCAGTCATACAATCATTCATCGCATTTGCAAAAGACAATCTTCCAGCGATCATCGAATCGCTAAAGCTGGTTATTGATTGGGTGACCACGAACTGGCCAACGATTCGGGACACTGTCGTAAATGTATTCAATGCCATCGTGAAGGGGTACGATGAATACGTAAAGCCCGTCGTTGATTTCTTCATTGAGGCATTCACGTCGATGTCCTATAGCACCAGCGAAAACATGGACATCATTGGGCAGAAGATTGATTCGATCATGCAGGGCATCAAGAATATAGTGGAGCCGATTCTCACTGCCGTGCAAGGATTCTGGAAAGACAACGGGGAATCGATTTCTGGTTTCGTGATGGAGTATTGGACTTCGATCAAGGAAATTATTTCTGGCGTAATGCTCATCATTACGACCGCGATTGATACTGCGCTTCCAGCCATTCAGGCGACGATCGAAAAATACCTTCCGACAATTCAGTTTATCTTCGAGACCGCATGGGGTGCGATTCAAATCATCGTCGGCACTGCGCTTGATCTGGTCAAGGGAATCATCAATACAGTTCTGGCGCTCATCAATGGTGACACAGAAGGGGCGCTCGGAGCTATCCAGAAAACATTCAATGACATCTGGACTCGCATCAGCGGCGTAATTCAGAAATGGATAGACACAGCGCGTGAATACATCGACAGCGAACTTGCGCGGAGCGGAACCAGCATCGAAAAAATTCTCGGAGACATCAATGGATATTTCACCGAGAAGTGGACTGCGATCTATAACACGGTCGAGTATTGGATCAATACAATTAAGAATCTTGGTGCCACTGTCTGGCAGCAATTCAGAGACGACACAATCGCGCGTTTCAACGAAATCAAGGAAGCGATTATTTCGACAATTCGCACTGCCGCCCAATATTGGAATACCATCGCTCCTTTTATGGGATGGACTCCGATCGTGATTCCGCAAGGTCGCACGTCTGCATCTAGAACAACTAATGATTCATCGTCTGGTGCTCGCGCCAATGTCGTGGTAAATGTCTACGGTGGAGATGCTGCAACTGCTGAGCGTGGCGTTGTCTCTGGTTTGCAGCGCGCAGGCTTTGCAATTTTGAGGTAAATGAATGATCGGATACATTACCCAATTTGACGGAATCGCGCTTGATTCGACATATGGTCAGAATCAAGTATCGATTAGTCGTGTCGTATCTCCATCAATGACGCGCATTCTCGGGGATGGGATGTACGATCTTGACGGGATGCAATCGCCATTGATACAGACGGAATATTCAGCTTCATTTATTGACCGTGCGGGTAATACAAATGCACGCGCACTATTCCAGCGCCTCGGACGTGCTGGATGGTTGAAGGCAAAAAATCGCGCAGGTGCTGACGTGATGTCGTGGGCAAAACTTGTATCAATCGATTCGCGGCAATCACCAATATATTGGCAGAATCAAGATCGAAATCCCTATGACTTGAAATTCTCTTGTCGTCCTTACTGGTACGAGATTACAGATACGACGAGCATCCTTACTGCGACGACAGTGCGCACAATCGCAAACAATGGCAACGCGCGCTCTTCATGGTTGACGTTCTATATCACATCTGCCATCGCAAGTACACTAACCATATCTATTGGACGGGATAGTGGTTCGACATATGGTCTTCCTCTTTACGGAGAAGCGCTCTATGATGGCACTGGCAAACAGCAGATTATTTATTCGGCATCAAAACCAGAAGATACGATGCTTATGATCGACTGTCGTCTAAACAACGTGACGCTCAATGGCGCAGATGACTACAAGAACATCACGTTGCCAAATACGCAAGCGCAGCTTGGGTATCTTTATCCTGGAAGCAATCGCATTACATTTTCCACTGCAGTAACCGGAACGATTGTTTATCGAGGTGCCTACATATGAGTTTTCGAATTGACGTTTTTACTTCTGCTGGTGTAAAGATTGGCCCGCCAATCACGCAGGTATTCAATATCTCCATTAGCGATGTAATCAATCAGGTAGGTGAAGCATCGATCACGATTCCTGCTGCGATCGCCTCGAAGCTCGGACTTGCGCGCGGTAATCGCTATCGCATCTATGAAAGCCAGCTTGGGTATCTCGGTGAATATACGCACTACGACGCGACGGTAGATGCGACAGCTGAGACGATCTCCATCGTATGTCGTGATTCGCTGATTCGCCTTGCTGAGCTCGTGGCAGGATTCCGACGCAGCTACAATAACGCAGCGTTGAATACCGTTCTGAATTCGCTGCTTCAATCATCGGATCTTGGTGCGACATGGACAGCGACCTATGAAGACGGAAACACAATCACCGATCCGATTACGTTCTCAGTCGAAGGCGAGAACTATTTGCGCATCCTCGATTACATGCGCCAGTATATGCGTGGATGGTTTCGCAGGCAGGATGACACAGAGATTCGTTTCGGTAAATTTACGAGCACAACGCCAACCGTAAACTTCGTCGCGCCCACGATGGTGCTTGATGTTCTTCCGGCGAATCAAGCGCTCATCACGCAAATCACGCGAACGCGCGCAGGCTCCGAGGTAGTGAATCGCGTATATCCAGTTGGCGCAGGAATTGGAGAAACGAAACTCAACCTACGATACAGCAATCGCACGACGCCCTACACGATCCAGAGTGGCACTGTAGGTTCTACCTCATCGGTCACGTCGTATTGGATTGAGGATACGACGAGTCAGGCGACATATGGGCGCGTTGATCGCGTGGTGGCTTGGAATGAAATCAGACCGATCACGAATAGCGCCGCTGACACGCAGAATGCGGCAAACGCACTCTACGACATCGCATCTGCATATCTCCAGAATTACAGCACTGAGAACGATGCATATACATTGACCGCATCAGGGGTGCCATCTACTCTTCGCGTTGGTGATCTCGTGCGCGTGATCTATAACGGTACTGCGCAGCTTGAGACTGGAAACATTGGATGGCTCAACGTTACAAGCAATTTCTACGTCACGCGCATTAACCGCGACTTCGACGAGAACGCTAATTCGACGGTGTCTCTGGACATCAGCGCGAACGGTGATGCTGTAATAGGCAACACTGAAATTTTGTATGACATCCTCGCAGACGTGCAGACGCTGAAGCTTCGCACGCAACCGACACAGACGTATTACAGCAAGGCATCTCCAACAATGCCAATGGATCAGGCTGGAACAAATACCGCCTCGTTCTCTTTCACGATTGGCTCCGAGGTTCTTGAAGTTAATCAGATGTCGATTGAGTTCGAGCTTGCTCCACTGCGAACGTTTGCGACTGGTGCTGCATCTGGTGGCGGACAAACAGTTACTAGTTCATCTGGTGGTTCATCGACGCAAACAAGTTCATCTGGCGGAGGATCAACTGTTACTAGTTCATCTGGCGGTTCATCGACGCCTACTAGTTCATCTGGCGGTTCATCGACGCCTACTAGTTCTTCAGCTGGATCAGCGACAATAACAAGTCAATCTGGACTTGGACATCAGCATGCAATCACAGTAAAAAATACAGCCGCGCTTCCAGTTTATACGATATATGTAGATACTGGAACAACTCCACCCACGCTATACGCTAACAGCGGAGCGGATCGCACCGTATTTACTGCTACTGAATCAGCACATACACATGGCGTCGTGCTAAGCGATCACACACATACTGTTACCATCGCAACACATACGCACACTGTAACGATAGCTGCGCATACTCATGATGTAACGATTGCCAATCACACGCACAGCGTTACGATTCCATCGCATACGCATGATGTGACGACATCGAATCATACGCATTCTTTAACGTATGGAGTAAATACAGATAGCATTAATCCACAGGTTACGCTTACAGTTGATGGTCTGGCAGTTACTGGAATCACGAAATTGTCCGGTAGTGGAAGCACTACCGGAACTTCAGCAACTGGATCTGGAATCTTTTCTGCAGACATCATTTCGCAGATCAAGAATACTGACTTCCGAGGTAATCACACAATCGTTTTTACTTGCACGACGAATCGAGGCACTGTATTCGCACAGTTGCTTTCTCGCGTAACAGTTCAACCAATTGCGGTATAGGAGATATAAATGCCTACAAACTTCCCCACTTCATTGGATACATACACCACAAAAACAAACAGCGTCGACACCATCGACGCCTCGAACGTGAACAACCTGCAGGATTCAGTAGTGGCGATTGAAACGCTGCTCGGAGCATCATCTACACGTCGCACGACTTGGGAACCAGCACTGACGTATTCAACGACAGCTCCGACAAGCATTACGTATGGCGGAAGCAACGCTGGATTCTATGCGCGGTTTGGATCACTTGTTTACGTAAGTGCTCGTTGCGATATTGGCTCTCGCGCCGGCGGCAGTGGTGATTTTCGCTTAAGCCTTCCAGTTGCAACATCTGCTACAGCAAATTCGCATAATACATTTTCTGTGTTCGCGAATTCTGGTTTTGGTGCGACGGCTTGGCCAAGCATCGGAATCACGAATCCAAATACGACATACTTTAACCTGTATACGTATTCTGCAACCGCTGCTGGAACGATCATCAGCACGACGACCGCAGGAACGACAAGCGCGCTCAACTTTTGGTTCAGCGGCTTTTATTGGGTGTAATCACGACGCGACTTTTTACGCGTCCGAATTCGCGCGCGAGTTTCAGGCGCTCTGCATCGTCGAACTCGAGATATCCGCGTGGGATGCAGATATCCAAATGACCACGTGAATAGCGTTTGGCGAATCGATCTGCGCAAATGCCATCTGTTGGGATGCCTAATCGCTGCGCTCGATCACGCGCTGATCCGAGGATGGTTATGCGCGATCCGAGCGGGATGTTCGATGGACATGCGAACGCACCAGCATGAGGCGCCTGACCATTCGCCATGATGCGTCCTCCACTAATGCGATTCGCCTGCGGCGTGTAGGCGCTGATGCTGAGCGTGATGGTGATGATGATTGGGATCATGGAAAAATAAAAACAGCCTGGCTGAATAATCGGCCAGGCTGTTTTGCTGTCTAGCTAAAACGGGATCGCCTCGGTCTGCGGCGTCCACGCGAATTTGAAACGCCCTTCGCCCGTGGGCATGTCATCGTGTGCGTAGTGGATCATCCACCACGTCATGAGGTCAGCGTCCTCGCGCACGACCTGCGGAAGTTGCGCTGCAATGCGAGCGTCATCCCAATAGATGTGCGACTCACTGTCGAAATTTCCACTGCGCAGCATGACCATGCCCGACGCGAGCACTTCGTCCGCGAAGCTCCCGTCGGGCTGCTGCTTGTCGCATTCGATCACGTCGAAGCGCCTCATCAATCGATGAGCGATTACGCGGTACGTGATTTCGATCTCGTCGTGTGTGCGCATCTTCCCGAACAGCGTGCCATGCAGCGATCCAGCTGCGATGCGCTCTGCGATGTCCTCGTAGATCTCGGCGTCATTGATGGTGCGCAGCAGGGGCGGGTCAATGGCAATGCCGTCGAGCATCACATAGGTGCTGCGTTCGTCGCCGCAGACGATGGCGATGGTGATCTGAGTGGTCATGTTGGTCATGGTAGTCTCCCGTGAATGAAGCCCAGTGTCGCACGCACTGGGCTATTGTGTGTTTAGTGAATCGTGGCGAGTTTGAGCAGGGCTTCCGCGCTGCTGGCGTCGTAGCGCTCATCAGCTGCGACGGCTTGCTCGATCGCCCAGTGCGTCCCGCCTGCGAGGTTGAGCGTTGCTTCCCACGTCCAGCCCTGCGCACTGTGGACGCCGCGCTTGTGGCCAGCGCTGAGCGCGTCTGCGATGCGTTCCCACGTGCGTTCGTCGATCGCGTGGAAAGCATCCGTCGTGCGTGTGAATGTCCCGCGTCCTCCGAATGGCGCTGACCACGTCGCGTAGATAACCCCGCGCGGGGTGTCGATCTCCAGCCCGACGCAGGGGCCTTCGCGTCGCGTGATCGCGCGGTTCGCTGCGCTGCGCAGGGCTTCGACGGGCGCGTCGTAGATCGCGCTGGCGCGTTCGAGCAGGCTGTTGGTTTCGATATTCTGGATCATGTGTCTGGTTCTCCTGTATGGCTGGTCTAGCGCTGCATGACGTTGTAGAAATAGATGTTGCGCAGCGATTCCACGCGCTGCTGGTGCGTCATCGTCTGCCACGCTTCCACGTTGTTGTTGTCCTCGTTGGAACCCAACATCGAATTGATGAGCGCGTCGAACGACTGCGCATCGCGCGCTGCCACCTCGAAGTCGGGCACTTCCACGACCTCGCCCTCTTCCGCACCGAACATGTCGGTGAGGATCGCGATGCACTTCGCTTCGCTCATCTCGTCGAACTGCTCGCGCGTCGTGACCGCGTCGACATCGGCGAATTCGATCCACAGTGCGTAACTGTTGGCGATCTGGTTGTAGGTGTAGTTGTTCATGATTTTGGTTTTTTGTTTGTCTGGTCGGAAGTGCATTTTTGCTTGTCCGATGAAAGAATTATAGCACATGTGACATACACTCCACATGTCATATGTCACATGTTTCGTATGACATTTGGCGACAGCCTATGACATTCGGCCGCGCATCCATTTCACGTAAATTTCGCGCCGCGCTTCCGGGCTCATCGGCTGATCCAGCTTCAGTGTCAACCATCCACCGTGCAGACGTTCACGCAGCTCCAGGTTAATCATGCCGCGATCAATAGCATTGATCGAATCGATCTGCGCCTGGAGGTGCGCATTATCAGCAGCAATCTGATTCATTGCTGCGCGCGCAGTGCCGACGATGCTGGCCGCACTTCGACCCATCGCGCGTGATGCGCAATCGCTACCCCAATATTCTATGTTTCCCTCATCATCGCGCATCACCACCGTCGATTTGAGATTATTTTTCCCGCAATGTTCACATTGCGTGACGTCGTTGGTGATGGCGATAGGATTGAGTTTCATGATTTTTTTCTGATTGTCTGGTCGGAAGTGCATTTTTGCTTGTCCGATGAAAGAATTATAGCATGGTGTATATATACGTCAACCCCCAATATCGCCAAATGACGACCAATTTTTGACCAATTTTGAGCGAAAACGACAAACGGACACCCTGGTAGGAGGGCGTCCGTTGATGACTGAGCTATTACCGCACCATATAGATGCATCGCACGCGCCTACCCGCGGATACGATCACGTTCAGACGGGATGTAGATTGGCTGCACCATATCCTCGGGTCGCGGCGCATCGATGCCAATGCGTCCCGCTTCGTTCTGCTCGGCTCGCGTCAGTTCGCGTACGCCGAGGATGTATCCCATGTCGTCGCGGATGATCGCCATCACACCGCACGCGCGTTTGGCATAGCGTTTGCGAGCGCTGTAACCTGCGCTGCTGGCCAATTTGTGCCACGACACAATCGTGACGGGATCATATTCGACGACTGCGTACGGGTAAGGATGATTGTTTGACATTTCGATTTTTGAGAATTTTCGCGCACGCCTCAGAGCAGCATTCGCCAGTATGGACAGGATAATCGTAGTGGCACACGGGGCATTCGACGGGCGTGTATCCGCCGATGCTGTGCCAGTACGTCTGATGGTAGTGCGTGTTGACCTTCTGCATTTTGCCGAACACTGCCATCAATTCATATATGTGTTCGGCTTTCAGTTTCAGCGTCATCAATACCACCATTCACCACGACGACGAATGAGGCGCAGCGTGATTTCGCGCTGGAGCCAATCCGTGCATTCGTTGATGGCGATGCGAGCACCAGGTTCGATTGTGGTGCGCTTCGTTTCAGATTCGATCGCGCGAATTTCGCGCATCTTCGCGCTGAGCACGTCTGCGCTGTCGGACGTTTTGTATCTGGCGATCTGGCGGATTTTGTGTTCGAGGTTCATGATTATTTATTCTGCATGGGCACGATCAGATGAAGCGCATCATCGTTGGTGGTGATGCGCACGCCACGTCGATTGTCGATTCCCAAAAAACATTCGTCGCGTCCTTTGGTAGCCTTCAATGCATCAAGGAACCATCGTGCGTTAACATCTGCGAATGTGGCGTCGGGCAGTTCAAAAAACGTGATCGGGGCGATCTCCATGATCGTCTCGTAATAGACGCTGGTAGCTGCGGTGACGCTGGTGGACGTGCGCTTCTCGCGGATGCTCATCCAGCCCGGTGCTGCATTCGTGCGCGGTGTGGCCACGATGCGCAGCCATGCGTCCTTGTCGCGTTTGCCAATGGCGGCGATAGCTGATACTGGATCAATCACGCACGTCGGCGCCGTGAAATTACATGAGTTCCCGTCAATCAATTTCGTGTACAAATCAAATCGCGTGATGATTGGTAAGCGGTGTTCTTCACCACTCACCATCATGCGCAGTTCGTCGACGAGATTCCCGCTAATGATTTCGAGATCTACCATCTCATGAGCACGTCCACGTGCGCAGGCGTTCGCGGCCTTGCGCAGCATCTTCGCCTCAATGCCAAATGTTGGCACGTCTGATGCGCGAGACATTTCCAGTGTCTCGCAGGCAATGCGAAATCCATCTGTCGCAGTTGCATCCAGACGCCCATCGTTGACGCGCAGATGAATCGCGTTGTAGCCTTCGCGATGATGTGCGCCAGTATCTGCGGCGTATTCGACTGCGCACACAATGCGCTTAAACGCACTAGCCATTACTTGGATCTTCACAGGTCTACTCCGTTGCGCTTGATGATTTCGCGCATCGCCTTGCGCAGTTCGGGAACCAGCATGTCACGCAGCTGCTGCGCTCGCATCAAAGCGCCTCGGCCGTAGCTGTGCGATTCTGCGACCAGAGCATGGACTACGGAGATGCGCGCCTGAATTGAATCGATGGATTCATTCGCGCTGAACTCGGCGGCGCGCTTCATTCGCTGGATCAGGTCATCGATGTTCTCGTTCATTTGATGGCCTCTAAAATCGGTGCGAGCGTCGCAAGCGCGGTGATTTTGTACGTGAACTTTTCGTGCTTGTCAGCCAGTTCCACGGCGTCTCGGATTGCTGCGTGTTGTTTCGTCCACATATCGAGGATCAGCAAAAGCATTTCTTCGGTCGCCTTCAATCGTTGCTCCAAGAGCTTTTCTCGTTCGCTCATTTCAGCCCCTTCGTATGTCCGACAGCGCCCATGACTGCAGTTCCAGCGTCTGCCATTGCAGCGCGCTGTGCGCCATCAAGACCACGATACGCGCTGTCCGTCATGATCGATGTTGTGATCTCTCGCGCAGTGATGATGTATGGTGCTTCGATGTGCCCGAGCACAACACGCAGCGCAAGCGTCGTCGCCTTGAGCATTTCGAGCAGAAGCATTTCTGATGTCGTCACAGTTTGCTCCTGACCGGGATGTTTACCTGGTGCTGATACTTCCCGTGGCGATCCTCGTATGTCACGCGCGGGCGTTCGATCTGGTGGAACGTGATTTGCGCGATGCCTTCGTTAGGATAGACCTTGATCATGCGGCGACTGGCATTGTGCAGCTCGAGCGTGAGGAATCCACACCAGCCCGGTTCTAGTGGCGTCACATTGACGATGAGGCCAAGTCGCGCGTATGTTGATTTGCCGAGGCAGATTCCCACGACGTCGTCGGGCATCGCGAATTCCTCGATGGTCACGCCCAGCACATGTTCCTTGGGTTGAATGACGAATGCATCAACCTGCGTGTGATGCATCACGCCATCCGCCTTGGGGTCATGCGGATCACCGATACCATTGCTCGCGAATCGCGCGAACATGGTGCCTAGGCGCACGTCGTACCCTGCGCTGCTGAGGCCGTAGCTGACGATGCGTCCATTCGGGATGTCGATTTCAGACACCAACTGCGGCACGAATGGCGTGATCATCGGCTTATCGCTGGTGCATCGTTCAAAAATCTGTGTGTCGTTGAGCATGATTTGTCTATCCTTCAAAATCCACAATCATCAATTGCGCGCAGGTTACCCTCCCATGCAGCAAGTCCGTTTATATCGATTTCGCTTTTTATCAGTTTGCAAGTTTCATCAACCCATTGCCCACTTGATCCCCACTTCAATGAAGTGATTTGAAAAATCCAAAATTTGTTTCTGTCGTTATTCACTCGCACAATATATATAGGAAGTCCTTGATCGAATAAAAATTTCCACAGCATTTTTTGATGAGCAGTGAATGCTTCCTGCTCTGCTTTGTAATCGATTACAGCAAATGGTTTTTTGTTGTTGATAAGCGCCAGATCGATATCGCTTGCATACCAATCGCTATGAAATGGCAATTGCTTATGACGCCATTTCATCCAGTCATTTAGTTTGCTGCCAGATAAATTATTTACGTCTCCCATGCATTGATCCTTTTTACCTTTTCGATGTAATCGCTCGAAATCTCTACACCTATAGAATTCCTGCCAGACTTAGTAGCTGCAATCAAGGTCGTTCCACTTCCCATAAATGGATCGAGGACAACAGCCTCTGCACTCGTCACAATTTTTATAAGCGTCTCTGGAATCTCAATTGGGAATGGTGCTGGATGCCAGTTATTTTCTGGCCTCACGTCAGTAAATGGAATGCGCCAGACACTAGGTATACCAATCGTGCGCGAATCGATTTTGGGTGTTCCTTTCGTTAGCCAATAGATGCGCTCATCTTGTTGCCAAAACAGAGTCGATGAATGATTGTGTGTGCTTCCACGATCCCAGATAATTTCCTGACGAATGTCCCATAGTGTTTTTCTCAACCAGTCCATGGGATGGATGATTGATCCAGCTGCATGGCGCACTTTGTGATTGTAGAAAAATGAGGCGCCATCTTTTGCCACACGCCACATTTCATTGATGACCTTGATCTGCCAATCCTGGTATTCGTTCTCTTCCATCGCATCATTTGCGATGTCATATCCAATGCCAGCTTCACGAGGTGTATTGCCAGCTCCTCCCATTGGCCAGTGCGCAGCGCCAAGGTTATAAGGTGGCGATGTGATGATGAGATCGACGCTCGCATCAGCAATGCTTTCGCAGTGCTCAGCGCGACCACAGATAATCAATGGGATGATGCGCTTAGTAGATGCAAGAGCTTCCATGCGCGAGCGTTCAATCGCTTCGAGTTCAGCTTGCTCCTCGCGCTCTTTCCTACGCATATCCTGATACGCCTTATCGATACTGATGTCGCCGCGTGACAGCGCCTGCTTGACTTCGGCAGGCGCGTCGCGTTCGATGCGTTCGACTTTGGCGATGGTGCCCTGTGATACACCAGCGATAGTTGAAAGCTCTTCGCGTGTGTCAATCGGCACGATCTCGACCGGGTTCGACAAATTTGTCGAACCCGGTCTCTTATCTCCACCTCCCGCCACCTCATTAGCTTTTGCCTTCGCTGCGATGATCGGCTTGATCACAAGCGCAAGCCGCGCGCGTTCGTACGTAGGAAGGTTGCGACGGCCGAACTGGTTTTGCACGATCCACAGCTTCACGTCGTCACGCGTGGCGAATTCGCGTTCGACCGTTCGGTAGTCGATGTTGTTGCGCGTGCAAATTTCGTGGCGATTGTGCCCGTCCACGATCACGCCCTGCCACGTGACGATTGCATCACGACATCCTTCAGCGATGATATTTGCTTCCAGCTGCGCACGCTCGTCTGCGCTCAGAGGCGGGATAAGCGCCTTAAATTCTTCGTCGATATGAATCATTCCTGCACCTCGCGAACACAATCCGCTTCGATGCGATGCACAATCATCGACAGCTCATTGATCGGGCGCACGCGATCCCATTTGCCGTAGGCGTGGATGCGGTCTCCCACAGCGACCAGAGAACATTTGTCAATATGATCCTGGTAGACGATCAAGCGCCCCACATGCTTTCCATCGGCGAAATTAATGAACTGCACCTTCTCGCCCGAGCTATTGGTGATGTTCGAGATTTGACTGACGACACCACTCACGCGGATGAGGTCGCCCTTGCTCATGCTGAGCGCGGCGGCGATGGTCGTTTCGATATAGTTCATTCTGACTTCTCCAAGTCAACTTCCATGCGCTCTGCTATGCGCATAAGGATTTCGTAATCCGCGTACCCGCACGCATTCGCGAAATCGCGCATTGCGGCCACGTCCGTTTTGTCGCACTTGCCAAACATGTAGTCCGCGAATATTTCTACCAAACGCTCAAAACGCCTCTGCCAAATATTTTCGTTGTTCATTCCTGCACCTCACGAATATATTCATTCTCGCGTTCGTCGGGATTCGCCACGACCTGCCACGGCTTGACGAAATCATTGCCGTTCCAGCCTGCGCCACTGCCCAACGAAAATCCGATGTGCTTGACTGGCTCGTCGGACTCGACATAGATTTCGAGCACGTGCACGAGACCAACAGTTCGCCCAGCTGCGCGCGCGATTTCCTTTGAGCGATGGAACGTCGTATCGTTAATCGATGCGCCAAACTCTGACGCCGTGTAATAGATTGTGTGTGTCATGGTGATTTAGATTTGCGCAGGCCGTCGCACTCGGCCTGACTCAAACAATTTACGCCTGAATCCCGAGCGCGGCCTTCAGATTCTCCACTGCGTTAATGCGCTCGGTCGTGGTGCTGTGGCCATTCGCGGCCAGCGTGTCACGCGCGTACTGAATCGCGGCTTCGAGCACAGCGCGCTGATCCTTTGGAAGGTCTGCGATATCCTTGAGCACTGACGCTGCGCGCTTTCCCAACGTCGTCAGCTCGAGCTTCCATGCAGCGTCTGCGATAGTCGCCACGGGCTTAGCTGGCGCTGCGATCTGAGGCGCTTCCTGCGGTGCGCCGAT
>Ga0208916_10000358_pt1 | contig 22055 bp, 14 predicted proteins | sample DEB19_08_DNA_5_FD_184523 | JGI IMG/M metagenome (GOLD analysis project Ga0208916, IMG submission 184523) | Aqueous microbial communities from the Delaware River and Bay under freshwater to marine salinity gradient to study organic matter... | ecosystem: Environmental > Aquatic > Marine >... | reverse complement strand
CCAGCGTGGGAGGACGGGATTTCCATGGAGGCCTTGTCGGACTCCACGGTGAGGAGCGATTGCTCGACCTTGACGGTGTCGCCGGGTTTGACCAGCAACTCGATCACGGCCACTTCGTCGAAGTCGCCAATGTCGGGAACTTGAATATCTATGAATGCCATGTTCTTCTCAATCGGTTGGGGGCCGAGCAAAGCTGCGCTTTGGCCCGCCCCCAAGGTTTAGAGTAATACGCGACGGAAGTCGCTGAGGATTTGACCGAGGAACGCATTGAAGCGTGCCGCCGCAGCGCCGTCGATGACGCGGTGGTCCCATGTCAAAGACAAAGGCAGCATCAGGCGCGGCACAAACTGCTTGCCATCCCAGACGGGTTCCATGGTGCTCTTGCACACACCGAGGATGGCCACTTCGGGCGCGTTGATGATGGGCGTGAAGTACTTTCCACCAATGCCGCCGAGGCTGGAGATGGTGAAAGTGGCGCCGGTCATTTCGGCGGGGCCGAGTTTGCCGTCACGGGCTTTCTTGGCCAACTCGCCCATTTCCTGGCTGATTTGCAGCACACCTTTTTTGTCGCAATCACGGATCACGGGCACCATCAGACCATTGGGCGTGTCAGCGGCAAAGCCGATGTGCCAGTAGTTTTTGTAGACCAGCGCATCGCCGTCGAGCGAGCTGTTGAACTCGGGGTATTTCTTGAGCGCGGCCACGCAAGCCTTGATCAAGAACGCCAGCATGGTGACTTTGACGCCCGATTTTTCATTCTCTTTGTTGGTCGAGACGCGGAAAGCTTCGAGGTCGGTGATATCGGCATCGTCGTGGTTGGTGACGGCCGGAATCATGATGGCGTTGCGCAGCAAATTGGCACCGCTGATCTTTTTGATGCGGCCCATTTCTTTGCGCTCGATGGGGCCGAACTTGGCGAAGTCGACCTTGGGCCAGGGGATCAAACCCAACTCGGAGCCACCACCGCCCGAAGCCGCAGGGGCTTTGGCCGCTTGCGCTTTGGTTTGCGTTGCGCCCGACATGATGGCCTTGGTAAAGGCTTGCACGTCGTCCACAGTGATGCGGCCTTTGAGGCCATTGCCTTTGACTTCTTCCAGCGGCACACCCAGTTCGCGGGCAAATTTGCGCACCGAAGGCGACGCATGAGGCAAGCCCAATGTCGAAGCGCCTGGGGCGTGGGCTGGTGCGGCCACCGCAGCGGCAGCAGCCGCCACAGGTGTTTGCGCAGCAGCCGGTGCCGACACCGCTGCCACAGGTGCGGCCACAGCAGCAGCCAGCACAGGCGCGGCTGCCGATGCGGTGCCTTCCAGCACAGCCAACAGGTCACCGATGTTGACCTTGTCGCCCACTTTGACCTTCAACTCTTTGAGCACGCCAGCGTGTGAGGAAGGGATTTCCATCGAGGCTTTGTCAGACTCAACCGTGATGAGCGATTGCTCCACCTTGATGGCGTCGCCGGGCTTGACCATGACTTCGATCACGATCACGTCTTTGAAGTCGCCAATGTCAGGCACATGCACTTGCACGGGGCCCGAGGCCGCAGGTGCGGAAACAGTTGCGACTGCAGCCGCCACAGGGGCTGGCGCGGCAACAGTTGCTGCAGCCACTGCGGCAGGGGCAGCAGCCGCACCAGCGGCCTCCACCACCAACACGATCGAGCCTTGTTTGACTTTGTCGCCTAAAGCGACGCGCATTTCTTTGACAACGCCCGCTGTGCTCGATGGGATTTCCATCGAGGCTTTGTCGGATTCGACCGTGATCAGCGATTGCTCGGCTTTCACGGTGTCACCCACTTTGACCATCAACTCAATGACGGTCACTTCATCGAAATCCCCGATGTCCGGGACTTGTACTTCTACCAATGCCATGTGTGTCTCCCGGATTTATGCGTACAGCGGGTTGATCTTGTCGGTGTTGATGCCGTACTTCTTGATGGCCTCGGCCACTTGCGCGACAGGCACTGCGCCGTCTTCGCTCAGCGCCTTGAGGGCGGCGACCACGATGTAGTGGCGGTTGATCTCGAAGTGCTCGCGCAATTTGCTGCGGAAGTCTGAGCGGCCAAAACCGTCGGTGCCCAGCACTTTGTAGGTGCGGCCTTTCGGGATGAAAGGACGGATCTGCTCGGCATAGGCCTTCATGTAGTCGGTCGATGCGACCACGGGGCCGTTGTGCTTGGCCAGTTGTTGGCCCACAAACGACACGCGGGGTGTTTCCATCGGGTGCAACAGGTTGAAACGCTCGGCGTCCTGACCTTCACGGGTCAGTTCGTTGAAGCTTGGGCAGCTCCACACATCGGCCTGAATGCCCCAGTCGGTGGCCAGCAGGGTTTGCGCCGCAATGGATTCGCGCAGGATGGTGCCCGAGCCCAGCAGTTGCACGCGTTTTTCGCCCGCGCCGGAGGTGCCAGCCGAAACTGCACCGGGCTTGCACATGTACATGCCCTTGATGATCTGCTCTTCGGTGCCAGGGGTCAGGCCCGGCATGGCGTAGTTTTCGTTGAGCAAGGTCAGGTAATAGAAGACGTTGTCTTGTTTCTCGACCATGCGCTTCAAACCGTGGTGCAAGATGACGCCGACTTCATGTGCAAAAGTGGGGTCATACGACACGCAGTTGGGGATGGTGTTGGCCATGATGTGGCTGTGACCGTCTTCGTGCTGCAAGCCTTCGCCGTTGAGCGTGGTGCGGCCCGATGTGCCGCCGAGCAAGAAGCCACGCGCCTGCATGTCGCCCGCCGCCCAGGCCAGGTCGCCAATGCGCTGGAAGCCGAACATCGAGTAGTACACGTAAAACGGCACCATGATGCGGTTGCTGGTGCTGTAGCTGGTGGCCGCCGCGATCCAGCTGGACATGCCGCCCGCTTCGTTGATGCCTTCTTGCAGGATTTGACCGGCTTTGTCTTCCTTGTAGTACATGACCTGGTCTTTGTCGACCGGTGTGTACTGCTGGCCCGCCGGGTTGTAAATACCGATCTGGCGGAACAGGCCTTCCATGCCAAAAGTGCGGGCTTCGTCCACCAAAATCGGCACCACGCGAGGGCCCAGGGCCTGGTCGCGCAGCAACTGGGTCAAAAAGCGCACATAGGCTTGGGTGGTCGAGATTTCACGGCCTTCGGCGGTGGGCTCCATCACGGCTTTGAAGGTTTCCAAAGACGGCACGGTGAAGCTTTCTTCGGCCTTGACGCGGCGTTTGGGCAGGTAGCCACCCAGCGCTTTGCGGCGCTCGTGCAGGTAACGCATTTCGGGGGTGTCGTCTGCCGGCTTGTAAAACGGGATCTTGGACAACTCGCTGTCTGGGATCGGCAAGTTGAAGCGATCGCGCATGTACTTGATGTCTTCGTCGGTCAGCTTTTTGGTCTGGTGGACGGTGTTTTTGCCCTCGCCCGCTTTGCCCATGCCAAAGCCCTTGACGGTCTTGATCAGCAACACGGTGGGTTGGTCTTTGGTGTTCACGGCCTCGTGGTAAGCGGCATAGACCTTTTGGGGGTCGTGGCCACCGCGCTTGAGGTTCCAGATGTCGTCGTCAGACAAGTGGGCCACCATCTCCAGCGTGCGCGGGTCGCGGCCAAAGAAATGCTTGCGCACATAGGCTCCATCGTTGGCCTTGAAAGCCTGGTAGTCGCCGTCCAGCGTGTCCATCATCAGCTTGCGCAAAGCGCCGTCTTTGTCACGGGCCAGCAAGCTGTCCCATTCGCTGCCCCACAAGAGCTTGATGACGTTCCAGCCAGAGCCGCGGAACTCGCCTTCGAGTTCTTGCACGATCTTGCCGTTGCCGCGCACGGGGCCGTCCAGGCGTTGCAAGTTGCAGTTGACGACAAAAATCAGGTTGTCCAGTTTCTCGCGTGCGGCCAGGCCGATCGCGCCCAAAGATTCGACTTCGTCCATCTCGCCATCACCGCAAAACACCCAGACCTTGCGGTTTTCGGTGTTGGCGATGCCACGGGCGTGCAAATACTTCAAAAAGCGCGCTTGATAGATGGCCATCAAGGGGCCAAGGCCCATCGACACGGTGGGGAACTGCCAGAACTCGGGCATGAGTTTGGGGTGCGGGTAGCTCGACAGGCCTTTGCCATCGACTTCTTGGCGGAAGTTGAGCAACTGCTCTTCGGTCAAGCGGCCTTCCAGGTAGGCGCGGGCATAGACGCCGGGCGACACGTGGCCTTGGATGTAGAGACAGTCACCGCCGTGGTTTTCGCTCTCGGCGTGCCAGAAATGGTTGAAACCGGCACCGAACATGTGGGCCAGTGACGCGAAGGAGCCGATGTGGCCACCCAAGTCGCCGCCGTCTTCGGGGTTGTGGCGGTTGGCCTTGACGACCATGGCCATGGCGTTCCAGCGCATGTAGGCACGCAGGCGCTCTTCGATCTCGATGTTGCCGGGGCAACGGGCTTCTTGGTTGGGTTCGATCGTGTTGACATAGCCTGTGGTGGCTGAAAACGGCATGTCGATGCTGTTTTCGCGGGCATGTTCGAGCAGTTGCTCAATCAAGAAGTGCGCGCGTTCGCCGCCCTCTTTTTCAATCACGGCGGACAGTGCGTCCATCCATTCACGGGTCTCTTGGCTGTCCAGATCCCGCGCCGGCTGTTGAGGTGTTGCCGCTGTCATGCTTGTCTCCTATTGCTGTTGTTTAGAAATGATGCCCGAATTTTCACATATTTTTTCTCGAATTTCAAATCGTGCGTGTTGTTTTTGTATTGTGAAATTTAATCCTTATTTGACACGATTTGCAGAAGCCCCTCAGGGGAATTACGCAAGGGTTGTCACCTAAACTCGCCGCTATGGAATTGAACAAAGCAGCATCCGTCGTGAAGAAAGTCGGGCCATGGGCGTGGTGGCGCACTTGGTGGCATCGCCAGTCACCCAACAGACAAGATCGGTTTGCCAATCTGGCCCCCGTCGCCGCCGTGGTGCTGTTTTTGGCTGCCATCGCCAGCGCCTTCTGGTATTTGCGGGTGGAAGAGATTGAGCGCGAACAAGAAGCCATCAAACGAGATGTCGAGTACGCCCAGCAACGCTTGCGTTTGCGCTTGCTGGAACGGCAAGAGCAGGTCATGCGACTGGCCCGCGATGTGTCCAACAAAGAAATTCGGCCTGATCAGTTTTTGTCTCGGGCCGAAGCACTGGTTCAGCAATACCCCGAAATGATGTCCTTGAGCTGGATCGACGACCGCAGGCGCATCGTCGCCAACCAAACGGTGTCCAGCGTTTCGCCAAGCCAGTACTTGCGTGCGGGTAGCGTGCTCAAAGTGGGTGAAACAGAAAGCCACTTCAGCTTGGCTCGGGATTTGATGCAACCCATTTACGGCCAAATCGATGTCGACGCAGACAAAGACGCGCAAACGGCCGTGCTGCAACTGCACTCGCCTTTGAGCAATGACCAAGGTCGTTTCAGCGGTGTGATTCTGGCTGAATACACCATGGAAGGCCTGCTGCGTTATGGCATTCCTACCGAGGTCTTGGCCAAGTACGCGGTGGCACTGCAAGACAGCAAAGGCCATTTGCTGGCTGGCCAAACCATACCCGGGCGCATTGCGCTTTGGAGCTTGCTGCCCGGCAGCGACAAACCCAACAACGATTACGAGGTGCCGGTCTCGCCTGTCGGCAACGACTTGATCTTGCGTGCGCAAGCATGGCGCACCTCGCAAGGCTTGGTGGGCGGCGGCCTGTTTTGGTTGGTCGGTGTCTTGAGCGTCATGACCGCCTGGATGCTGATTGGCAACTGGCGACACACTCGGCGGCGCATTCAAGCCCAAAAGGCCCTGGTGGCCGAAACGAATTTCCGCCGTGCCATGGAAAACTCCATGTTGACGGGCATGCGAGCCTTGGATCTGCGTGGCCGGATCACCTATGTGAACCCTGCTTTTTGCCAAATGACCGGATGGAGTGAGTCCGATTTGGTGGGTGCCGTGGCCCCCTTTCCCTATTGGCCTGACCAGGACAGGGAACTGCTGACGAAGCGGCTGGAAGAAGAGATCAGTGGGCAGCATTCAGCGGGCGGATTTCAGGTGCGTGTGAAGCGCAAAAACAGCCAGTTGTTTGATGCCCGAATGTACGTGTCCCCGTTGATTGATGCGACAGGCAAGCAAACAGGCTGGATGACGTCAATGACCGACATCACCGAGCCCAACAGGATTCGAGAGCAGTTGGCCAATTCGCATGAGCGGTTCACGATCGTGCTGGAGGCCTTGGACGCCTCGGTTTCGGTGGCCCCTCTGGGCAGCGAAGAACTGCTTTTTGCCAACAAGTTGTACCGGCTGTGGTTTGGGCAAAACACCGTGGGCCACCTTCACTTGGTTCAAAAAGCCGGCACCACCGAAGCCACCACCCGTTCTGACGATGTCGATGACATGGTCGGTCTGCCCACCGAAAGCCTGACGGTGGCCAGTTCCGAAAATGCCGAAATCTTTGTGTCGGAACTCGGCAAATGGCTGGAGGTTCGATCTCGCTACATCAATTGGGCAGATGGCCGACTGGCCCAGATGGTGATTGCCAGCGACATCACGCCCAGACGTCAAGCCGAAGAACTGGCCGCCCAGCAAGCCGAACGCGCCCAAACGGCCAGTCGCCTGATCACCATGGGCGAAATGGCGTCGAGCGTGGCGCACGAACTGAACCAGCCTCTCACGGCCATCAGCAACTATTGCAGCGGCATGATCTCGCGCATCAAGACCCAGCAGGTCAAAGAAGAAGACCTGTTGTGGGCGCTGGACAAAACCGCCCGCCAGGCGCAGCGTGCCGGACAGATCATTTTGCGCATCCGCAGCTTTGTGAAGCGCAGCGAGCCCAATCGGAGCTTGTCGGACGTGTCGGCCATGGTCAGTGAGTCGTTGGAGCTGGCTGAAATTGAAATGCGCAGACGCCACGTGCGCCTGACCCACCATGTGGCCGCTCGATTGCCTCAACTGATGGTTGACCCTATTTTGATCGAACAGGTGTTGATTAATCTGATGAAAAACGCGGCCGAATCCATCGATAACGCCAATCGGCCCACCGGTCAACGGCAGGTCGAATTGCGCATCGTGCCCAAACAGATTGACAACCAGTCGGTGGTGGAGTTTTCAGTCACAGACACGGGACAAGGCCTGCCACCGGAAGACATCGAGCGGGTCTACGAGGCATTTTTCTCGACCAAGGTCGAAGGCATGGGCATTGGCCTCAATTTGTGCCGCAGCATCATCGAATCCCACCAGGGCAGGATCGCTGCCGAGAACCTCTACAATGCCGGCGAGGTGACCGGTTGCCGGTTCTCCTTCTGGATTCCGGTCGAAAGCACTTTGACCAAACAACAACCCACTGGGGTAAATGAATGAGTTTGATTCCGAAAAAAGGCACTGTTTACGTCGTTGACGACGACGAGGCCGTGCGCGATTCACTGCAGTGGTTGCTGGAAGGCAAAGACTACCGGGTGCGTTGTTTTGACAGTGCAGAATCTTTCATCAGCCGCTACGACCCCCGTGAAGTGGCGTGTTTGATCGCTGACATTCGCATGGGTGGCATGACCGGACTGGAGTTGCAAGACCGCCTGATCGAGCGCCGCTCACCTTTGCCCATCGTGTTCATCACCGGGCACGGCGATGTGCCCATGGCGGTGAACACCATGAAAAAAGGCGCGATGGACTTCATCCAGAAGCCCTTCAAAGAAGAAGAGCTGCTGGGCCTGGTTGAGCGCATGCTCGACGAAGCCCGAGACGCTTTTGCGGGCTACCAGCAAGCCGCCAGCCGCGATGCCCTGCTGTCCAAGCTCACAGGCCGCGAAGCCCAAGTGCTGGAGCGCATCGTTGCAGGCCGTCTGAACAAACAGATCGCCGACGATCTGGGCATCAGCATCAAAACAGTCGAAGCGCACCGCGCCAACATCATGGAAAAGCTGAACGCCAACACCGTGGCCGACCTTCTGAAGATTGCCCTGGGGCAAAACGCACCCAAGGCCTGACCGATCGCACTGCACCTGAAACGCCCGCACCCGTCGGGCGTTTTGCATTTTTTACCGACCTTTCGAGTTTTTCAAACATGACTGCCCAAATCATCGACGGCAACGCCCTGTCCAAACAACTGCGCACCGAAGTGGCCGCCCGCGCCCTAGCCCTCAAGGCCAAAGGCGTCACCCCCGGCTTGGCCGTGGTGTTGGTGGGTGACAACCCGGCCAGCCAGGTCTATGTGCGCAACAAGGTCAAGGCCTGCGAAGACAGCGGCCTGCACTCGGTGCTCGAAAAATACGAAGCCGACATGACCGAAGCCGACCTGCTGGCCCGCGTGGAAGCCCTCAACAACGACCCATCCATCCACGGCATCCTGGTGCAGCTGCCACTGCCCGCGCACATCGACGCACAAAAGGTGATCGAGGCCATCAGCCCGGCCAAAGATGTGGACGGTTTTCACATCGCCAGCGCCGGGGCCTTGATGACCGGCATGCCAGGCTTTTGGCCCTGCACGCCGTATGGCTGCATGAAAATGCTGGAAAGCATTGGCTACGATCTGAAAGGCAAGCACGCCGTGGTCATTGGCCGCAGCAACATTGTGGGCAAGCCCATGGCGCTGATGCTCTTGCAAAAGAACGCCACGGTGACCATTTGCCACAGTGGCACTGCCGACCTCAAAGCCATGACGTTGCAAGCCGACGTGATCGTGGCGGCGGTGGGCAAACGCAATGTGCTGACCGCCGACATGGTCAAACCCGGCGCCGTGGTACTGGACGTGGGCATGAACCGCAACGACGAAGGCAAGCTTTGCGGTGACGTTGACTTTGACGGCGTCAAAGACGTCGCCAGCTACATCACGCCCGTGCCCGGCGGCGTGGGCCCGATGACCATCACGATGTTGCTGGTCAACACCCTTGAAGCCGCCGAGCGCGCCCCTAACTGATACAACAAGAAACGAAGACCGGCGCTGCGTCACACCAGACCCCTTGTGCAAGCGCAAATCCACTGTGTAAAAGCAGCGCCACTGTGTGAGAGCAGATCCACGGTGGAAGAGGAGATCCACTGTGTGAGACCCCGCCCATCTTGTCATCCCGGGCTTGACCCGGGATCCATGTCTTCAACATCCTTCGTCCCCATTTGCCCAGTCTCTGGAGAACATCATGACCAACCCCTTGCTCGACACAACTGGCCTGCCCCTGTTTGACCAAATTGCCCCTGAGCATGTGACCCCAGCCCTTGATGTGTTGCTGGCCGATGCCGAGAAAGCCTTGGACACCGTGACAGCCAAAGACTTTCCGGCAGCGTGGAAGTCGATCGCGCAAACGCTGGATGTTGCAACTGAGCGTCTGGGCATGGCTTGGGGTGCTGTAAGCCACCTCAACAGCGTGGCCGACACGCCAGAGCTGCGCGCCGCCTACAACGCAGCCCTGCCCCGTGTGACCGAATTCTGGACACGACTGGGAAGCGACGAGCGCCTGTACGCCAAATACAAAGCCATTGATCCTGCCAGCCTCAATGCTGAACAAAAACAGGCCCAAACCAATGCTTTGCGTGCATTTGTGCTCGGCGGCGCTGAACTGCAAGGCGCAGACAAAGAGCGCTATGCCGCCATTCAGGAGCGTTTGGCTGAAATCACCCAAAAATTCAGTGAAAACACTTTGGACGCGACCGACAGCTTTGCCCTGTACGTGAGCGAAGACCAGCTCAAAGGCGTACCTGCCGATGTGATGCAGGCCACCCGCGACGCTGCCCAAAAAGAAGGCAAAGAAGGCCATCGCTTGTCGCTCAAGATGCCGGTGTACCTGCCCGTGATGCAGTTTGCCGACAGCAGCGCTCTGCGTGAGCAACTCTACAAAGCCCACGTCACCCGCGCCTCGGACCAAGCGTCCGAAGACGCCAAGCACTTTGACAACACCGCCTTGATGCAAGAGATTCTGGCCTTGCGCAAGGAAGAGGCCCGCCTGCTGGGTTTTGACAACTACGCGCAAGTGTCGGTTGTGCCCAAAATGGCCGAGTCGCCCGAAAAAGTCACCGGCTTTTTGCGCGATCTGGCGGTCAAAGCCCGCCCCTTTGCCGAAAAAGACCTGGCCGATCTGCGCGAATTTGCAGCCAATGCCCTCGGCCTCAGCAGCGCGCTCAATGCATGGGACATTCCTTACCTGTCTGAAAAGCTCAAAGAGGCGCGTTACAGCTTCAGCGAGCAAGAGGTCAAGCAATACTTCACGGCACCCAAGGTGCTGGCCGGCTTGTTCAAGATCATCGAAACCCTGTTCGAGGTGAACATCCTCCCCGACCAGGCCCCTGTCTGGCACCCGGCAGTGGCGTTTTACCGCATCGAGCGCGATGGCCAATTGGTGGGCCAGTTCTACCTCGACCCACCGGCCCGCGCAGGCAAACGGGGCGGTGCCTGGATGGACGACGTGCGTGGCCGATGGCAGCGCCCCGACACGGGCGTGCTGCAAACCCCCGTGGCGCATCTGGTGTGCAACTTCGCCGAAGGCGTGAACGGCCAACCCGCATTGCTGACGCACGACGACGTGATCACCCTCTTCCATGAGTTTGGCCACGGCCTGCACCACATGCTCACGCAAGTGAACGAGCGCGATGTCTCGGGCATCAGCGGCGTCGAGTGGGATGCGGTCGAGTTGCCCAGCCAGTTCATGGAGAATTTTTGCTGGGAATGGTCTGTGCTGCGCCACATGACCTCGCATGTGCAAACGGGCGAGCCTCTGCCGCGCCCCTTGTTTGACAAGATGCTGGCTGCCAAGAATTTTCAGAGCGGTCTGCAAACCCTGCGCCAGATCGAGTTTTCGCTGTTCGACATGCTGGTACACGGCGAGCACGATCCATCGCAAGACTTTATGCCGCTGTTGAACCAGGTGCGCGACGAAGTTGCTGTGATCCGTCCACCCGCCTTCAACCGCATGGTGCATACCTTCAGTCATATTTTTGCGGGTGGCTATGCCGCTGGCTATTACAGCTACAAATGGGCCGAGGTGCTGAGCGCCGACGCCTATGCTGCGTTTGAAGAAACCGCTGCCGCCGATGGCTCGCCCAGCGTGGAAACCGGCCGCCAATACCGCAAAGCCATTCTGGAAGCTGGTGGCAGTCGACCTGCACTGGAATCGTTCAAAGCTTTCCGTGGCCGCGAGCCCAGCCTGGACGCCTTGCTGCGGCACCAGGGCATGGTCGCTGCCTGAGCCTCAACCCCAGCGTTAAACCCAGCGCCTCGTCCTGACGTTTTAGGGCTCAGGCCGGGCCTTCAACGCGCTAAAAGTCAAAAGAAACCATGAGCCAAAATGCACTGAACGTTCTGGGGGCTGTGCTGGTGCCCTGCTCCTATGATCCGTTAACCGGGTATTACCGGGATGGCTGCTGCAATACGGATGACCATGACCAGGGCAGCCATGTGGTGTGCGCAAAAGTCACGCAAGAATTTTTGGATTTTTCGCTGGCTCGGGGCAACGACCTCGTCACACCACGACCCGAACACCGCTTTGTCGGCTTGCAAGCAGGCGATCGCTGGTGCCTGTGCGCCATGCGGTGGAAAGAAGCCCTGGAAGCTGGCGTTGCCCCCCCTGTTGTTCTGGAATGCACACATGAACGGGCATTTTTGTTCGTGACACTGGCGCAGCTGCAGTCACATGCGATCCAGTCTTCCGACAAACCTTAAGCCCAGCAAGCTGTTCAGGCCGGCAGAAGTTCTGGCGCCAGCAGCGAGAGTCAAGTCGGGGACAAAACGCATTGGGGAATGTCACTTCCTGACGATCAGGCGAAAAAAAAGCACCGGGCATTTCTGCCGAGTGCTTGATTTTCCTACCAAATTTGGTAGGCGCGACTAGATTCGAACTAGCGACCCCCACCATGTCAAGGTGGTGCTCTAACCAACTGAGCTACGCGCCTGTTGAGCTTCGAATTATAGCTGCAAAAAACGCTCTTTTCGGGGGCGCTTTTCAATTTGACGTGTTTTAGCGTCTTCGTGCCGCCCTCACCCCTTTGACACCCCTCACGCTGCCTAAAACTTTGTTCAAAGTAACCGCATCGCTGATTTCTACCGTGAAGGTCATCCAGGCCGTACCTTTGACAGACTGGGTTTGCACGCCGATCACATTCATTTTTTCTTTGGCAAAGACTTCAGAAATATCGCGCAGCAGGCCCTGACGGTCAAAAGCCTCCACCGCCACATCGACCGGATAAACCGAGGCATCGGCACCTTTGTGCTCACCCCATCGCACATCGATCACGCGTTCGCCATGCCGCGTGGCCAGTTCGCGAAAATTGCTGCAGTCCTGGCGATGGATGCTCACACCCTTACCGCGTGTCACAAAGCCGCTGATGGCATCGGGCGGCGCGGGTTTGCAGCAGCGCGAGAGTTGCGTGAGCAGTGAATCGACCCCAACCACCAGCACGCCCGATGGCGATTTTCGGGCCACTGCGCCTTTGAACTTCTTTTGAAAATATTCGTCTGGTTGCAGCGCTGGCTCGGGCGGGTTGAGCAAGACCTCGATGTTGCGCAGCGAGTATTCGTCTTTGCCCACCACTTCGAACAAGCCATCGGCCGACTTGAAACCCAGCTGGCTGGCCAAATCTTCCAGGCGGATGGCGGTGCGCCCCAAGCGTTGCAGCAATTTTTCTACGGCTTCGCGGCCACGGGAAATGGTTTCTTCGCTGATTTGAGCGTTGAACCAGGCCCGCACCTTGGCCCGTGCACGCGGACTGGCGAGATACGCCAGTTCGGGGTTCAGCCAGTCGCGAGATGGCCCACCTTCTTTGATGGCCGTGATCTCTACGGTCTGGCCATTGGCCAATTGGGTGCTCAGCGGCACCATGACGCCGTCCACCTTGGCACCACGGCATCGGTGGCCCAGATTGGTATGCACCGTGTAAGCGAAGTCGATGGGGGTAGCGCCTTGTGGCAGCTCGACCACCGCAGCTTCAGGCGTCAGCACGTAAATGCGGTCGTCAAACAAGCCGTTGCCTTGTGCATTGCCCTGCTGCGCTGCGCCCGACAGGTCGCGTTCCCAGGCCAGCAGCTGACGCAGCACGGCAATTTTGGTGTCGTATTCACTGTTGGCCGAGACCCCGGCGTAGCCTTTGGCACCGGCTTCTTTGTAAGCCCAATGCGCGGCGACACCATGTTCTGCATGTTCGTGCATGGCTTGGGTACGAATTTGCACTTCAATCGGCCCACCATCAACATCACGCACCACGGTGTGCAAAGACTGGTAGCCGTTGGCTTTGGGCTTGGCAATGTAGTCGTCAAACTCTTCTGCAATGGGGGCAAAGTGCTCGTGAACCCAACTGAGCACCTGGTAGCAGTCAGCCACGCTGGGTACGACCACGCGCAGCGCCCGGATGTCAAACACGCGGTCAAACGCCAGCGACTTGCCGCGCATTTTGCGCACGATGCTGTAGATGTGTTTGGGTCGCCCCTCGACGGACGCTTTGATGCCTTGGCTCGCAAGGGCTTGTTGCAAGCGTTGACGCAATTCGACCATGTACCGTTCACGCTCGGCGCGTTTTTCATCCAGCAGCCGGGCAATGTCTTTGTAGGTGGCGGGCTCCAGAAAGCGGAAGGACAAATCTTCCATTTCCCATTTGATCTGCCAGATGCCCAAGCGGTTGGCCAGCGGGGCAAACACCTGCAAAGACTCACTGGCCAATGCAGGGGGCACGGGCAATTTGGTGGCCGCGAAATGGCGCAGGGTTTGCAACCGCGAGGCCAGGCGCAGCATGACCACGCGCAAATCGCGGCTGAACGCCAGCAGCATCTTGCGCACGTTTTCGGTTTGCAACTGCGGGCTGAGTGGCGTGTTATCGGCACCTTGGGTTTTCGACTCTGCCGCCCTGGACAGACGCTGCACATGCACCAGTTGGTTGGTTTGCATGGCCAATTGCGCCAGATTGGGACCAAAGGCTTTGGCGATGACCTCTTCGGGCTTGTTCAGGTGCGGGCAGGCATAGACCAGATAACTGGCTGCTTGCATGGCAACCGAACCACCAATGTCAGCCAGAATCGCAGCCACGGCATCGGCATGGACCAGGATGTTTTCTCCGGTGTCCAGCGTTTCACCGGCGATCAAAGGATCGGCAAAGGCGCGGGCTTTGGCCAGGGTTTCAGCTTGCTCAGCCGCGTCTGCGGTGGCCAGCATCACAGGCGGCAAATGCGTAGAGGTTGAGTGAGGCGCATGCAATCGGCCCGATGCCGATATCGGGCTTGCAGAATGACTGGATGAAGGGCTGACCATGGTGTCAAACGCCCAGTAAGAAATTAGCCACCACCGCGATCTGGTCATCACCCGTCAAGGTGGGTGCATGGCCAAAACCAGGCCAAGTGTCCAGTTGGGCATGGGGGCCGCGCTGGGTCATGACGGTCGCGGTTTCTGGCGTCAGCAAGTCCGAGTCTTGACCCCGAATAAGCAGTGTTTGCGCCTGTATCTGATCGTACAAAGCCCACAATGCCGCTTCACCAGCGGCTGCGATTTCGGGTGTCATGGCACGAACAGGAACACCAATGGCGGGGTCGTAATGCAAGGTCAATTTGCCATCTGTGCCGGGTCGGGTCATGTGCGCTGACATGTCGCGCCAGACATCGGCTGCCACCGGGCCGAAGCCTTGAGACAGTGCCCACATGGCTGCAGCGGCCTCATCGAGGTCTGCAAATTGCCCAAAGTGCCCGACATAGCCCTGCATGCGCTGGACGGAGCTCCAGGTGATCGCCGGACCTACATCGTTGAGTACCAAGCGGCGAATGGGCGCAGGCAAAGGCAAGCCGGGCTGACCCGCCAACACCATGCCGATCAAGCCCCCCATGCTGGTTCCGACCCAGTCCAGCGTTTGAATCGGTTTGTCATCTCCCGTTTGGACCATCATTTGGGCGTTGACTTGGCCCAACATGGCCAGCATGTCTGCGGCGTATTGTGGAATCTGGTAACCGGCAGGATCGCTCAGCCAATCGCTGCGGCCGCGCCCCACCACGTCAGGACAAATGATTTGCAGCGCTTGCGGGCTTTGAGACACCAGTGCCTGTGCGAGCCGGTCAAAGTCACGGCCTTGACGCGTTAAACCGTGGGCACACACCACCAGACGGCGGGCATTGACATCGCCCCAACGCCAATACGCCATGCGGTGCTGGCCCTCGGGGTGGGGGCAAGACACAAATTCAAGCAAAGGTTGACCAGTTTGGGTGTTCATGACATTCGGAAACAATCTGGGCGCTCGTCTGCTAAAACTGAGCTTTTGCAGCGCCATAATGGACTTTTGAACATCCTAATTCATCTCTGGAGTGGAAATCATGTTGCAAGGTAAAACAGCTTTGGTCACTGGTTCAACCAGCGGTATCGGACTGGGCATCGCCAAGTCCTTGGCGCGTCAAGGTGCCAACATCGTTTTGAATGGCTTTGGCGATTACGAGGGTCCCAAAGCCGAGATTGCGGCACTGGGTGTCAAAGTCGCCTATCACGGTGCCGACATGAGCAAAGCCAGCGAGATCGAAGCCATGATGAAGTTTGCCGCTGACACCTTTGGGCGCGTCGACATTTTGGTCAACAACGCGGGCATCCAGCATGTGGCAAGGATTGAAGACTTTCCGGTTGAGCGCTGGGACGCGATCATTGCGATCAACCTGACCAGTGCATTTCATGCCACACGTCTGGCACTGCCCGCCATGAAAGCATCTAACTGGGGCCGCATCATCAACGTGGCATCCATTCACGGCTTGGTGGGTTCGGCAGAAAAGTCGGCTTATGTTGCCGCCAAGCACGGCGTGGTCGGCCTGACCAAAGTCACCGCCCTTGAAAACGCCACCACGGGCGTGACCTGCAACGCCATTTGCCCTGGCTGGGTGTTGACGCCGCTGGTGCAAAAACAGGTGGACGCCAAGGCCGCAGCCATGGGCTTGTCCAACGAAGAAGCCAAGAAAGTTTTGTTGCAAGAGAAAGAGCCCTCCATGGAGTTCACCACCCCCGAAGAGCTTGGCGACTTGGCTGTGTTCTTCTGTTCACCCGCAGGCAACAACGTGCGCGGCGTGGCCTGGAACATGGACGGCGGCTGGACCGCTCAATAAACCCATGAGCACATCCCCACGCTTGGACAAAATTGTCATCGTTGACGATGACGCTCGCATTCGCGACTTGTTGCGCCGCTTCCTGTCGCAAGAAGGTTTTGACGTGTTGCTGGCCGAAGACGGCCGTGCGCTGGACCGCATCTTGCAACGCGAAACCATCAACCTCATGGTGCTCGACCTGATGCTGCCAGGTGAAGATGGCTTGAGTATTTGCCGTCGCCTGCGGGCTGCGGGTGTCAAAACGCCCGTCATCATGCTGACCGCCAAAGTCGAAGATGTGGACCGCATCACGGGCCTGGAAATCGGTGCGGACGATTACCTGGGCAAACCCTTCAACCCGCGTGAACTGTTAGCCCGAATTCATGCGGTCCTGCGGCGCAGACCCCAAAGCGAAGTACCAGGCGCGCCCTCCTCTGGTGACCATGAAGTCATCGTATTCGGCGCGTTTACACTCGATTTGGGAACGCGTGCATTCTCCAAAAACGGGCAGGACATGCCATTGACCACTGGCGAATTTGCCATGCTCAAGGCCTTGGCCAGACACCCCAAACAACCCCTGACACGTGACAAATTGGCGCAATTGGCCCGAGGCCGTGAATTCGAGCCGTTTGACCGCAGCCTGGACGTGCAAATTTCGCGCTTGAGAAAAATGATCGAGGTCGACCCGGCTACCCCCAAAATCATTCAAACCGTCTGGGGTGTGGGCTATGTGTTTATCCCTGATGGGCAGCCGTGAACGCGCCTGAAAACGCCACAAACGACAGCGTAGAGGTCGAGAAGCCGGCACGCAGGCTCAAGCTGAGCCTGTTTTGGCGCACCTTCTTTTTGCTCGGTTTGTTGATCTTGTGCAGCAGCCTGGCTTGGCTGCAGATGTTCCGCACCCAAGAGTACGAGCCCCGCATTTTGCGCAACGCGCACCAAATAGCCACTGTGGTCAATTTGACCAAAACTGCGCTGATTCACACCGACGCCATCGCTCGGGTGTCCTTGCTCAAAATGCTGGCAGATGAAGAATCCTTCAGCATTCAGACCCGCGAACCCGGCGACCGCATCATCCCCTTTGGGGCATCGGGCATGGAAAACCGACTGGTCGAAGAGATGGTCAAACGCCTGGGGCCTGGCACCCTGATCGCTTCTAGCGTGAACGACACATATGGGCTGTGGGTGGGCTTCAAGATCGAGCGGGACAGTTATTGGCTGCAAATGGACCCTGAGCGTCTGCAACCCTTGGGGGGCTCAGCTTGGCTGACTTGGTTGGGTGTCACTTTGGCGCTGTCTTTGGCCGGGGCCGCCATGATGGCCGGGCTGATCAACCGCCCGCTCAAGCGCCTGTCGTTTGCCGCCAGCCAAGTTCGCGAAGGGCATTTCAACACCTCCACACTGGACGAAGATGCGGCCACCAGCGAGATTCGCGAGGTCAACATCGGCTTCAACCGGATGGCCGAGCGCTTGGCCAAGATCGAGCAAGAGCGGGCCTTGATGTTGGCGGGCATTTCGCACGATCTGCGCACGCCACTGGCCCGCTTGCGGCTAGAGACCGAGTTGAGCGTTGCCGACCTTGAAACCCGTGATTTGATGGCGGCTGACATTGCCCAGCTTGACGACATCATCGACAAGTTTCTCGACTACGCACGGCCCGAGCCCACCGACTTGGGGCCTGTGCTGTTGTCTGGCGTGATCAGCCGCAGCATTGCGCCTTGGCGCAACAACCCGCGCTTTGAAATCAATGTGGATGTGGCCGAAGACCTGCAAGTCAAAGCCGAGCAGGTGGAGTTGGTGCGTGTGCTGTCCAACCTGCTGGAAAATGCCCGCCGCTATGGCCAAAGCCCCAGCGACGGCGTGACACGGGTCGAGATCGTGGCCCGGGTGCACGAAGGTTGGGTCTTGCTGCGCGTGCGCGACCAAGGGCCCGGCGTGTCCGAAGAAGCCTTGAAAAACCTGACGCAACCGTTTTTTCGCGGCGATGCCGCCAGAACATCGGCCACAGGCTCCGGCTTGGGTCTGGCGATTGTGGAGCGCTCGGTGCAGCGCATGGGCGGCACTTTTTCAGTGTTCAACAACAGCTCGGGTGGCTTGATGGCGCTGATGAAGTTCCGGCAGGCACAAAACGAGGCGTAAGGCACCTCAGGCATTCGGTCGCTTAAACCTTCTTCAGCAACACGACCGCACGCGCCTCCATGCTTTGGCCCATGCCCACCGGCCCCAATTTTTCGGCCGTTTTGGCCTTCACATTCACCTGATCGGTTTGCACGCCCAGCGCCTTGGCCACCCCTGAGTTGATGGCGGACATGTGCGGGGCCAGCTTGGGTGCCTGGGCCACGATGGTGCTGTCCACATTCACCAGTTCCCAGCCTTGGGCCCGGACTCTGCGCATGGCTTCTGCCAGCAGCACTGACGAATCAGCCCCTTTGAATTGCACGTCCGTGTCCGGAAAATGCCGCCCAATGTCGCCCAAGCCCGCTGCACCCAACACCGCGTCGGTGATGGCGTGCAACAGCACATCGGCATCTGAATGGCCCATTAAACCCACCGTGTGGGCAATCTCCACGCCGCCCAAAATCAACTTGCGACCGGGCACCAGGGCATGCACGTCCCAGCCTTCGCCAATGCGGATATTCATGCTTTGCCTTTCAGGACTGCCTCGGCAAACGCAAAGTCTGCCGGGTAAGTGACTTTCAAATTTTGGGCCGAACCTGGCACCAAGCGCGGAGACAATCCGAGGCGCTCCATCGCGCTGGACTCGTCGGTAATGCCTTCAAAACCGCTGGCCGACACGCTGGCCAAAGCCTCATGCAAAGCGCCCAAACGGAACATCTGTGGCGTTTGTGCCAACCATTTGTCGGCACGAGGCACCGTGCTGGCCACCCGTGCGCCCTGCTCGTCGAGTGCATGTGATTTCAAAGTGTCAGGCAATGGCAATGCCAACAAACCGCCCACGGCGTCATCCCGGCAGGCCTCGATCAGTTGCGACACCGCCTCGGGCGTGATCAGGCACCGCGCTGCATCGTGCACCAAAACCCAGTCACTGTCGGGCACACCGGCTTGGCGCATGGCCTGCAAGCCATTGAACACGCTTTGGGCTCGGCTTGCACCACCACAAGACACACGCCGAAAATGGCTGGGCCAAGCCTGCTCGGGCCAACTGAAATCATCGACCGGCGACAAAATCACCCAGCCACTCGTCAATTGCGGCACCCGGGCCAAGGCCTGCACCGTGTGCATGACCATGGGCTGGCCGGCCACATCCTGGTATTGCTTGGGCTGGGCGGTGCCCGCACGGCTGCCCGTGCCAGCACAAGGCACCAAAGTATGGAAACAGGAGGCAGAGGTCTTGGACATGGGCTTGAATTGTAGGAGGTCCCCTCGGCGGCCGAAGCCTGCACCCATGCCCACGGCCAGCAAGGGGGCTCTCTGGCCTCGCTTCTACAATGAGGATCTGTGTTGATCATTTCCACCCCCCTCCATCCCGGCGGGGGGTGTTTTGCTTTTTTCCGGTCGCCCCGCCATGCAACTCCCCAGCCTCACCATCGGCAAACGATTCACCCTGCCCCGCCCCGTCGGATCGGCGGACGCTGTGCTGCTGGCCCAGCTGGCCCAGCGCGAGAAGAAGGCCGGCAAGCTGACCGCCATCGTCACCAGCGATGCCGCTGATGCCCAACGCCTGATGGACGAGTTGGTGTTTTTTGCACCTGACCTGCGCTGCGTGATGTTTCCGGACTGGGAAACCCTGCCGTATGACACCTTCTCGCCGCACCAGGACTTGATCAGCGAGCGCCTGGCCACGCTCTGGCGCATTCGCCAACGCGACCATGCAGAATCCGCCGACGTGGTGCTGGTGCCCGCCACCACCGCCTTGTACCGGCTGGCTCCGCCGTCCTTTTTGGCGGGCTATACATTCGAGTTCAAAGTCAAACAAAAACTGGACGAAGCCCAGCTCAAGGCCCAGCTCACGCTGGCAGGTTACTCGCACGTCAGCCAAGTGGTCAGCCCCGGCGAATACGCGGTGCGTGGCGGCTTGATCGACCTCTTTCCCATGGGCTCATTGGTGCCTTACCGGGTGGATTTGTTTGACGACGAGATCGACTCCATCCGCACTTTTGACCCCGACAGCCAGCGCAGCCTTTACCCCGTGCCCGAAGTGCGCCTGCTGCCCGGGCGAGAGTTTCCGATGGACGAGGCCGCCCGTGCACGCTTTCGCAGCCGCTGGCGCGAACTGCTCGAAGGGGACCCGACCAAAAGCCGTATCTACAAGGACATGGGCAACGGCGTGGCCACGGCGGGCATCGAGTACTACCTGCCGCTGTTCTTTGAAGAAACCGCCACGGTGTTTGACTACCTGGGCGTGGGTCAAGCGGATGCCGCCACTGTGGTGTTGCACGGCGATCTTGAACCGGCCTTTCAGCGCTTTTGGCAAGACACCCGCGACCGCTACCGGCTGGTGCAGGGTGACCCCGAGCGGCCCGTGCTGCCGCCCGATGCGCTGTTTTTGAGCGCCGAGCAGTTTTACACGCTGACCAACGGCCACGCGCAACTGGCGCTGCGCTCAGGTACAGCCGACGTGCCCGACAACACCCTGGCCCAAAACCTGCCCGAGCTGACCGTGGTGCGTGGTGCCGAAGACCCGCTGTCGCGACTGCAAGCGCACATCCGCAGCAGTGCCAGCCGGGTGCTGATCCTGGCCGAAAGCGATGGCCGCCGCGAGAGCCTGTTGGACTTCGTGCGCTCCAGCGGCCTCACGCCACCGGTTTTTGACAGCTTGCAGGAGTTTTTGGACAGCGCCGAAAAAATCGGCATGGCCACCGCAGCGCTGGTCAGTGGTTTTCATTGGTTCGAGCACGACGTCGACCTGGTCACAGAAACCGAACTGTTTGCTGCAGGCCCAACCACACGCCGCCGAAAAAAGCAGGAGCAAGTCAGCGACGTTGAAGCGCTGATCAAGGACCTGAGCGAGCTGAACGTGGGCGACCCGGTGGTACACAGCGCGCACGGCATCGGCCGCTACCGGGGCCTGGTCAACATGGACATGGGGCAGAAAAACGAAGACGGCACGCCCGCCCTGCAAGAGTTTTTGCACCTTGAATACGCTGACAAGGCCACCCTCTATGTGCCCGTGAGCCAGTTGCAGCTGATTGGCCGCTACACGGGCGTGAGCGCCGACGAAGCGCCGATGCACAAACTGGGCAGCGGCCAGTGGGAAAAGGCCAAACGCCGCGCCGCCGAACAGGTGCGCGACGCGGCCGCCGAGCTGCTGAACATCTACGCCCGCCGGGCCGCGCGTGAGGGGCACCCCTTCCGTTACAGCCCGCAGGACTACGAAACCTTTGCCAATGATTTCGGCTTCGAAGAAACCGCCGATCAAAAGGCCGCCATCCACTGCGTGATTCAGGACATGATCAGCCCCCGCCCCATGGACCGCCTGGTCTGTGGCGATGTGGGCTTTGGCAAAACCGAGGTCGCGCTGCGCGCCGCCTTTGTGGCCGTGACCGGTGGCAAGCAAGTCGCCCTGCTGGCCCCCACCACGCTGCTGGCCGAGCAGCACTTCCAAACCCTCAAAGACCGCTTTGCCAAATGGCCCGTCAAGGTGGCCGAAGTCTCGCGCTTTCGTTCAGGCAAAGAAGTCACTGCCGCCCTCAAAGGCATCGCCGATGGCACGGTGGACATCGTGGTCGGCACGCACAAACTGCTGAGCGAATCTACGAAATTCCACGACCTGGGCCTGCTCATCATCGACGAGGAACACCGCTTTGGCGTGCGCCACAAAGAGGCCATGAAAGGCCTGCGGGCCGAGGTCGATGTGCTCACGCTGACAGCCACCCCGATTCCCCGCACCATGGGCATGGCCCTCGAAGGTCTGCGCGACCTGAGCGTGATCGCCACCGCGCCGCAACGGCGTTTGGCCATCAAAACCTTTGTGCGCAACGAAGGCACGGGTGTGATCCGCGAGGCGGTGCTGCGCGAGCTCAAGCGCGGCGGCCAGTGCTACTTTTTGCACAACGAAGTCGAGACCATCGAAAACCGCAAGCAAAAACTTGAAGAAATCTTGCCCGAAGCCCGCATTGCCGTGGCCCACGGCCA
>Ga0208916_10000355_pt1 | contig 22120 bp, 18 predicted proteins | sample DEB19_08_DNA_5_FD_184523 | JGI IMG/M metagenome (GOLD analysis project Ga0208916, IMG submission 184523) | Aqueous microbial communities from the Delaware River and Bay under freshwater to marine salinity gradient to study organic matter... | ecosystem: Environmental > Aquatic > Marine >... | reverse complement strand
CGCCCTGAGCGTGTTGTGCGCGAACAAAGAAGAAGCCGAGCGTGTGCTGAGCCAGCTGAAAATCGTCATTCGCACCAACTACAGCAACCCGCCGATTCACGGTGGTGCGGTGGTCGCGGCCGTGCTGGGCACCCCTGCGCTGCGCGCCCAGTGGGAGCAGGAATTGGCCGTCATGCGCGAACGTATCAAAGAAATGCGCATCTTGCTGGTTGAAAAACTCAAGGCGGCGGGCGTCAAGCAAGACATGAGTTTCATCACCAGCCAAATTGGCATGTTCAGCTACTCAGGTCTGACCAAAGACCAAATGGTGCGTCTGCGCAATGAGTTCGCTGTTTACGGCACCGACACCGGCCGCATGTGCGTCGCTGCGTTGAACACCAAAAACATCGACTACGTCTGCGCGTCGATTGCCAAGGTCATCTAAGTTAAGCGTCACCCCAGATCATCGAGCGCATAGAGATCGACGCCAGCTGGAAGCTGGTGTTGAAAAACTTCACCCGCTCGCCTGAATCGACAGCGCCTGCTGCGTACAGCAAAGGCAACAAGTGCTCGTACGTCGGGTGGGCCATGGTCGCCAGACTGCCGAGCTTCTGAAAATTCTGCAGCGCGTCCAGTTGCCCTTGCTGGACATAACCGCCAATGGTCTGGTCAAACTCCAAAGCCCAGTCATAAGCTTGGTTGGACGCTGCACCGCGCTGTGCTTGCTGCAGGTTGTGCACCACGTTGCCGCTGGCCACAATCAGCACACCACGCCGACGCAAAGCCTTGAGTTGACGTGCCAGCGCGTAGTGTTCGCTGGGTGCACGGCTGTAGTCCATGCTGAGCTGCACCACCGGCACGTCGGCATTCGGGAACATGGGTTTGAGGACGGACCAAGCACCATGGTCAAGCCCCCAGCTGGTGTTCAGGCCCAAAGGCAAGGACATGCGCTGGCGCACGGCACGGCTGATCTCCGCTGCCGCTTCTGGCGCACCCGGCGCGGGGTACTGCTGGTCAAACAACTCCTGCGGGAAACCGCCGAAGTCGTGAATCGTCTTCGGTTGCGCCATGGCGGTCAACCACCAACCTTCGGTCAACCAGTGCGCGGAGATGCACAAAATCAGCTGCGGCATCGGCCAATCGGCACCAAAACGCGCACCCAGCGCTTGCCAGCTGCGCCGGTACTCGTTGTCGGTCACCGCGTTCATCGGACTGCCATGGCCGACAAACAAAACGGGAAATAGATCCGTTGGTTTCAATTTATCGAACTGGAGCGTCGACAGACTGCTGAGGCTGGTGGCCATGTCACTGTTACCTTTCTTGAATCTTGAATTTCAGCTGTATGCGCATAACTTCGACCCATGTCGCTTGGAAGCTGGCCTGAGAAGCTTTCACCCAGATGACAAAGCACACCTGCCGATGCACCGTATTAGTGTTTGCTCTCCTACAAACTAGCTGAGCTACTGGTATATTGCACTGCAACATTATCAGTCGTCACACCAAGAAGGGGCTTCGCCATGCTTTATCAGGTCTATGAAACGCAACGCACAATGATGGAGCCTTTCGTCGATTTTGCCCAGGCTGCAGCCAAGCTTTACAGCAACCCGCTGACGCCAGCAGGTCAAAATCCGTTTTCGCAGCGCGTTGCAGCAGGTTACAGCCTGATTTACCGCTTGGGCAAAGATTATGAAAAGCCAAGTTTTGATCTGACCACGGTTGATGTCGATGGCACCAGTGTGGCCATTCATGAGCGGATTGAGTTGGACAAGCCCTTTTGTGAGCTGCGTCGCTTCAAGCGCTTCACCGACGACCCGGCCACGCTGACCAAACTCAAAGGCCAGCCCGTCGTGTTGATCGTGGCACCCTTGTCGGGCCACTACGCCACGCTGCTGCGCGACACCGTCAAGACCATGCTGAAAGACCACAAGGTCTACATCACCGACTGGAAGAACGCCCGCATCGTGCCGCTGACCGACGGCAGCTTCGCCTTAGACGACTACGTCAACTACGTTCAAGAATTCATCCGCCACCTTCAAGGCGCTTACGGCAATTGCCACGTTGTCAGCGTGTGCCAGCCCACTGTACCTGTGCTTGCCGCGGTTTCACTGATGGCGACTCGCGGCGAAACAACGCCGCTGAGCATGACCATGATGGGCGGTCCGATTGATGCCCGCAAGTCACCCACAGCGGTCAACAATCTCGCCACGACCAAGGACTACAGCTGGTTTGAAAATAATGTGATTTACCGCGTGCCCAGCAACTTTGCGGGTGCTGGCCGACGGGTTTATCCGGGCTTTTTGCAGCACACGGGTTTCGTTGCCATGAACCCGGATCGCCACGCCAGCAGCCATTACGATTACTTCAAAGACTTGCTGAAAGGCGATGACGCCAGCGTCGAAGCACACCGCAAGTTTTACGACGAGTACAACGCCGTCCTCGACATGGACGCAGACTACTACCTCGACACCATCAAAACAGTGTTTCAGGAGTTCAAGCTGGTCAATGGCACCTGGGACGTGCGCAATGAACAAGGCGTACTTGAACGCGTACGACCACAAGACATCACCACCACGGCTCAGTTGACCGTCGAAGGCGAGTTAGATGACATCTCCGGCTCGGGGCAAACCAAAGCCGCCCACGGACTCTGCTCAAGCATTCCTAAAGCGGATCAACAACACCTTGAAGTCAAAGGTGCTGGCCATTACGGTATTTTCAGCGGCCGCCGCTGGCGCGAGACCACTTATCCGGCGGTGAAAAGTTTCATTTTGGCGCACAACCAAATGCCAAGTCCGGCTAATTACACCAAGCCGGTTGCCAGTACGCCAGCCAAGCGAAAAACAGCATCCGTCTCTATGGCCGCGGTCAAAACACGTCCGGCCACTGCGGTTAAAAAAACCTCTGTTCGAAAATAAACCCTTGCAGGCAGTGCCGGGTTTAACGTCGTGAGTCTGATCGAACGCATCAACGCCCTGCTGCCGCAAACCCAGTGCACGCGCTGCGGATTTCCAGACTGCGCGGCCTATGCGCAAGCCATCGCCAGCCAAGAAGCCGACATCAATCGCTGCCCGCCCGGTGGCGACGAAGGCGTGCGGCGCCTGGCGGCTTTGACCGGCCAAGCTGCGCTGGCGCTGGATGCTGAGTGTGGGCGCGAAGGTCCGCGTCATGTGGCGGTGATTGACGAAGCCTGGTGCATTGGCTGCACCTTGTGTTTGCCAGTCTGCCCGACAGACGCCATCCTCGGCAGCAACAAGCTGATGCACAGCGTGATTGAAAAACACTGCACCGGCTGCGAGCTGTGCATCCCCGTCTGCCCGGTCGATTGCATCAGCTTGGTCAATCTCACAGCGCTGGAGACCGGCTGGAAAGCCTGGTCGCCCGCACAGGCCGAGGAAGCACGCAGCCGTTACGCGTTTCATCAGATCAAACAAGTGCGTGACACGCGAACACAAGCCGATCGGCTGGAGAAAAAAGCCGAAGCGGCGCTGGCTGATGTAGCGGCCCATTCAAAGCACACCGACAGCAAAGTGCTGGATGCCAAACGCGCTGTGATTGAAGCGGCACTGGCACGGGCCAGAGCCCGTCGCAGCGCAGCCTAATGACCAATTAGAGGGCTGGCATCTCGGTCAGGCCCAAGACCACCGGCTCAAACGCGTGCAATGAAGGTGCACCGCCAGTGTGAATGAACAGCACTTTTTCGTCCGGTTTGAAGTAGCCTTTGCGCGCCAAGCCAATCAAGCCAGCCATGATTTTCCCGGTGTAGACCGGGTCTAACAAAATCGCTTCGGTACGGGCCAGCATTTGCACAGCTTCGACCATGGCCGCGTTCGGTACCGAATATTTAGGCCGCCACCAATCGCCAAAACTCAGCACAGCTTCGCGCGGCACGGTCATGTTCAGCCCCAGCAAATCAGCCACGGCCTGGGCTTCTTTGTGCACCAGCGGGTCTTGGTCGACCGGATCGCGGCTTACACCAATTCCAATGATTGGAATCTGGATGTTGTTGCCCAGAAAACCCGCCAGCAAACCGCCGTGTGTGCCAGAACTGCCTGAGCCCACCACGACTTTGTCGATCTGCACGCCTTGCTCAAAAAACTGCTGCTGCAACTCTTGTGCGCAAGCCACGTATCCCAATCCACCCACCGCGTTAGAGCCACCGCCCGGCACGATGTAACCCTTGCGCCCCAGAGCGGCCAGCTCAGCGGCCACCTGCTGCATAGCGACCAGCATGTTGGTACCCGCCGGCACCACCGTGATGGACTCCACACCCATCAAGCGAAACAGAAAGTTATTGCCGCTGGCATCGGCGTTGTAGCTGCCAGGCACGCGCTCTTCAATGACGAAGCGGCACTTCATGTTTTCTTTGATGGCCGAGGACAAGGTAGCGCGGCAATGATTCGACTGCGGCGCACCGCAAGTGATCAAGGTGTCAGCGCCTTGCGCCATCGCATCGGCAGCCAAAAATTCAAGTTTGCGTGTCTTGTTGCCGCCAGGCGTCAAGCCCAGCATGTCATCGCGCTTGATCCAGATTTGCGGGCCTTGTCCATCCGGGCAAAGCTCAGCCAATGCACGCGTGAAATTTGGCAGGAATTCAAGCGGTGTGGGACCCACCGAATAACGGCGGCGGGGGAAACGGGACAAATCCATGTGCGAACTCCAGAAGTGATCAGACTGCTACACCGCCCAATTTAGTCATTGAGGCAATGCAACCTATTCACCATTGTGCCCGTTGCACATCACAAGCTCTGGCTTGCCATTGCCGCAAAAGCCTTGACCACCTCGGGCGGCGCCTGCACCAACTCCACCAGAACGCCTTCACCTGCAATCGGGAATTCTTCATTGGCTTTGGGGTGCAAAAAGCAGATGTCAAAACCAGCCGCACCTTGGCGAATACCGCCGGGTGCAAAACGCACGCCTTGGGCCGTGAGCCAGCTCACCGCTTGCGGCAAGTCGTCAATCCAAAGGCCGACATGGTTCAGCGGCGTGGTGTGAACCGCTGGTTTTTTGTCCGGGTCAATCGGTTGCATCAAATCAACCTCGACTTTGAAAGGCCCAACGCCAATGGCGCAAATATCTTCATCGACGTTCTCACGTTCGCTGACGAAGTTGCCCGTCACCTCCAGCCCGAGCATGTCGACCCAGAGCCTGCGCAAGCGGTCTTTGCTCGGGCCACCAATGGCGATTTGCTGGATACCCAGCACTTTGAATGGACGGATCATGCGAAACCCTCAATGTCTTTAAACGAATTCAACAATCGGCTGGTCCACGGTGAGCGACTCACCTTTGGTCGCCAGCACTTTGCCGACCACGCCATCGGCAATCGCAAACAGCACGTTTTCCATCTTCATGGCTTCAATCACGGCCACGCGCTCACCGGCTTGAACTTTCTGGCCAACCGTCACCGCCACATCGACCAGCAAGCCGGGCATAGGCGACAGCACGTAGCGGCTCATGTCAGGTGGTGCCTTGAAAGGCATCATTTTGTAGAGTTCCGCGGCGCGTGGCGACAAGACCAGCGCATCCAGCCGTGTGCCGTTGTGGATCAAGCGCATGGCCAGCGGGTTCTTGCCGACGCCGCGCTCCACCTGCGCCGAAAAATCAGCACCATTGACCGTACCCCGTATGCGTGCGCCGCCCAAATGCCAGCTGCTGCAAATGTCGTACGTCTTGCCGCCGGTCTCGACAGCGCTCGATCCCGACACCGTTTGATAGTCGCGCACCAGCGCCGGCTGCGCCGTGTGCTGACCCGCAGCGCCCATACCGATCACCACAAAATCTTCACTCACGGTGATGCCGTGGCCTGGCAGCTGACCGCTGATACCCGCCGCCCGGCCCAACAACCGGCGATTGACATAAGCCGCCAAGGCGACCAGAAAGTCTGGGTCGTCGTGCGGCACATCTTCCGCGCGAAAACCTTGGCCGTAGTTCTCTGCGATGAAGCCGGTGTTGAAGTCTCCGGCCACAAATTTCGGGTGCGCCAGCAAGGCGGCTTGAAACGGAATGTTACTGCTGATGCCGCGAATCACAAACGAGTTCAGCGCTTCGCGCATCTTGGCGATGGCGTCCAAACGGTCTTTGCCGTGGACGATGAGCTTGGCGATCATCGAGTCGTAATGCATCGGGATCTCTCCGCCATCTTGCACACCGGTGTCGACACGCACGCCTTGCAAATGCGACATGTCAGCCGCAAACATGGTTTGCGCGGGCGGCTGAAAACGCACCAACCGGCCCGTGCTGGGGAGAAAGTTGCGAAACGGATCTTCGGCGTTGATGCGGCACTCGATCGCCCAACCATCGCGCTTGACCTCGGCTTGCGTCAGCGGCAGCTTCTCGCCGGCCGCCACGCGAATCATCAGCTCAACCAAATCCAAACCGGTGATGCATTCGGTCACCGGGTGCTCGACTTGCAACCGCGTATTCATTTCTAAGAAATAAAAGCTCTGGTCTTTGCCCACCACAAACTCCACCGTGCCAGCGCTCTGGTACTTCACGGCTTGTGCCAGCAGCACAGCTTGCTCGCCCATGGCTTTGCGTGTGGCTTCGCTGATGAACGGACTTGGCGCCTCTTCAATCACCTTCTGGTGGCGACGCTGAATCGAACACTCGCGCTCGTTCAGGTAAATCACATGGCCGTGGCTGTCGCCGATCAACTGGATCTCAATATGGCGTGGCTCTTCAACGAATTTTTCAATGAAGACGCGGTCATCACCAAAGCTGTTTTTCGCTTCATTGCGGCAGCTGGTGAAGCCTTCAAAAGCTTCCTTGTCGTTGAACGCGACGCGCAAACCTTTGCCGCCACCGCCAGCGCTGGCTTTGATCATCACCGGGTAGCCAATGCTTTGGGCAATCTCAACTGCTTTTTCAGGGGTTTCGATCGCGTCGTTGACCCCGGGGATGCAATTGACACCCGCCGCACCGGCGAGTTTTTTGGACTCAATCTTGTCGCCCATGGCGGCAATCGAGTAATGCTTGGGGCCAATGAAGACCAAGCCTTCTTCTTCAACGCGTTTGGCAAAGCCGGCGTTTTCGCTCAAAAAACCGTAGCCCGGGTGCACGGCTTCGGCGCCGGTTTGTTTGCAGGCGGCAATGATTTTTTCGGCTTGCAAATAACTGTCACGGCTGGGCGCTGGGCCAATGTTGACGGCTTCGTCAGCCAGCTCGACATGGCGGGCATCTTTATCGGCGTCGGAATACACCGCAACCGTTTTGATACCCATTTTGCGGGCAGTGAGGATGACGCGGCAAGCGATTTCGCCGCGGTTGGCGATCAGGATTTTCTTGAACATGGTGTTGCTTTCGATCAATTTTTATTCGCTGGACTCGGCGTGGTTGACGGCTCGCTAAGCCTGGGCCGCGGTTCGCTCCGCATTGGGCGCGGTGTATCTACCTTCGCTCATGTCCCCCGGCCTTTGGCCTCCTCCTTGACTTCGCTGCGGCAGACACACCACACCCAAGGCTACGAAGGTGGTCTTGCACAGTTTCCCAAACACCCCCACACCAAGAGCGGTCTGGCTAGGCGCTTTGCGTAGGTCAAGGAGGAGACCGAAGGGCGGGGGACACGAAGCAAAGTGACTGGGCAGACCGCTCCCACCCATGCAGGGAAATACAAAGTTCTTCATGACCACGCTCACAGCGGAATGTTGCCGTGTTTGCGCCACGGGTTCTCGAGCTTTTTGTCTTTCAGCATCACCAAACTGCGGCAAATCCGTTTGCGCGTTTCGTGCGGCAAGATCACGTCGTCAATGAAGCCCCTGCTACCCGCCACAAACGGATTCGCAAAGCGGGCTTTGTACTCGGCCTCTTTGGCCGCCAGCTTGACCGGATCACCCTTGTCTTCACGGAAAATAATTTCAACCGCACCCTTGGCACCCATCACGGCAATCTCCGCATTTGGCCAAGCAAAGTTGACGTCACCGCGCAAATGCTTAGAAGCCATCACGTCATACGCACCGCCGTAGGCCTTGCGCGTAATCACGGTGATTTTTGGCACTGTGCACTCAGCGTACGCGTAGAGCAATTTCGCACCATGCTTGATGATGCCGCCGTACTCCTGCGAGGTGCCGGGCATAAACCCAGGCACGTCGACAAAGGTGATGACCGGAATGTTGAAAGCATCGCAAAAACGCACAAAACGCGCCGCCTTGATCGAACTCTTGATGTCCAAGCAACCGGCCAGCACCAAAGGTTGGTTCGCCACGATGCCGACGCTCTGGCCTTCCATGCGCGCAAAACCAATGATGATGTTCTTCGCGTACTCAGGTTGAATCTCAAAAAAGTCACCATCGTCGACCGTCTTGACAATGAGTTCTTTCATGTCGTAAGGCTTGTTGGCGTTCTCAGGCACCAGCGTGTCCAAACTCATGTCCATGCGGTTGGCCGGGTCAGCGCTGGGGCGCACCGGGGCTTTTTCGCGGTTGTTCAGCGGCAGGTAGTTGTAGAGCCGGCGCAGCATCAGCAGCGCTTCCACATCGTTGTCAAAAGCCAGGTCGGCCACGCCGCTCTTGGTGGTGTGGGTGATGGCGCCGCCCAGTTCTTCGGCGGTCACTTCTTCGTGCGTGACGGTTTTGACCACTTCCGGGCCGGTCACAAACATGTAGCTCGAGTCTTTCACCATGAAGATGAAGTCGGTCATGGCGGGTGAATACACCGCGCCACCGGCCGAAGGGCCCATGATCATGCTGATCTGCGGGATCACGCCGCTGGCCATGACGTTGCGCTGGAAGACGTCGGCGTAACCACCGAGGGATGCAACACCTTCTTGGATGCGCGCGCCGCCAGAGTCGTTCAGCCCGATCACGGGTGCGCCGACCTTCATGGCTTGGTCCATGACTTTGCAAATTTTCTCTGCATGCGCTTCAGACAGCGCACCACCAAAGACCGTGAAGTCTTGGCTGAAGACAAACACCAAGCGGCCATTGATCATGCCGTAGCCGGTGACCACGCCGTCGCCGGGGATCTTGTTGTCTTGCATACCGAAGTCGTTGCAACGATGCTCAACAAACATGTCCCACTCTTCAAAAGTGCCTTCGTCGAGCAACAGTTCCAGACGTTCTCGGGCCGTCAGCTTGCCTTTGCCGTGCTGCGCATCAATGCGCTTTTGACCGCCACCGAGTCGGGCTGCAGCGCGTTTTTCTTCGAGTTGTTCAAGGATGTCCTGCATGAATTGCTTTCTTTATTGAATGGGTTTTGACGCTGGATCCAAATGCGCTGCCAGCAGCTTGCGTGCTGCAGTTGAGGCGGGAATGTCACCGCTGATGACCTGGGTCATCAGCACCGGAAGCAGCGCACTGACAGCCGGATTTTGCTTAAACGCCTGCTTCAGTCCGGCATCAATGCGCTCCCACATCCATGACAGTGACTGCTGCTGGCGCCGGTTGGCGAACTTACCGTTGGCGGTTTGTCGGGCGCGAAACTCCAGCACTTCTGTCCAAAAAAGCGCCACGCCCTCGCCCTTCAAGGCACTCAGCAGCATGGCTTTGGGATGCCAGTTGCTTTCTTGGTAACCGCTGAACATGCCCAACAACTGCATGGCGGAGGTGATTTGCAACTGTGCGCGCTGTGCGGCAATCGCGTCAATGTCAGCCTTGTTGATGACGACCAAATCCGCCAGTTCCATCACGCCTTTTTTGATGGCTTGCAAATCGTCGCCGGCATTCGGCAGTTGCATCAGCACGAACATATCGGTCATGTTGGAGACCGCTGTTTCACTCTGGCCGACGCCGACGGTTTCGACAATCACCACGTCGTAACCGGCGGCTTCGCAGACCAGCATGGCTTCACGTGTTTTTTCGGCGACGCCGCCCAAGGTTCCGCTGGAAGGGCTGGGCCGGATGTAAGCTTTTTCATGAACAGACAGCATTTCCATCCGCGTTTTGTCACCCAGAATTGAGCCGCCAGAAACGGTGCTGGACGGGTCGATCGTCAGCACCGCCACCCGATGGCCTTGGCCGATGAGGTACAAGCCCAAGACTTCAATGAAGGTGGACTTGCCGACGCCCGGCACACCGCTGATGCCTAAGCGAAACGATCGCCCAGTGTGCGGCAACAAGGTGGTAAGCAAGGCGTCGGCCTCAAGCCGATGATCGGCCCGCGTTGATTCCAGCAACGTGATGGCCTTGGCGATGGCACGACGCTGCACAGCGGCATCGCCGTGCAGAATCGACGCCAACAACGCGGAAGAGCTCACTTCAAACAGGCCTTGATCTGCTCCAGCACATCTTTGGCGCTTGCCGGAATCGGCGTACCCGGTCCGTAAATACCTTTGACGCCCGCGTCGTAAAGCATCTCGTAATCTTGCCGCGGAATGACGCCGCCGACAAACACGATGATGTCGTCAGCGCCCTGCTTTTTGAGTTCGGCGATGATCGCCGGCACCAGCGTTTTGTGGCCAGCCGCGAGGGTCGAGACACCAACCGCATGCACATCGTTTTCAATCGCTTGACGGGCGCATTCTTCAGGCGTCTGGAACAGCGGGCCCATGTCGACGTCAAAGCCCAAGTCGGCAAACGCTGTGGCCACCACCTTGGCGCCCCGGTCATGGCCGTCTTGCCCGAGCTTGGAGATCATCACGCGGGGGCGACGGCCCTCGGCTTCAGCGAAGGCGTTGATTTCAGCTTTGAGGGTTTCCCAGCCTTCGGCGGAGTCATAAGCGGCAGCGTAGACACCGGTCACCTTTTGCGTGTCGGCGCGATGCCGCCCGTAAACTTTTTCCAGCGCGTCACTGACTTCACCCACGGTGGCGCGAAGTCGCACAGCCTGGATGCTGAGGTCTAGCAGGTTGCCGCTGTTGTTTTCTGCAGCAGCGGTCAATGCGTCCAGCGCGGCCAGCACGGCGGCATCGTCGCGCTTGGCCTTGATCGCCTTCAGGCGCGTGATCTGACCGTCGCGCACCGCGACGTTGTCGATGTCACGGGTTTCAATCGCGTCTTCGGTTTTGAGTTTGTATTTATTGACGCCAACAATGACGTCCTTGCCGCTGTCGATGCGCGCCTGCTTTTCAGCGGCTGCGGCTTCGATCTTCAGCTTGGCCCAGCCACTGTCGACGGCTTGGGTCATGCCGCCCATGGCGTCGACTTCTTCGATGATCTTCCACGCGGCGTCGGCCATGTCTTGGGTCAGCTTTTCCATCATGTAGCTGCCGGCCCAGGGGTCGATCACGTTTGGAATATGGGTTTCTTCCTGGATGATGAGCTGCGTGTTGCGCGCGATACGTGACGAAAATTCAGTCGGCAGCGCAATCGCTTCGTCAAAGCTGTTGGTGTGCAGGCTTTGGGTGCCACCGAAGACAGCGGCCATGGCCTCGATGGTGGTGCGCACCACGTTGTTGTAGGGGTCTTGCTCGGTCAGGCTCCAGCCGCTGGTTTGGCAGTGCGTGCGCAGCATCAGGCTTTTCGGGCTTTTGGCGTTGAACTCTTTCATGATGCGGCACCACAGCAAACGTGCAGCGCGCATCTTGGCAACTTCCAAGTAGAAGTTCATGCCGATGGCCCAGAAAAAACTCAGACGCCCGGCAAAGCCGTCGACATCCAGACCCTTGGCGATGGCTGTCTTCACATACTCTTTGCCGTCTGCCAAAGTGAAGGCCAGCTCCAGCGCTTGGTTCGCACCGGCTTCTTGCATGTGGTAACCCGAGATGCTGATCGAGTTGAATTTCGGCATGTGCTGTGCCGTGTACTCAATGATGTCGCCGATGATGCGAATGGACGGTGCCGGCGGGTAAATATAGGTGTTGCGCACCATGAATTCTTTGAGAATGTCGTTCTGAATGGTGCCGCTGAGCTGCGCCTGTGAAACGCCCTGCTCTTCAGCCGCCACCACGTAGCCGGCCAACACCGGCAACACCGCGCCATTCATCGTCATCGACACAGAAACCTTGTCCAGCGGGATCTGGTCGAACAAGATTTTCATGTCTTCAACGCTGTCAATCGCCACGCCAGCCTTGCCGACGTCACCCGTCACACGCGGATGGTCTGAGTCGTAGCCGCGGTGCGTGGCCAAGTCAAACGCCACTGAAACGCCCTGCCCGCCTGCAGCCAGCGCCTTGCGGTAAAAGGCATTGGATTCTTCGGCCGTCGAAAAGCCTGCGTATTGGCGAATTGTCCACGGACGGACGGCATACATCGTGGCCTGTGGACCGCGAATGAAGGGCTCAAAACCAGGCAGCGTGTTGGTGTGTGGCAAGTCCTTGACGTCTTCAGCGGTGTACAAGGGCTTGACTGCGATGCCGTCGGGGGTGTTCCAGTTGAGTGCATTCACGTCGCCACCCGGCGCCGATTTGGCGGCGGCGCGGCCCCAATCTGCAAGACTCGCGGGATTGAATTCAGGGGCTGAAGGTGGTTTTAGACTCATGGCGCACCAAGGTTAACGTGTCTTTAAGAGAGCAGCAACGCAGCGTCTGCGTCAACCGCCGGGATTCTTCACAGCGGGCAGTTTACATCATTTATAATTATAAATTCAGAATTAAGATCGTCAGGAATTGACACATGGCCGCTGCTTCACTGACCCCACGTGCACTCTACCAAGAAGTCGCTGAGCTCTTACGCCAGCGTATTTTCAACCGCGAATTGACACCGGGCAGCTGGATTGATGAGCTCAAGCTGGCCGAGGAATACGGCATCAGTCGAACCCCCTTGCGCGAAGCCTTGAAGGTCCTCGCCACCGAGGGTTTGGTGACCATGAAGCTCCGGCGCGGCGCTTACGTCACAGAAGTGTCCGAGCGGGACCTGACCGACGTCTACCACTTGCTGTCCTTGCTCGAAAGTGATGCTGCCGGCGTGGTGGCGACGCAGGCGACCGATGCGCAACTGAAAGAGTTGCAAACACTGCACCGCGATCTCGAAAAATCGGTCAGCAACCGCGAGAAGTTTTTCCAGATCAATGAGCGCTTTCACATGCGTCTGCTAGAGATTGCCGACAACCGCTGGCGCGATCAGATGGTTGCCGACCTGCGCAAAGTCATGAAGCTGAATCGACACAACTCATTGCTGAAAAGCGGCCGAATCGAAGAATCACTTGCCGAACATCAAGCCATCATGAATGCGCTGCTGGCGCGCGATGCAAAAGCATCTACGCAGGCCATGCAGACCCATTTCAACAATGGGCTGCAGGCCGCCGCTTAACGCCTTGCTCGCCCCTTGCTCGCCTCGTATTCGCTTAATTTAAGCTCGCTGCGCGGCAGCGACCAAGCGTTCTGCGCAGTTCTTGGCTTGCACTGCGTCACGGGCTTCGACCATGATGCGCAGCAGCGGTTCGGTGCCGCTGGCGCGGATCAGAATTCGTCCCGTCTCGCCTAACTCGGCTTCAACGGCTTTGCTTTCTGCTTGCAAAGCCAAACTAGATTTCCAGTCCTGACCCGGCCGCAAGCGCACGTTCAGCAGAATTTGCGGGAACAGCGTCACGTCGGCCAGCAGTTCTGCCAAGGGTTTGCCACTGCGCACGCAAGCTTGCAAGACCTGCAAAGCGCTGATCAGACCGTCACCGGTGGTGTGCTTGTCGAGCGCCAGCAAATGGCCGGAGCCTTCGCCGCCCAACAGCCAGCCATTTTTCTCTAATTCTTCCAGCACGTAACGGTCGCCGACCTTGGCGCGGACAAACTGCACGCCGCGGGCCTTCAGGGCGACTTCAACAGCCAAGTTGGTCATCAAGGTGCCCACGGCGCCGGTGACTTCTTCACCCCGGGCTAAGCGCTCGTTGACCATCAAAAACAAGACTTCGTCGCCATTGAACAGTCGGCCGTTGGCGTCCACCAACTGCAAGCGGTCTGCGTCACCGTCAAGCGCCACACCGTAGTCGGCACCGTGCGCTTTGACAGCCGCGATCAGAGCCTCCGGATGTGTCGCGCCCACCTCGTGGTTGATGTTCATGCCGTCGGGTGCGCAGCCGATGCAGACGATGTCCGCGCCCAGTTCGTGAAAAACTTCCGGTGCGACCTGATAAGCCGCGCCGTGCGCCGCATCGACCACGATCTTCAGCCCTTTGAGGGTCAGGTCGTTGGCAAAAGTGCTTTTGCAAAACTCGATATAGCGGCCAGCAGCGTCGTCAAGCCGCCGCGTTTTGCCGAGGTTAGCGGAGTCAACCCAGACCGGCGGCTGCGCCAAGGCGGCTTCCACGGCCTCTTCCCAAGCGTCGGGCAACTTGGTGCCAAAAGCACTGAAAAACTTGATGCCGTTGTCCGCGAAAGCGTTGTGACTGGCGCTGATGACCACGCCCAGACTGGCGCGCTGGGTGCGCGTGAGATAGGCCACGCCAGGCGTTGGCAAGGGGCCTAGCAAAACCACATCGACACCGGCTGAATTGAAGCCGGACTCCAACGCACTTTCAAGCATGTAGCCCGATATCCGGGTGTCCTTGCCAATCAACACCGTTGGGCGCTCCTCGGTCTGCTTCAACACACGACCCACCGCGTGGGCGAGGCGCAAAACAAAGTCAGGTGTGATGGGCGCTTGCCCAACCGTCCCGCGAATGCCGTCGGTGCCGAAATACTGTCTGCTCATTTGAAGAACTCCCGGGCAACGCCCTTGCTTGTTATTTTGTCTGCTTGCAAATGTCGCTCAAATAGACGCGGCGGTCCAGACTTTGAGGGCTTGCACTGTCTCGCGCACATCATGCACCCGAACCACCCGTGCGCCACGCTCAACGGCCAACAATGCCGCAGCAAGGCTGGGCACCATGCGCTCTGCCACCGGCAAGGGAGCCAGGTCTCCGGCTTCGTCTAGCGCATCAGCACACAGTATCGCCAGTGAAGATTTTCGAGACCAACCCGCGAGCATGGGGAAGCCCAGATTCAGCACCTCTGACTGCCGCTGCAACAGCGACAAGTTTTGCGCCACCGTTTTGCCAAAACCAACACCGACGTCGAGCACGATGCGAGCGTGATCGACGCCTAGGCCTTGCAGACCTTGCGCGGCCAATTGCAAAAAATCCCGGACCTGCTGCACCACATCACCATCCATGGGGGCCATTTGCATGGTGAGGGGCTCACGGTGCATGTGCATCAGGCAAACTCCGCACCTGGCGTGCCCGGCGACTGCCTGCACGGCGCCCGGTTTACGCAAGGCCCAGATGTCATTGATGATGTCGGCGCCCAGATCCAGCACCGCCTGCATCACTTCAGGCTTGTAGGTGTCGACTGAAACCGGCACACCTAATTGCACCGCATGGCGCACCACCGGCAACACCCGTGCCAGTTCTTCGTCAAGCGGCAAGGCTTTAGCGCCAGGTCGGGTGGACTCGCCACCAATGTCCAGGATGTCTGCGCCTTGTTTGATGAGCTGTTCGCAATACGCCAGCACGCTGGAGGTGCTGCGACTGGAGAAATACACGCCGCCATCGGAAAAGGAATCAGGCGTGGCATTGACGATGCCCATGACCTGCGGCTTGGCCAGATTGATCTGAAAACGGCTGGTTTGCCAGAAGGGATTCATCACCTCACGCGCCTCCTGCGCAACTGTGTTAACGGAGCACTGAACTTGTGCAGAGACCAAGAAAAACCGGGGCATTGCCCCGGTTTTTAACCAACTGATTCACCAACTCAAGCCACTGTGGGAGCCGGTTCAGCCGGCTCGGCAGTCACCGCTGGAGTTCCGCCACTCGGTGGCGTGCTACCGCCCACCGATGGGTTGCGTGGCACCCAATCTTTGGGCGCACGTGGCTCGCGACCGGCCATGATGTCGTCGAGTTGCTCGACGTCAATGGTTTCCCATTCCATCAGTGCTTTGGCCATGGCGTGCATCTTGTCCTGATTGCCTTCAATCAGACCGCGTGCCAAGGCGTACTGCTGGTCAATGATGCGGCGCACTTCAGAGTCGACCTTTTGCATGGTCTGCTCGCTCATGTTGGTGGTCTTGGTCACCGAGCGACCCAAGAACACTTCGCCTTCGTTCTCGGCGTACACCATCGGGCCGAGCGCTTCGGTCATGCCGTAGCGGGTCACCATGTCACGGGCAATAGACGTTGCGCGTTCAAAGTCGTTGCTGGCACCGGTGGTCATCTGGTTCATGAAGACTTCTTCGGCAATTCGGCCACCAAACAACATGCTGATCTGGCTCAGCATGTATTCGCGGTCATAGCTGTAACGGTCTTGTGCCGGGAGGCTCATGGTCACGCCAAGGGCGCGGCCACGCGGGATGATCGTGACTTTGTGAACCGGGTCACACTTAGGCAACAGCTTACCCAGCAAGGCGTGGCCCGACTCGTGATAAGCCGTGTTGCGACGCTCTTCTTCAGGCATGACCATGCTTTTACGCTCAGGGCCCATCAAGATTTTGTCTTTAGCCTTTTCAAAGTCCTGCATCTCAACCACACGGGCGCTGCGGCGAGCAGCCATCAAGGCCGCTTCGTTGCAAAGGTTGGCCAAGTCAGCACCTGACATGCCCGGCGTACCGCGCGCAATGATGCTGGCGTTAACGTCTTGGCCCAGCGGCACTTTGCGCATGTGGACATTGAGAATCTGTTCACGGCCACGAATATCGGGCAACGTCACATAGACCTGACGGTCAAAACGGCCTGGGCGCAACAAAGCAGCATCCAGAATGTCGGGACGATTGGTCGCCGCCACCACGATCACGCCAACGTTGGTTTCGAAACCGTCCATCTCCACCAGCATCTGGTTCAGAGTTTGTTCGCGCTCATCATTGCCGCCACCGACGCCTGCGCCACGCTGGCGACCCACGGCGTCAATCTCGTCAATGAAAATAATGCAGGGGGCGTTTTTCTTGGCGTTCTCGAACATGTCACGGACGCGGGAAGCACCCACACCGACAAACATTTCAACGAAGTCAGAACCAGAAATAGAGAAGAAAGGAACTTTGGCTTCGCCGGCAATGCCTTTGGCAAGCAAGGTTTTACCCGTACCCGGAGGGCCGACCAGCAACAAGCCGCGCGGAATACGGCCACCGAGTTTCTGGAACTTGGAAGGGTCTTTCAGGAAGTCGACAATTTCCTTGACTTCTTCTTTGGCCTCGTCGCAACCAGCAACGTCAGCAAAGGTCACGGTGTTGTTGGCTTCGTCGGTCAAGCGGGCTTTGCTTTTGCCGAAACTGAAAGCGCCACCTTTGCCACCGCCCTGCATTTGGCGCATGAAATACACCCAAACGCCAATCAGCAAAAGCATCGGGCCCCAGCTGACCAGCAGAGTCATCAGCATCGAACCTTCTTCGCGTGGTTTGACATCGAACTTGACGTCATTGGCGATCAAATCACCGATCAGGCCGCGGTCTAAATATGTCGCGGTCGTGCGGATGCGGCGGTCGTCTGTGGTCACGGCGGCGATCTCTGTACCGCCCTGACCTTCAGCAATCGTGGCTGTTTTAATGCGCTTGCCGCGAACTTCTTCTAGAAAGTCTGAATAACCCAAAGTGCTTGAGCTGGCGCCCGCACGTGTGTCAAATTGCTTGAACACGGTGAACAGCACCATGGCGATCACCAACCAAACCGCAATTTTCGAAAACCACTGATTGTTCAAGGAGTACTCCGTTGTAAGAACAGAAATGCAGATGCGATCCATTTTAGGGGTTTCAAGAGCCCAGCTCCCACGAACTGAACACTTCAGCCCCTTAACTAAAGCGGGTTTCTCTGGGTATTACGCCGGATTAGACGTCCAAAGACGCTTGCGGCGGCATGTCTTTCAAGCCCATGCCAATTAAAAAAGTCTCTGAAGAACCCGGCCGAGAGGCTTTGGGCTTGATGGGTTTAACCACCCGAAACACTGATTTAAAGAGTTTTACCAATTCACTGTAACCGTCGCCATGAAACAGCTTGACCACCAACGCGCCGTCAGACTTCAGCTGTTTTTGCGCAAATTCAACCGCCAGCTCCACCAAATGCGAGATTCGGGCGGCGTCCGCTGCGCCAATGCCCGACAGATTCGGAGCCATGTCGGAGATCACCACGTCGACCTTGCGGGTCTTGTCCAGCGCTTGCTCAAGCTGGCTGAGCACAGCGTCTTCGCGGAAGTCACCCTGAATGAAAACCACGCCCTCAACCGGGTCCATCGGCAGCAGGTCGAGCGCAATGATCTGGCCATTGAGCGCACCCACCGCCGCACCCACCGGGGACAGTTTGCGCCTGACGTACTGACTCCACGCGCCCGGCGTGCTGCCCAAGTCGACCACGCAATAGCCGGGTTTGATGAGCCCTAAGGTGTCGTCAATTTCCTTGATTTTGTAGGCCGCCCGAGCGCGATAACCCTCTTGTTTGGCCAGTTTCACATAGGTGTCGTTGACGTGGTCGTTCAACCATGCCTTGTTCACCTTCTTACTTTGAGTCTTGACTTTCATGCCCCCATTGTCCCCCGGCGATGAACCCCGTGCGGGTTTGATGCAAGTTGCGTCGATAATTGCCACATGGCCAAAATAATCCTCACCCCTGCCCAGCGCAAAGATCACCGCGCTGATGCGCATCACCTCAACCCGGTTGTCATGATTGGCTCCGACGGTTTGACCGACGGCGTTAAGAAAGAAATCGATGGCGCGCTCAACGCCCACGGTCTGATCAAAATCCGGGTTCTGTCAGACGACAGGCCTGGCCGTGAAAACATGTTTCAGACCTTGGCCGATGAGCTCAATGCAGCGCCGATTCAGCACATCGGCAAGTTGCTGGTGCTGTTTCGCACGGCGATTCCAAAGGAAAAGAAAGTCAGCGAAGACCGCATGCCCGGCCCGCGCGATGTCAAAGTACTGAAAAACAGCAGCCGCTATGGCCAGCGCCCAGAAGTGAAAACCCTGCGCGTTCTGGGCAACCAACGCCTGACACCGGGCGGTAACGTTCGTCGCGCCAAGAAGCCAAAACAACGCAGCGCCAAGAAGTCGGCTCAAGACTGATCCTGCCTTTGAGTCCTTCGGGGCTTTAGTTTGAGTGAATCGCCCATAGCTAACTTTATGACCAATCCACTGCTCGCTAATTCCCCGCTTCCTCTTTTTGATCAAATCCAGCCCGAGCATGTCAGCCCGGCCATGGATGAATTACTGGCCCGCACGGAAACAGCGCTGAGCCAGGTAACGCAAGATGCGTTTCCAGCCAGCTGGCCAGAAATTGCTCGGGTACTCGACGTCGCGACTGAAAAGCTCAGCAGCGCTTGGGGTGCCGTGAGTCACCTCAACAGCGTGGCCGACACACCCGAACTGCGTGCCGCTTACAACGCCGCATTGCCGCGAGTGACTGAGTTCTGGACCCGACTGGGCGCCGACGAACGCCTGTACGCCAAGTACAAAGCCATCGACGTCAACAGCCTCAACACCGAGCAACGCCAAGCGCACAAAAATGCGGTGCGTAACTTTGTCTTGTCTGGCGCCGAACTGGTTGGCGAGGCGCGCGTGCGCTTTGCGCAAATTCAAGAGCGGCAAGCCGAGCTGAGCCAAAAGTTCAGTGAAAACGCACTCGATTCGACCGAGGCTTTTTCCTACTACGCCGGCGCAGACGAACTGGGCGGCGTCCCGGCAGACGTTCAAGCATCAGCACGCGCTCAAGCCGTGGCCGAAAGCAAAGAAGGCTACAAGCTCACGCTGAAAATGCCGAGCTATTTGCCTGTGATGCAGTTTGCCAAGAGCAGCGCCCTGCGTGAAAAACTCTACCGCGCCTACAACACCCGCGCCAGCGACCAAGCGCCAGCCGTACACAGCGGCTTCGACAACAGCGCCATCATGAAAGAAATTTTGGCCTTGCGACTCGAAGAGTCTCAACTGCTGGGTTACCGCAATTTCGGTGAAGTCTCGGTCGTGCCAAAAATGGCCGAGTCGCCAACGCAAGTCATCACCTTCTTGCGTGACCTCGCCCAACGCGCCCGCCCTTACGCTGAGAAAGACGTGGCCGACCTGCGCACATTCGCCGCTGAAAACTTGAACCTCACCAACCCGCAACCTTGGGACTACGCCTACATCGGCGAGAAGCTCAAGGAAGCGCGCTACGCCTTCAGCGAACAAGAAGTCAAACAATACTTCACGGCACCCAAGGTGCTGGACGGCCTGTTCAAGATTGTCGAAACACTCTTTGAAGTCAGCCTGTCGAAAGACACTGCCCCTGTATGGAAACCGGGCGTTGAGTTCTACCGCATCGAGCGCGCGGGCCAACTCGTCGGCCAGTTTTACCTAGACCAACCGGCCCGCACCGGTAAACGCGGCGGCGCTTGGATGGACGACGTGCGTGCCCGATGGTTGCGCCCTGACACCGGCCAGTTGCAAACACCCGTGGCGCATCTGGTCTGCAACTTTGCTGACGGCGTGGGCGGCAAACCTGCCCTGCTCACGCACGACGACGTGACCACGCTGTTCCACGAATTCGGCCACGGCCTGCACCACATGCTGACGCAGGTCAACGAGCGCGATGTCTCTGGCATCAGCGGCGTGGAATGGGACGCAGTGGAGTTGCCAAGTCAGTTCATGGAAAACTTCTGCTGGGAATGGGATGTGCTCAAGCACATGACCGCTCACGTGGACACCGGCGAGCCGCTACCACGCGCCCTGTTCGACAAAATGACGGCGGCGAAAAACTTCCAGAGCGGTATGCAAACGCTGCGACAAGTAGAGTTCTCGCTCTTCGACATGCTGCTGCACACCGAAGAAAACCCCAACAAAGATGTCATGTCGCTGCTGGCCGATGTGCGTGCTGAAGTCGCCGTGATTCAGGCCCCGCCTTACAGCCGCCCAGCGCACACCTTCAGCCATATTTTTTCGGGCGGCTATGCCGCTGGGTATTACAGCTACAAATGGGCCGAAGTGTTGTCGGCGGATGCGTACGCAGCCTTTGAGGAATCAGCCGCTGGCGATACCGCAAAAGGAACCGTCAACGTCGAGACCGGCCGCAAATACCGCGAGGCTATTTTGGAAGCCGGCGGCAGCCGTCCCGCGATGGAATCGTTCAAAGCCTTCCGCGGCCGCGAGCCATCGATCGACGCCCTGCTCCGCCACCAAGGCATGGCTTAAAAAATCCGTCGCTGCCAGCAAAGTGCGGCAGTCCGCACCTTCTCGTCGCTGCGAGCGCAGCGCGGCAGTCCATGAGACCTGGATGGCCGGGCTGCGATCGCATCGAGGACCCAAGCTGCTGCAGTTACAAGCCCACGTTATAGCTTGCGAATACAGAGGTCGTGGGTGCAAGCATGGTCACAGCCTGAAGGAAGTCGGTGGCTTCCATCTGTTCGAGTACCGGCACTTTCCACATGCTCTCTTGTCAGGACAAGACGTTGCACTGCTTGCAGCTCCCGCACAGTACGTTCCAGCACCACAGAGAAACGCCGCTTGACGGTGGCTAGATCAATCCGGGTCAAGTCCAGCGCAGTGCGTATTCGGCCCTCACCGAGCTGCTCGGAGATTCGCCGTCCCACGCCCCAGACCTCGCCGACTGCGGTGGCGGCCAGCACTTCGTCGAGCTCTGACTTGTTCAATCGCCCAAGATGGCAAATTTGCGCGAAGTGGTCTGGATAAACGCCGGGCTTACGCTCAGCGGTCTTGGCCACATGGTTAGCGAGCTTGGCCAGTGTTTTGGTGGGACCCAGACCAATGCAAGTTGGAATACCAATCCACTGCAAGATGCGCTCTCTGACCTTGCGACTGCGCACAGTCAGGTCACCTCGGATGCCAGTGAGATCGACAAAGCTCTCGTCAATTGAATAAATCTCTTGGCGGTGACCGAGACCGGCAACAATGCTCATCATGCCGTCAACGAGCGCGTACATGGGTTTGTGGTTTCAGCAGATGCTCAAAGCAGCGTGATATCGGCGCTACCGCTCAGGATCGGCTGGCACAAAATCTTGTAGCCATCAGCATCAAATCCAACTGCCATCACATCCAACTCGCGAGCCTTTGATAGATCGCTCACGCTGCCGAGGTAGCACCAGTTGCGGATGACGTGAATCTGGCAATGGTCCTCGGTGCGCTCAGTCAGTGCGATGGCACCGGGGTATGGCCAGCAGGCCACACGCAAACCATCCAAGCTAGCGAGAAGGCGTTGGCCATGCGCCTCAGGGCTTTCATCACCACGGCACACACCGCTGCACAGCTTGATGGTGGCCCTGAAACAAGCGCGGCCGGGTTTGAGTTTTTCCAGTCCCAGTGAGCCGTAGCAAAGCTGGTGCTGGTCTGCCAGCTGATGCAGCCCTTCAATGGCGGCGTGGCGACTGGCAAACAGCCCGTACAACGATGGCTCGGTGGCGAAA
>Ga0208916_10000354_pt1 | contig 22172 bp, 21 predicted proteins | sample DEB19_08_DNA_5_FD_184523 | JGI IMG/M metagenome (GOLD analysis project Ga0208916, IMG submission 184523) | Aqueous microbial communities from the Delaware River and Bay under freshwater to marine salinity gradient to study organic matter... | ecosystem: Environmental > Aquatic > Marine >... | reverse complement strand
TAGGCCCAGATTCGCTGGCAATTTCTGGTGAATGGGTTGAAGTTTTCGGTGATGGCCTCGCTGGGGGATACACGGCCGAAGAGTGGGGAAGTGCCAGCGGCTCAATTAATTACGAGATTGTTACACGAATTGGCCCTCGAGTGCCTAGAATCTACCGATCTAGTTCGCCCGCGACAGAGTAGGAGAAGATGTGAGTTCGAATTCTCTACTCTCCATCTCCAACCTCACCGTTGAATTTGGTGGACTCCGAGCCCTCGATGATGTCTTTCTCAATCTTGAAAGCAATCAAGTTGTGGGGCTTATTGGTCCAAATGGTGCGGGAAAGACAACACTATTTAACGCTATCTGCGGACTTGTTAAACCAACATCTGGAACGTTTGCACTCAACGGTGAAGCACATGATTGGCCAGCAACTCACGATCTAACTTCACTTGGAATTTCGCGCACTCTGCAAGGAGTTGGACTCTTTCCCGATCTGACAGTTGCGGAAAATGTCATGATTGGTGCGCAGAAGTTTTCTCACACAGGATTAATTTCTGCAGGGCTCGGGCGAAACAAGAAAGATGAACGCGCACTTCGCGAACGCGCACATTGGGCTCTCGAGCGCGTATACGCCGGCAGCCTTTCAGATAAACGCGCAGACTCACTTTCTTATCCAGATACCAAGCGCGTTGCCATCGCTCGCGCACTTGTCAGCGAACCAACAATCCTCATGCTCGATGAGCCTGCAGGTGGTTTGGGTGCACAAGACATTGAGTGGATGAATGACTTGATTCGCAATCTTCGCTCTGCAATGTCAATTCTTATCGTTGAACACCACATGGATGTTGTTATGAGCGTCTGCGATCAACTCTATGTTCTTAACTTTGGTGAAGTAATAGCTAGCGGTAGCTCAGAGACTGTCCGACGCGATCCTGCTGTAATCGCTGCCTACCTCGGAACCGGGGTTGCATGATGTTAAAAGTTAATAACTTAACCGTTGATCACGGAGCGATTCGCGCGATTCATGGCATTTCATTCTCAGTCGAAAAAGGTCAATTGGCAGCTGTTATCGGTTCTAATGGCGCAGGAAAGACAACTCTTATGCGCACACTCTCAGGTTTAAAGAGCGCTGAAAGCGGTACTGCAACCTGGTTGGATCACAACCTCTTGCACGGAAAGCCAGAGCATCATGTGCGCAACGGTGTCTCCCACGTATCAGAAGGTAAATCTGTTATTGCACAATTAACGGTAGAAGAAAATCTTGATCTGGGTGCACTCTGGCGACGAAATGGCGCTGAAGCTAAGGCGACAAAAGCCGAAGTCTTTAACCTATTTCCTCGTCTTGAAGAACGACGCAAACAACTTGCTGACACTCTTTCTGGTGGCGAGCGACAGATGCTCGCAATTGGTCGCGCATATATGTCCCGCCCAGCATTGTTACTTCTAGATGAACCATCGCTTGGTTTAGCTCCACTTGTGATCGAGCAGATCTTTCAATCGATTCGACAGATTGTTGATTCCATGGGCGTTACCGTGGTTCTCGTCGAGCAGAATGCAATGGGTGCGTTAAAGATTGCCGACTACGGAGTTGTACTCAATCTAGGATCAATTGCAGCTAGTGGAAAAGCATCTGACCTCATCGCCGACCCTGCAGTTCGCACTGCTTATTTGGGATTCTAAGGGGGCGCCATGAATCAATTTCTAGATATGGTTTTGATCGGAATTAGTGCCGCCTCAATTTATTCATTGATGGCGATATCAATGGTTCTAGTTTGGCGTTCAACCCGCGTTGTTAACTTTGCGCAAGCTGGAATGGCTTTGCTATCTGCCTACATCGGCTATGAATTGGTAGCGCGAGTAGGAAATTTCTGGATTGCTCTGCCGCTTGCCATGATTCTAGGCGCGGGCTTTAGTGCATTCATTGAGTTTGCATTGATGCGTACTCTTCAAAAGCACAGCAGCCAAGGAGCAATTGCTGCCATCGCACCGATTATCGCAACACTTGGACTCCTGGGATTAATTCGGGCAGGTATCGGATTTATCTGGGGTCATGCCGATGTTCTATTGGAAGCTCCGCTTTCCAAGGTGGGATTTACATTTGGTGAGACAACAATTGTTATGAGCCCCATGAGCTTATTTGTCCTTCTCTTTGTCATCACTCTCATGATTATCGTCAGCATAATTTTCCAAAAAACTAATATTGGACTTGCTTTGCGCGCATCTGCTTATGCCCCTGAGATCGCACAGCTTGCTGGTATTCGAGTTTCAGGTATTCGTACATTGGGCTGGGCGATTGCAGGAGCAGCAGGAGCCGCTGCAGGAATTCTGCAGACAGTAAATGGAACTGGCGCACTTACACCTGAGTCGCTCGAATTTAGCTTGCTCTTAGTTTTTGGATTTATTGCAGCCGTTATTGGCGGACTTGAATCATTACCGGGTGCGGTACTTGGAGCGCTTATTCTTGGATTAGTTCTAGCAGCTGTTCAAATCTACATAAGCGGCGCTCTTGTCTTTATCGTTGCATTTTTACTTTTGCTCTTAGTTTTGATTGTGCGTCCGCAAGGATTCTTAGGTTCGAAAGCAGGCCGCCGTGCTTAAGAGACACCCGCTTATCACCTTCATCTTCTTTGGATTCATCCTTTTTCTTATTAGCAACCGTCTAGATGAGTTACGTGTCTATCAAGGTGCAACAGTTGCGATCTATGCAATTGGAATTGGTTCAATCATTCTGCTCACCGGTTATTCCGGACAGGTTTCCTTAGGACACGGTGCACTTCTTGCAATCGGTGGCTATGCAGCAGCTCTTGCCCGTATTCACTACAACGCACCAGTCTGGTTAACATTTGTTGTTGCCGTTCTAGCCGCTGCAGTTGGTGGTGCGTTACTAGGTTTAGCTGCAGCGCGATTGAGTGGTCCATATCTGGCAGGAACAACTCTCGCGCTGGCAATTGGATTGCCATCTATTGCAAACCAATTTTCGATCTTCGGTGGCGAACAAGGTTTGTCTTACGATATCGGTCTCCCACCAGCGTCCCTTGGTGAAGATTTCACTCAATACAAATGGTTCTTCTGGATTTGTTGGGCCGCAGCTCTCATTGCACTGTATTGGTTAAGAAATGTCATGAATTCAAGATACGGCCGCAGTTGGCGCGCTGTGCGAAGTAACGATGTTGCAGCAGAACTTGCCGGCATCCACGTGGGCCGTAACAAAGTTCTAGCGTTTACGATCAGTGCCGGCTTGGCCGGCCTGGCAGGAGCCCTACTGGGTATGACAATTAGCCTCGTCTCACCCGGTGTTTTCCCGCTTGCGCTCTCATTTTCCTTGGCGACAGGCGCAGTTCTCTCTGGCGTAACTACCCTCGGAGGGGTCATGATTGGCTCAGTGACTCTGGTGGCCATCCCTGAGATCGCCTTAGCGATAGCCAATCGCTATGGCTCAGAGACGATCACCACGAACTTGCCAGGGCTACTGGTTAGCGCGTTGCTGATCTTGACTGTTCTCTTCGTTCCAAATGGACCGGTTGAACAGTTACACGCTAAGCGTGCGAAGAAAGGACACTCTTCGCATAGCCCAGTTGAGATATCAGTACGTGTTGGCAGCAAGACTTGGTCAACCAAGAAGTAGTACAGAAGTAAAGAAGTAAAGAAGTAAAGATGTAAGAAAAAATCCCGCAAGGGCCCTCGATGGAAGGAATGAAATGATCAGAATCAATCGTCGGAAGTTGATAACAACTTCTGCGGTGCTTGCAGTTGCAGCGCTCACAGTAGCTACTGTGCCTGCACAGGCATTTAACCCACAAATGGCAGATCCCGGCATCACCGCCTCAACAATTAAATTGGGTATCACGTCACCACTGACCGGTATCGCATCTCCTGGATATAACAAGATCCCGGGCGCGATGAAGGCGTACTTCGATTACGTCAATGCAAATGGCGGAGTCAACGGTCGCAAGATCACACTTGTGAGCAAGGACGACCAGTACATCCCAACTACCGCGGTAGCCAAGGCGAATGAGTTAATTCTTCGCGACAAGGTTTTCGCACTTGTGGGAACACTTGGAACAGCGAGCACAAAGGCACTAACCGCGTCAACGCAGCTTTCAAAGCGCGGAATTCCTTCACTCTTTGTTAACACTGGTTGGAGCGGTTTTGCCGACAAGAAGGCATACCCAACAACATTTTCTATCCTTCCTTCCTATCAAATGGAAGCAAAGATCATGGCTCAGTACATCAAGGATAAGTACGCAGGCAAGAAGATTGCACTTATCTATCAGGATGATGACTTCGGTCGTGATGCACTCGCTGGCTTTAAGACAGCTGGCCTGACATTTGATACATATATTCCTTACGCATCAGGTTCACAGTCACTACCTGCAACAGGTGCTGGCTGGATCTCAAAGCTTAAGACTGCTGGCACTGAAGTAACAGTTCTCTTCGGAGTTTCTTCAGCTTCAACTGCAGCACTTGCAAACGCATATGGCGCAGGATTTAAGACTCAATGGGTCTTGGGTTCAGTCGGTGGCGATGCAACAACAATTGCAGCAACAAATAAGGCGTATGTACCTCTTCTCTACGGCGCAAAGGGCTTCTCATTTGCCCCAGCTCCAACGGATACATCAGATGAATACATCAAGTTGTTCCAGGGAATCTACGCAGCTGCTCAGCCAACACAGACTTTCGATAACAACGTTGTCGCTGGTATGTCAAACGCGTTCCTAGCTGTCCAGGCACTAAAGGCAGCTGGTGCAAACTTGACACGTGCAGGTTTGATTAAAACTATTGAGACAAAGGGTTCAACCTTTGCCAATCCATTCCTTACTCCACTCGGATATTCAGGCACATCACACGTTGGTGCAACTGGTTACTGGGTTGGTACATATGGACCTACTGGTGCATTGACACCTGATGGTGGCAAGTACACCGTCTACACAACCGATTCAGGTACTGGCCCTGTTGTTGAATCAACATACAAGCGTCCAGCAATGCCTGCGAAGGGACTCTAATAATGAAAATCTCACTTAAATCACGTATCGTCTCAGTACTTGCTGTTACAGCACTTGCTGGAACAGTAGTAGTCGGTGCACCAACTGCAGCTAACGCTGCACCACAGTGCGCAACCGTCGCCTATGTCACTTCATGTGCAGGCGCTGGTGCAGACGGTGCTCCTTACATGATGATCGCTGCAGCTAACTTCAATGGCACTGTTCTTTTGTGGTCACACGGAGTTCGCCCAGCAATCGATATCCCAGCAACACTTGCTCCAGTTGGTCCATATACAAAGACCAATGCCGCAGTTCCAGGACCACTAGTTCCATCTGACATGTCAGTTGTTACCAAGTTGGTTGCTGCTGGTTATGGCGTTGCAGGTTCTGGTTTTTCTCGCCAAGGCATCAACACCGCTGAAGCACTTGCTGCCAACAAAGAGTTGATTGCAACCTTTAAGGAGAAGTTCCCAACAACAAAGACTGTTATCGCATGGGGTGAATCACTCGGTGCAATGCACTCACAGATGTTGGCTGAGAAGAACCCAGAGCTTGTCGATGGTGTGATTCTTGGTTGCCCAGCAGCAAATCCACAAGATGCGCTGATGACATACTTTGGTGATGCTCTATGGGGCTTCAAGGCGCTCTTTGATCCAACAATTAAGGTTGGTGGATATTCAACAGATCCAGCAACTCGTGCGGCAGAGCAATATGCAAATATCGGTAAAATTCTTACAGTGCTGAGCAAGCTTTCAGCAGGTCTTTCATCTGGCGCATGGCCAGATACATCAAGTCCTGCAGGTAAGGCACTTCAAGCAGCCGGTATTCCTTCACGATCTGCACTATTGACCGTTGGCCTCATGGCTGGCGTCTCAACTCGAAGCAAGCATGTTGATGGAACATCAGGACCAACAGGTGCTGCTGAGACTTATCCATTAGCTGTTGCTCCAGCAGTAGCTGTTCTTGAAAACATGGGAGCAACTCTGAACTACGGAACAATGCTTATCGCAGATGGTGAATTACTTGCTGGTGGAAAGGTCTACGACAATACGAAGACCGATTACGCCGCTCGTGTTGCAGCAGATGCTGATATCTACTCATTTGCACTCAGTGGTAACTCAGCAGTAGCCGGCATCATTGGCGCACTCGCTGCAACTCCACGAGAGACTGCAGATCCAGCAGCTGTTGCGAAGATTCCAAGTTTGGTTGGTCTTTCAGGCAAAATCACAAAGCCAACTTTGATCTTCCAAGCTGAATCTGAAGAGTTCGTTCCTTCTTCAATCGTCCAGTGGTATATCGACGGCTACGCTGAACAATATGCGGCTGCAAAGATGAAGGCGATGGCAGATGCTAAGAAGTCTCGTAGCTATGTCGCACCAACAAATAACTTGGTCGTACTGTGGGCAAAGACTGCCGCTAAGTACTCTAAGTTCACAGCAGCAGGATCTCCTGATCTTACTGCGACACCAGGTGCTGGTACAGGTCACTGCCTCTTCACAGCAGCACAGTGGTTGGCAGCAGCTGATCTCATGACTGCAACACTTAAAGATGGCAAGTTCCCACTAGGCGGCAAAATTGCAACAACTGCCCGCAAGGTTGGCTTGTCATATGACAATAAGTTCCGAGTGCCTCTATTTAAGTCACTTCAGTAACTTATAAAAGCAGTAAGTACGAAAGGCCCTGGGAAACCAGGGCCTTTCGTCATCTACTACCCTTATCTATTATGAACAGATCTGAAGTTGCCACACATCGCATTGCAGATGTTGAACAGATGGCTGCTCTCGGCGAAAAGATCGCGCGCCAATGTCGCACTGGAGATTTGATACTTCTTAACGGTCCATTAGGTGCAGGCAAGACTGTATTTGTACAAGGGGTTGGCCGCGCACTTGGAATAAGTGATGTCACATCACCCACCTTTGTTATCTCGCGAATTCATCAAGGTTCAATGCCGTTGATTCACGTGGATGTCTATCGTTTACTGGAAGCCGGAAATGCCGCTGCCTATCTCGATGATCTAGATCTTGATACTGCGCGCGAAGATGGACTCACAGTTATTGAATGGGGCGGGGCAGAATCTGCTCGCTTAAGTGATGATCGTTTAGAGATTGATATTGATCGCACAAACGATGAACGAGTTGTCACAATCCGTGCCGTGGGTTCTCGTTGGGACGGTGTGCAGCTATGAGCGTTTCACTTGTCATCGACACCGCCACAGCGCGCACAATCGTGGGCATTGTGCGAGATGGTGAGATTCTCTGGCAGGGATTCCACGATGGTTCAACTGATCACGGTAACGCTGTAGCAGCGCTAGTAAAACAAGCGTTAGCAGCTGGAGTTAATCCTGAACAAGTAGTAGTTGGTATGGGACCGGGTCCGTTTACGGGGCTTCGAGTCGGTATCGCATTTGCTCGCGCATTTGCTGCTGCGCGCAGCCTTCCTGTGATTGGCATCTGTTCACTGGATGCGATCGTTGTCGATCAAGATGAGTACACCGTTGCAATAGATGCTCGCCGTAAAGAAATTTACTGGGCTACATACAAATCAGGAAAGCGTATCGAGGGACCTGCAGTTAACTTCCCAGCAGATGTTGCTGGATACATCCTCGATCTATATCCAGATATCACTCGTCTTGTTGAGTTATCTGCTGATCAGAACTACACAGAGCCGTTCTACTTACGTAGACCAGATGCGGTGGCAACGGCGGACCGAATATGACAATTACTTACCGTTCGATGATTGCGCTAGATATTCCTGTTGTTGCAGCCATGGAGAAAGAAATCTTCAAGGATGATCCGTGGTCAGTTGGTCAATTTAAAGAAGAGATCTCCAATAACGGAATTACCCGCCACTATCTCGTTGCCTGCGATAGCAACCACAAGATCATTGGCTGGGCAGGTGCGATGTGCGCATCTGATGGTGCTGATACTGATGTCTTAACGGTCGCCGTAGACCCTGACTTTCGTCTTCGCGGGATTGCTCGCCATATGGTGACATCGCTGATTGATTGGGCATATTCAAAGAAATCACCAACGATTTTCTTAGAGGTTGAAAAGAATAATCTGGCAGCACAAGCTCTCTACATCTCCGAAGGTTTCACAGTCATCTCGATGCGCCCTGATTACTACGGTCCAGGCATTGACGCTCTAGTTATGTCAAAGGCACTCGAATGAGAGGGCCACTAGTACTTGGTATTGAGACTTCATGTGATGAGACAGCGATCGGAATCGTTGCCGGACGCACACTTCTTGCCAATGTCATCGCATCCAGCGTTGAAGAACATGCACGCTTTGGTGGAGTCGTGCCAGAGATTGCAAGCCGTGCCCACCTGGAAGCGATTCAACCAGCACTTGCTCAAGCGCTTAAAGATGCCGGTTTAACGCTACGAGATATCGATGCAGTTGCAGTTACTGCCGGTCCTGGACTTATCGGTGCACTCTTAGTCGGTACATCAACTGCAGCCGGGTTAGCACTTGGTTTAGGTCGGCCTATCTATGCCGTCAATCATTTAGCTGCACATATCAGCGTTGATTACTTAACTCATACCAATGCAGTCGAACCAACAATTGCGTTGCTGGTAAGCGGTGGACATTCATCACTTTTAAAAATTGATGACATCACACATTCGATTACCAAACTTGGTGCAACAATGGATGATGCAGCAGGTGAAGCCTTTGACAAGATCGCACGCATTATGGATTTAGGTTTTCCAGGTGGCCCTGCTATCGATCGCACCGCGCGCGATGGCAATCCAACAGCAATCGATTTTCCACGCGGACTGACAACATCTGAAGATTGGAGAACTCGTCCCTACGATTTCTCTTTCTCAGGACTTAAGACAGCAGTTGCTAGATACCTTGAAGCGACACCGCAGTATGCAAAGGCTGATGTCGCAGCCTCTTTCCAAGAGGCTGTCGTGGATGTTCTTCTGCAGAAAGCAGTGCGTGCCTGCCAAGAATCTGGAATAGATCGCCTTGTGATCGCAGGGGGAGTCGCTGCCAACTCGCGCCTTCGCCACCTAGCTACAGAGCGTTGCGAGCGCGCCAAAATCACCCTGGCCATCCCAGAACCAGCCCTCTGTACCGATAACGGGGCGATGGTGGCCTCTCTAGGGGCTCTGATGATCGCTGCCGGCCGTCCTGCCAGCCCGCTCGCCTTTGATGCGACTTCCTCAATGGATGTGGAGACCGTCAGCCTGTAGCGCTGGATTTGCGAGCGCTCCATCCCTTGCCTAGTCTTAGCGTTAGCACTCTCGACCCCACACTGCTAATAGCAACCAACAGCAACAAAGGAGTAAGACCATGGCCATTGCCATTAAGCCACTTGAAGATCGCATCGTTGTAAAGACCAACGAGGCTGAGACAGTTACAGCATCAGGTTTGGTTATCCCAGATACCGCCAAAGAGAAGCCACAGGAAGGCGTAGTACTAGCCGTTGGCCCAGGCCGCTTTGATGATGGCGTTCGCGTTCCAATGGATGTCAAGGTTGGCGATGTCGTTCTCTACAGCAAGTACGGCGGAACTGAAATGAAGTTCAACAACGAAGAGTTCCTCGTGCTTTCAGCTCGCGATGTCCTCGCAGTTATTGAGCGATAGACGATGGGAAAAATTCTAGATTTCGACGAGCATGCTCGTCGTGCGATGGAGCGCGGAGTAAATATCCTCGCTGACACCGTCAAAGTAACACTGGGTCCTAAGGGTCGAAACGTAGTGATTGCCAAATCATTTGGCGCACCAGTGATTACAAACGATGGCGTCACTATTGCAAAGGAAATTGAACTTTCAGATCCAGCCGAGAACATGGGCGCACAGCTTGTAAAGGAAGTTGCAACTAAGACAAACGATGTTGCAGGTGACGGAACAACAACTGCGACCGTATTGGCACAAGCAATGGTCAAGGAAGGTCTTCGTAACCTTGCAGCCGGTGCTCAGCCAATGGATCTCAAGCTCGGAATCGAAGCAGCTGTTGAGGCTGTCTCAAAGAAACTGCACGAGATCGCAATTCCTGTAAAGGATCGCGCACAGATTGCAGATGTTGCAACAATCTCAGCTAAGGATCGCACTATCGGAGATCTCATCGCAGAGGCGATGGATAAGGTCGGCAAAGATGGCGTCATCACAGTTGAAGAAGCATCTACCGCCTCTGTAGAACTCGAATTCACAGAAGGAATGCAGTTCGATAAGGGCTACATCTCTCCTTACTTTGTGACAGACCAAGATCGTATGGAATCTGTACTAGATGATGCCTACATCTTGATCTCTGCAAATAAGATCTCAGCGCTGGCTGAACTTCTTCCAATCTTGGAGAAGGTTTCACAGGCTGGAAAGCCACTCTTGATCATCGCCGAAGATGTTGAAGGAGAGGCTCTTTCTACCCTCGTTGTTAACCGTATGCGTGGAGTATTCACTTCAGCTGCAGTTAAGGCTCCCGGCTTTGGCGATCGTCGTAAGTCAATGTTGCAAGATATTGCAATCTTGACCGGCGGACAGGTCGTCTCAAGTGAGATCGGCATGAAGCTTGATCAGGTTGCGCTGACAGATCTTGGACGCGCTCGCCGCATCGTGATCACAAAGGATGCAACAACAATCGTTGATGGTGCAGGGGATAAGGCAGCCGTTGCTGGTCGCGTCACTGAAATCCGCAATGAGATTGCAACATCTGATTCCGATTGGGATAAAGAGAAGTTGCAAGAGCGTGTTGCAAAACTTTCAGGTGGCGTCTGTGTCATCAAGGTTGGCGCACACACTGAAGTCGAACTCAAGGAGAAGAAGCTTCGCCTAGAGGATGCAATCTCAGCTACCCGCGCGGCAGTTGAAGAAGGCATTGTTATCGGCGGCGGCGCAGCACTTGTGCATGCAGCAGATACTCTCGAAGGCGATCTTGGATTTACCGGAGATAAGGCAGTCGGAGTTCGTCTTGTTCGCAAGGCATGCGATGAGCCTCTTCGTTGGATTGCAGAGAACGCTGGCCTTGAAGGCTATGTCGTAGTTGCAAAGGTGCGCGCGCTTAAGGTCAATGAAGGCTTTAACGCAGCAACTGATGTCTATGGCGATCTTGCAAAAGATGGCGTTATCGATCCAGTTAAGGTGACTCGTTCAGCACTTGCTAACGCTGCATCTATCGCTGCAATGTTCATCACCACTGAGGCACTTGTGTACGAGCGCCCAGCCGATGAAGAACCATCAGCAGGTGGCCACGGCCATTCACATGGACCTGGTGGCCACAGCCACTAGCTTGTCGCGTGGCTCGTAAACTCAGCCACTAAGTTCCAATAAATGTATTAACAAGAAAACCCCCGCGAATTATTCGTGGGGGTTTTCTCGTACAAGGAAGAAAACAAAATTAACTTGCGTGCGAGACTGCCTTCTCTGCTGCAATAGCTGCAGGAATTGTCAGCGGTGTAACGCCTTGGCGCTCGAGGATGACGGCGCGATCATCTTCTGAAAGGCCTCCCCAAATTCCATATGGCTCTTGCACAGCTAGGGCATGAGCGCGACATGCCGCGATCACAGGGCAGGTAGCACAGACAGCCTTTGCTGCATTCTCGCGGTTGCGACGACGTGGGCCGCGCTCTCCATCAGGATGGAAGAACATCTCAGGGTCAAGATCGCGACAAGCGCCTTTGTACTGCCATTCCCACTCTTCCATTACGGGAATCGGTAAGCGTGAAATCTCAGCCATCTCTTTACTCCTGTTCGGTACTTGGTTCAGCGAAGAATACAACCGTTTCATAGGTTGTTCAAGTATCTACCGAGTCAAACCTGCTTCATGGTCGAAAAATTCCCGATTTGAGCGTGGTTTCAAGTGGTGAGATGGGCCACTAGGGGCCACGATTACCCTATGAGTCCGGCAGAGCAGCCCCAGAGAGCCCCAGAAGAGCTCTTAAGCGTCTCCTCTGTCGCCCGACGGATTGGAGTCGCCCCAGCGACTTTGCGTACCTGGGCCAGGCGTTACGGGATCGGCCCTTCCAGTCACGAAGCGGGATCGCATCGCAAATACTGTCCATCAGATTTAGCAAAGCTCACCGTTATGCGCCGCCTAATTAGTGCAGGTGTTGCACCGGCTGATGCAGCAGAGCAGGCCAAGGCGCACGAGGGCGAAGTTGTTATCGATGAGATTACATCGCTCTGTCGCGAATGCGATGAAACGATTGATGCAATTTTCAATGCAGCAGAAGCACTTGATTCGCTCTTTGTTGAAACGATGTTACGCAACGAGATTTCAGAGAATGGAATTATCAGTGCCTGGCAAGAAGTATTTGTGCCAGTGCTCATCCAGGTTGGTTCTGCTTGGGAAAAATCTGGCAAGGGCGTTGAAGTTGAACATATGCTCAGCGAAATATTGAAGCGAGTATTGCGTGAATCAACATCAGAAATTGTGGTGCCTGTAAATTCTCGCCCCGTTCTACTTGCCTCCGTTGGCGAAGAACTTCACTCACTTGCACTGCACGCTCTCGCTGCAGCTTTAGCCGAACGCGGTATTGAGACTCACTTCCTTGGTGCGCGAACACCGGTTGAAGCAATCTCCTCGATGGTCTCGCGCTTTGCTCCTCCTGCAGTTTTCTTGTGGGCCCAGTTGCCAGTTAATGGAAATCCAAAATTTGTTAATGGCATCCCCTCTGTCCGCCCAGCACCGCGCGTCATCATCGGCGGGCCAGGATGGAATCCCGATAAGTGCCAAAACGCCCATTTTGTAGGCTCACTCACCCTTGCAGTAGATGAGATAGCGATGGCAGTTGGGGCCTAAGCCCACCGATAGACTGCGCCCATGAGCGAGCACGACAAGGTCACAATGCTTGGCCTGACCTATGACGATGTCCTGCTGCTGCCAGATGCCTCCGAAGTTGTTCCTAGCGAAGTAAATACTTCGACCTGGTTGACGCGCAATATCTCACTAGCTGTGCCACTGGCATCTTCTGCAATGGATACCGTGACTGAATCTGCCATGGGAATTGCGATGGCAAAAGCAGGCGGAATCGGAATCATTCACCGCAACTTTTCAATTGAAGATCAAGTAACCCACGTCAAACTTGTAAAGAACGTTGGCCTTGCAGGTGCCGCTGTCGGCGTAGGCGACGATGGATATGCACGTGCCCAAGCGTTGATCGAAGCTGGTGTTGATGTTGTTGTTGTCGATACCGCACACGGCCATCACCGCGCAGTGTTAGAGGCGATCGAGCGCATTAAGAAATTCTCACCGACGACAGAAATTATTGGCGGCAACATTGCAACACGTGCTGGTGCGCAGGCGCTGATTAACGCAGGAGCCGATGCAGTAAAGGTGGGCGTTGGTCCAGGATCAATCTGTACTACTCGCGTTGTTGCAGGTGTCGGCGTTCCGCAAGTTACAGCAATCATGGAAGCTGCTAAGGCATGTAACAAGGCTGGCATTCCACTTATCGCAGATGGCGGATTGCAATATTCCGGAGATATCGTCAAAGCAATTGTTGCCGGTGCACACTCTGTCATGCTTGGTTCACTTTTGGCAGGTTGTGATGAATCACCTGGTGAGCTCATCGAAATCGATGGCCGCAAATACAAGGCATATCGTGGAATGGGTTCACTCGGTGCGATGCAATCACGTGGTGAGCAGAAGTCATATTCGAAAGATCGCTATATGCAAGATGATGTTTTAAGTGAAGACAAGCTAGTTCCAGAAGGCATTGAAGGAAAGGTCGCTTACCGCGGATCTGTGGCAGAAGTTGTTCACCAGCTCGTTGGTGGATTGCGCAGCGGTATGGGATATGCCGGCGCTCCAGATGTCGAAACACTTCGCCGCGACGGACACTTGATTCAAATTACTGCAGCAGGGTTGCAAGAGAGCCATCCACACGATGTTCTTCATGTAGCTGATGCTCCTAACTACACACAGGCTAAGTAAGGAGAGCGACTATGGATATCGAAATCGCCCCAGGAAAACGCGCTCGCCAGGCTTACTCATTTGATGACATTGCCATCGTTCCCAGCCGTCGCACCCGCGACCCTGAAGATGTATCGACCACATGGCAGATTGATGCTTACAAATTTGATCTTCCAATGTTGGCAGCGCCTATGGATTCAGTTGTTTCGCCAGAGACAGCAATCGAAATCGGTCGCCTCGGCGGACTTGGTGTATTAAACCTCGAAGGTTTGTGGACGCGTTATGACGATCCACGTATTCCGCTGGGCGAGATCGCATCGATGCCAGATAAGCATGCGACCCGTCGCATGCAAGAAATCTACAGCGCACCGATTCGTCCAGAGCTGATCAAAGAGCGCATTCAAACCATTCGTGATGCAGGCGTCACAGTTGCGGCATCACTTTCACCACAACGTACCGCCGAACTTCATAAGGCTGTAATTGCAGCTGGTGTAGATATCTTCGTGATTCGCGGAACAACAGTTTCAGCTGAGCACGTTGCATCAGAGCGCGAAGAACTTAACCTTAAGAAGTTCATCTACGAACTAGATGTTCCTGTGATCGTCGGTGGCGTCGCCACAACAACTGGCGCACTTCACCTCATGCGTGCTGGTGCTGCTGGTGTATTGGTTGGATTCGGCGGGGGAGCAGCACACACCACACGCAAAGTTTTGGGAATCGAGGTTCCCATGGCATCCGCTGTTGCTGAAGTTGCAGCAGCACGCCGCGAATACTTGGATGAATCTGGTGGACGTTATGTTCACGTTATTGCAGATGGTGCAGTCGGTCGCTCTGGTGATATTGCAAAAGCAATTGCTATGGGAGCAGATGCCGTCATGATGGGATCGCCTCTTGCAAAAGCAACACAGGCACCTGGACTTGGTTGGCACTGGGGATCAGAGGCACATCACGGAGAGCTTCCTCGTGGTGAGCGCGTGAATGTTGGCACCGTTGGATCACTCGAAGAGATTCTGCTCGGACCATCACATAGCGCTGACGGTTCTATGAACCTCTTTGGCGCACTTCGTCGTTCGATGGCAACCTGTGGATATTCAGATGTGAAGTCATTCCAGCGCGTAGAGGTGCTTATTAGTCATGGCAAGTAACGTCACTTCCGGTGGCGTTCTAGTCGTCGATTTCGGTGCACAGTACGCACAGCTCATTGCTCGTCGCGTTCGTGAAGCAAATGTTTATTCAGAACTTGTTCCACACTCAATTACTGCAGCAGAAGTTGTAGCCAAAAAACCATCAGCGATCATTCTCTCTGGCGGACCATCAAGTGTCTATGCCGAGAATGCGCCAACCTTTGATTCTGCGATTCTCACACTCGGAATTCCTGTCTTTGGAATTTGTTATGGCTTCCAAGCGATGGCACAAGGCCTCGGTGGAGTCGTTAGCCAGACAGGAAAATCAGAGTACGGTCGCACCGATTTAGATGCGAAGAGTGCGGCAAAGATTTTTTCATCACTTCCACAATCACAGAAGGTCTGGATGTCACACGGTGATGCCGTAACACAAGCACCTCCAGGATTTAGCGTCGTTGCATCAACTTCAGATACAGCCATTGCAGCTTTTGAAAACGAGAGCGGACTTCTAGCGGGCGTGCAGTTCCATCCAGAGGTACTGCACTCTGAACACGGTCAAGCAATTCTTAAGAATTGGCTTATTAATATTGCGAAATGTCCTGCTACATGGACGACAGCAAATATCGCTGCAGATGAGATTGCAAAAGCACGAACAATTATTGGATCTAAGCGAGTGATTTGTGGTCTTTCAGGTGGCGTTGATTCAGCCGTGGCGGCGGCTATCATTCAAAAGGCTGTGGGCGAGCAACTCACTTGCGTCTTTGTCGATCACGGTCTTTTGCGCAGCGGCGAATCAGAGCAAGTCCAACGAGACTTTGTTGCATCTACTGGTGTGCAGCTTGTAGTTGTTGATGCTGTAGATCAATTCTTAAGCGCACTCAAGGGCGTTACAGATCCAGAAGAGAAGCGCAAAATCATCGGCCGCGAATTCATCCGTTCTTTTGAGAAAGCTGCTCGTGATATTGCAGCAGGTGGTGATGTCGAATTCTTAGTACAAGGAACTCTCTATCCAGATGTTGTTGAATCAGGCGGGGGATCAGGAACTGCCAACATTAAATCTCACCACAATGTCGGTGGATTGCCGGATGATTTAAAGTTTTCACTCGTCGAACCCCTTCGTACACTCTTTAAGGATGAAGTTCGTCAGGTCGGTCTCGAACTTGGATTGCCTGAAGAGATTATTTGGCGTCAACCATTTCCTGGTCCAGGACTTGGCATTCGCATTATTGGTGAAGTTACCCAAGAACGCCTTGAACTCTTACGTAAAGCTGATGTGATTGCGCGTGCTGAACTTAAAGCGGCGGGCCTTGATCGCACAATCTGGCAATGTCCAGTTGTGCTTCTCGCCGATGTTCGAAGTGTTGGAGTACAAGGTGATGGACGTACTTACGGCCATCCGATTGTTCTTCGTCCAGTATCAAGTGAGGATGCAATGACTGCTGATTGGTCACGCATACCTTACGAAGTGCTTGAAAAGATTTCAACGCGGATTACAAATGAAGTTCAAGGAGTAAATCGTGTTGTCCTTGATGTCACGTCAAAACCGCCAGCTACAATCGAGTGGGAGTAATCATGAGAAAAGTTCTAGTCATAGCCATCTCAGTATGTCTATTTGCCGCAACTTCGGTACCGGCACATGCAGCTGAACGTCCGACATCTGTTACCTCCTGCAAGAAATCGACAGCGAAGCCACGTGTTCCGGCAACCCTGAAGCAACCTAAGGTTCCGGCGAAGAAGATACCTTCAACAATTACTTTCACCACCAATTGTGGAGTTATAAAAGCAACGCTCCTTACAAAATTAGCGCCACAGACAACAACAAATATTTCATTCTTAGCAAATGCAAAGTATTTTGATAGTACTATCTGTCATCGCCTCACAACAGATGGACTTTATGTTCTGCAATGCGGTGATCCAACAGCCGAGGGTGCAGGTAGTCCTGGTGGATGGGTTGGATACAAAGAAGAGAATTTGCCTAAGGCGGGAGCAAAGAATTACCCAGCGGGCACACTTGCAATGGCAAATAGTGGCCCTGGCACCAATGGAAGCCAATTCTTCTTGGTCTATGCCGATACTCAACTAGGACCTGATTACACCATCTTTGGTCGCATTACTTCAGGGCTCGATCTTCTCAAAAAGATTGCAGAAGTGGGTGCCTACAAAGTTGAGTCAGATGGTCAGGCCTATTACGCACCAGATGGTTTTCCGATTCAACTCGTCGTCATTGAAAAGGCGACAGCAAAATAAAATTAATTTGTGTGAACGATTTTAAAAGCTTCCGCAATTCGTCCATCAGGTAAACCGCCAAGGCCAGCATTGCGCTGACCCCATTCGCGCACCATGTTATCGAGCTCTTTATTGTGAGCGGTTTGCGAAACATGGCTGTGAAGAGCTGCCATCTTTAGATCAAATGTATCGGTGATATCTACGAAGTGATCTGGATGCGCAAAACCCATCATCCATACTTCCTTGACGCGCCATGGTGCTAAACCTTCGTTATCAAGTAGATCGGTAAATGCAAAAGGATTACGTGCATCGGGATAGACGGCTTGGATTGCTGCTTCACCGGCTGCAAGATGATCTGGGTGGCTGGCACCAATGCGCTCCCAGTTTCGTTCAGGTGATTGGCAGACCATGCGATCAGGCTTTGAAATGCGGATTTGTCGCACTAAATCTTTTCGCAGTGCCAACGTTGGTTCGAGATGACCATCAACATAGTTTAAGAAGGTGATATCGGTGACGCCGATTGCAGCACCAGCCGCACGCTGTTCACGCTGGCGAACAGCTGGCATTTCATCCTTTGTATACTCAGAATCTTCTCCACCTTGATCTCCATTGGTGCAAAAGACATAGGAGACGTGGATTCCCGCCTTGATCCATTTGGCGATTGTTCCGCTTGCGCCGAAGTCTGAGTCATCGGGGTGTGCATTTACAACTAATACACGTGAGATTTCGGAATCGTTAAGGGGCTCCATGTTGGCCGATCCTAATAGACTCCCGCGCATGAGCGAAATGGCAACGCCTGCAGATGCCTTGATTGAAGGACTCAATCCAGCGCAGCAGGCTGCCGTAATTCATTCAGGTGGCCCATTACTTGTCGTTGCTGGTGCGGGTTCTGGAAAAACGCGCGTACTTACACGTCGAATCGCCTATCTGATGGCAGCACGTGGAGTTCGCCCTTACGAAATTTTAGCGATTACCTTCACCAATAAGGCAGCTGGTGAGATGAAAGAACGAGTGGCCGAACTTGTTGGGCCTGTTGCAAAATCAATGTGGGTATCTACATTTCACTCGGCATGTGTGCGCCTGCTTCGACTTGAGGCGCACCGCTTAGGCTTCTCAAACTCATTTAGTATTTACGATTCGGCAGATTCACTTCGCTTGGTCACGATTGTGGCTAAAGAACTCAACCTCGATCCCAAGCGCTATCCACCACGTCAATTTCAATCAATGATTTCAAATGCAAAGAACGAACTACTGGGTCCCCAGGATTATCTCAACGCGACGACAAATCAATTTGAACAAGTTGTCGCCGATGTCTACTCGGTTTATCAGAAGCGTTTGCAGTCAGCCAATGCCATGGATTTTGATGATCTAATTTTAAATACTGTGAAAGTGATCCAACGCTTTCCCGAAGCTAAGGCCCGGATGCGTTCTCGATTTAAACACATCTTGGTTGATGAGTATCAAGATACAAACCATGCCCAATACATTCTTGTTCGCGAACTTACTGGGTCTCTCGAAGATGGAACACCTCCTGCCGAGCTCTGCGTTGTGGGAGATGCCGATCAATCGATCTACGGTTTCCGTGGTGCAACGATTAGAAATATTCTGCAGTTCGAGCTCGACTATCCAAATGCGACAACAGTCCTGCTGGAACAGAACTATCGATCTACACAGAATATTCTTAACGCGGCTAACGCTGTTATTACACAGAATGCTTCGCGAAAAGAGAAGAACCTCTGGACAGATTCAGGCGCTGGTGCACCACTTGTCGGTTACGTCGCTGAATCCGAACATGATGAAGCCGAATTCGTTAAGGATGAGATTCGCTCTCTCCAACGTAATGGCACATCTGAACCAGGGGATACCGCAATTTTCTATCGCACAAACGCTCAATCTCGCGTCTTCGAAGAAGTCTTTATGCGGGCAGCCTTGCCTTACAAAGTAGTTGGCGGCCTTAGGTTCTACGAACGTAAAGAAGTCAAGGATCTGCTTGCCTATCTTCGCGTGCTGGCAAATCTGGAGGATGAAATTTCTCTGCGACGGATCATCAATATTCCTAAACGCGGAATCGGCGATCGCGCGTTAGAAGAAGTCGATCGCTTTGCAACGCTACAAGGAATTACATTTTGGCAAGGACTTAATCGTTGCTCGGAAGCGCAGGAAGTTCCTGCGCGAGCAGCGGGTTCGATTCTGCAATTTGTGTCGATGATGAGCGCCCTTGCGGTATTGGTAGAGGCCAAGACAAAACCTTCTGTAATTATTGAAGCGATCCTTGAGCAATCAGGCTTGTTGGTAGAACTGGAAGCAAGTTCTGACCCACAAGATGAAGTTCGAGTGGAGAACTTGAAAGAACTTGTTGCAGTTGCGATGGAGTATGAGGAACGTCCATTCGAAGCACTTGCAGAAGATGAGGAAATTTCACTCTCAGGTTTCCTTGAAAAGGTAGCTCTCGTTGCAGATGCCGATGAAATTCCAGATGGGCAAGATCACGGTGGCGTTGTTACTTTAATGACCCTTCACACAGCTAAAGGTCTTGAGTTCCCGACCGTCTTTCTTACTGGAATGGAAGATGGAATCTTTCCACACTCTCGAACATTTGATGATAAGGATGAGATTGAAGAAGAACGTCGACTTGCTTACGTAGGACTCACCCGCGCAGAAGAGCGCCTCTACATTTCTCGCGCCGAGTATCGATCTTCATGGGGTGCACCGAATTACAATCCACCTTCACGTTTTCTTGATGAGATTCCTGAAGAAGTTATTCAGTGGCGCAATGAGGGACGTTCTAGTTTCTCTCCATCCACTTCTCTGCGAACATCACGTATTGCATCTGCGCCGCCACCTCGGGCGACTGGAAAGAAGAGCAGTGCAATGGTCTTAGCTGTTGGTGAGCGTGTGTCACATGACACATTTGGTCTTGGCACCGTTATTGCCGTTGCAGGCGAAGGCGATAAGTCAGAGGCGACAATTGACTTCGGAGATTACGGTCAGAAGCGCCTTCTTCTTCGCTACGCGCCGGTCGAGAAGCTCTAGCGCGGGCTCTAAGATGGGCACAGTGAATTTTGCGCATATACAAGCGCCCATCAGTGAAGGAGCGATCTAATGGATCTCTTTGAATATCAGGCTCGCGATCTCTTCGAAAAACATGGAGTCCCAGTTCTTGCTGGCGCAGTTGCAACAACTGCCGATCAGGCGTTTGTTGCTGCATCGAAGATGGGTGGCCGCGTTGTTGTTAAAGCGCAGGTAAAAGTTGGCGGACGCGGTAAGGCAGGCGGAGTTAAAGTTGCTGAAAATGCAGAGGAAGCACGTGAAAAGGCTGCTGCAATTCTTGGAATGGATATTAAAGGTCACACAGTTCATCAAGTGATGATCGCTCAAGCTGCACCGATCGAATCTGAATATTACCTAGCAATCTTGCTCGATCGCTCAAATCGTACATTCCTTGTCATGGCTTCAGTTGCCGGCGGAATGGATATTGAAGAAGTTGCAAAGACAGCGCCAGAAAAACTTGCAAAGGTTCCAGTCTCTGCCGTTGATGGAATTTCTCTTGCAAAGGCGAAAGAGATCGTTGCCCAAGCTGCCTTCCCACTAGATGTTGCAGATCAAGTTGCTGATGTTTTGGTCAAACTCTGGGAGACATTCTCATCTGAGGACGCAACTCTTGTTGAGATTAACCCACTGGTGAAGACAAACGATGGAAAAATTGTCGCACTCGACGGAAAAGTTTCACTCGATGAAAATGCAGATTTCCGCCAACCAGATCATGAAGCACTTGTTGATCACAGCGCGACAAATCCTCTGGAAGCTCTTGCAAAAGAGAAGGGTCTTAACTACGTCAAACTTGAAGGCCAGGTTGGCATCATCGGAAACGGTGCCGGACTTGTTATGAGCACACTCGATGTTGTGGCTTATGCAGGTGAAAAATTCGGTGGAGTGCGCCCAGCCAACTTCCTCGATATCGGAGGAGGAGCTTCTGCTCAAGTAATGGCAGATGGTCTTTCGATCATTCTCGGAGATAAAGATGTAAAGAGCGTCTTTGTAAACGTCTTCGGCGGAATCACAGCATGTGATGCCGTAGCTAACGGAATCGTTGCAGCCCTTGAGACTCTCGGTGCAACTGCTACCAAGCCAATTGTTGTGCGCCTAGATGGCAATAACGTCGAAGAAGGACGAGCAATTTTAAATGCTGCAAACCACCCACTGGTAGAGCAGCTCGACACGATGGATGGAGCAGCATCACGCGCTGCAGAATTGGCGGCGAAGTAAATGGCAATCTTTATCAATGATGCAAGCAAAGTAATCGTTCAGGGAATGACTGGTTCTGAAGGAACTAAGCACACCCGCCGCATGCTCGCTTCAGGTACAAAAGTTGTCGGCGGAGTTACTCCGGGCAAAGGCGGACAGAGCGTTGATATCGATGGACATAACCTGCCGGTCTTTAACACTGTGGCAGAAGCGATGGCAGCAACCGGTGCCAATACTTCAGTTGTCTTTGTTCCACCTAAGTTTGCAAAGGCAGCTGTCATTGATGCAATTGACGCCAAGATGCCACTTGTTGTTGTGATCACCGAAGGAATTCCTGTTCACGATTCAGCCTTCTTCTACACATATGCAAAAGAAAAAGGCAGCACGCAAATTATCGGTCCAAACTGCCCAGGTCTGATCAGCCCTGGAAAATCAAATGTTGGAATCATTCCTGCAAATATCACTGGTGCAGGTCCGATCGGACTTGTCTCAAAGTCAGGAACCCTTACCTATCAGATGATGTACGAACTTCGCGATATCGGATTCAGCACAGCAGTTGGAATCGGCGGAGATCCAGTAATTGGCACAACACATATTGATTGCCTTCGTGCTTTCCAAGATGATCCAGAAACAACAGCGATTGTAATGATCGGTGAAATCGGTGGAGATGCAGAAGAGCGTGCAGCAGCATTTATTGCAGAGTATGTAACAAAGCCAGTCGTTGGCTACGTTGCAGGCTTTACAGCACCCGAAGGAA